>JACCDR010801300.1_pt1 | contig 56804 bp, 103 predicted proteins | sample 7446431 | NCBI WGS metagenome assembly JACCDR01 (sample SAMN15323443, study PRJNA562643) | freshwater metagenome | isolation source: river surface water | place: USA:Blue River Watershed | collected 2017-08-17 | reverse complement strand
TCCACTGCCGAGCAAGCGAAAAGCGAACGCGAAAGCCTGCGCTCACAGAAAGCGGATAACGAGGCAGCCGCCGCCCGCTTTGGTTGGCAGATCGTCGCACATCTGGAAGTACCCGGCTTTAGTCGTGGCTATCTGGACTTGCGCGAATTCGCCGATGACGCGGCGGCGCAGGGGATCAACGCGGGGTTGCAATTGATAGAGTACCTCGAAGGTCGCAAAGCGTTCGATGTGTTCATGTGCCGCGATGCGGATCGCTTCGGGCGCACCATGTCACTCGTAACCCGTATCAGTGAGGACATCCTTTATAGACTGAATAAGCACATCTACACCACTGCCAACGGGCAACTGATCGGGCGTGGGGGCGGTGGTAACTTTTGGATGGCGATGAAGTCTATGGAAGCACGTGGGGAAGTCGATAGGCTGGTTGCCCGCCGTGCGATGGGCGTTAGTGGTCGGGTTAAGCGCGGCCTCATGTCCGGCGATATACCGGCTACACACAGATTAATCAGGGATGAAAAGGGACGCGGCACCCACCTTGAACTTGTACCTGAGTGGGTGGAAATCATGCACCGCGCCGCCGATCTCCTGCTTTCCGGGATTGCGACATCGGGCAACCTGGAACCCCAACTATTCAAGTTATACGGCATTGGTGAAGCTAACAAGCCTTTTCGCCGCTACTACATAATGAAGCGGTTCTTTAACCCGCTTACTTACGGCAACACGTACACCGGCCACATCGTCCGGGCAACCGAGCCATCGCTATGGTTTGCCGAACCGGGACACGCGCAACCGAGTGACCTTAAGGAAATCCACTACAATACAACGGTAGCGGTATTCACGGGTGAACTGAGGACGCGAGTACTCGATTACATGGCGGACTTTATCCAGAACCGAGCAGGCGCGGGTAACAAGGCGCGGTCATGGCACGCCGGTCTCGTCGTCTGCGCCGAATGCGGGTATGCGGCGAACGTGCGTTCGGCAACCAACCACCTGCCACATGTGTACCGCTATCTCGCGTGCTCAACCGTAACCCGCGCAAAAGATAACGTACCCGATGGACGCGAGTGCAGTAATCGAACATTCCTTAGAGAAGATACGTTGCAAGAGTACGTCAACATATTGCTGAAGCGCATGATCGAGGCGCAATCGTTAGCGCTGGTGACGCAAGCGTTAGGCGACGTGGATACGAGTGCGCTGTTAGCGACTGCGAACGCCCGCGTGGATGAGTTGAGCGCTAAACTTAAAGCGCTGCTAGTCGATAGGGCAGTGGCGACCGGGAGCATCCGCGCACTCTATGACGAACAGTACGCAGAACTTGCCGCCGAACTCGACGACGCGGAAACGCAGCGCAACCAATATGTAATCCATCAGCGCCCGTCGGATACCCGGCAGCAGGAAGCCGCGCTATCGCTGATTACCCGGTTGACGCTGGAAACGTTTTGGCAGCAGGAACCCGGCGTCATCCGGCAAACGTTGCGCGAGTTGCTAGGCGGCTTGCGCTTCGCCATCGAAGGCGGGCGCGTGATCGGGTTGACGCGGTTCCGTCGGTAGCGCGGCACCCCTAGAAATTGAAGGTTTTGCCTACTTGACAATATCACGATTGCGCTATATACTAACTGTATAGTCAAGTAAGCAAACGCACAAGGAAACGCAATCATGGTATACAAGTTTAGCAATCTAACCTCCGCCCGTAATTTTGCAGACCGTGCAATCGGTGCATGGTTCATTTTTGCCGCACCGGAACGCGGTTTTCTGGTAGCGGACGCACGGATGGCAAAGTTCTTTATAAACGAAGGCGTAGAGCCTATCTAGGGGATACCACATGGCGAAAGAATACGACCTCAAAACGGCGGCGGAACTCGTGAACCGGGATACCAGCTACCTGCGCCACGAAATCAAAGCCGACCGACTAAAAGCGCGCAAGCTCGGTGGCTCGTGGATCGTCAACCGCGCTGACCTGAAAGCGTGGTATGCGGCACTCGATAAGCGGCACAAGCTTGCGCCGGTACCCCTAGAAATTGGGGGAGATTAGTGCTTGACATTATCACGATTGCGTGATATAGTAACTGTATAGTCAAGTGAGCAGCCAAACAGGAGCAGCAACATGAACGCAGTGACCACCACCGACATCCGCAACGCTTTCGCTCTCAAGAGCGCAGGTAGCAAGCGCTCCAAGTCGCAGTGGTCAACGGTCTTTTTCCAAGACGTGATGGACAGCCGCGTCCGCCTGGGGCTGAACCGCAAGGCTGGCGAAATGCTGTACGCGATCAACTGGGCTGATCGCACCGGGCGTACACCCGCTGAGGTCTCCCTTGCCCTGCGTAAGCTGACCGCTTACGAATTCGCCAAACTGCTGGCGGACGTGTGCGCCAATTGCAGCGTTATGGCGGACGTTCCGGCATACCTGCGCGGCAAGTTCGCCGCCTAATTCATTTACCTACGCATGTGGTCTAATGTTGACACTTTTCACAAGGTGTCAGCATTAGACAGTAATGGAGACACCCGATTATGACTCTACTTGACGACGCTGTATCCGTACTAGGAAAGGTAATCAACTTGATTGCACCGCCTCCCGCCGAACGCGACGAACTCGCACGCGAGCAAGCCGCCATCGTGGCATCGTATCAGCACCTCGTAGGCCGCGCCGTCGTGTGGCAGGAACCGTCAACGCGCTGTCGCTACGGTATCGTTTGCGAGGTCATGGTAGACGACGAACTCAACGTGTGGCTGAAAGCGGATTACGAGATTACCGCATTCGATGATCCGGGGAAGCAGATACGGGTGTCGGCGAATATGTGGGCATCGAGTTTCCGGTTGCCGGATCGTCAGGGGTTGGAGTATTCGGTGGACAATTTTGACACGCTGCTGGAAGCGGCATAGGGAGGCGATGATGGATATTGAAAAAGTACTTGAGCTTCGACGTGATTGGCAGATTACGCTTAAGGTTGTGAATAACGTTTCTCACCCTGCGTCGTTTGCTGCAATATCTGAAGCACTAAACCTGCAAAGTGAAATTGAAGCGTACCGCGAGGCACGTAACGATTACATGGCACATCGCGAGGAACGCCGCCGCCGTATCCGCACCGCCGCCGCGCTTGCGGCAGCCGAGGCCGAGGTGGCGCGGTTGCGGTCTGCGCTTCAAACCATCTTTGACCTTGCGAGTGATCCCGATGTTGGCGATTTTTGGCACGATACAGAGGAACTTGCAGCGTCTATAGAAGATGCGGCTTACACCGCACTCAACCCGGAGGCCACCCATGAAAACGGGTAATCGCCGTCGTCGCAAACTGAACCGGCTTGCGAAAGCGCGGGCGCTGCGGGCGCGGTGTCAGGCGTGGCAACAGATGGAAGCTGCTACGCGCAAATGGGATCAGGAAAACCGTCATTATTCGTTCCCGCAACCTGATACTTGGAAGGCGGCGTAACCATGCTTGACGTAACCATGTTCATCCCCGATTACGACGACGACGATTACACGTCAGCGATTGACGCTGACGAGGTACGCGAGCGGGAACGTCAGATGACGCGGGAACGATACCGCGAAATCTGGCGACGTGTGCGTCAAAACCGCAACGCAAGGTATAAGACACCGCTTACATTTTATACGCCATCAGAACGCGGTATCTATAATGAAATGGTGGCAGTGTGTGCATGGCGCAAGACCGACGCTTACGCGAAATCGTTCAAGGCGCATGTGACGTTGACCACGCTGGCGAAATACCGCCGCCAAATCGAGAGCGGGGAAATCGTAGGCGGCGGGGTGAACGGGTGGCAGATTGAAATCGTTAGCGGTGAAATCAAGCACTGGAGGGCAGCATGAGCGACATCAAAACACTGGAAAATCGCAAGCGATTACTTGAAGCTGAACTTGAAATCTTTTCAGATAAGGTTGAGAGGAAGCGCAGGGAATTAAAGGAAGTGGAGGTAGACATCGCCGCCGCACGCCTGCAAGCGTGGTACCGCGAGAACCCCGGTATCGAGCTTGCGGTGGGGGATGTATTACTTGACGGCAGGAATAACTCCTACACCATAGAAGAACACTACTTGCACAGTTATGACACTGAGCCAGAAGTTAGGGCAGTATGCAACGAAGATGGCGAACCGGAAGAATTCGACATCGCCACCGCCCGCCGGATGCGGGAAACGTGGTTAGCGCAGGAGGCGCAATCGTGACAACCGACAACGCGCAACCGACCGTCATCACGGCGGCGGAGTTCGTGAGCGGCGGATACGCGCAGCGGGTAGCGGCGGGCGAGTGCGTGGTTACTAATAGCTCAGGATTGACAATAATAAATGTCAAGTTAGATGCGCTTGATGATCGCATTGCTGCTGTGTCTTATGTTGGTGGTAACTTCTCTTATACTGACGCTCGAAACCTGTTGACTGTCCGCTGGCTACCCGCAACCGACGAACTCGCCAGCCTGCGGGCGCTGGTGGCGCGGTACCGGTCGGCGCTGGAGCGGATGAAGCGCCACATTGCAAGCGCCGAACAGATAGAACGCAAAATCTATGAGTGGTCGCCTGAGATTGATTTGTATGAAACGTTAACGCGGATTGCGGACGCCGCGCTTGCGGAAATGGAGGAAGCGAAATGAAGAACTACTACGTACTCGGTAATCCTGAACGCATCGGACTTATGCACCGCATTATGAGCGCGGTTGCCCACGAGAGCCAACTAGACGTTATTCGTAACGTCGAGGGTGTAGACCATGTGCATTTACCCATCGGCACTCTCACGATGGTGGACATCTGGACATCGCCACTCTACGACGCCGATGACGTGTGGTTGCGGATCGTCGCCGCACTCGATGCCCACGTCGTCATCGTGCAAGCGGAAATCGCGTTGACGAATGTCAGCATGGAATAGGAGGCGGGTGATGGGTAAGCGCGGGATTGAGTTGGAAGAAATCAAAGCATACCTAGCCAAAGGTTACACGCAGACGGAAGCGGCTGAACATTTTGGCGTAACGCCACAAGCGATTAGCTTCCGTCTAAAGTATGTACCGATCCCACCACGCCCGCCAGTTTGCCCGCGTTGTGGCGTTCGAGAGAAGGCGCAAGGTCTTAGCTACTGTCTGGAATGCCGCACTGAGCGCAACAAAGAACTTGCTGAACAAAAACGCGCTGCTCGTGTTCGTGAAATCGAAGCGCAGTACGGGATTGTTGGTGACGTGGAAGTTCTGAAACGGAAGAAATAACGATTGCTTATTCCCCGCAACATGGGTAATCGATTAGGAGATGACAATGAACGAAGATCAGCGTAAGGCACTACATGAGCAGTATGAATGTCCTGATATTTCAATTACTAGCATTCATCCAGAAGTGCTTAGTTATATCAACCGCCTTGAACAAGGCATTGTTGACCTTGCACACGTACGGGATGTCTATGCTGATGCTGCGTGGAAGTTTGGCGGGGTTCTAAGCTTGCTACACCGGATCGAACCGAACTTGCCAACTGAACGCCGCGATTACGAGTTGCCCGGTGACGGCTTGAAGTTATCCATGATTGCGGAATTGGTGCGATCAGCGTTAGCAGAATAACACTTCAGAATAACATCTGATAAGTATAGTTATCACGGAGTAATGGGCTACTACGGATTTCTAAAGGTCACAAAGGAGACAGGGCGTGGAAAAGCAACGGTTGATGAAACTTAGCAAGGAACAGTTAGCCGATCTTGTGGTTTTGTATAACGAGGTAGCAACCCGAATTACTGGTAAGGTCACTATAGCATTTCACGGGATTGTGGGTGGATTAGGTGACATTACAGAGGACGATATTCTACAACTGAATATCGCACGCAATGTTGTGAGTAGCGCCGTCATTACTAAAGAGATTGACGATATGAATGAAGCTATGGAGTTATGGGGAAAAGAATGACAGACGACCGCACACATGAACTCGAAACCGCCTACGCGCAAGCGGCCGCCGCGTTAGCCACCGGGGTCGCCGTCAACGCGCTGACGGTGGACTGGTTGCGGACGCGGCTGGCAATGGATCAGCGCGTACTCGATGAACGGCGGGCGGTTGCGGCGGAATTGGAAGCGACGATAACGGGGAAACGGGAGGACGGGGAATGAATAGCTTTGATATTATGATTGAACAGCTTCGCCAGAGAGAACAACTGCGGCGAAAGTATTTCCCCAGTGTATACGTCAGCGAATACACAAAGTGGGAGTTGATAGCAGCAACTTCCGATTGTGAGAAATACAACTTGAAACACGTAATACCGACAAGTCAACTTGAGCCGGGTTACATTTACCTTTGGATGTCTCCGTTCTCAACCGTGTACAAGTCGGCTTTAGCACAGGAGTCCACCGAATGAACGTCATGCTTACGCGGTTGCCCGATGGCACCGTCAACGCGGAACCGGGCGACGCGGTGGAGTTCGTCTACGGTAGCGAGTGGCGACCCGCAATCTATCGCGGGCTGCTTCCACAGAATACCAACACGATTGACATAGCGGTTCTCCGCTTACCGGGCGCTGACAACGACTTCCCCACCGCCCTCGCACACGTCCGCCATGCACGCGGCGGCGCGGGACACCTGCGGTTGCAGGTTACGCGGTTGCGGGAAGCGGTGGAAGGCGCGATGACAAACGCAAAGCGGATGGAGACTAGCACAGCTAAACCGAATTCGTTACAAGGTACCGATTACTTCCCTGCTGTTGTCTACACTGCTATGCGTAATGTACTCGCAGACATTGATAGCTATCAGTTCGAGGAACCGCAACCCTAATGCGCGCTACCCTGCTTGCCCTCGCCATCGCGTTCGCTGCACTCGCTGGCGCGGAACCGCTGGCGGGCGTGGCGGCGGTGATCGTGGTTGCGGTGGCAACCTATTACAGAAATAAGTGAGTTCAACATGCCCTATTTTATCAAGCGTGCATATCAAACAAGAGACTGGCGAAATCGACGCATTGGTTTGCCAGTTCCCCTTGAAGTTGTTGAGCCAATACTGATAGAAGCCATTGCTAACCACTGGGTAGAATGCAGCAGTCAGGAGTATTGGCAAGCGATTTTAGAGTGTGAGAAAAAGATCGTTTCCGATGCCGCTATTACAGGGTATCCCTGGATAAGCTTCCCTGTTAAAAGCGCTTCAACGGATGAAATTGTGGTATGGCAAGTTTACAGTGACCAATACGGTAGAGGATGGATATACCGCAAAAGATGCAAGGGTAAGTCATTCTGTTTTGATCTTATTGTGCTGCCACGTCATTCTAGTGAAAACACGGGCATAGGTTGACGCGCCGTAGCAATGTGGATACACTTAAGCCAATCGAAAGGATAACTATGCACTATTTAACCGATGACAACGGACGCCAGTACCTACGCGCAAAAGACGCGGCACTGTACCTGACTAAGCACGGTTACGAAGTATCTCACAAAGCGCTGCCCGTTTGGGTGATCCGGGACGCTGGATTACCCGATGACGAACGCCGGTTCCGGGAAGCGGACATCTATCGCAAGTCATCGCGGGAAGTCTGGTACGCAGTAGACGCGCTTGATCGCATTGTTGGAAAAGATTAACTTGACATATTGTAGCAACGTTGCTACAATAGCTTTCATAGTCAAGTAATCAAACAGGAGCGCACAACATGAACAGCAACAAGAACAACGGTGTCAAGGTTCTCGGCGTCAACAGCGACACCAGCGTTTGCGAGTGCTGTGGCAAGTCCAACCTGAAGAAGGTTGTGGTTCTTCAGTTGGCTAATGGAGAAGTTGTGCGCTACGGGCGCGATTGCGCGGCGAAGAAGTTGGGTCGTTCTATCAAGGGGGAAATCGACACCGTTGTCACTATTCAGGACTTCATTTCCAAGTGGGCGGGCCAGTTCACCGCCGAGCAGATTGCCGTCGGCATTGGGAACAAGTTCGGCTTCCCGACCACCGTTAAGGGTGGCGTTTACAATGTGGGGCGAGTGGGGATATTCAACCACCCCGCCCCGTAAGGGGGAACACTACGGCAAACAAAAAACACCCCGCATTTAGCGGGGTGTTTCATTTTAGCGTGCTGACGTGTCTACCCTTGCGGCGCGTTCTTGCTGGCGCTCACAGCATCCTCGATAGCGTAGCCACCGATCAAGATACCGACGATACCGACGATACCGGGTACGATAATGTCAATGTGTTGACGGACTTCCGGCACGAGTGACGAAATCACCATAGCGACCAGACCAATAACGGCAGACCAGAACCGACGCGACTTGAAGATTTCCATTCTATCCTCCTAAGCGACCTTGCGAACAGTCGCATTACCAAACGTTGTAGTGAGTACCTTCGCGAATTCAGGCGTTACCCCGCGCACCGTGTACACGATTTCATAGGTACCGAGTTCTTCCGGTTGCGGCGGCACGGGCGGCTCAGTGAACGTGATGTCACCTGCGTTGATCTTCCCCGCAAACCACCCCGCCGTATTCCCTAGCCGCGCCTGATACCAGAACACTTCATTGATGTACTGGCGACCGAATAGCGTAACCTCGTTACCCGTTCGCAGGATTGCGAGTACGTTACCTGTCACCGGGGAAGCGCGGAAATTGAGACCGCCGGAACCGGGGATACCGAGGCGCACGGTGCGCTCCTGAAACGGTGGCGGTTCCTCTTTCGGTGGCTCAGGCTTCGGCGGTTCCGGCGCAACCGGATCAGCGTTGAATGCGCCTGCGGCGATGGCGGCTTGCAACTCGCGTAAGATCGGCATCACGTTAAACGAACGCCATCCGTTATCGGACGCGGCAAACAAGCACAAGCCTTCGAGTACGCCAAACTGCACATAGCGCCGCCAGCGGTCGGCAAACGTGGATTGCAGCAAGCGAATGTAATCACCCGCATTCAGGTTCCACGCGCCCGCGTAACCGTCGTTTTCACCGCCGCCTATGTCGCAGCCATGTTCCGTTACGGCGATGCGTGGCGGCTTGATTTGAAGCTTTAAACAGCGGTCTATAACCGCGCCGATGCTGTCAAACCAACCAATCGGCATATCCTTCAAGTGGTAGATGTGAACGCCTAGCAAATGCTTGCGGGATGCAAGCGCCTGCAAGAGTTCGTCGTATCCTTCCCATGACAGTTGGTTGTTGACCGATGGATTACCCACTGCGAAGTTACCGACGCACAACGTCACCGCGCTTGCGTTTGCCACATCGATGACAGCGCGTAACCAGGCAGATAACCGTTTGCGTGCTTCCGGGTCGCTACCGGGATCCGGTTCATTGAGCGTTTGCAGCACTAACCCGCCCTGCCCGAATGCGCCATAGCGCCGGATGTAATCCTCCGGTGTCATGCCGCCCTGCTTCCAGAGTGCGCCGTCGTCGGTATCCTTAACGCGCACGATGACGGTTGACGACGATGGCAGTTGTGATTGCACTTCCCGCACCGCGTTAAGGTCATTCGTGCTGATGACTTCGACGACGACGGTAGCGGGTTGCGCGGTTCGCAGGAAGGTGTACAGCGCGCCCTTATCGTTAACGGCGCTGATGCGAATGTTTACACCTAGTCGGTTCGTCACGCGGCGTTCTCTTTCTTCTCAGTCGGCGGTAACACGCTTTCCAGCGGTGGCAGGTTGCCCGTTGTCTGTTTCTTGACAACGTTGATTTCCTCTTTCAGTGTTGCCACGTCTACGGCGGCGGCGGAGGTTTGTTCAAGCACCGTAAGCCTAGCTTGCATCTCCGCCATCTGTGACTTGAGTTCGGTAATCTCCAGCTTGAGCGCGTGGTTTTCCTGCCGCAATTCGCCGTTCTCCTCTCGCAACCCGTCATTCTCTTTTGAGAGTTTGGCGTTTAGCGCTTCCTCAACTTGCAAGGCTTTTTCAGCTTTGCGTAGCCTGTCCTCGATGTCGGTTAGCTTGCGCTTGGTTTCATCCAACTGATACAACGTGCGGTCATTACTGCCTTCGAGGTAGCGCACTTTTTCCATAGCAGCCAAGTAATCATCCTTGAGTAGTGTGATTTCACCGCGCATGGTATCGATGACGACCTGATAGGCAGTCTTTAACTGTTCCTGAGCATCCTTGACCAACGCCCCTAATCGCTGGTCACTTTCCTTATCGATGTTGAGCTTCATGGCTTCGAGGCGGTTCTCGCTGCGCTTAATTGTGACGAAGGCCGCAATTAATGCAGAGACAATCGGCAATACCGCCAAGAAAATATACACGGCAGGGTGCGTCTGTTCGATGATTTCAATTGGCGGAAATTGCATAGTCGTATCCTTAATACGGCAGCGGTTCGCTTGCCATGATTGCCGTCAACACGACGGCGCACACGGCAAGCGCGATTACGGTCAACACGAGCAGCGGGTAAGCGAGTGTCATTTAGACCCCTGAGTAGAACCAGTTAATGCCGTTGGTGGAAACAAGCGTAAGGGTGCCGCTAGACGTGCGCCAATGGAGTGTGATGGTGCGTGTACCCGCTGTTAACACAGTGGGCGCGATGACTGTAAACGTGGTTGCGCCGGTGCCTAGCGATCCACGGGTTAACCCTATCGTGGCGTCCCCGATGCGCGTTCCGTCTACCGCAATATCGAAGTAAGGAATGACCGCGCCCGTTGACCCGAACACCTGTCCGGTAAAGCCTAGCCAATACATACCGCCTGCGCTGGTCACACTAAACGTGATGTTGGTCGCATCCACAACCGCAAACGAGGTGGATGTGGTGGTGTGGTTTGCGCCGGATGTATAATCGCCGTTGCCGTAGTTGGGGATAAATAGCGCATTCAGGTTGTCACGGATATGCAGGTTTAACTTTGCAGCGGTCACAGTTTCGCCGGTTGTATAAGACGCGGGTGTAGTCCATACCATGTTGCGTTATCTCCTAAAATGCCAGTGTGGTGGTCGTGCCGAGTTCGGTGTAGCCAGTGGTGCCGAGCTGCCAGAAATCGAGGTCAAGCTTACGCTGCAAATAGAACGTGGTGCGTTGAAGTTTGAAGGCGTCGGTGAGTGAATGACTGATACCGATAATCATGTAGGTACCATCGTGTCCGGTTTGCGTTTCGATTACTCGAACAGTCGATTGGATAATCAGCCCCACCATGTCATCGAGGATGTCTTGGTTTTGGTTGTAGAACGTCACCGACTTAAACTCCCCTATGGGGTTTTTCCGTAGGTAGAGTTCATATTCAGCTACACCTTGCGCGGTTGCGGCATCGGCAATCAAGTCAATGGTGACAGCGTATTCCCGCGCTCCGTACTGAGCAATACTATCCGCGTCCCGCAGCACAATCTCATTGACGTTATGGCTAGTAATCTTGCGCCCACGAACCCGCAACAGCGTTAACGTGGCATCTACTTTGCCGGAGTTCTGGACTGTAATTCGGGCGCTTCTAGCGTTACCCTCAAAACCCGTTACACCTATCGTGGCAGGACTAGCCGACAGGTCGCCATTCGTCGGTGTTGGTGCAATGAAGTCCTCGCCTGCTACGCGGGTATCCGTTCCGGGTTCGGTGTAGTTTGCCGTGATGGTCTTTTCTTCACCCGGCGCTAACGTGATTTCTTCATCCAACTCCCACAGGATTTCCGTGTTACCCGCCGATACCGTGCGCGGTCGGTAGCCAATGCGGATCACGTTTGCGAGGTTTTCACCCCACACATAATCCGCCTCATGGAAATTATTTGTCCATGTGGCGCTGATGGTGGCAGGTTGGAAAAGTTGTTGCCGCCCTAAAAAAGTGATGACGTTATAAGGGCTAACGTACAATCTGCCCCGATCATAAAGCGTGATTTGCTGCAAAGCAGTGAGGATGTCAACACCCTTACCCCATGTGTCGCCTGTGTATGGAATAGGCGCGGAGCCATCGAAAGGGTTAGCAAAAACCGGAACGGTAACAACTGCCGTCGTATCCAGTTCGCTTGCGCCTACAGCGCCCAACACCCATTGTTCATCGCGTTGGTTCGGTAGCGTCCATGCATCCCGGAGGCTATAAATCAAACTAGACGGTAACTGATCCCTATAAACAGGGACTTCCATTTGCTGTGTGTCAAAGAAGCGTTGCGGCCCGGTTGCCGTAATCACGCATTCGCGTTCCCGGTTGATACCCCATTGCGGTTGGATGCTGTCCCAAAAACCCGTAAACTGGGGAACCCCGTTTGCTTCGATGATGACGAGGTTTAACCCGAATTGGTTGTAAAACACGCCACTAGGATTTTCCGGGGAGAACCGACGATCAGTGTTATCTAAAACAATCGTCGCGGAGTTTTCCCCCGCGACGTGTTGGTTAGGTTGACGGAACCCGACATGACAATCGAGCTTCTTCACCCATTGGGTAATGTCCAGATTGCCCACGTCGGAACCGTCGGTAGCAATTCTAACTGTCCACGTTGCAGAAGGCATTTAGAAGTCCTCTCGCCGTGCTGCTTTGCGGGTGATTTCCAACACTTCAAACATGGTATTCCCGTAGTTGCTTACATTCACGGTGACGTTCCGCCCGCCGCCGCCCGCAAACGCCGCTTGCTGATCGCGGTTGAGTACCACTTCACCCGCGTGCAGGTAGGCCAACCCCTCACTGTTGATGTACCCGCCCGTCGCCAGCGCGGGTACCATGCCACCGCCGCCCCCACCGCCGCCTGAAACAGACGCCGCCGCATTTTGAATTTGAGTCTGTATGGCATTCATTGCGGGGGAGATATTGATTGAACCGGGATTGACCGTGATATTTGCTGTTACAGTTGTGTCAAAAGGTGCGGCTGTAGCGGCATCAACAGTGGTTTGGAACTGAGTGATTAAACTCTCCAAATCAATCTCAAGTTCTTGAGCAATTGGCGTGATTGCTGAAATTTCTGCTTCGCTTAAGGTTCCAGCGGCAAACGCTTCTTGTGTCAATGCAATTAACTGCGCTGCCGGATCTTCAGCTAATTCAAGCGAGAGCGGTACTAAGGCTGTTAAAGCCTCTGTGTTATTGGTAGCAAAAGCTTGCTGTACAGCTTGGTCAATTAGCGCCGGGTCTGTGATCTTGCTTGCCAATTCGGAAAGCGCGTCAACACCTAAATCAGCCTCAGCCGCGCCGCTTGTGATGTAGGAAAGTTGAGCAAGATCAATGTTTATCTCGCCAGTAGCGAGACTGTTGTTTAGATCTGTCTCAAGCTTACCTGCGATGTCAATTGATTGAAGCGCAAGGGACGCTTCACGAATAAACGCTTCGTTAGCCTCAACGTTTATCCCAAGCACAATCTGCGCTGCTGCGGCCTTCATTTGAAGGTCAAGGATAGTAGCTTCTACATCGCGACCAAATGTACGAATGCCCACTAACAGGCGGTTGAATTCCTGTAGTACGGTTTCCACATCAATGCCAACAAGCTTTAAGGCACTGTCGCCCAGTGCTATCAATCCCTCGCCTATATCCGTTAGGGCTTGACCCCAATCACCCTCCCCGATGTTTGAGATGGCACTGATGAAGTTATTGATAGCCGTGCCGAGCGCGGGAAGCGCGCTACCAATCTGCTCCATAACCGTACCGAAAATCTCACTCCCGATTTCCAGCACCTTACCCGCAATCAAGCCGATGAAACCGCCGATGGCTGTTGCTACGCGCAACAAGCCACCCGTTTCCGTACCTGCCAAATTGTCAATAAATCCCTTGATACCATTGCCAAGTGATGTGAAACCGGGTTCCAAGTTACTCCATACATTGGTAAGAATGTCTTGAAGTACACCTAGTCCGGTTTGTAGATCGTTTACGAATGTTGCTAGTGGGCCGGTCGCTTGCGGCGATGCGCTAGCAACGGCTTCCCCTAGCGCTGGTATACCCGTACTTTCAGCGGTAGTCTGTTGTCCACCGCTAAAGACGGAATTGATGATGTTGTCAATTTGAGACTTAATGTTACTGATAGCTGTTTGTACAGCTTGCACGATACCCGATTGCTCCAACGCAGTCCCGATGCCGAGAAAGTCTGATGCAATCGCGTTGGATAGTAATCGAGCTGCGCCAATAGCTAAACCAACTGGCCCGCCAAAAACGATACTTGCCGCCGTAGCGATCAAGCCCACGATGGCGTCAAAGTGGGTTTCAAACGTGCTTTGCACGCCGCTAAAATCTAGTGTGGAGAATGCGCTTTGTACGGCAGTGGTTACGCCAGACGTGTCAACTGAAAAGCCACCAGATAACGACGTAAAAGCGGTGTCAAACGCAGTCCGAATACCCGACAAGTCAACCTGAAATCCGGTTGCAAAGTAATCATTGATTGCGTCCGCAATCCAGGAGAACGCGGATACAATGTCAACGTTACCGCCTTTTAACAGGCGTAGAGTTGCGGCAATCCTGTCAGCAAGCGCGGTTCCCGCCTCGCTTAAATTCAGGTTGTCAATCGCCTGTGAAACAGAACCGAGTAGACCATCCTTAATGTCAGTGGCAAGCCCGGTGAAATCGATACGGTCTTTTAGCGCGTTTGCTAAAAGGATCAATCCACCAACGGCGAGTGCTAGCGGTGATGATAGCAAGGCCAGTGCAGCCGCAAGTACACCAACAGCAGGCGCGGCTAGTGTAATGGCGGTACCAATGCCCATTAATACCGGAACCGCAGCGATTGCAATTCCGATAATTCCCGCCAATGTGCTAGAAAGTTCCGGGTTCGCGTAAGCCCAATCAGAAATCGCGTTTACTATGGGGATGATCTGCGATGCTAAGGGTGTTAGCACGTTTTGCATAAAGGGAGTAAGCGCGTTAATCATCAGCGTTTCGACACTGCCACGCAAACTATCCATAACACCCTTGAAGGTGTTCATTCTTGCTCGCGCAACATCTGCGGCTAATGCTTGCCCCCGCATACGTTGGCGCATCTCATCAATAGAGATTGATCCACGCAAAGCGGATAACCCCATAATGCCATACGAACCGGCAAGAGTTTGCATCAGTTCGTTTTGTTCGTTAACGGGAAGTCCGTCTAGTGCAGTGTCAAGATCAAGGATGACATCCTCTAACGGGCGGGCATTTCCAGCAGCATCGTAAAACGATACCCCTAAACGGTTCCACGCCCCTTGTACGGTGTCTGTAGGGCGCGTCATATTCAACAGCATTGACTTTAGCTGTGTACCTGCCTCAGCACCCTTTACGCCATTCTCGCTAAAGATAGCTAGTACGGCGGCGGTATCTTCGACAGACAAGCCAAACTGACGCGCTACGCCGCCCACGTTAGCAAAGCCTTGACCGAGTGAAGCCATATCAGCAGACGAAGCGCCCGCACCTTGCGCTAACACGTTAACAATGTCTGCGGCTTCTTCCACCCCTAAGCCAAACGATGCCATGATGTCTGTTACAACATCTGCTGTGCGTCCAAGATCTTCACCGCTTGCGGCTGCACCGTCTAAAATAGGGCGAATGGTTGCAAGTGCTTCTGATGTTGATTGACCGCTAGACAGCAATTGAAGGAAAGCATCGGCAGCTTGCTGTGCGCTGAATGATGTATCTGCGCCCAGCTGTAAAGCTGTTTGCCGAATGGTGTCCATTTCGCTAGCGGTTGAGCCCGTACGCGCTTCGATTTCAGCCATCGCGCTTTCAAAGTCGGCTGCAACGTTCAAACCCGTTGTGCCAATTTGGGCAAGTGGCGCGGTAAGTTGGCCCATTGCGCCAGCGAAAGAACGCATCCGATTACCAATGCCTTCAATGCCTTGCGAAAATCGCGCTATTTGATTGTCTGCGCCGCGCAAACCGCTTGCAAGCTGTGCGGTATCTGCGCTAATTTGCACAAGCAAATTGGCAACGGTTGTCATATATCTTTCCGTTTTTCGTTGGCTTTACGGGTGGCTTGCTTTATGGCGAACAGGTCATTGATTTCATCGATGTCGAGGTTGTCTATGTATTCCATCGTCCATCCCGGGCGGTGGTCGGCTATGACTTGGCGAATGAACCGCCATTCATACTCCCCAAGTGGCGCCTGCTCCCCACCGAACTTGAGGTACATCCACACCGCCCGTTCTAGTTTTTTGTGTCGCCTGTCTGTTGCTTGCCGAACTCCGAAAGTAAGGCGTTGAATACATCAATTTCTAGGTTGAGGTATGTATCCGGGTCAGTGGCAATCCCCCACTCAGCAGGACATTCCACGATCACACGGGCGAACAACTGCGAGAGATGGTCGTATTGATCGACAATCTTATTGGCCTTTACCAACGGGTCTGCGTTCGGATCAATCGCACTAAAGGATGCGAGCGTTTTCATGTCTTTCGCCCGCAAACGTTTAAGGTTAAAGGTTACGCCTTCCATACTGCCTCCTGAAATGTAAGAGGCGGGTTGCCCCGCCCCACTTTAGAACTTGTCGGTGATGCCGTTGTAGACCAACGCCGTACCTGCCATCTGCCATTTAAGTGAGATGGTAATCGCGTCATCAAACGGTATCGACTGAGAAACATTCACCACGCGAGCAAGGAAGCCTTTGCGCGGCAATCCCGTTGTATTGCCTTCCGGCCCCCATACCAACGTGCCTTCAGTACCGAGTGTCAGCGCGGTAAGGATAGCGCTACCAGCGGTGCCGTCTTGGTAGACAAGTTCGGCCTCCGCTTCAATCATGCGAACGGTGTTCGCAAAGTTGCGGTAGGTATCCGCACCAGCGGTGACATCGGCGGTTTCCTGTTCTTCGGTGATGTCTAGACTGCGCTGAGCAGCAGACAGCACGGTTGAACCGAAAGCAATGTACAAATTCTTGCCCGTGAGCTTGGCCATTTGGTGTTACATCCTATTGGCTGATGCGTATGCGATAGATATTGCCAGCATGATGGAACGTGTTCCGCGCTTCCGTTTCGACGAGCGCAAACGCGTTTACATCCTGACAACGTATGCAGACCCAAGGCGCATCTAGCGTCAAGGTTTGCTCATGCAAAGCGGTGCGAGCCAGACCCGCAATCTGTTCGGCCTTCGTGACCGTATCCGCAATCGCTTTGACAACGTAGCGTACATCGGCACTCGCAATCGGGCTGTCGTTGGTTGTCCCGCCAGCCTGATAGAAGAACACGATGTAAGGCAGTACCGCCTCATGCGGCGCTTGCCCGTAATAAATCGCGCTCACTGACGAGAGTTGTGCAGTGAGCGCGGTGCTACCGGATAGTTGGGAATAAATCCCTTTTCGGAGGATGTCAATCATTCTTCAAGTATTCCCTGCCAGATGCGCGGGATTTCACCTTCAAGCCACATCGCCATCGGCCCCATAAACGGACGCGCCGCCATCTTGGAGGTGCCGTATTCAAGGTGAATGCCGTAATCGACGCCTACGTTAACGGTGCGCGTATTCGCGTCCGGGGATTGCACGTTGATTGAGCTACGTAATGCGCCCGTATCCACACCAGGCGGATTACCTGCGGCACTAGGCGACGTTCCGAAACTCATCTTGACGTAACGTTCACCTTCAAGCGCAGTCGTATCTAACCTGTCTGTAACCTCTTGACGATGGTTACGGATGAGTTCCTGTAGTTTGCGCGTATCCGCCGCAATCGTGAAACCGATCATCGAACCGCCTCCACTCGTGCCCGCCGAACACCCCGCGCCGAATGCAGGTCGTACAACGTGACAATGTTGTATGTGGCGCTGTTGTGCACCACGCGGTCATCGTCCCTTAGGTCGGCATTATACGGAAACGTCACGATGTAACGCGCTATCCCGGTTTCGCGTAAAGCTACTTGATCTTCCTGACCGCGTATGGTTTCCGGGTCAAAGCGACAGGACACCGACGCAACCGCGGTTCCCCACGTTTGCGAGATGCTACCGCTTGTGTTGGTGGTTGTCGGGCGTTCAATGCGGCAGGTGTCAGGAAGTAGTTCTTCGAGGTCGCTTTGTAGCTGGCTGAGTTCGGCGGCTGTTAGAAACGTCATCAGGTTCCCATTTCACATCACGCGCTTGGAGCAGTGCGCTGCGAAGCTGTGGTAATTGAATGTCATCGCGGGTTAGCTTGCGGGAAGTAGACGAAAGCCATTCATAGTGCGCTAACGTCTGCTCAGTTACTTCGATGAGCTTGAGCACCCGCTCCCAATCTTTCTCATCAATGCGAATGTTCATGTAACGTCAGTCCGTACCCATTCTTTATTGCCACCGGCGCGAGTCACTTCCCCCGACCGTCGGGACAAGTCTGCGTAATACTTGGATTGCTTCATTGCCATGTCCATCAGTTGCGACCGCTTGAGGTCGTGGTTATCCGTTCGCACATCGAAGCGGTTAGCGGCGTTTGCGGCTTTCTGTGACCACACATCGCTTGCCGCCATGTACACGTCGTAAGCGCGATAGGTGAGATAGTATTCACTTTCGCCTAGTGTGTCGGTATTGAACCGCACTTGCCGCGCTTCATAGTTGACGGTGTAATCGGCTGTCCCGATTGCGTTACCGTCGCCATCGCGTACAATCCATGCCGCGCTGCCGCTGGTGGCCTGTTCGACGTTGCCCGCCCTAAAGTAGTAGTTAAAGTATTCGTACTTGTCGGTTGCCCCGTTGTATTCGGGAGCCGGGTTCATACGTTCCGCTAAAATGTCTACGCGGTGGTCGTCTAGGCGCTCCTGCAAGTGGTCGTCTGACCAATACGTTTCCCCCGCAAGCGTGTACTCGTCCTCATCGGCGGCGGCGTATCCACGCAGCTTGCGTACTAGCGTTGCCATTCCGGTACGGATTGCCATTACCAACGCTCCCCATCTGCTACTCGTTGAAGCAACGCCTCGTAAGCGTCTACCATGCGCTGCTGACTGCGGTTCCGCGCAATCCACGCCCGGCATTCCACGCGGTCAATCTGATCGATGACCGCAAGCGCGTCTACGATGGCATCCACGTCCCCCGCAACGTATCCGGTCACGTTCTCCGCCATGTTCTCACTTGCACCGCCAAACGGTGACACGATGACGGGGCAACCCGCCGCTTGCGCTTCGAGTACCGTAACCGGGCCTGCCTCGATGGCGCTAGGGAAGATCAAGGCTTTTGCCTCTGCAAAGAAGCGCACCTTATCCACCCCCGACAACGGCCCCACGTAATCGCTACCGGGCGGCGGCGCGGGCGGTGTCGTCCCGGCAAACTTGCACGGGATACCCGCAATCCGGCTCGCCTGCCATGCCGCGTTAGCACCCTTCGCCGGGTAGAACGTACTCATGTAAACCACATGGTTACGTGGCTTCCAATCGTCGTCAATTTCGGGCAACGCCACGCCGTTATGCACCACTTCCCCAACACCCCCACCGACAAGCGCCCGGTGGAATTCGCTAGGGTATACGCCGCAAGCGGTAGGCCGCGCTTCCCGGTCGTGGGATACCTGGATGGCAGGTAATCCTGCAATTGCCCGTGTCACCTTGCCGTGCGTGTTATCCATGACCGCGTCAAACTTAGTCAGGTCATGTTGTAGGAACCCGCGTTCATCGGTTGCGGTAATCAGTTCACCGCCATCGAACGCGCTATCGGCTCCCGCAAACAGGGTGACGGTATGCCCCTTGCGCGATAACCCGCTGGCGACCGCGTGCACGATTTGCCCTAACCCGTGTCCGGTGTAAGCGGGGTTCGTGGGTAAGCGAGTGTCAGAGAGGACGGCTATTTTCATTCTTGTTTATCATCCTGAGTATCGCGCACTGCTTTAGAGAAATCTTCCCAACCGCTTTTAGCGTCAAGCTCATTTCGTTCTGCTTCATCCGCGTTGAGATACTTAAACCCCCACACGGCAAAACCGATAGAGTTTTTTAAGTCTTTTCTGTAGCGCTCAGTGTCAACGACGTACTCATCATCAGGTGTCATTCGTCGTTATCCTCGTCATCAGCCCACGGGAGCATATTCCAACCGCCTACCCACGCGGTACCGTTTGCGAAAAAGTCTGAACTCACAATATGCACACCGGGATTTACAGACGGTTGCGGCGTTACTTCTTCTGTGACTTCTTCGGAAAATTCGCTATAGTCATCGTTAGGCGTCATTTGTATTCCGTTCCAGTGTAACCAAGCCTTCAACCTGCGAAATAATGCGCCAGTTGTGCCGCGTGATGAACTCTGCTACCGCCAATTGCACACCCGGCCAGTTTGAATTGTGGTCATGGAGCGCAATCCGCCCGGTATCCGTCACCAGCGGCGACCAGTCAGCCAGATCACGCGCAACGCTTTCGTAGCTGTGTTCGGCGTCGATGAACAACAGGTCTATGCGTCCGCGTTGCCAGTCTTTGACTACTTCGTGTGAGTAGCCAACGTGTAATGTAAAGAGGCTACCATAACTTAGTCGCTGTATCCGATCAATAACTTCATTGGCGTATCCCTTGGATACCTCTATGTTCCCGACCATTACACCCTCAAACGGGTCAATGGTGTGCAGTTTCCCCGATTGCGATTGCGCCCCGTAAGCCAGCGCGGTCGTCGATTTCCCGCGATAGCAACCGAGTTCGACGACGGTTCCGCCTTGCGGGATTTCGGACGCCAGCGCGTACAAGTGCGCGATTTCGCGGGGATACAGGAAACCGGGGATGTCATCGACAGCGGCGATTACGTCAAAGGTCACAGCGTCACCGCCCGTATACTAGGAAACTTCGCTTTCAACGTTGCCAGCGCTTCCGGTTCCACTGCTTTGAGTTCCTGCCATGTCCCCGTCCCGCGAAACACGTAATGCAAAACCAGCGTATCGGTGAGCGCTAACCCGGTCATGCCAGCGGCTAACATCTTGTGGATGTGCTGCCAGTCCTCAAGGTCAATCGTCACCCCGCCGAATTCGCCTAACGCTTCCCATGTAATCCCGGCATCGAGTACCGCCCGCCGGAACATGTACGCATACCCGCTTGCGTTGTGGACGTTGAATGCGTCTGCGCTAAACGGTTGCGGCATGTAGGTATCCGACCGCCGACCGTAGTACTTGCGCCCGCCGTAAGCGAACGCGACATCAGGATTGGCATCCAGCGCAACCTGTAAGCGCAGGAGTGCGCCGCGTTCCAGCCAATCGTCGCTATCGAGGCGCATGATGTACTCACCCGTCGCATACTCGGCACCCGTGTTCAGTGCCGCCGCGATACGTCCATTTGTCTTGCGCTGTACGCAATCGACTTGCGGGTATCGCCGCGCTAGGCTTTCCATCACGTCCCGCGTGTGATCGGTGGACGCGTCGTTGATGAGGATCACTTGCACGTCAACGCCCGGTTGCTCGATTGCGCTGCGAACGGCGCGTTCGACGGTGGTTACGCAGTTGTAGCAGGGGATGAGGATACTAATCATTGATCTTCTCGCAAGTGAGCCGGGGTAATTCTGATCTTGATACGATTACTCCAATAGGCGCACTCTAAAACCTCATAAAGCTTATTTTGCGCGTCCATGTAAATTGAACCCACCTCAGGCTCATGCCCGGTCATTTCTTTCCAAGCCATTCGGTTACTATCTTCTTCTATCATCTTCTCTGGCATGAACAGAATATTAGGCTCAACTGGCTTGTTTAAATCTTGCCAAACATCGTCCCCGTTAACCCTAAATAGCGTTGTTAAGCTTTCGGCGTCGGGTTCAACTTCAATGATTTTATAATCTGCCGTATCCCCTACTTTCAATCGGTCACGTCTGATAAATTCCCGCGCTTTATCTATGGTAGTTGCTATATAGGCAAGCTCTGTATGACTACTTGCCGCAATGCTTCCCCAATACTGAGTGCTATCCCGCATGATTGCATAGACAGGCATCTATCCCGCCTCCAATGGAAACAACGCATCGAGCGTTTTCACCGTTTCCACGATTATAGGATACCGGGATAACACAAGTATACTGGTGTGCTTATAAGCGTCTACGTTGTTGGAGCGCGTCCACCCGTACCACTGTACAGGCCATTGCAAGTGTCGCGCCAGTGCGACCAACTCCTCTAGCGCCCACTCGCGTACATGGTGCGGGTTTCCCGGTGGCCCCGCATTCGCTCCAGGATGCCCGTAAACGCGATTTCTATCCGGTGTACTGATTACCACAGCGCAAGCTTCTAACGCGGCGGCTGTGAGCGTTGCCAGCAAAGTGGTGGGGTCAACTAAATGCTCAATCACATCAGCGCAAATCACCACCGATTGCTTGAACTCGACATCCGGCACTTCGGTTTCAAGGTCGCATGAATGCCAGTCGCCGGGGTGATGGCCTTTGCAGTACGCGATGTTGGACCCGTAATCGACACCCGTAAGCGCGAATTCGGGCGCATACGGCGCTAACCCGTCGGCGCGTCCGCAGCCGATGTCTACCAGCCGACGGACGCGAGCCACGCGGGCAAGGTGCGCCGCAATCGGGATTACGTCCGGTTGCCAGTGCTTGCCATCGGGACGCACGTCTGCGAAGTAATCCGGGCGCGGGCGCGGGGTGTAGGTCGTGGGAATAAACCAATTATTCAAGCTACTTTTTCCCACTTGCGCCATTCCTGAAATTGCATGTAATCGCGGGTGCCCGCTGCCACCGCTTCGAATACGGGCATCATGTAGCGCGTCATCACACGGTCAGTGTCATAGAACGCGGCGAACGCACGAGCGCGGGCGCGGTGTTCAACGTTGCCCCGATGCTCATAACCCCACTGCATCGCCTTGATAATTTCGCTCACTTTGGGAAATGCCTGCTCACTGTATTGCAGCGTAATCAGGCGGTCATCCATGTCATCGATGGGTATCCGGTACCCGGCTTCGGCTAACTCAGCTTGCGCGGTGTAATCGGATAACGCAACCGGGCAACCTGCCGCTTGCGCTTCGAGTGCGGGGATACCGAAACCCTCGCCCGCCGATGGTAGCAGGAATAGGTCAGCGGCGTTGTACAGCGCGTTCAGGGTGAACGGCGAGTACTCGCCTCTATCCATCATGTACATGTCAGGAAACGCAACCGCGTAGCCCTTGAGCGTTTGCCCCGGTTTCAAGCTGCCGATGTGATACGGCAACCCATAGAACTCGCAAATGGCGGTCAAGTCCGGGCCGCCCGTCGACGTGTATGGATTGGTGTGCAGGTACAACACCGAGCCAGGATGCTCAGCCACAAAGAACGCCCACGCTTTTAGCAGACGGTCAAGGTTCTTCCGCGGCGGGTATCCCTTGTTTGCCGCAACCGTGGTCACGAAGTACGCGCCATCGGGGATGCCCCATGCGGCTCGCGCTTCCGTCCGGTCAATCGGCGCATACTGCTGTGTGTTGACCATGTGTGGCACGTAGTACGGGTCAAACATCGCCTTCCGCATTTCCTGTTCACCATGCCGTGACATGGCAATCGGAAACTTGACATAGCGCAAACGGTCTACCACTTGCGGCGGGATCGGCGTATGGTCAACGGGTGTCCACAGCGCAAGCGGGGTGGCTTTCAGGATACGCGGGTCTAGCACCCATGCATCCATCAGCGCAAATAGCACATCAGGCCGTTCCCGGTCATAGTGCTTGACAAGGACATCGTTACCCCACATCTCTTGCCCGCTTGGCAACAGGCGCAGGTTTTCGCGTAACCGGAGCGGGGTTCCGCGGTGTCCATGAAATGCCGACACAACCACATCGTGACCGTGATCCGCAAGCCAGTTGCTAACCAAGTCAGTCTGTACGCCGTATCCGCTGCCTACCAGAGGCGAATTCGAGTGAATGAGTACCTTCAAGGTTGCCTCAATGTGAAGGGGCGGAGATCAACCCCGCCCCATAACTAGACTAGCTTAGAACGATGACGGAACCGACGCGGTAGCGGTCAGCTTGCAGCCGAACGTCGGGCGCGGGGTGCCGGTACCGTAGCGCATGTTGAAGAAGAAGTAATCCGAACGGCTGTCGGGATCGCGTTGGAATTCCATCGCCATCGGGGTACGGGTATCCAGCGCGATCGCTTCGCGGGCAAAGATACCGTTGACAACAGCGGTACCCGTACCGAGGTTCGAGGAGGTGTACCACTGAGCGCCCTGATAGTCATTCACCCAGAAGTCACGCATAGCGGTGTTCACCACGTCGGCGGCGTTGGCTGCGCGGGTGGTCACACCATTCTGAGTGAGTTCGTTGAATACGCTGTACCAAGTATCATTCTGTTACTTAGACCACTCTTGTTACACCAGCATATTGGTGTTACAATAGAACACATGAGTTATGGTCATGGAGGTGTTCTATGTATTCCGATATTGACCCCAAGTGGGTCGCTGAGTTCGCAGGCTTCTTTTGGGGCGAGGGCAATTTCATGATTGACCAGTTAAACAAGAAGTTTAACTCGCGCCGCAAGTTAGCCGATGGTTCAATTGCCGATTACGGGGAGAAGACGTGCTTTCAAGTGCGCGTGCGAGCGAGGTTAATCCAGAGACAAGATAATCGTGCTGTACTTGAAGACATACAGTCGAAACTTGGTGGACACATTACCACGTTCAATGCTGCGCGAACTTATGCAGATCACGTCATTCAACCAACTATATCTTGGCAAATTCAGCACGTAGACCAAGTAAGTGAGCTTTTAGACTTACTTGACTTGCACAGTTCATTTCGTGCCAAGAAACGGTTGGAGATACCCATCGTGAGAGAGGCTGTCACGATTATGAAAAATCGCGTTTATGCCTACTCTCAATCTGACAGAGACCGGATTACTGAACTCAGGAACCTGTTGAAGTCGATGCGGGAATACGCTTAAGTGGCGGGCGGGTGATTTCTCCCCGCCTCTGCACCTTTTTGTTAGGTTATTCGTGCAGATCAGACTATCGCATCACCCTGTCGGGTGTCTCTTCACTTAGTCGTTGCTGCTGCACAGCTTGCGCTTGCTTGCAGAGGGTTATCCACCTCTGGACTTTCCCCATTGATCAGAAGAGATTTTCAACACAGTTTAGTGAATATACTGTGAGGCCGCTACTTTAGTTAACGGGTGAAGGACAGCAGCAGGAATGCTCATGCTGTTCTGTGCACGGATGTAGGCCACCGCAGCCGCGCAACGGCGAACGGTCAACGCGGAACCCGCGGCACCGAAGTCCTGTGTCAGGTTGGCGAATTCGCCCAACAGGTCAGTGTCCAGCTTCTTGGCAATCGCGAGACCGGCTTCCAGCGACACCGCGGCGGGCGCGCTATCCGGGTCAGTCATCTTGCGTTCGTCGGTCAACGGAACCTTAACCGCAATCGTCTGCGGGGTGATGGTATCCGCCGTGCCCTTGGTCAACTGCTGCGTAGACGGGGTACCGCCTTCTGACACCGTGGAAGCGGTGATTTCGTTGTAGATCGGTACGTAACGCGGGGCGTAGGTCGTGTCACTAAACTGAGTGACCAGACCCGCCATGAGGGTGTTATCACGCGCCACGAACAGCGCGTCATTCAGTACGTCATTGTATAGAGTTCCCAGGTCTGCGACACGGGAAGGAACGCCGGTAATCACGGTGGATTAACTCCTGATGTTATGGTTTTGGATTGAATAGCGGACTATTCACAGCACCACGCTGATACAAGCGGGCGCGGCGTTGTTCGTCCGTTTCACCGACCACCTGCCCACCAGGAGTAGGGGCGGTAACTTGGCTTCGTGCCGGGGTGAACGGGTTCGCAGCAAACGGCGCGGGCGCGGCTTCCGGTTTCGGCGGCTCAGTTGCGGGCTGATCCAACTTCATCTCGGCTGCAATCGCTTTCGCGTCGGCGCGTAATTCATCCTCAGTGCTACCCGTCAAGCGTCTAGCAATCACAGGCGGAAGCTTGAACTCGGTGCCGATGGCAGTACGCAGGAAGTTAAGGCGTTCGTTCGCCAGTTCAGCCTTCATCGCCTCCAGTTCGGCGGCGCGTTTCTCGGCTAACTTCTGCCATTCCTGCTGCTCGGTGAGTTTCTTTTCTTCCTGCTGTTTGCTAGCGGCTTCGAGTTCGGCAAGGCGGCGCTCGGTTTCCTGCTTTTCCTTGCGGTATTTAGCCGCCTCAGTTCGCAGTTCCTTAACGTATGCCTCATCGAACATCTTAGCGGACGTGGTCGCCTCACCCGCGTTTGCGTCGGTAGCCTGCACCGGCGCAGACGGGGATGGAGGATTGCTAACGGTGTTGGGGGTCAACCCCTGCATATCTTCTGGCATCTTGCCTATTCTCCTGAGTTTCTAACGGCTTCTTCGATAACGGGTAGGATGTTTTCGCGAGCCAAAAAGCGAATTTCAACCATAACCACATCGTCATCAGCGCGAACATCTATATCAACGCTGACAACGTCGTCAGACGGCACGCTCATAGCGGCACAAACCGACTGAATGTACTGGCGAGGGCTTAACAGTCTGGCTCTTTCGAGTTGAGCAGCGTGTCTCATAATCCATAGTCCTCTATGCCAAGCGCAATGTTGAGCGCCTGACGTTCCGAATAAGGGAAACCGCGCTTTTGGGATACCTCGCGTATCCACTTCGCAAGCGCAAGCGGGTTAATCACATGCTTGAAGTTATCGCCCGCACGCGGCTTGCGTTCATCGAACGCCCGCCCTGGTAGCGCAACCGTATACGATGGCGCGGGGACGCTGTTGACGTAGACATCGTGTAAGCGGTCAACGTCTGCCGGGTCGTGCATGTGCATTGGAGCAAAAGCGGATTGCAACTCCAGCCATGTAGCAATCAAGGGGTTCGCTAGATCAAGAGTAATTTCACGCATTGCCTACCAACTCTTTCAGCGGTTTCAGTGACCACATCGGCCCGTACAGGTTATCGTTGCGATTGCGTCCCATGTCCGACCACGAAAACAGGCCAGCGCGTAAACCGTCCAGCCGACCGCGTCCCATGATGGCGACTTGATCCGCTTCCGGTAATCCCGCAAACCATTCCGGTCCAGTCTGTACCGTGTTCTGCCAGGTGCTCCCCTTGACGACGGGTAACGGCGTACACCGTCCCCGGTGGTGATCGTTCAAGGTTGCCGATAGCGGGTACACGGTGCCGTGGTTAGCGATGCACGCGCCGCAGGTGCGAACGTCCCTTGCACTCCACCACATCCACCCATCGAGCACCCGCGCATTGCGGCGGTAAGTCTCATGGCTCCCCTGCCGATAGCTCCATAGCTGGATCGTGCGAGCCATGTTCTCTGCCCACGAATACGGGATGGTGAACCATTTACTAATCAGTTGCGCGATAAACAGCGGCGACTTACCCCGCGCAATCCCAGCGAGTACCAGACTTCCGACGTTATCGGCGGCCTCCTGCCCAAAGCGGCGCAAGCGGTCAACAAATACCGGGTTCGTCACGTATCCGTAAGCGGCTTCAATGCTTTCCGGTGACGGCTTATTCCAGCCGGCCATGATTTCAGGTGCCTCGTCCCCGCTCATCTGTTCCGTGAGTTCGGTTGCGGTTTCGATGCCGTACCCGGTTGCATTTGCGCTGAGTGCGTCCGCTTCGTTGCCCAGTATGGCGGCGAAACCGTCCATCTCACTTTGTACGCCGTCGATGAACTGACGAAACGTGCGGTTATTCTGAAACGTGGCACGCGGGGGGAGACTTCCGTCATTGGCTGCCGCGTACTCCTTGAGGACATCCGCAACCGCTTGTCCCTGTGGTCGCAGCACCCGCAAGCTGCGTTCGTAAGCGCGGGTGAGACTGCGGGCGGTGCTTTCGTAATCGGTCGCTAACTGTTGACGCCATTCGCTGCGGGCGAGCATCCGCCAGATTTCTTGCGTTACAGGATCGTCCGGCATTATCCGAACACTCCCATTTGACCGCTACGTTCAAGCGTGGTCATCAGCGCGTCCGGTGTGTCCTGCGCTTCCTCTGATTTCAGCGCGGCTTCCGTATCCGGGTCGCGTCCGATTTCTTTGGTTAGCGTTTTCTGTGACGTGGTCTCGAGTGCCTTTTCCAACGTCGCCGCTTGCAAGAGTTCGAGGCGGTTCACAGGTAGCGGTTCGCTCCATTCAGCTTCTACGCCGGGAACGTTGATACCCTTCATGAGCAACAGGCAACCAATCGCTTCCTCGAACAAACCGCCGTATTGCATCACCAGTTCGTCACGTAGCTCAATCATTTCACTAAACAGCATACGCACACCGAAGTTCGTTAACGCGCCCACCTTATCCTTGATGGTTGCGTTATCGAGTACGCGCTGCTGTGTGAAGAATTCCGAACGTAGGATTTCGAGGGTTTCCATCGACGACTTGAGATCGCCGCCCATCTCAATCAGTTCGACTTTGGCATCCGTCGGCAGGTTATCCCACAACCCGCCCGCGCTGTTACCGGGGTCTAGCGCAACCCCGTAAGCGAACGTTTTTGGGTGCGCGTGATGCTTGATGATGCGGGCGATATTCGAGATAGTGAAGTTGACCGCGTCGTTTAAGTGCGTGGCCGTGTGCAGTTGAGACACGCCGTAGTATTGGAACGGGCGTTTCTTGTGCGGGCGGTCAATGATCGGCGGAAACGGGTACGCCCAGGTTTGCTCCGCTTTCAGTGTCCACTGCGTCCCGTTGCGGCTGCTGTAATCGTAGATCATCCACGACTTCGGGTCGGCGGGGTAGAGTTCTTCCCCGGTCTTAAGCATCCAATCGGGTACAATATCCTGCTGATAATGCGTATCCCCAACCAACCATGACAGCCGATAGAACAGGACTTGCTTAGGGTCAGTGATGTCCCAAAAGACGGTGACTTTTGCCGGGTCAACGGGCGCTAACGTCGGTTGGTTATTGCGGTCAAAGTACAACTTGATAAACGCATGACCCGCAACCATCCCCGCAAGGACGATACCGGGCGCATCGCTTTCGATACGCGAGTACTCGATGTCGAGTGCGGTTTGCAGCGGACTGCTAACACCTTCCTCAAGTTCATCGTCTGAATGCACGTACAGGCCATCGGGGATGCCGACGAATTCCGCAATCCGGTCAATAGCGCGCCCGCACAGGTTCAAGATGATGTTGTCGTCGCGTTGCCCCTGTGCCACCTTCAACGGTTTCGGGTGGTCGCCATCGTAGTATGCCCACTTCGACGTGATGTATTTTTCACGCTTTTGGCGTTCGGCATTACCCACGTCATTGACATCTTTATCACTGACGTTGTAGGTCTTAATCGGGATTGCGGGCATGTGTGTTATCCGAATACAAAATCGGTCGCATGTGAACGGGCAATGCGCAGCGGTTGGCTCACCAGATGCCACGCCAGCGCCAGCGCGATAACGGTGTCATCGTGAGCACCCGGGGGCGCGGAATAGCGCAGCGTACCCGATGGTAGTTTTTCCATCGCATACGCTTCAAGTTCGGCAATCACCGTCCCGTCGGGAATAATGCTGATCGTGCGTTGCTCAAAGGCAAGCGCCAGATTATCAATGAGCGTCGGCTTACTGCTTGCGGTTGTCTGAAACGCTTTCACGGGCAAGCCTAAGCGCGTGGCCTGTTCGATAAACATCTCACCGATATTGCGCTCAATCATGATTTGCTGACTACAGAAGCGCTGATGTAATGCCTGTAAGCGTTGTAGCTGTAGCGTGTAGTCCACAAAGTTAAAGCGGTCTACATACACCAGCGCCTTACTCTTACGCTCAATGACCGCAAAGACGGTGTAATCGTTCAACTTGGCAAGGTCAACGCCGATGACGTACTCGCAACCCGGTTGCGGTTCACTGTGCGGTTGCGCGGTGGCACAAGCACGCACCCAACGGAACACTTCCCCGCCGTCGTCTAGGAACTCAGCTAAGTACTCTTTACGGAATGACCGTTCCGGTGTAGTTCGGCGGATGCTTTCGATTTCATCCGGGTCAATCAGCGGGTTACTTGAAATTGGGAACTGCCACGACTTCTGTTCGCCGTATGGGTCATCAATGCCCGCTACAAACCAGTTGTAAAAATGGTTCTTTCCGTTGGCACTCGAAGTCCGTAGCGCGGTTCCTTTGAAGTCCGCAAGCATCGGTCTCACGACTTCATCCCACACGTAATCGCCCGCCGGGATAAACCCCGCCTCATCTAACACCAGGCGGTGATAATGCCGACCACGCGAGTTCGTAATCGCCGCATTCTGGAAGCTCCAGAACTCGATTACGCCGCCGCCCTTGAGTTCGATGCGTCCGTCGTTTTCTGATGACCGCTTGATTTCCGGTAGCATCCACTGATAAATCATGCGGTAGATTTCAGTGAGGTTCTTATGCGACAAACTGAAGTACGCGGTTAACTGCCCTTGCAACGCGCCTTCACACAGGTAATGTGCGTTGTAGATCGTCTTACCCCACCGCCGACCACATGCCAGCGTCTTAAAGCGTGCCGGGTGGTTGTAGACCTCTAATTGCGCCGCGTGGAGTTTCGGTAACAGCGCACTCGTATCACGCTTCAGTTGTTCCAAGCGATATTTGTACGCCTGCTGCTGCAAATAGCTCGGCAGCGACGCTATCGCTGAATGCGCTTGCGAGTTGTCCATAATTCAGGCGACCCGCCTTGATGTCCTCAATAGCTTGCGAACGCCAGTCGTCAACCTTAACGCGGTCTACTAACAGCGCATGGAACTTCGCCAGCGTCTTGAGCGCGTCTAAGGCGTCATACATTTCGACTTCGGATTCAAAAACTTCTTGATCTTCACCGACTGTCGTTTTTGTCTTGTACCGCTTGATGAGATGCGAACGCCCCTTTGCCTTCGCTTCGGTTGCGTCGATACCGCCTGCCGAGTTCAGCGCGTCCCCGATGTCACCGCGTGCGATGTCGGTTAACCGGATGAGGACTTCGCTTGCGGACATTGAGAACGAATTAAGGCGGCGCTCTAATGCGCGTGCTATGTTAACGTTTCTTAAGTTCTGCGATGCCATGACTGCAAGTGATCGATCGTCACCGCTGTAACCCGCTAACCGCGCCGCCTCAGTGCCATTCATGCACACGATGTAATGGTCAATGAATAGGCGTTGCTTGATGGTCAAGCCGTCTACGTCAATGGGTTCATCTGTCCCCACAATCGCGCTCGGTTGTAACGCCTTAGTCCGCTTACCCATTACGTAACCTTCACAAAGTCCTGAATATCGAACCTGCATTCGAGTTTCAGCGGTAGATTGTTGCCAAAGGTGCTGTTATACGTCCCCTCGATAATCAGCACGCGCCGCCGTCCCGCATACGTGGATGACAGCGCAAGGTCGTCACCAGACAGCACGATGTTGACCGACGACGCCGGGGTAATCGCAACCGCCGAACGCGAGTTCACCACGTTTCCGGCGGTATCGGTGAGCGTCCAGTTGAGACCCGCATTCGGGGTGACTGCGGTACCCGCTTCGTCGCGAAACGTGCGGGTAATCACATAGGTGCCTTCTTCGGGCGCTAGGGTGGTGAGCAGCGTCATGATTACGCCTGATTAATGGTGGCTGCAAACTGCACGGTATCGGAAGCGATAACCGCGTTATCGGTTACGTCCATGTACCACAGCATGTTACCCGTCGTCGAAGCGTCAAGGATGGCGATATGGGTAATCGTCCCCCATGACCCGCTAGGCGTCGGGAAGTTGAACGCGCTAACCGCAACGCTACCACTTGACACTGAACCCCATGCTGGAGCCGAACCGCCGTTCTCGTTAATTTCAACGCGGCTGTAGTTGTTGCCTGATGGCTCCGTAATCGAGCTACCCGTGCTGCTATCGGATGGCGTAGCGGTGAGTAGTGCCGCGAAATTGTTGGATACGGTGAACGCCTGATTACGGAACATGCGATCCAGGAAGCCGTTAGCCGCATAGTTACTGATGCCATTCGACGCCGTGATTTCAACGTATACGGTTCCGGTGGATACCGATGGCGTGTTCCCGGTGACAATCGATTGCGAAGCGGTCAACGCACCATACGCCAGCACGTTACCCGCGCCATAGGTGGCGCTATCGACGACCGCCCAATGGGTGACGGTTCCCCACGATCCCGACGCTTGCGGGAACGTGACACCGCCTGATTGCGTAACCCGCCGGGAAGCTGCCGCGCCAAAGGTGATGGCTTGCCGCGCATACGAACCGCTGTTCGCCACTTCGCTCATACTGGCACCCGTTGCGGTTTCGCCAGGATTACCAGTCGCCAGTGCCAGGTACAGGGTGGCAACGGATGAATAGGCGCTGTTAGTGGTTATATGGTTGAGTAGCGCGTTTTCAGCGTAATTGCTTAAACTGGTCATTTATCCATGTTCCTCGAAAGTGCCGCCCACTTGACTTGCTGACCACGCGCCTTGTAGCGCTTCTACATCCCACACGCCACCCAACGCGGTAGACGACCACGCGCCGGTGATAATGCCTTCAATCAACTGAATGAGCAGCAGAACGTCGCTTGTGCTGCTGGTGCCATTGACCGTACCACTCAGCAACCGTTGCACCTGCAAACTGATTGCGGGTGTCACCGATGCCCCGTCAACGCTGCCACTGAGTAACCGCGTAACCGCGAGCGTCGCATTCGGCGTGGCGCTCGTGCCGTTCACCGTACCCGTCAACAGGCGGTCAACCGACAACGGAACCGACGCGGTAACGGATGTCCCGTTGACCGTGCCACTAAACGTCACGGTACCCGATATAGTCAGGGTGACGGTTGCGACGGACGATGTACCATCCATTACACCCGATAACAGGCGAGTGACTGCGAGTGCCGCACTCGATGTGGTGGACGTACCCGACACCGTACCCGACAGCAAACGGGCAACGGCTAACGCGATAGTGGGGGCGCTGGATGTCCCGTCAACGGTACCTGACAGCAGACGGCTTACATTGAGCGTTGCCGACGCGGTGGTACTCGTGCCATTGACCGTGCCGCTAAACGAGACCACACCCGTTATATTGAGTGTGACTGTTGCGACGGTGGACGTACCGTCTACTGTGCCACTGAGAAGCCGGGTCACCAGTAAGGCGACATCAGACGCGCTAGACGTACCGCTAACGGTGCCACTCAGTAAGCGACTGACCGCAAGCGCGATAGCCGATGTACTACTCGTCCCGTCTACCGTTCCCGATAGCAGGCGGCTAACGGCTAACGTCGCATTCGGGACACTAGATGTCCCGTTGACGGTACCGGATAACAGGCGGGTGACATTCAGTGCAAGCGCCTGCACGGTGGACGTCCCGTTGACCGTGCCGGAGAGTAAGCGCGTAACGCTTAAACCGACATTCGGAACAGATGAGGTGCCGGATACCGTGCCACTTAGCAACCGGGCTACACTGAGGGTTGCGGTTGCGGTCGTGGAAGTCCCGTTAACCGTCCCCGAAAACGTGATGGTTGAGCCGCCGCTCGGTGCAAGCAGCAGACCTAAATGGGGTAACGGTGCCGGATCGCCGCCGCCGCTACCGGATACCGCGCCATCCGTTTGCGCTTGAAATGCGTCTTGCTGAAACCCGTTACCCTGGAACATCAGTTCACCTTATTAGCGGCGGGTCAGGGTTGCGTGAATGTCCTGCACAGCCTCTTTGTAGTTTTGGAAAGCGAACTGTACAAAGTCCTGATTACGGGTCAATAAACTTTGATGCGGGTTATATCCCCACGACGCTTCAAAGTCGCAATCAAACCCGGCGGGATTGTGCGCCTTATCGGTGTGCGGCGCTTGCGTGGCTCGCCATTCTTTCGACAGGTAGAAAAACCAGAATTCGGAAACAGGAGGCCAGCAATGCGTCGGGTCGCCATAGGCGCGGCATGATGCCCAGTGCGGGACAATGATGGTTGCTTTTGCACCCGGTTTCATCACGCGGTACATTTCATTTAGAACATGCACGCGCTCGGTTCCGGTAAAGTGTTCGATGACGTGCGAGGCGAACACCTCATCTACACTGCCATCATCAAAAGGCCACCGTTCTTTAAGATCAGCAACTACATCCACGCCCGGAAAGGCGATGCTATCCACGCCGATAAAGCCATCTTGTTTATGCGTACCGCAACCGATGTCTAGTTTCACCACGTTTGCCCCGTTCTCGCGTCGTAATGTCCGACCAGTACGCGGCAATCCACCGCGAAACGATACCCGTGTTTATGAGCATCATTGGCAAAGTACAAGTCCTGCGTGCCGACGCCTTGCCCCTCCGCGCCGCTCAAGGTTTTGAACCAGGGCTTGCGGAGCTTCTCATCCTTGAACATGGATAAGCGCCACAGGTTGAAGCCCATGCCCGTCCCGTAACATTCCACCAGTTCACCAGGACGCGGCGGTTGCGGGCGAAAGTTGACAACCGGGTCGCTTACATCTCCCCAGATTTGGGGAACACCGCCCTCACCCTTTGTCCAATACAGACCGCCGATGCACGCGAATTCCGGGTGAGCGTCCATTGATTCAATGAGCTTAACCACCCCGTCCGGTGGCGGCACGTTGTCATGCTCTACCGTTAGGATGTATTCCCATTGGGACAACTCAGGATGCGCGAGCACGTTTTCGATAGCGGCGTTGTAAGCGTCCCCGACTTCCATCCCTAAACACACCATGCGATAAACGCCCTGATTAGGCGGGAAGATGAGGTTCCAATGGGATAACGCCACGACTGTGCTGATGTGATCCGACGCGGGCAACATGACGATGACCCGCTGTTTCTTCCACGTTGCCCCCTGCAAAACCCGTGACGTTGCGGTTTCAAGGGTTAGGTTATGACGGCCTGCGTCATAACTCATAATTTGAGGCGTCGTCATTACGCTAAACCGCGTCCAATCGTAATCATCGGGATCGGATGTGAAGCCGATGACGAAATATTACTAAAGCCGAGTGAGGCGGTAGTCGCACCGCCAACCGTCGTAAACGAACCAATACCCAATTGCGCTTGTATTGAGGCGCTATTGGCTGAGCCTAACCGCCCGAATGCGTTGTTAATCTGTGAACCCGCAAGTAAGTTATTTTGGTAGCGAATGCCACTCATGTTTGTACCTTGCGTGGTGAACGTGGTACTGTGCCGAACACCTAGCCAATACTCGCCCGGTGTCAGGGAGGACGCGAACGGGTAATCGGCAAACTTGGCACCCGTAATCGCGGTCAGGTTGCCCGTACTCAGCGCCATTGTAGACAGGTTTGAGGTGCTGTATCCGGTCGCGAAGTTCTGCGCGTTACCGGCGCTATCAAACCACGTTAAACCGAAGTCCACCGATTGCCGGGTATTGGTTGCCGAGCCGTAGGCCATCTGCACAGACCATGTAATGTTCTCTGCGCCGCTGGAGATTTGCGCCAGTGACATCGATGACGCGCCCGTATTGCGGCTATACAGTACCCATTCCTGCGTTTCGGCCTGCTGATAGCTAAAGGTGGTATTAGCAGTCGAAGCAAACGAGGTGGACGCGATGCTAATGCTAGACGCGAACCGGATCACATCTGCTGACAGGAACTCGCCTAACCGAAGCGGGAAAAGGTAGAACGTGGATTGCGTCGGCTTAATCGTCTGCGTGTTCATAAACCCTTGCAGGTTTGCCCACGTCGAAAATGTGCCGTGTTGCTCAGCTACAATCCCGATTTGACTATTGCTACCGACCAGCGTAATCCCGTTACCGCCGCTCAGTACCACATTGGTCCCGCTGGCGGTGGACGCATTCGACGTATTGCCCGTCAGGGTATACAGTTGGTTGTGCCCGCTGTTCCAGTCACTAGGGCGCACCATATTGGTAGCGGCAAGCGTTACCGTGCTACCCTGCGAATTAAACCCGGTAATCGTTCCGGTGAAATCCGCGTTGGTGTTACTAAATGCGTGAATGACTGCCATTAGACGTAGACGCCTACTAGGAAGATTTCATTTGCTGCCACCGCGCCCGTGTCACTGTCTGCCGCGCCCGTTGTCATGGCGTAAGCAATGCCCGTTGAAAAGTCAAAGCCGGGGCCAAAGTTGACGGTAAAACCCGCGCCCGTCGTGGAAGCCGGAATAGCAAACGTGGCTACCGGGGTATCCGTGCCAACGGTGGGGGTTCCGGAAACGTTGTATAACTTGAGATAGCGCACCGCTGCATTCAGGTTGATAGCGTACAGCATGTACAGCGTTCCCGCCGATGATTTGACGTTAACCGCATTCGTTGACGCGGTGCTGACGCGCCGGAACCCGGTACCAACATCCGCCGCAATGCCATCACGCCCGTTGCTTACCTTGATACGGGAGTATTGCACGCCGCCGATGTCATCTGATGCGAACGTTTCACCGCCGCTGCCTGCATTGGTCGTGAAATTGTCTACCAAGTTAACCCACTCCCAACAAAGTCATACGCGGTACAAAGCTTGACAGGTTCGCAGCAGTGAAGTCATCTACCCGACCGCTATTGTTATTCGCCCAGCTTGTCATGCCGGGTGAACCGCTTGTGAGGTTGCTATCTGTAACCGATGTCCACAGCACGCCATTGATATACGCGCTGATGGTTGTCCCGACCACTTCCAACCGGATCACGTCGCCATTGGAAAACCCGGTGCCCGTAGTCGCCAGTGACGTGTAAGCACCTGCTACCACGCGCACAATGTAGCGGGTCGCCGTGTCAGCGTAGAAACCGTAATAGTTGCCACCGCTTCCGGTTGAGCAACGCACCGCCGGGCCAATGTAGGAATTCGATGCCATCTGCGAAATAGTGACCTGTGCGAATTGGTCATTGGCAAATGAGGCGGCATTCCAAAACACCGCTTCCTCGACACTGGCATTACTGGAAGCGGCGGCGTTAGTGGCTACGGTGTAACCCGCGTTCCCGCCACACGATGTCCAGTTAGCGCCGAGTGCGCCATCCGCACGGGTAAAGCTATCAAGCAGCGTCATGTATTCACGTTTGGGATAAGTTTGGGATTTAGGGGAAATGAAATAGCGGAGGGGGTACCATTTGAGACACCCATCAAGAATAGATGTCACCCTCCGCCATCAGTACGGGGTGCCGCGTTGCACGGCTAGGCGGTTTTCAATCGCCTCGTCCTCGCCCCCATCATGAGTGCAAGCGCCTGCAATGGGTGTTCTATGTCATGCGCTCTTTCACCTAATTTAATTATATCATATCTGAAACATTGAAAGTCAAGTTACGCCGCTACTTTTAGCAAGTGTTTGACGGCGCGTTCAATCGCACCCGTTTCCACTTCACGCAACGCCGCCCGCATGATGTCGTCCGCTTCCCGCAGGTATCCCGCAACCTGTCGATTGCTCAGGTAAACACCGCGTTCTTCCATGATTTCCACCATACGGTCTAACACGTCGTCCACCTTCATCCAGCCATGCCGCTGCATAAGCTGTATTTCAAGGTCTACCAATTGTTGCATGAGCGGAGAGAAGTTGAGCGCATCCAAGTAATTGCGGTCACGTTCGACGAACCGACGAACCGCCCGCGCATCCTCTGCCACGTTCCATAGCGCGGTGTATTCGTGCGGTTGAATGTGGGTCAGCTTGTGCAGGTCGTAATCCATGACCAAGCCGAGAATGCCGCCCTTGTGTTGCCACTCGCACAAAATCCACGCGGGGACGAGCTTCCACTTACCCGCGTGTGATTGCACGTATACCGCGTTGTCCTGTTCATCAAGACCAAGTTGAATAATAGCCAAAAGTACCACACTCCTATAGTTGACACAGCATGAACACCTGTGCTAATCTAAATGAAGCGACCTAAAAAGTAGCAGCATTCCAGAATACAGGAACCCGGCATCGCACAGCCGGGTTTTTGTTTACCTACGTAACCTTGAATGGCGGCTTCAAATAGTCCGGCGTTTCGGTGTAAACCTTAACCGTCAACTTCTCCACTAACGCCGCTTCCAACGCTGCCACCCGCGCCTCCAGCGCCGCAATCCGTTCCGCTTCCGACGGTTGCGGGGTGTCGAATGCCGGGTACGCGGGTTCGACTACGCTGTCGGGTTCATACGTTGTCAGTTCCATTGCGCGGGTGTCATCAATCCTGACAAGGCGTTTACTTTCTTTCATGGTTCCTCCCGTTAGCGTGGTTAGTCAGGGTAGTTGTCATCACTTTCCAATGCCTCAACGTCGGACGCTTTGATGCGTTCAAGTAAGTCATACTGTGCGCTCAAGTATTCACCAAATTCAATCAGTGCGCCGCGCAAGCCATACGGATCACCTTTATTTAATCTTTTGATGTTCTCTAGACATCCAGTTGCCCACATTTCAAAGTAACTTTCAAGGCATCCGTCTATCGAGCCTAAGTTGTAATCTCCTATCACTACATGCGCCCAATCGCAACTCGGCACGATGTCAATAAAGTTAGCAGACCACTCCTCATCGAACGCCTCGATAGCGGCCTTGCATTCCGCCCACGTCGCAAACGGTTGCGGGGTATCCATCACGCCTTCTCCCACAGGTCATCAAACGGTTTCAGCGCTTCCATGATTGCGTCGTGATCGTCGGCGTCGTAGGCTACAGTGACCATGAGCTTATCAGGTACAGACTTATGCATACCATCAACCCAATGAGTAACCATAAACACTTGCCTGCCCACTTGCACCCACGTTGCATTGCTGGCTAACGTCGGCTCCATCTCATCTAATCGCGCATTTACTTGATCTGTTATCTTTGCATGGTCAATAATGCCCACGCGGATAATAACCTCAGTTTGCCCGAAGGCGTCGCTATGCACAGACATAAATTGATATTGTGGCGGTAGTGTAAGGTTTTGCATCACTGCCTCACCTCCGGCTGTCGCTCATTCGCGTTTTCCATACCGATCAATTGACAGTACACCGCGTAAAGCGGATCACTCATGGTCACGGTTAACACGCCGTCTACGCGCTCCGTCGTAAACGTTTCGCTATCGTGTATACGCGGGTCGCCGTCATCGAATACGGTGATGACTACGCCGATCGTTTCCGCGCTAATCACGTCATCAAGGAAGCGGGCGGTATCAAGTTGCATTAGAACGGTATCTCCACGTTATCATCGTTGCGGTTGTCCCCGTCACCGCCGCTACCCGCTTCCCCGTCACCGCGTCCGCCGAGTAGACGCACATCGCGGGCGCGGACTTCGAGGGAGTACGCGGGTTGATTGTTCTTATCCAGGTACGCGCTACCGGATACCGTGCCGACGACCATGACCATTTTACCTTTATGGATAAATTGCGTCATGGTCTCCGCCAACTTATTCCACACGCTTACGCGAAACCACGTCGCATGTTCGGTGCCATCTCCCCAACGCTCATTGACAGCAAGTGAAAACTCAAGGATTGCATGACCGGCTTGCGTGTACTTGATTTCTTTGACGTTGCCTACGTTACCAACGATAATTAATTGAGACCATGACATTAGGCCGCCTCCTTATCCAATTCCAACATGTTCGGCTGCGTCAACCGTCGCATACGCGCTTCCGCTGCCCCAATTGCGGGTAACGCCGCTGCACCTAACCCCCACATATCCCAATCGGTCATCGTCGGGTACGGCGTCAACAGGTGCCCGGTTCCGTTGCGAACAAAGGAGAACCCGTTGCACATAACATTACTGGTGCTATCGACTAACTGCACATAATCCATCATTTCATAATTGCCGAGCATCCCGTTATTGATGGTCGTGTAACGGTTGTAGCTATCGCGGCTTACGTTCACATGGTGTTCGTGGTGCGTGATGACGTTACTCATATGCTTAATCGCCAGCGTATCCGCTACCCGGCCTTTAATTTTGCTATAGTTTTGCTGGTGCGTAAGCCTCCATATCACGTCGCCATGCTTGACGATTTGCTGCGTTTGATTGACCATGCGGAGCTTGCCCGCGTCAATTGAAGCCGTCATCAATGCACGCAATTCCATCAACCCAAACACGCCGCTAAAGAACTTATGAAAGCGATGGTCATGGTTGCCCATGCTGTAAAAGATACGGTCAAATATTTTAAACAAATATTTCAGGATCACATTGATTGCCCGCAGTTCATCGGTTGCGGCTACTGGTGCCACGATGTGCGGGTAACGTGAGATGGCATCGAAGTTCAATAAGTCGCCTACAATGCACAGCGTCCGATTACCTTTCCGCATGTGCTTTTCTGCGAACTTAACCACCAATTCCAAGAGTAACCAATCGGTTGCCGGGATATGGACATCGCCCAACACCAACACGGTTTCCGTATCCACGTAAGGAAGCGCATTCCACAACGGCAGCACCGGCACCGCGCCGACCTGCACAATCGGAGCCGGTACGCCGTCGGATACCCGCACACCGATTGCGCGTCCATGCCGGGATACCCGCCCGCGTATGCTATCCGGACTTAACCCAGTTTGCATAGCGATGTCCGCATAACTGAGGATCAGCGCCATGTTGTAAAGGTCTGCATCTTTGTAAGCCATGTGTAACCTCGTTAGCTCAGTCTACGCGGTGACGGTTGCCGGGTCTACTGGTGCGGATTAGTAGCCATCTACCTCATGTGCTTTGACTAGCGCGTCCATAGCCTCTTGCGCGGTGGCATAGTACCTGAAAGACAATTCAGCTGTTGCGTACAACTCATATTCCCACACGTTATCAAACTCATCAGCGGTCACAATCTCACGTACACATCCCACAGGGCGATGGTTGTCTAGTAACTCGTAGATGGTCGGAGTGTCCACTGTCGCGTGAAACTTGTTGCTGTGTGCGGTTGGCTTGCTCATGGTTACGCCTTCTAGCGCAACTCTAGCTCTAAAACTTCGATAGCACCTTCTAACGCTTCCATGTCGTAAGTCACCGCCTGCAACCGTCCCGACTGCGTTTCCTCAATACGGACGTATGAGAACGGTTCACCCGTCGCTCTTGCCACGCGGTAAAATGCGTGGATCATCTCAAGTGATTGCGTGGTAACGATGACGTTGTAACCCAATTCGCGCGGCGCTTTGAACATCGCCCTAATCATTTTGTCGTATTCTCCATAGTGCCAAACAGAGCCGACATAGTGGTCTACAAGGTACTTATCAGTAACCCCGTTACGCTTGTCTATCCGCAACGCCATCAGTAACCGCGAATGCCCGCCGATCATGGTTACGGGTGTCAACGGTACCACGAGCGCGGGGTAATCCTTGCCGGGTGTCCTCAGGTTCAATTCAAGTTCTGTTAGCATGGTTACACCTTCTCAATCGTCACCGCGTCATCATTGAATTCGTGATACCGCCAGATGCCGACATCCTCGCTACCGGCTTGCTGCGCTTCCAGTGGACGGTATGCGATGCCATCCAGCCACGCGCCGACGATGTAGACGTTAGCGGCAATCAGCACGCCATCGCGGTACACGTTGATGACGTCGCCAGCGGATACGCGGTTGCGCGGTGGCATGGTTACCGCCCCTTCCGTTTGCGAAGGAATTCAACCACCTGATCGGTGTAATCCACTTCATCGACTGAGTAGCTATCTTGCACAGACGGTTGCACTACCGCATGAGTACGCCACTGTTTTAACTCATTCAGCAGCTCACCTAGCTCTTGCACACTGACCATAATCTGCTGCGCTGCCACATCGCCTAGCGTTGGCTCCTGGAATTGTTCACCCTCGCTTGCAAGCAGGGCAGTTGTCAGGATGCTACCGACTGAGCGACCGTAACTCTGATAGTGCCTAATCAACTCTACCGCCCGCGCTTGTTGCGGGTCGCTTGTGTTAAAGCGACCCGTGATAACTTCGGTTTTTTCTTGCCACCCCGTAGGCTTGCGACCCATTACAGCAACCCCTTACGCTCCATCATCCTGAGCAACTTCGATGCACCCCAAACGTTCGCATGTTGAATAACTTTCACGCCATCAGCCAGTACCACGTTTGGATGCTTGAGGCGATCCTTAAGCACTAGATGCAACAACCCGCAACCGCCGCCCGTCAAGAGGATGGTCGCATGGCGTTCACCGTTTCGATACTGATTGCGGTACGTAGACAAGAATTCAACCATCAGCGGCGCGATTGCCCCGTCAATTTCTTCGCTGCAATCCACCGAGTGCGTACCGCTTTCGTAGGTATGCTTACCATCGCGTCGATTGCGGAAAGCGTATTCAACTTGCTCATCCCCGACGTAGTCCGCATTCACTAGCCAATCACGATGCTTATTACGCATCAGCGTTTTGAATAATTCCTTAGAACGATTGACGCCCAACGTGATCGAATGACTAGACAAAAGCGGCACGCCGTGCTGATCAGCTTCCTGAAAGTCAGTCGTATAGGCTCCGATGTCGATAACCAGAACCTTGCCCTGTTTCTTCCAGATGTCCTTATAAGGACGCCCATCACCATCCATCGTGTAATTGAACAAGCCCGCTACAGGTTCGTCAACCGTTTCAACGTGCGTGATGTTGTAGTAGTAGGTGTGTTCAGCGCGGTCAACCTTATGCCAACCTATCAGGCTATCAACCAACTTATCCGCAAACATGTTATCTTGCGGCGCATGGGTACACATCATCACGACTTCATTGTCATTGTTCGGTTTCTTGAAGCTGTCATCAGTCAGTAAATCAGACAACGCCCGCAACGCAATCACGTCATAGTAACCACGTCGATAGCGCCGCGCTCCGGTTTCGTATTCGCGCCAGCCTTGCAACGCAGGTTCCCCGGTAACGTACACAGTGCGCGCCTTGCCCTTGAGATTTTCATAGACCGTCAAATAATCGGGTGAAAATGGAGCGCTACCACTAAAGCGCGTGAGTTCTTGTACCTCATTCGCATTCAGCGCCCGCAACGCATGAACCGTCGATTTCGTCTTTCGTCCGTCGGTATACTTCCAGTAACCGTTTCCGCCGTCTAAGGCGAACCTCCAAACCGCCATATTCTGACCTCCTGAATAGTGTGTATGACACAGAAAATACACGCGAATACATACAAAATACACCATTCAGGAGGGGCAATCTACTGGTGTAGAATTTCGCCTACTTCAGCTTCCCGCATCCGCGCCCGCCGCATACCGTTTCCCGGTTTCGGTCAGCACGTAGGCGTAATCGTAGATACCATCATCAGTCTCTACGCACTCAATGAAATCGACATCAAGCGCAAGCTCCAAGTCCCATGCTTGTTTTGCCGTCAGGTGAATGTCAAATTCAGAACCATCCCGCCGCGCTAACCTGCGCTCGTTTTCTGTATAATAATTTATGCTGTAGATACGCAACCCGGATTGCAGCATTTCAATTGCCTCATTCGGTTCGCGGTACTGGTTAACGGCCTCGATTAACGCTGCCTTACGTTTCTCCCAGCGTTCACTCTCCATACGCGCAATTGCTTCCAGCGCTGCCTCGTACTCCGCTTCAATCTCTGCTTTGCGTTCTTCAAACGTCGTCACGGTTTCACCTCCTACTTTAGCTTTTCCACCTTCGTACCCCGCGCATTCCAATCCCACCCGTTTTCGACCGTTTTCGCGTCATTGCTTGCGGCAATCGCGTACATGGCGTCCGCAAGCTGTTCGCGCGTAATCCCGGCAAGCATGGCAACGCCGAACACGGTATAGAGCACGTCCGCCGCTTCCTTAGCCGCGCCTTCGAGGTCGCCCGCTGCTACCGCCCACACGTATTCACCCATCTCTTGCGCGGCGGCCTTCGCTTGGTTCTGAACCGCGTTCGGCTTGCTTGCGGTTCCGTAGCGACGGTGGAAGTTATCAACGCTATCAAGTAATCTGAATACGGCTTTTGATACGTCATCAGTGCCGCGTATCTCCTCAAGTGATTGCATGGTTGCCCCGCTTTCATCCCACTGCTTTAGCCACTTCGCCGCTTCTGAATACCAATCCTTTCCTTCAGTAGTTCTAATTTCACCCGTTGCCGGAACCGCACTACCCATAATCATTTCCTCACTCACGTCCCCGACTCCCTCGTTAACCCGCCCGTTCGCCGCATTCAGTAACCGCGCCGCCTCGTCATCCGCTAACCGCTTACCCGCTGATAGCGTCGTTTTCATGCTGCCTGCCTCCTGTATTCCCTCGCCGCCCGTATCGGTATCACGATCCCCAACGTTTGCTCCATCGGCGTCAACCGCACCCGCGCCCGCCTTGCGCGGCAACTCGCACACGTCCCGCGCCGGTACGCGCTCGCATACGGTTCGCCGTCCGCCGCAATCGACACCGGGCACACCTCGAACGCGGTTACAGGTTTCGCGCTACCGCACGTTGGGCAGTAGCGCACGTAACCGAGGCCGACGAGCACGATAAGCGCGGTAACGGGTGACATGGTTACGCCTTCACAATGTCCACAATGCGCTCACTGAAGTATGGACGCTTGGCATCCCACAACGGCGCACCACAATCCACCGTCCAGAAGTACGTGCGGTGAATGACGACGGGTTTACGCGCTTTCGCTTTCACGGCCTTGCGCTGTTTCAGTTTCGCTAGTCGGTTCGCTTTCACGCTGCCACGCTCCTTTCGTTTGCAGGCGCTTGCACGATTTCTACGCTATCCCACGTAATCCCGTCTGCTGCTAACCACGTAACCCGGCGATGGTAATCCGCTTCCATGCCGCGTATATCGCTGTCCACTTCGCACCACTCCTTGAGCGTCGGGTAATACTCATTGACTTCGTACTTCTCAAGCTTGTGCTTATGGCTAAGACGTTCCCGAAAATCAACCGTATCCGGTTTAGGAATGGCTGCTTGTAATCGGGCGCGTTCCGCCTTCACGGTGTCCACTTGTTTATGCAGAGCGGCTGCTTGTTTTCGCAAGCGTGGCAACTCGCGTTCGTAGCGGGTAAGCGCGGTGGCATCCCGTTCAATGCGGAACTGCCGCCGCCATGCCTCGGTGTCAGATTGCCCCAGAAACGCGCTAGGAGCCTCATAGCGCGTTTTTGACGCATGCTCCGCTGTGGTTACAGGCGCGTCGTCAAATAGCGCGAATTTAGCCATTTTCGACGCGCTCCAACGGTGACAAGTTGCCTTCCATCGTTCTTTCGGTTGACTTGCCGTCTGTAACTCTGCACATATACACGCCCTTCTTAGGGACGTATTTCATGCTTTTTACCATGACAATCTGCCCGTCCTTCCAGTCATGCGGGTATCCAGGCCAATCGTTTAGTTGAACAAGATCACCGACCTTATACTTAGGCGCGGGTGGTATTTCGACGCTTTCCCGCAAACGCGTCACCAATGCGCGTACCAGCGCAGGCGCGGCGGCGATGAACGCGGCGTCGGCGTCGGAAACCGCAATCCGGTGTGCGTTGCTGATGACATCTTCCACGTCGTCGTCACCGATAGTCGCCTCTAGGGATACGTAGCGGCCATAACTCTTGTGCCACTCCCACGCGCCCGGCGTAATCTCCGCCATCAGCGCATCCGCCGCTTGCACGAGTGCGGCGGTGTCGAGCTTGCTGTAATCGGTGGTCATGATTACAAGTCCTCCCCAATTTCGGTTTCATTCGCCACAATCGCACGTTCTCCACATTGAACGGTGTAACTCCATACGCCGCTTTTTCTAAGATACTTGCGCCTTACAACCACAAAGCCGACGTAACCGGCAGGGAACCCCAACGGCTCAAAATCGCTAGTCGTAAGTTTTACGGGTTGCCCGATTTCAAAACGCGGTTCGCTCATGATTGCGCCTCCCCGACATCGACGACGCGCACACCCGTTTGCGTCATCGCTTGCCCGATTTCGTAGGTGAACAGGTCGCCCGCGTACATGCGCCCCTCTTGCTCGCTCCCCAACTGCGCTAACACTTCCCCGATTGCCCACGCCAGCGCGTCGGCGTCCTGCGGGGTGAGCCACCAATCCCAGGTGCCGCCGTCCGCAAGCGGGATACCGATGACGACGTGGTGCTGATACGCTGCGATTTGAAACGTGTTCATGTCCTATTCCCCCTCATCCGCATATGCGATACATTCCTCACGGGTAAACTGCTCTGTCGCCATGCACTCATCAAAGCGGGCGCTGAATACCTCGATTGCGGTAGATGACTGATCCGTCACAATCATGACAATGCCCAGCACAATCAAAAGTAGGCAAAAGACCACAAACGAGACCATAATTGCTGTGTAATGCCAGTCTTTCACGCTGCCACCTCCTTCGCTTCCCGCTTCCCGACGACGTAGAGCGCCGTCAACCCGGTTGCCCCGGCGACGGCGTAGACACTAAATGTCAATGCTGCGTACAGTTGCATTCAAGAACCGCGTGTGTGCTTTTTCGAAGTACAGGTTAGCCGTCCCAATGGGGCCGCCACGCTGCTTAGCGATAATGATTTCAGCCGCGCCCGGTTGCGCCGTTTCCGGGTTGTAGACTTCATCCCGATAGATAAAGAGAACGTTATCGGCGTCCTGTTCCCATTCACCGCTGTCTCGTAAGTCAGACAACATAGGGCGCTTGTCTGCCCGTTCCTCACACTTACGCGATAACTGAACCGCGCTTACGACAGGGATACGCAGATCACGCGCTAACCCCTTGAGGCTGCGGCTAATGAAACCGCTTTCCGCTACCCGGTTATCGCGATAACGACCGCCGCCGCTCATCAGTCCGGCATAGTCGATAAACACCACATCAATCCCGTGACGGCGCTGCATACTCACACATTTAGCGTGTAGCTGGGGAGGCGTCCATGTGGTCGTATCGTCAATGTAAATCGGCAGTTTTGACTGTTCGCCGGATACCTTGACATACCGCGCCCATTCATCGGCGTTAATGTTTCCCGACGTAAGGCGTAGGGTGTCAATGCCTGCTTCCATAGCAGCAAAGCGGTTCACCAATTCATCCACGCCCATCTCCATTGAGAAGTAGCCGACGCGGAAACCCGCTTGCCCAACGTGTAACGCTAGATTGAGCATCAGCGAAGTCTTACCCATCGCCGGACGCGCCCCGATAAGCGTTAGCTTTTGCGGTTGCAAGCCGAGCATGAGGCGGTCAAGTTCGTGGTATCCGGTAGGAATACCAATCTTCCCGCCCGGATTGTTAACTAGCGTTTCAGTTCGTTCATAGTGAGCCGCGTATGCAGCACCTAGCTTGTGTGTATTCTCCCCGGTGAAACGGCTTACAATGTTCACCTGCTGATCTTCCAACTTGGCAACCACGTCACTTAATTGCAAACTGCCATCCACCGCCAGCCGCTTGACGTTTTCGCCGTACTCTACAAACTGCCGACGGATTGCGTAATTCCGCACGATTTGCGCGTAGACAACGGATAACGTGCTATCGGGTGCCGAGTTCATCAGGTTCATGATGTACGCCGCGCCGCCAATATCGTTTAACTTGTCCATCGCTTTGAGTTCGTTCGCAAGCGTAATGTTGTCAATCGGTGACTTGCGTTCGACCAGTGCCGCCATAGCCTGATAGACGTAACGGTTACGCAGCATGTAAAAGTCATCTGGTACCAGATATTGAGAAGCGTCATACCAGTAATGCGGGTTGACGATGATGGCACCGAGGCAGGCCGCTTCGGTTTCTTCATCGAAAGGTAAGCTCAATGGCGTGTTAACCATTGCAGCCACTTGCGTCTTTTGTTCCTGCTTGTTAGGCCGCGCCTGTTTTATGTCCATTGTCTTTATCCTCATAGTAGCTTGCGCTCATTCGATTGCGGTGAACCTGCATAATCTCTGCCATCGCTGCCTTGACATCTTCCGGCATTGGTTGCGGCGCGGGCGGCGCGTCGTATAGCGGGATAATCTGCGTAGTTGGTTTCTTAGGCCGTGTAACCCGCCACGCCTCTGCGTGCTTCGTAAGTGCAATTGGGGTGAAGTTCTTGAAGTCCATTGCCTTGCAATAGGCATAGATACCCTTCACATCTTCCGGCTTGTATCCCGCAAGACATAGTTCCCGCGCCGTCTTTTGAATAGTCCCTTGTGCCGATCCTGTCATGGTTTCCCATTGCCATCCAAAGGCTAAAGCAATGGCGTTTTTCATTGGGTCAATCTGAGCTTTAGGAACAGAAGAGCTTTTACCGTTTTCCCGCCCTGCGGGAATATCTCTATGACTAGTCTCTGGAGTAGTCTCTGTATTAGAAATGACATTTGCGGTCACGGGACTGTCCTCAAATGTCATGGGGGTATGACCGGAAAAGTCAGGGGTATGACGTGTCAGGGCATGGCTAGCTAACACATCAAGCCATGCTGACTTGTAGTCAGTTTCTACAATGCGGCTAGCATTCACTAGCATCCATAGGCGCATTCGTAATTCAAACTCATCCCAATTGATACGTATCCAGGGGGTAACGTTGCCCCGCTCACCATGCAAGGCGTAAATGATTAACTTGCGATTGGCAATCCGCTCTAAACAGGTGCGTACTGTGCGCTTGGCTATGCGAGTTTCCGACCACCAATCACCATGGTTTTTGACTAACCATAGATGACCGTCGCGCTGCCTAGTTAATCGAGGCTGATGAGTTTCCGCGTTTGGCTCATGCCAATACATAATTTGGGCAAACACATCAGCATCAAACCGATTACCATCATTGATGTCAATGTAGGCAAGGGGAGTAAACACTCCCCGCCTAGCTTCATGCTTTGAGGCAACCCAAAGTCTCCCGAATTCATTGTCAATGTAGGCATAGTCGCTCATTTGGTTTCACCCCAATTTGAGGCGTAAGTTTCCATTACCTTAAACATCCATTCACCAGTTTCGGTATACGCGTATCTTGCGGCCGTTTTGCCGTCCACATCTCCATCTGCTTCGATCTCATGAAAGCTGTAGGCGTTAGCTTCTGGATCATAGTCATAGTGAATGACTGTTACGCCCACTGTTTTTGCTGCGATCAGCAGATTTTCATCCTCATAACCATGCCCAATTAGCAGACCTTGTATCTCGCGGGTAGCCATACTGGTACCCGACCAATCAGGCTTTTCATAGAAGTACTCGCTATACCCGCTGTCTATAGCTTGTCTACGCAGGTGTGAATAGATGTTTCTCAGGTCGTGCAAGTACCGGGCGCATTGTCCGAGCGCCTTGTAGGTAATCTCATGTTTCTTGAGTTCAACAACCTTGATATTGTGAGCTTGAACGTTGCCACGCAATGAGGCTATCTCATGCACAAGCATTAAATCAGCAATCCCGTTCGGGAGTTGAACCTGCCGCCCAATGATTTCACTTCCGAACATTTCATAACGGATAGTGTCACTGGCGTAATAAATAGATGGGTCTCTATAGTCGGGGATGCGTCCGCTGTATTCTGTCTTGAGGCCAAAATACAGGAAGTTATTGACGATCCATTGTTCGAGATGCTTCTCGGTTGGAGCCTTAGCCATTAGCGCACCTCGCAATTCTGCGAAGCGGCACAACTATTCAATTGCGGGAATGAGGGGGGATAGGCTATAATAGCCAATAGATCACACATTGAGACATACCTCTCTTTGTTTGGTTTAGGACGCGCTTTCGTGCTGATTACACGAAGCGCGTTCGCGTTTTTGCGACGGTTCAAGTATACCACAACTTGCCCCGAAACGATACTCAAAGTTAGAACATTCGTACTCACGCCGCCGCCTCCGTTGCCGCGCTCACAATGCGCTTCCCGATCCACTCAAGCACAGGTACCGCAACCGCGTTTCCGCACTGCTTGTAGCGGGCGCTATCCGGTTGCCCCGCAGTCCAGTCATCGGGGAAACCCTGTAAGCGTTCGCATTCACGCGGGGTTAGGCGGCGAACCGTAAGCGGGGTGTCAATCATGACGTTAATCATTTGACCGCCTGCTGGATGCTGCCCTCCAGATGTAAGCGTCGGGGAAACCCCATAAGGTGAGTAAATGCTACGTCCCTGTTGATCCCACCTGGTTAGCGCAATCAAGTCATGCGCTTCTTTTGCGCTATGTGCTGACAAGGTACTGGTTACGCTGCTTTCAACCCATCGTTCAAATCCAGCTTCAGTAAACGTTTGCGTTGCAACGGCGTGAACTTCGTTGGTTGTGAGCGTGTAACAACTGTTATCCGTGAGGATTTCACCGTATTGGGGGCCGTTTTCTGGTTTGCGACCGATTGCAGCGCCTTTAATAACTGTGGTGGCAGCGGCTTCTGGCGTTGCTCGGCGCGGCGGAGTATTCCCGTTGCCGCTTTCGCGCTCAAAAAGAACTTCGGCTGCACGTCCGTTTCCAAGACTTGCGACAATGAAGACACGCTTGCGGCGTTGGGCCAGTCCGAAATACTGAGCATCCAGCACCCGCCAGGCGATGCGATACCCGCACTTGACCAACCCGTCAAGGATGACGGCAAAGTCTTGTCCTCGATTTGAGGTAAGTAAACCGGGGACATTTTCGATAACAACCCATCCCGGCTTAAGCTCTCCAATAATGCGGTGGAACTCAAACCATAACCCGCTTCGCTCTCCATCCAAGCCTTTGCGCTTTCCAGCCACCGATAAGTCCTGACAGGGAAATCCTCCGCAGACCAAATCGACAGTTGGGAGATTGTGCTTTCCGACATTGCGTACATCCTCATGTAATGCCACGTCCGGCCAATGCTTACTCAGTACCTCGCGGGCGCGTTTGTCAAATTCCACTTGCGCAACGCACTGCATTCCAGCGCGTTCAAAGCCAAGATCAAAACCACCGATACCCGTAAAGAGGCTAATGAATTTCACGCCGCCGCCTCCGTTGCCGACGGTTCCGGCGATTGCGCGGCGTCGATGAGCGCCATGAAGGACGGCGTGTAGGGTTGCGCGAGGCGGCGGTTGGCGATGGCGACGTAATCGGCGGACAGGTCGCAACCGATAAAGCGGCGGCCGAGATTACGGGCGGCGACTGCGGTGGTACCGGAACCCATGAACGGGTCAAGGATTACAGCGGACGGGTTACTAAACAGCGTGATACAACGTTCAATCAATGCAAGCGGCTTTTGAGCCGGATGAACCCGGTTATCACGTTCAATCGGGAAGCTCCACACGTCCCTTAAGTTGATACCGCCGTTCATTGACTTAGCGTCTTTGAGATTGTAAGTCCAACCTGTACCGTCAGGGCAAAACCATAAAGCGCGTTCTGTGCTTTCGGTCATCATGCGACCCGTAAAGTTTGGCGGTGCATCCGGCTTTATCCATGTAACATCGTTTACAAGTTTCCACCCTAGCCGAATACCTTCAGAAGCAAACTTGTATATGCTTTGGCGGACGCCAAAGCATATAACGCCGCCCCCCGGTTTTAGCACGCGGCTACACAACTGCATCCATTCGGTGGGCGCAACAGTATCCCATACCTCATTTATGGCGCTGTAGTTTTTGTGTGGAATGTCGAACACGCGCCCCCCTAACCCGTACGGCGGATCAGTCACCACGCAATCCACGCTCGCATCCGGTAACGCCGCCAGCAGCGCCAGCGCGTCAACGTGGTACACGGTATCGAGTGCGCCGGGGAGCGCGGGGAGGGTGAAGTCGGTCATCACACCCACCCCGCATTCACGGATACCGCAAGCAGGACAACGTAGAGTACGCAACCGAGTGCAAGCAGCACCGCGCCCGCCGCGTAACACAGGAAACGAATAGCTACCATGTTGTCACTCTCCTCTCACGTCCCCAGTACGGTGGGCGCGGGTGAAACCGCGTAATCGCTTTCGTGACGACGCGCTTGCCGCGTACCCGGTTGGATACGCGGGTTGCGTGGGCGGGTGGCATCTGCGGGCGGCGCAGTTTCCGACGGTAACGGCGAGCGTTGCGGGTGGAAGCGCGGGAACGTGCCATCAGTTGTTCACTCCTATCCCACATGAAATGTGTCACGTTCAATGCGCTTGAAACCGTGATCCTTGCATAGCCAATCAATGAACAGTTCAGCAACGTCCCAACCTTCATACCCGGCATCTTTCATTCTTTGTTCGGCGGTCTTTTCAAGCCGAACAAAGGTTGAAATTTTGCCAGCGTTAAAAGGTGAAAGGGTGTAACTGTTTGGTTCTTCCTGCCCGTAGAACCGATCCCAAAAACGTTTTTTCAACGTTGATAGCGCGGGTTTTGCAGGCCCTTCAATACGTCCCACAATGCGATAACCGCTATAGTCCCCGGTGGTAATTGTGTATTTTCGCGTTGCCATTATCCCCACGTCCCTTCGAACGGTTGCGATTGCGCCCGGTAATCGCGCTTGTCTTTGTCGTCGGCAGACTGCCACCGCGTATACGCGGCTTGCGCGTCGGCTTCGGTGTCGTGTTCACCCGGTAGCGGAAACGTCCTCCCGTTACCAAGGTTGATGAATGCGTAATACTTAGAGCCAACTTGCTTGATGATGTAGTTATCCACGTCGGTTCGCCTTTCGCATACGGTGGTAGAGTGCGGTAATCGCGGTGCCGCCGATTGCGACGTACAACGCGGTTACGAGGAGTAGCTTGAACTTTTTCACGCGGCGCTCCTTTCCACTAATCGAATGTTGCGCTGTTTGCCTGGTACTCGCTTAATCGCGCTGATCTTTTCGAGTAGGCGCAGCGGTTCACTGAGTGACCCATCGGTGACACCGATCCCGCGTGCAATTTCGGCACGCATCGGCGTGTAACCGTACCGTTCCTGATAGGCGATGATGAAGGCGAGAATGCGCTGTGGTCGGCTCATGGTTACGATTTCTCCCAATCTTTGGGAGTAAATGGACTGTATTCGCGTCCTGTCCCCTTGCACTCAGGGCATTGAACAAAATTGTAAGATGGATAGTTGATCCAATCATTTTCATATTCCGCTTCATCAACTAAGCCCTCACCCTGACACGCCTCACAATCCCCCCAAACCCAAACGCCACAACAGCAAGACTTTTCGACGCGGTTTTCTTCGTCGCTGTATGTGTCACACAAGTTGCCGCATTTCGGGCACTTTTCCGTTAGTTCATAATCTTCTAGGTAATTCATGCCGCGTCTCCTAGTGGTATCGTTTGCAGGTTGAATTGTTCCGCCCACGCCGCCGCGCCCGCCGGTGTCACGTCGCCCAACGTTTTCACGTACAGCGCTTGCGTGCGGACGGCGCGTTCGATGAACTCGATGCGAACGAGGACGGCGGCTTGCGGCGTTTCCGGGTCTACTTCCATATCGATAAACAGGTAAGCCTCGTTTAGCAGGTGTAGCGCGTCCTCTAGCGCCTTGTGAGCGCGGGCAAGGTTGACGTTTATCATGCGGCTTGTGCCTCCTGTGCAGGCGCTTGCAAGGTCACTAAAACGATTTGGTCAACGGCGGGGTAGTCCTCGATTGCGCCGCCTTCGATTGCAAGTTCGATGATGTGGAACCCGGTTTCGCTGCGCTTGTCGTGGTGTACCTGGCACACGGTCGCAAGCACGTTCTTCAGGTACACCGTAGGCCGGTTCCCGATGGCGTTTTCGAGTTGACGTGATGACATGTTTTCGTCAACGGCGCGTTCCAACCATTCACGCGGGTTGTCTGTACGCGCTGCCAGCAGGTGCATCGTCCAGTTAACTTGCGGGTTCCAGTCATCACCGAACGCCTCGAATACAACGTGCCGATTGCGCGTGGTCGTCGCTTTGCAGCGCATTCGTTTAGCGCATTCCTTGTAAACTTCCATCTTCGGGAACCCGCTTTTGATGCCATCAGAAACGACGCGACCTTGCTCAATGAACGCGGCGGTTGCATTGCCTTCTAGGTCGGCGTAGCGCGTTGCAATTTCATCTAGGCTCTTATAAGTCGTCATGCTGCCTTCCTCATCACCGCGTACATCTGATCCCGCATAACATCCATGCCAACGCGATAGCACGGTAACGACGATGACCGGAACCATTCGGCCACCTTGCGCGGGTCTACGGCTCGCTTGCTGGCGTAGTAGACGTACAGGTAATCGTCGGTTTCCACGATGTCGATGTGCTGCAATTGGTGCGCCGCCATCGTCAGTGCCACCAACTCGCGCCAATTCGCAGGTAGCGGTAACACGCTTTCGGTCAACTCGCTTGCGGGTTTCGGCGAATAGCTGCGCGGTTTGGAAACGCGCGCGCGTTTCTGCGCGTTTATCGCGTGTTCTTCCAGTTGCGCGGCAGCCTGTTTGCGGTATTCGGGGGGTAGGTGATCGAGGTTCATGACTTCACCGTGATAAAGCGGGCGGGGACGGCGGCGCATACCGGAGGCTTTAGCCATACCACTTCACGGTAATCTTCATTTTCACCATCGAACCTAAATGGCTCGCTTACAAATACGACGCGTGAATTCTTAGGTGCAACCCACACGCCTCGTATGGTTGAGCGATACCAATCTTGATATGCTTGTATGTCAATCGTGGCTAGAATTGTCGCTCTACGTTTCATCGTGCATCCTCCTGATAGGGGCGGCGCGTTCCGCCGCCCCGCTTGCTGATTACGCGGCAATCTTTGCGACGGCTTCGGAGTAGGTACCCTTCCATTCATCCCACTTGCTGACGCTTAGCGCCTTCAATGGGTCAATACCTTTTCCCTTGCACAACGCTGCGAACTTGCCTGCGCTGGCTTGCGTCCATGCGTCGTCATTCGCTGGCGCGGCAGGCTTGGCGTTGTAGGGATTGCTTTCACCTAGATAGCGCTTGAGTGCGCCCATGTCTTTGATGTCGTCGGGGAAGTCCAGAATGTAGCGCCCGATACCGAACAACCGCGCCGCCCGCTTGAAAGCGTCGGTAGCGGCTGACTTCTCCGGCTCATTCACTTCAGTAGTTCCGGTCTTGCTGTCAAACAGTGCGCTTGCCATGCCTACGCCGTCCCGATACACGCCACCGATGGTCAAGCGGACGACAATCGTATAGATGTCCTCGCGCTTATCCTTGCTGACGATTTCCAGCGTCCATGACGGGTCTACTTCCTCAATGCGGGTAGCAATCGCGCTCTCTGTCAGGTAGGCGTTGCCACGATGGAATTCATGTTCCTGCGCGGCAAAGCGACTACGCAAAATGTGCAGATCCTCTTTAGTCAGCATGTCATCTCTCCTTAGAACGGTATTCCACACTTAGCAGCATCCGCCGCCTTGATGCCTTCTATCGGCTTCTTGGTGCGCTCGGCTTCGGCTACGCGGGCGCGGTGAACTGCCATCACATTGGCAAAGTCGCAGCTTTCGCGGACTTCCTCGACGTTCCGCTGACCGGGTTGCGGTAGTTGAAAGGTGTTCATTGCCGCCACTCCTTCCGATCAGTCGCGTGTGTAACTTTCCCGGTGCCCTTCGGTGCCACCGCTTGCGGCTTCAGCGTATCCGCCGGAGCCAACGCAATGATGACGATGAGCAGAATGAGGTATCCGATTACGTTCCAGCGGTTCATGCTGCCACCGCCTCGAACGTGCGTTCCCACCCCGGCATCCGCACCTCGATTGCGCTGCCGTCGTCGGTTGCCCATTCGACTTCGTAACCGTAGCGTTCATAGAACGCTTTCCATTCCCGCACACGGCGGCGGGCAGTCGGCATCGGTAACTCGATTGCGCTGTGTACCAGGTCGCCATCGCGGCTGATAAGGCGCGCAGGTGTATTGCGGCTGTAGCGGCTAACGTGCTTCATGCTGCGGCTTCTTTCTCAATCTTGATGGTTTCAACGCCGCGCACCGCCTCGAAACCGTTGAGAGTTTCGGTGATGGTGTAGTTGCGGCTTTTGTAAATGATCTTGTGGACGCTCATCCACTTGTTAACCAGTCCGTCATGGAGTACTTCCGGCAGTACCGCGCTACGGTGTGAGCCTTGAATAATCGTGGTCGTGCGAATGCGGTAGAAGGCCATTAGCGCACCTCCACAACAGGCATCAGGCGGACGGTGTAGCGCTCACCCTTGATCGTGGTTTCAAAGCTATCGGTTGCCAGGTTTCCCATACGCCCGGAGCGCGTGGCATTCAGGTATTCGCGGGTGTACGCCAGAAGCGCGTCGGCGCGGGTGCCGGGTGCGAACACGGTTTCGATTGCCTTGCTTGCGTGGTTGGTGCGTTCGACTTTCCATTGGTTCATGATGTGTCTCCTCAGTGGTTGACTAAACTTACGAATTACTGGATACTGAGGACGGGCGTGTTCCAATCCCGTCCACCGCAAACGCGCTCATCTAACGGGCGCGTTTGCGTTAGCTGCCAACACGTTCCCCTTGCGCCTCCTTTGTGACATCCCGACCATCCCGAAACGCATACACCACAACCGTTCGCGGTGTCGGCGCAATCGCTTGCACGACAGCGCGGAACCGTCGCCACGCTTCCGCGCTTTCGGCGGCGTTGGCTTGCGCGGTATCGAGTGCGGCGAGGTCGTCGTAAGTCAGGTGATAGTCAATGCGGATCATTCTGCGATTTCCTTACGAATTGAACGATGCTTGCGTGCATCAATGTTGGCAAATAAAGGAACCTCGCCAACTTGACGAAACCAACTATCTACAGCCTGACGGATAAGCTTTGCAGCATCGTAATTATGATTGACGGCTACCCGTTCCAATCGTTCGCGCTGTTCGGTCGTCATCCGAATGCTGTAATTGATGTATTCCATTTCGTCCATCCTTACCTCCTGTGACTTAATCAATTCCTACATGCATCAGTATAGCAAAATTTACTATACCGTGTCAAGCGTTGTGTGGTATAACTATCTTAACGGAAGGAGTTCAAATGGCTAAAACACGTTTTTCCGAGATGATCGAAGCTAAAATGAGAGAACAAAACATCTCTCAACATGAACTATCCCGCCGCGCTAACTTGTCTCAATCCAGCATCAACCGATTTCTGAGCAAAAGCGATAAGCAATTATTGAGCAGCAAGCTATCAACGTTTGTGGAGCTTGCCCGCGCTACAAACGTTGATCTGGTGTTATTGCTGTCAACTATTGTTCCTGTGGATGTGCTGCGCTCAGGCGGCAGCAGGGAAGAGGTCGCCCGCGCCATTGGTCTGTTGCCAGAAGAGAAGCGCCAAATCGTCATAGAACTGATACGGACTTTGGCTTTCGGCAGCGGCAATGTGCCAAATAAATGAGGATACTAAGTACACCTCTTCATCTGTAAGTAATTGAAGTATGTTCAAGATGTCATTGTCCATGTTTGATTATCCTGTATCCAACAGACTACACTGTCCCCACTTCTTAGTATGCCCGCCCTAAATACAACACGCATTAAGGATAACATATCTTTACGAAACATGGATGTTCTTGGCGGAAAATTCATAAATACAACGCACAATCATCATTATACGCTCAAGTGTTCTAAAAATCGGAACAAAATCAGATCATAGTATGGAGACTTGATAAATGTTTCATATCACAATCAGCACCACGTTAACGCTTGCTGTATTGTTTATTTAATGCAATCGCCTGCAACGTTTCCGCCTCCGGGTTCCCGCGTGCTCTCGTGGGCGGGGGTGTCCACTGCCGAGCAAGCGAAAAGCGAACGCGAAAGCCTGCGCTCACAGAAAGCGGATAACGAGGCAGCCGCCGCCCGCTTTGGTTGGCAGATCGTCGCACATCTGGAAGTACCCGGCTTTAGTCGTG
>JACCDR010790097.1_pt1 | contig 56882 bp, 83 predicted proteins | sample 7446431 | NCBI WGS metagenome assembly JACCDR01 (sample SAMN15323443, study PRJNA562643) | freshwater metagenome | isolation source: river surface water | place: USA:Blue River Watershed | collected 2017-08-17 | reverse complement strand
CGTGCCGTTTATAGGAGAATCTTCAAATGGTCTAAAAAGATCTTCACCTTTATAATAACAACCTTCATTTCTAGTTATTGGTGTTAATTCATAACATTTTTTATACAGATCAATCATGCTTTATCCTCTTTAAAATTTATATTTAGCTTTTGGTTTACCTTCTCCTAATCTTACTCTTTCGTATTTATCAAATTCACATAATTGAAATTGAATATCGTGTAAGACCAACTCAGGGAAATCAGCATCTAAATTAGCATAATGTCTCTGAAAATATATTTCAATTAGTTCGTTTAATAATTTTTCGTGAGGAATAGATTTTTTCAAAGGTCTTTCATAAATTCTATTTAAACCTCTGATAGCTCCTGGACCAACAGGACACCAAGTATTAAAATCAACTGGTTCTTTCTCCCACATAGGACTTAATATAGTATCAAGAATAACCTCCTTGCCCATGAATTGAACTCCACCGAACCCATAGACATGTCTTAGTGCATCTAAAACAGCTTTCCAACTGTTTGTTTGATCTTTTACTCCACAAACTTCTTTAGATGCTTTCCAGAGTGGAGTTAAAACATGTTCTAAAATAACATCAATCTTGTCACCCAGCAAGCCAAATCCAGGAATCATATAAGCTCCTGTATAAACTTTCTGTCCTGTTACTAGCCTTTCTTGAACTATTTTTCTTATCTTTTTAGGATTAAAATCTTCTTGATATCCTACTGCTTCAGCAAATTCAGCAGTTCCTGTCCACCTAAACAAAGCTGCGTTCAATAAATGCAGTCTATTGTCAAAATCTTTGTATTTAGGATTTTTATAATACAATTCGCAAAGTTTTTTAGTAGTTCTATCATGTTCACGCTTAACATTAGTAAATTTATAATAACCTAAAATACCATCGGTTGTCCATGGAGCAGCTTCATCAGACTCTTTTTTGCGTCTAATTCTGTCACGCTCTTGCATAAACTCATAAAATCTTTCAATATTTGTTAACATGCTACAGCTCCCAGATCTTCTGCATAACCTTCTTGTTTTGCAAGATTATTATAAATTTTTATCATTGCTTCAGCTTCCTTAATTTTTGAAAAGAAATTATCAGTTGGCGAAATACTAAAAATAACCACTTCTTGCAACTCAATTTCTATCACTGGTTCGTAACCACCATCTTTCCACACAACAAAGTAAGTTGTATTGTGTCTTGTGGCTAATCTCATCGCTTTTTGAATTGCAGTTGATAGACATTTTTCCATTATTCTCTCCTTTTCTATTGGTTATATTTTAGTTTATAATTCAGTTTTCAATAAAAGGCAACAAATATTTTTGCTTTCTGTGAATTATTTTACAAGTTATTGATTTTAATCAGTAAAAGCATCATCCCAAGTTCCAGTTGCACTTGCTTTAGTATATGCTGTTGGCTTATTTTCAAAAAAATTTGTTTGTTCTTTACCGTTAACAATAACATCAACCCATGGGAGTGGATTTTTCTCAATATTGTAATTTGGTTTTAAACCTAATTGAGTTAACCTTTTATCAGCAATCCAACGGATATATTGCTTCACTTCTTGAGCTTGAAGTCCTTCAATACCACCATCTCTATAAGCAAGGTCAATAAAACAATCTTCAAGATCTACCATGTCTCTAGCGGTTTGGTATAATTTAGCTTTTAAAGATTCTGTCCATAATTCTGGATGTTCATCAAGTAAAGTATGAAATAACTTTAACATACTTTCAACATGGTGACTTTCATCACGAATACTCCAACTAACAATTTGTCCCATGCCTTTCATTTTGCCGAATCTAGTAAAATTTAACAGAATTACAAAGCTGCTAAATAGTTGTAGACCTTCACCAAATGCTGAAAACACAGCAATATCCTCAGCTAAACCATCTAATCCAGTTCTTTCTTTAAACATATAGCTATGCTTATCAGACATCTCCTTGTATTGAGTGAAAGTAGAGTATTCTATTTCTGGAATACCTACTTCATCAATTAATGTTGAATACGCTTGTATGTGAACAGCCTCACGAGCTGCAATACTAAGCAACATCATTCTGATTTCAATTGGTTTAAACACAGGTAAATATCTCTCAATGTAACCTGTAGCCACATCGCAATCTGCTTGTGTAAAAAATCTGAAAATTTGTGTTAAAAGATGTTTTTCATCTGAGTTTAACTTAAATCTCCAATCTTTTACATCACTATTGAAAGGAACTTCTTTAACCAACCAATGAGCCTGTTCACTGTCTTTAAATGCAGTAAATGCCCAAGGGTAGTCAAATGGTTTATAGGCTGTGCGTTTTTTAAATATTGATTTCATATTAACCCTCACAAGCTGTGCAAACATCTTCCGTGCATTCTACACGAATTTTGCGTTCTATTTTCTGGCTAATGTTCTCCGTCTTCTTATCTGCATCACTGCGTAAGTAATACAAAGATTTTAACCCTAACTTCCATGCTGAAAAATGAACTTTGTGTAGTTCTTTAGTTGATACTTTAGGACTTAAATACAGATTAAGACTTTGTGCTTGACAGATATATTTTTGCCTGTCTGCTGCTAATCTAACCAACACTTCTTGGTCTATTTCCACAGCCGTTTTAAATATCTGCTTCTGTCTGTCTGTTAAAAACTCAAGTTGTTGAACAGATCCATCATTAACAGCTATATTTGACCAAGTTTCTTCATCATCTTTACCTAGACTCTCAAGTAAAGTAACTAAAACAGGATTACGAACTTCATGGCTACCTGAGTCTGTTTTCTGTGTAAATACCCCACCAACCATAGGTTCAATAGAGGGTGATATTGTTCCACAAATAATAGAACTCGTAGCGTTGGGAGCAACAGCCATTAAATGAGCATTCCTTAAACCAGTTCCTACCATGTCAGAAGGTTCTCCCCTTTCATAAGCTAGTTGACGGCTTGCTTTAACAGCAATTTCTTTAATTGTTGAAAACAAATATTCATTTAATTTTGAAGTTTCTTCGTCTTCTATCGCAAGATTCTCCTGTTGAATAAGCGTATGAAAGCCAAGAGTTCCCAATCCTATTGAGCGTTCTGCTCCTGCACTTGCTACCGCACGCCACATTTCTGTTGGAGCTTTGTTTATAAACACATCTAAAGTATTATCTAACATTCTTACTAGATCTTCAATAAATTGAGGAACACTAGACTCCCATTCACGATATTTAGATAAATTTATAGAACTTAGACAACAAACAGCGGTGCGGTCTTTATTTGTTGGTAATGTTATTTCTGTGCATAAATTACTATGGTGAACATATAATCCCTTGTCTTTTAATGTCTGTGGTAACGCTCTATTAGCTGCATCCACAAAATATAAATATGGTTCTCCATCACTAAGTCTAGTTGTGAGTATTTTTATCCATAAATCTCTAGCTTTCACCACTTGATGGGTATTTCCTGAATTAGGGTCAATTAAAGCCCAAGAGGAGTCCTCTTCTACCGCTTGCATAAATGCATCAGTTAGACAAATACCGTGATGTAAGTTTTCGTTCTTTCTGTGAGTATCTCCTCCAGTAGCTTTGCGCATATTTATAAAATCTAACACTTCTGGGTGTGAGATATCGATATAAACAGCGGCAGCTCCTCTACGAGTATTACCTTGGTGGTATGCAAGCATTTGACTATCAACACAATGCATAAATGGTAAAACTCCAGGAGTCTCCACTCCTTTCTTAGTCTTTTCTCCCATTGCTCTAACTGAACCCCAATAAGAACCAATTCCGCCACCTGAAGTGGCTAAGAATGCGTTTTCCACAAAATTGTCGGCCAACCCACGAATACTATCATCAACATAATTTAAGAAACAACTAATAGGTAATCCTCTATCAGTTCCACCATTGGCAATCAACGGAGTAGCATAACTAAACCACAGTTTAGAACTATAATCATAAAGCCTCTGGGCTAATTCATGGTCTCCTCCACAAAATGCTAATGAGGCTCTAGCAAATATATCTTGGTATGATTCATCTGGTAATAAATATCTATCTTTTAAAGTTCTTTTACCAAAAGATGTTAATAAACTATCTCTACTGTCATCTACTTTAATTATCTGTCTAATTTCTTCTATTGAGTTATCTCTGATTGCTTGCATTTTATACCTCTTTGATTATTGTTATTTTCTCAGCAGCTCTGGTTATTGCAGTATATAACCATCTATTCTTATCCTTCCGGAAGCAATCACTCTCATCAAATAAAACAATATTGTTCCATTGACTACCTTGTGACTTATGACAAGTTAAAGCATAACCATAATCAAATTCTTCTGCTTCTTTCTTTTCCCACCACTGTAATTTATCTCCTTTCCCTAAAAAATAATGACTATGTGCTGTAGTCTCAATTTTAGTTCCATTACCATCGTTAATTACAAAAGTAGTTAAATCACTATCAGTAGCTAGGATTTCATCAATAAACCAAATTGCTCCGTTCAATAATCCTAATTCATTGTGATTCCTAAGGCAAACTAATTTGTCTCTAACCTCAGGAAATTCATTCTTTCTACCTAGCAATTCACGCAATCGCTTGTTATATGTATACCTAGTATTATTGCGTCCTACTAAAATCTGGTCAGCTTCTAAAACCATACTAGGTTTTAGTTCAGACCTAGATATTACTTTAGAATCACCATAAAGCCCAAGAGGTAAAACGAGACCTTGTCGCACTTTAGTTGCCATTGCTATAATAGGATTGTCAGCAGCTTGTCTGTGAATCTCAGTTAACATAAAATCAGGCTGGACTTCTGTAAAGTATCCTGCTCCGTATATTGGCGGTAACTGTGCAGGATCACCTAAGACTAATATTTTAGTTCCAAAACTAAGTAGATCTTTACCTATAGTTTCATCAACCATAGAACACTCATCAATAATTACTAACTTAGCTGTTTTTACAACGCTGTCGGTATTTAAAGTAAAACTAGGTCTAACGACGATTGCTTTTTCAGCAGCAATCATCTTATTTAAGTCTTGAACTCTAGGATGGGTATCTAAGTTAGTATTTGGATTAATTGCCTTGAGTTCTGTCCTCAATTTAAATAACTGCAACTCAAGGTCTTTTAATTTTGCTTGCCCTTTTTCTTTAGGTGTATAAATTAGCCCATGGATAGTAGTAGCATTCTCACAACCTTTGGTTTTTAACACGTGTGCTGCTTTACCTGTGAATGCTGCGAATAACACCTGACCTGTTATTCCCTCAGCAATATGCTTTGCTAAAGTTGTTTTACCTGTTCCTGCATAACCAAATAGTCTAAAGATTTGCTTAGAATCATTGTTAAACCAGTTGGAAATTGCGGACAGTGCTGCTTCTTGCTCTGTTGACCATTTCATATATGTTTGTCTTTTAAAATTGCGGTAGAAAGACTGGGAGGGTTGCTCCCAGTCTAGTTTATTTAGAACGGAATACCATTTTCATCAACTGTAGCTTCAGTTGACTGCTGACTGTAGTCTGCTTTAGCAGCACCAGACATAGCCATTGTTCTGAAGTTTTTAGCTTCCGTTAACAAAGCTGATTCTTCAATCGGATTAATTAAAGATTCTTTCCAAGATAAACCAAATGGTTCAATCTTAAAGTTATAGAAAGTTCCTTGATCATTCTTTTGTTTTACAGTTTTAATCTTACTGCGGAAAGCAAACATAGGAGGCTTCCCTTTAACTGTATACATAGAGGTGAACCAATCTCTTTGAACTTTAATCTTAGAACTAGTAAATGAAAGAACCGCAAAACCTTCAGTTTCTTTACCAGCTTCATCTAGAATAAGCCCAAACACATAATGAGTCTCATCAAGATCATTACCAGCTTCTGTTGAAAGTCCGTTACGCTTACCACCATTCCTAGCAATCGCTTCTGTAACAATCTGAGAATTAGATTCATGGGAAGCCACAAAACCACCACCATCTTTACGAGGTTTCCATTCAACATGGGCTTGGGTTTTATGACAAGGAATAAACACAAATCCTTTTTCAGATGCATAAAGTTCTTTAGTTACTGTATTCATCAACATGCCTGCTGCTGCGCCTGCTGGATCTTGGTCTTCCACAGCTGGTGAAATAGCCTGTAATACAGAAATAAAAGGGATTGATAAATCAGAACTTTTAGTTCCTTCAAAGCCTGCACCTGCATCTTCACCGTAGTTAAAAGCAGTAGCTAAAGCCGTATTGTTAGCAGTAGTTAGATCGTTACTCATAGTAGTCTCCTATTTAGGATTATACACCAGCACTTTATTGACCCCAGTGTGTTAGGTCATTGATAAGCCTATCAACTCACAACTAAGCATGTGACAGCTATTTGATTTTGGCAACTCTAGTTTTGTAGATGCCAAATAATTCAAAAGGAAGCGGAACTCCTTCCTCTAGCTGTTCTTTTACAAACGATGTTAAGGTCTGTGGGTGAACAGCTTCTTTTTTCTTAAACTCAAAATGATTTTCCTGAGCTTTGTCTTTAAGGTCTTCTTCAAAAGATTGTGCCCAATCTCTGTTTTCTCTGTTAAAGTTAACAATAAATTCACTTTTAATTAGTTTTTCGTGACCGTTTTCTTGTAACCATTTAAAAGCCCTTTGTTGCATGGCTACTGGAATGCTGGCTTTTATCGAATCTTTTACCTCAACAACTATACCATCTTTAGTTTTTATCATCGATTGTTCAGCTTCATCCATTAAAGCTGGTAAAACAAATTCAGAAATATGTCTGTATTTATCTTGTGCTGCTTTTAATGCTTCTTCTGCTTTAGCTACCTCTACCTCAGCTTCTTTTTGTTCTAAAGCAGCTTTACTAATCCGTGATAAAATATTATCGCTAGACTCATCTTTGTATTCATTATAATTAAAATTCATTTTAGTCTCCTTTTCTGTTTGGTTATAAAGTGTCTACTGTAACTGGTAAGTATCGGTTATCTTTACCACTCCATTGTAAGAAAGTAATTACCTCACAATATTTGGCAGCAATAGCCGTTACCACACCTATAAGTATAGGATTACCAATTAGTAGTAAGTAGTCGTCTTCAGTAAAGTCTTTCAACTTAACATGAAGTTCTTCTACTATTCCTTCGCATCTAAATGGAGATGCACTAGGACTTAGTAAGAATTTTATTTGACCATAATCTTCTGCTGGTCGTAAATTAAATTTTGGCTTCATCTCTCTTGAGATTTCATCATAATGTAATTGGTCTTGTAAGACATAAACTGTCATATCCACTCCTTGAGTTGGTCTCCTGTTATTTGAGAAGCAATATCAAATTTTCCTCTCAAGTTTTTAATAACTTGTTCATCAATAGTCTTAGGGCAACAAATATCAATGTAATTTACAGGAAATTCCTGCCCTATTCTATGAGGTCTATCCTCTGACTGAAGTCTTTCAATCAGTTTATAGCTGTTACAATAATAAATTACTGTTCTAGCGGATGTTAAAGTTAATCCTTCTGATGCTCCTTGAGGATTTGCAACAAAAAATTTAACTTCTTTATTTTGAAATCTTTTCTTAGCTTGAGCTTTATAATCATCAGACACTTTACCATCATAACGAACAGCATCTTTACCTAGTTTTTCCATTATTTGATCAATGTCTTGGCTAAACCTAGACCAGATAATTGCAGGATGTTCAAGCCCATCGCAGATGTCAAGTAATAACTCTAGTCTCGGATTTTTATCACCTATTTTAATGAACTCTCCTGATTCAGGATCTGGTGATGGTAAATAACCACATAAAACTTGTTGAAGCCTCAACAATCTAACTATTGCTAATGCTGCTACTATAGTTTCACCACCTTCTAATTCAACTATAAATTGATCTACAAGTTCTTCATAAACCCTCTTCTGTTCTGTTGTCATCTCAAAATAACGCTTGCTAAATAATTTAGGTGGTAAATCTAACACCTCATCTTTAGTAAGCCTATCACCAACTATTTTTACATAAGCCTCTAACTCTGGTATATTTTTATAACCAAGTAATTGATCATATCCTGGATCGTATCCTTCTTCCCTTAAGACTTCTTCTTTAGTTCTCCAGATACCAAAATGCTGTTTAAAAACCGCAAAACTGTCAAATCCACGGTCTTTCCAAAAATCTTCATTTAAAAATTTTACTTGTGAATAAATATCAAATGGACCTGTTGATATTGGAGTTCCTGTCAGTAATCTTTTATAAGAAGCATATCTACCACTGGCAACTATTGACTTAGTTCTTTTTGCTCCAGGAGATTTTATCTTATGAGCTTCATCAAGGGCGTAAAATACTCTGCGTTGCCTTAATAACTTCCATATAAAATCTTTTCCAGCTTTAGTCATAAAACCTTCGTAAGAAATTGCAACAACCGAAAGCCCAGTGTGGAGTAAGATTGCTTTAGCATCTTGCTGGTGACCTTTGTTGCTGGCTTTAGAAGACTGGTAACAAAATGCTTTTACTTTCTTGCGAACTTCATCAGGCATATGAGTTGGTATCTCATCAGTTAACCAGTTAAGGTGAACTCCGTTAGGAGCAACTATTAAAATACAATCTATTTTACCTTCAAGATATAATTTAGAAGCAGTGTCAATAGCTGGTTTTGTTTTACCACAACCTTGTTCCCAGAATAAAGCAACGGCTTTTGTGTTAGCATGTTTTTCAAAATGTGCTAGTTGGTGCTTAAATGGATTTGTCTTAAAGCTATATTGACTCACTGTTTATACTCCTTTTCTATTGGTTATGAGATTATTATAATTCAAAAGAACGGAAAAGGCAACAAATATTTTTAATTATTTTTGTTTTTCCTTAAAACTGTCGGTCTAGATACTTGAACTCAACCTCGCTCAACTTAAAACTTGCCTTCCGTGGAAGTTGAGTTCTCCCACATGGAGGATGGACTATGGTGAACTTAACTTACTTAACTTACTTAACTTATTTTTAATAAAAAATAAAATAATAAAAGACTACGAATAGTGATTTCAGTTGAAAAGGTTAAGTAAGTTGAGTTCGTTTATATTTTCTTAGGTTCTTAGTTGAGCGTTTTCACTTAGCGATGTTGAGCGATGTTGAGTGAACTGCTTTTTTCAAGCTGTTATATTTAACTTCACAAGAATCTCCCCATGCTCTTTCTTTAAAATTGTGGTAATAGGCGTCATCAAAGGTTTTACCTGTGAATTGTGGTCGTTTATCTAACTCTGAAACTAAACTAGCGGGAACTTGTGCGTTTGGTAAGTGCCTGCACCCTTGAAGTAGGCATAGGCTTATCAGAACAATCAGGATCTTTTTCTGTCTCATTTTTCACCTTTTCTATTAGTTGATTGTTTTCTTCTCTTAACGCTGAGAGCTGTTCCTCATTCTGGGCTGCAATTGTATTGTATTTCTTTTCAGCTAACTCTTTTTCCTTCCTAAGCTGTTCCATGACTGAAAATTCACCATCTTTATAACCATTGTGGTGCCCAAGTGTGTAAAGAAAAAATAGCAATAGTAATACAATAATTCCTATTACTAGTTCTTTATACTTAACTATAAGATTGAGTATTGTTAGGAACGACATCTTTTTTCTCCTTCTTCATAAATATATCTGTAGTTTTTCCACCAACATAACCTAACACAAAAGAACCTAAATACCAAGGCATTAATTCTTTTAATACTTCTGCGTTGTTTGCGTTGTAAATTAAAATACCGCTAGAAACCCACCAAGACATGTAACAAAGTTTCCTAGTTATAGACAATCTGCCTGAATTAGCTTCAAAAAATTCTATAAATCTACCTTTAAACATTTATAACCTCGCAGCTTGAACATGCATCCAATCATAATTTCGTTCTTTACCTAACGACACCCATCCTTCAGCTTCCCAACACTTCCAAAATTGTTCACACTCAGGACGTGCTAGTTTAGCTTTATCTCTTCCCCATCTTAACTGATTATTTTCTGGGTCAAAATCTATTGCTATTCCCCAACTGTGCATTGAATATTTAGTTCCACCTCTCATTTCTCTAACATTTAGACCACCCCCAAAGATATTTAATCCAAGGAAATCAATTTCACCGATACCATAATGATTTTTTATTGCTTCTAAAGCTCTTTGGGCAGATTGACCAACTTTCTTATGTAAAGTTATTTTCTTAATAATTGTGTCTTTATCCCAAGCTAATTTCATAGGATAAGGTAATAAAAATTGCTCTTGGTTTTCACCAACTTTACCATAAAAATTAGGAACTTCTTCCTGTCTAGGAAACACAGTTGGTTGGTGTTTTATATTTTCAACAGGAGGATGCTCATCTCTAATTCTATTTTGATATTGTTCTAAAGCCCACTGGGTTTGAGGTCCGACCATTCCGTCGATTGTTCCGACTTTAAACCCTAAACTTTGGAGTATAAATTGCTGGTAAGCAACTAGAACCCTATCTTGAGTCCAACTGTCGGTTTTTATCTTATTTTTATTTAACAATGCTTCAGCACTTATTTTATCAGCAAGGCTAATGATACCTGTTACTGGTTCATTTCTAAATCCAGAAGAATTTAAGTGTTGTTGTATTGTCCTGTTGTCTAACATATTTCAGCATCTGTTAAGAAGTTTACTGGAGCAGGGTGTTTACCTAGATAATCATAAGCAGCAACCTGAAGATCTTTAGTCTTAGTAAGCTCAAAGAAAGTATCAAACCACGGATAGATTTTTTCACCTTCATCAATAACAATATCATAAGGTATTGCTTCAATCATCTCATCTGTTACACCAGCATATTCCTCTTCTTTAAGATAAGAAATTAATTCTTTTTTCTCATCTAAAGTAGCAGGTCTAACTTTTTGTTCTTTTTCTTTCTGGTTAGTTACCATAAATTCTTTCTCTAAAAGAGGTTTTAAACCCTTTTCTTTAGCATCTTTAGTAAAGTAACCTTCTATTGTAATAACAGCTTCCTTTTTATTTAAGTCCATTGAGCTTAAACGACTAAACCTCCAATATTGAACTGGAATACCATTCTCTGTTATTAGTGTTGATTTTATTGCCATATAACTACCTTTGTTAAATTATTGTCTATATTCTTTTATTGTAATTTTTGATATAATAGTTCCACCAAATCCAAAAGGATTTGATGCAAGAGTTCCAGCTCTGTCTAAACCAGCCCGTAGTTTATAAGTTCTTGCAACTGTAGAGCCAGCTGAAACTGTAAACTTGAAATTCACATAGCATACTGCTCCACTTTCCCTTCCTGTCGTGCAAAAAGTTCCTATAGCGTTCGCATTGCTATCCCAAAATAAGGCTGCAACAACATTTGCCGCCAAGCTATTAGAGAAATTAAATTGAATATCTATTTCTAATAAAGAATTTGAAAATTTAGGTGTTATAGCCAGCGAGCCATATTCTGTGCCTTCTGTATTTTGAGGGATAGTGTTATCGTTTGGAATTAAGGTTGTTCCGTTGATTAAATTGGAAAAATCCTGTGTAATAATTTGAACTGGTGTTAAAACTTTTTGATTATTAACATACAACTCATTTGCATTAACTGTTCCATTACCTGTGTCAGTTCTACCGTATGCAATTAAACCATTACCTACAATAAATCTAGCGTCCCAAACACCAGCTTGTCTGGTAAATAATTGCATATTACCTGTTTCTGAACCACTTAAACTTGATTGTGCCCATAGACCTAACATCGTCATTTCTCTAATAGCTGCAGCAGAGTTTATTGTTCTACCGTATAATATTTTAATCCAAGCATTTGTAGGACTTACAGCAGGAAACCAATCTAATAATAAATTACCACCGCTTGAAGCATGACCACTAGTAAATTGACTATCACCGCCCACTGTTCCGTTATTAACAACAACATTTGCGCTATTAACATTTAAACTAGCTCCATTAAGATTAAATGCGTTGTTTCTAATTTGTCCTACAACTGTGTTGTTTGATGAAATTAAATCAAATCCTGTAGAAGTAGGGGCTATTCTAGCGTTTGTGTTTGTAAAAGCAATTTCACCAACTCCTGAAAAGTTACCAACATCATCTAAACTAACAGAAGATTGTTGAATAACTTTACCCGTTGTTCCGTCCATTCTAACTAGACGATTGTCGTTTGAAACTCCTGGACCTGTCATGTCACCAGCACCAGCTAATCCAGCCCTAGATACTGAAATATAAAGTTCATCAGCCGCTGAGAAAGTTCCGTTACCAGCTACATAAGTAACAGGGATTTGTAACCAGCTTGTATTGTCAGTTATAGCATTATTTATATTGAACACAGCAAAAGTTGAAGGACTATTTGCTTTCCTTATCATTATTGTAGCCCTGGGATTTGTAGTTGTATCGTCCCAGCTATTTATTAAGTTTCTAACATTTGGGTTACCTGTCATTGCAGATAATGCTGAAAAAGCAAGTGCAGTAACTGAAGCTATAGTTGCATTATTAAACCGTAAATCACCAGTTCCTGGATCCGCCATTGTTACGGTTGTGTCAAACAAAAACTTATCAGATAAAGCAGAAGATTCAACATCAGCAATAATTTTAGCTAAAGTCTTAACAACTTGACCGAGTCTTGTCGTGTGAGTTCCTGGAGATGCCGCACCATTAACGATACTCTCAATACTTGAGACATCTACTGCTGCATTTTCTAACTGTGTTTTAGTAATTTCTGCCATATTTTCACCCTGTTAAAAGTATTATACTTATTTCTATATTGAAAAGCAACCACTAAGAAGTAGACCTATAAATCTCTCTTATCTCATCATTACTTAAAGCTCTTTTATATAAACGAACCTCATCTAATTTACCGTTTATAAACGAATCCACACCAGCAGCATAAGAACCTACTTGAACATTACCTAAAGTCCTTTGAGCAACTGAAGTAGCGGTATCAACCAAAACACCATTAATATAAAGTTTCATTACTAAACTTGTTGCATCATAAGTGACGGCAACATGATGCCAGTTATTTAACGATGGTAAAGCAGCATTGCAAACACCAAACCAAGCTCCATTATGACCAGCTTCAACTTGCCCAGAGGTGCTTAAATAAAATACTTCTCTACCACCAACTGCATCGGAAATTATATTCTTATAACTTGCATTACCAGTTGAATACACCCAAGCACTTTTAGTGTAACTGGCGGGAGCATTAAAACTAACAGGTAAAGTGATTCTATCACCAGAACTTACTCCTTGATAAACATAACCCCTCTGAGCATCATTTACAATAGAACCTGAACCTATTTTAATTCCATGTCTTTCAAACGCTGAAAAATCATTATAAGTCTGGTCTTTAAAATTCAACCAAAATTGCAGTTCGTCTACTTGATAATATAAAGAACTGTAATTAGCAGCAGTTAGTTGGAAATTGAAATTATCTTTAGCGTTTTTATCAGTTAGTAAAAATGCTTGTGTTCTTGGATTATCTTCCTTGACTATTATGTAAGTTGTTTTAGCATATAAATTAGAATCTAATGCTAATGATGCTGAAGGAGCATAACCTAATATTACTTTTCTATTAGTTGAACCTGCTGTTATTGCAATACTTTGGGTTGTTCCGTCAGTATGTTGTAAAAATATTAAATAATTTTTTCCGATTTCAAATTCAACAGGTTGGCTTAATGTTAACTCAAGCCCAGATTGAGCGACTACTTCACCATCTTGTGTGTCTGGTCGTGTATTGTCAGCTACTAAAATTCTTTGTTTTAATATTGTTAATGCTCCTTCAGCGGTGCAATCAAATTCTGTCAAAGTATTTTGGTATTTTATTTTATTCCAAGCTCTATAAGCAGCCCAAATAGCTTGTTTTGAATTTCTTATGCCGATTGTTTCTATTCTTCTTGCATTATAAGCACTTCTATCAGTTGGTATATAGAAAGTTGTAATAGCGTCATCTTCAGGATCAACATATTCTAATTCTACTCCATCATTTTCACTTTGATTACCAAATCTTATAGTTCTAGTTTCAGATCCTGGAATCTTATTGCGGTGGTTAAATATTAAAGAACTGTCTTCAGTTGCTATTTCTTCTAACCATTTTATCTGACTGCCTTGTCTATAAGCTGTGCAGAACACAGCATTAGCAATACTTGCTGCTGTTTCTTCAAAACTTAAGTTGTCATTGTCAAAAGTATAGGAAAATTCTGTGCTACTGGCATCACCAAAGTAACTTAAAACAGTAGCTAAAGTATTATAAACACTATCAACATCAATCTCAGACATTGCTCTATTACCTATATAAGGATCTTGGCAGATGTGCATAAAGATTTCAGCAGCGTTTTTAGTAGCAGAAAGTGTTGAGGTAAATGTTGTCCCACTTATTCTTGTTTTGATTTTTCTGCTAGCTAATAAATTTAATTTTCGGTCTTTAACATTTAATGCTCCAGAAGTAGCATAGGTTTTACTGTGAATAGTAGTAACATCTCCAAAATGAGATTGTGTAACTGGGGAAATAGCATAAACATCACGCCATTTAATATCATCTACTACTGTTCCTGAATAATCATGGTCAGCATTAGTTACTCTCCTTGCTCTAACTTTACAACGCCCAGTAAAAGTAGGATCTATTTTTAATGTTTTTGCCCTTGTTTCCTTCGTTACTGAGCTTCCTTCTAAGGTAGTTTGAAAAGTCTCCGCTGAACCTGTTGGTGTTCCACTTGCATCAACAGGAGTTAATTCTACTTCAACAGTCACATCAAATTTCTGTTGCTGTGTTCCATTATCTTTGTAAATCCCATTCAAAGCAACAAAATTAGTAAAAACTCTGTCTAAGTCAGTTACATCTGCGGTAAATGGACCAACCCATTTATTACCTGAAACAGCTAATTTAGGACTAACATAACCAGTTGCATTTGAGGGGTATTGGTTAAGATTATTCCAATCTGCATTTACAGCTCCAGGATTTGTCAACACAACTTGTGTGCTACTAACTGAGGTAATTGTGTAAGTTCCATTCAAAGTAACTGCTAAAGTAGGTGGAGTTCCACTGGAAGTAGGTCCAGTATAACTAGCGTTCGTTAAAGTAAGACTTTCACCAGCTAAAAAGAATTCAGTAAAGTTAATTCCTGAACCGCCTCCTGCTTCTATAATATTTGGGAATATAAATCTAATATTACTTTCACCATTAACTTGCAAATTTGGTGCTCTCAACACTTGTCCATTTACATCATTAAGTCTGCTGACTTTTAAAACATCTTCATTTATCGGTGTTCCTATAATTGTAGAAGGTGAACCGCTATTAGGAGAAGTTAAAGGATCATACACTTCTACTGTTGCTCCAGCAATATCACTAATTAAAGTATCACCGTCACGAATATCATCAACTTCATAGTATCCTTTACCTAAGCACATGTAAGCGATTTCTACTTCTTGATTATCTTCAAATATCTTATAAGGAACAGAAATAAGGTCAGGAGTGGAACGGACTTCACCAAATATATCTGGTATCCTACCATTTACCCTAACTCTGTTTGACCTATCACTAAGTTCATTATTTGGGCTAGTGTTTTGTGAGTTATTTTGAACCCTACTAGCAACATTAGGTATTTTTGGAACTAATAAAAACGCTGCTGCAACTACAGCAACAACTGCTATAATAGCTATTACTGCTATTGGACCAGCTGGGTAAACCACTACATAAAATGTTCCTTCTAATTCTCTTAGCTTTTCTACACTGGCTTCATCGAACGGAGTAACATTATTTTCTTCACAGACTTCATTAAGATATATTTTGGTGTTTTCAGGAAAAGTAGGAAAATATTCTTTTATGCAAGCTCTAACATCTTGCACATTTTCAAAAACGACAGTATTATTTGGTTCTAAAGTATTTTCTATAATTATTACTTTATTCATAAATATAATAACCTATTTCGGTAAAGCCTCTAGAAACTATATCTAGTGGTTGATATTCTACACCAGTTTCATTTATATGTAAAACTTTTCCTTTTAAAAATACCCCAACATGAGGTGTAACTTTAGGTCTCCTTAAAAGAACTATACAAGGTTCTACTGGTTGTTCTAATTTTTTAAATTGTTTTTCCTGTTCCTTAAAATTATCTTTAATAGCACCTCTAGTAACAGGGAAAGGCGTTCTTTTACCTATGTCCTTACCAGTTAAGTCTAACATTACTTCCCTTACTAAATCCCAGCAGTTGTATTCCCCAAGATTAAATCTACGGGTAAAATATTTATCAATACTCATAAAAAACCTCTCAACATAGGAAAGCGTTCTATTTTGTAAAGTTCACCAGTTCTATTTATATTTAAAGATGGAGCTTTAGCTTCAAAAGATGCACCTTCATCTTTAAAAGTAAAAGAAGATATTTCTAAATTCCATGGACCAACTAAAGGAACTGTAAGATCATCACTGCGGTATGCTCTATACTTAACAACTGGTTTAGTTAGATAATCATTAGCTACTGCTAAAGCATCTAACTCAGGAGGCAATTCTTCTCCTAAGTCTCCCAATTGAACTTTAATAGCTTGATCTAAATTATCAGATTGCCCAAGAGGGGAGATCTTCATTGGGCAATATCTGAAAAATTGTGAAGCTGCTGTTTCTAAAGTTACGGTAACTCCATTAACAGCATTCCTAGCTAAGTAGAATGTCTGGGTAAAAGATGGGTGTGAAATTTCAAGTAATTCTAGTTGAATTACACTGCTTTCACTATTTAAAAAGTATTCTGCATAACTCATAATTAAAACACTGGTAAATTTGGAATAGTAACATTAACAAAAACTTCAAATATATTTAACATATTTTCCGCATTATCTCCATAAGCGTTATAGATATCTACCAAACTTTCATTATAACTTTCATCTTCTGTTATTGGCTTGATTTCTAAATCTGCGTTTACAGTATAAGAATGTCCTCTTTGTGAAGCTAAACTAAAAGTATTAGGGATAAAATGAGCTTCATGTTCAGTTAAGTCCGCTTGGTCAACAATAAGGTCAATAAGAAAAACATTAGCTCCGCCTTTAGAGATAGTTTTATAAAACGCCTTTAGGTATTCATATTCTAATTTATTCAACACCCATTTACATTTAACTCTAGGTGCTGGATCTAACATATCTTGTCTAAATCTACCAGCTCCACCATCTAATTTAGTGTAAATAGCTTGTTGTCCATCTTTTACCGAATAACCAGCTTGTTGAGGAGGTATTGTTAATTTAACGGTCATGCTCTCCTCCTTTCCATGTTAGTATTTTGTGATAATGCTTTAGAAGTCTTACTGTTAGGATTTGCCATATCTGCCGCAACTATATTTGGAGCTTCTTCTCTTACTACCCTGCGAGCGATTATCTCAACTTCTCCAGGAGATACCTGTCTAGTTTCAAAAGCTGCATCTGGTATTTGGTTGACAATAGTCACATTAAGCCCAGAAGAGCTTCCTCCGCTTCCTGAAACTGACTTTCCTGAGTTCATTGCTTCTAGTAATGGAAGATTTCTTTTAGTTGCACTTGCATTCATAACAAATTCTTGTCCATGAACTACACCAGCTACTTGACTTCTTCCCATATCACCTGTGTAACCACCTTCTTCAAATCCCCCAATAGCACTAGCTTTAGCTAAACCTTGTGTTGTTGCCATTGTGGTTGTTATGCCTGTTGTGGCTGCTGCTGCATTTGTTCCTAATGTAGCTAATGAAACTAATGCTGCTGCTGGTGCCCACGCTGCTGCTGTAGCACTGGCGGTTGCTGTGGTTGTTGCTAACGCTGCTGCTTGTAATGCTGTTCCTAAAGCAGCGTTAATTAACATATTTAAACCAACTTGAACCAACGATGATATAAGTTGTGTTAAGATACTTCTAGCTACATCTCCTATAGCTGTCTTAAAGTCTTTACCAAACACTATAGCTTGTGCAGTAGCATCACCTATTCCTTTGATTAAAGTTCCTCCTGGACCAAATATCTCAGCAAACTGTTTACCCATATCTGCTGTTACATTTCTGGTCTCTAATTGCATTTTACGGAGTTGGTTTATAAAACCATCCGCAAAATTAGTAGGTTGAGCAGCATTAAGGAAAGTCATCTCCGACTGCGCCATAGCCTCATTATACTGTTGAGTGTTTATAGTTCCTTCAGCAAGTAATTCATTTAAAGTAGTTTGGTTTTCAATTAAATCTCTTTGAGGTCCAATTATATTTTCAATTAATTGTTGTTTCCTTTGTGCAGCTTCATCCTCTGCTTCTTGTGCTATTTTAGCGGCTTCAGCGTCAGCTGGTGAAGTTGGATAAGGAGCAGTTCTTGGAGGAACAACTCCTAAATCAGCAGTTACTGGAGCAGCTGGGTTGTCTAATTGAGAACTCCTCTGAGCTAATTTATCTATTGCTTCTTGTGTTGAGGCATCTATTTGTTTATTAAAGTCTGCTGCTTCTAACATTACATTTTCATATGCTCCTTTAAAAGCACCAACAAAACCTTCATCTAATTTAGCTCTAAGATTTTCAAAGCCATAATTCTCTGTAGGGTTCAGCAAAAATGCAATAAGGTCTGCTTTAAAGGCGGTAAATATGTCTCCAATAGCAGAGAACGCTCCTTTAAAACCCTCATAAATAGCTTGTGCAGTAGCTACTAATCCGTTACCACCTTTAATCATCTCACCAGTAAAAGCAACAAAAGTAGCTTGAAAAGCAACAACTGTTTTATCCCAGCCTCCAAAATAAGTAATAACCGAAGCCACAGCAGCAACCAAAGTTAATATTGGATTTGCTAATATTATTACCCAAAGGGCTTTAAATCCTGCTATTGCAGCAGGTATAGCAACACCTGCTAATGCTACTCCTAAAGTAACAGCAACTGGGGTTAAAACTTTTAATATTATATCTAAATTATTAGATACCCACAATATTGCTTTAGCAAATTCAGCACTAATTCCGGAAGCTGTGTCAAACTTACCAATCATCTCAGTAATTTTATTTTGTAATACTGTAAATGATTGACCTATTGTTGGTATAGTTGTTCCAAATTTTTCATCTAATTCTACTCTAGCGTCTCTAAATGCTTTCAATATCATTTCAGCAGTTATTTGTCCATCGGCACCCATCTGACGCAATTCTCCACGAGTAACTCCAAGTCCTTTAGCAATTACATCTGCAACAGCAGGAAGTTGCTCTAGAACGGATCTTAATTCATCTCCCCTAAGTGTGCCTGATGCCATACCTTGAGCTAACTGAATAATACCTGCAGATGCCTCAGCAGTGTTTGCTCCTGAAAGTATCACAGCTTGGTTTAAACTTTTAGTAAAGTCTAATGTTTCTTGCTGACTAACTCCTAGTTCTTTTACGGATAAAGCTACCCTAGAGAATAGTTCTGCTGTTGACTCATAACTTGAGCGTGTCTGGTTAGAAATATTAAATAATTCTTGTGTAACAACAGTAAGTTCATTCACACCATTAGTTACAAGTCTTAATCTATTTTGTAAGTTTGTGTAGGTGTCTACCAAATTTTGAATTGATTTTAATGTAGCTAAAGTTGCAACAGTAGCTAAAGTATTTTTTAAAAATCCGACAGTTTTATCAGCATTAGCAGCTCCTTGTCCAATATCTTCAAGAGAGCGTTTTACTACTTTCGCTCCTCTTTCACTAACTACTATGTCAATTCTTTCTTGTGTCATTTTAATAGTTTCACTTGTCTTATTGCACTAATAGCAGCTTGAACAGCTTTCTGAACAAAACCAGCTGGAGCTTGTGCAGAATAACCATCATTCAATCTATTAATATACGGCAAATTGTTTGAAATGTAAACACTTTCTCCTAGTTTTGTCTGTTGAATAACAGCGTAATTTGCAGCAATTGACTCAGCTCCGGACTTGGAAAGTAGCTCAGAGGGAGATGTTATTGGTGAACCTGCGTTTGCTATCCAGTTTCCCCTAGCTCTGCCTGTGTCAACAGGGGTTGAAAGTATAACCACCTGTTGAGCTAAAGACGCAGTTTGCTTAACGGCTTTATTGGTATTTACCTCAACCTCTTTACCTACTTGTTGGATTCTTTTTGAAAATTCTTTAAGACTTGCCATTTTTCTCCTTTGAATACCTCATATATTCCTCATCTAATTTTGGTATAAAGTAATGAAGATCTTCTATTTGTTCATCAGAGAATTCATTAACAACTCCATATTCTCTTGTAGCTGTGTAACTAATTGGTCCATCTCCCATTCCTGTTCTACAATTTTGTAAGTCTAGGAACGCAGCATAATAGAGTTCTAAGCCTGTGAAGAGCGATGGAGCTTCTTGTATTGCTTTAGGAAGAGGTAAATTCTCCCTAACACATTGCTCCATTATCTTCTTTTCAGTCCTACCCTGCTTAAGATAATATAGTAGGACTGCAATTAGTTTTTTAGGTCTTCCTCTTGCTCCACTTCTTTAAATAAAGACGCTTGTTGAGCTTGTAATTGAATATCAGCAAATAAATCAGGAAGGTTGTTCAATGTTTTTAACACATTGTCATAAGTAAATGGTAATAAAGTTCCATCTTCTCCTTCTATCCCTACTTTAAATTCATCCTCAACTTTAGTCTCCCATTTAAGAATAACACATTCAGCAATAGTTTCTTTAATAAGATCTTGTAATCTTTCTAAAGGAAAACTTTGTGTTTGAATCAACCTGCGGAAAGGTTTAGTTTTATTATCAAGAACTTTATTGTAGCGTTTGTTGCTACCTCCAGATCTTGCGATTGTAATCCGACAAGAACCATAATCGATAATTACTCCCTTTGTCTCATACTCTGAGCTTGTTTTAAATTGTTGGTATAATCCTGACATGGTTATCTCCGTTGGTTATTGAGCAGCATTAGGTAAATAATCAAAGAATACGAACATTAAAGTATGGTTCATATTAGCATCATATTTTTCACCACTTGCAGCATCATGGTTTATTGGTAAAGTAATTGGGTTGTCTTGTTCAATATTAGCACGTCCATCTGATAAGCTCAGTAGAGGTAAATCAATCACCACACCAGCGTTTTCTTTAACCATTGCCATATCTAAAGTTATATCAGAATTTGCTCTTACAGCTTCAATTGCAGACACATTACTAAAGTAGGCAGTAAGTTTACCAGATACTGCGAATGTTCCTGCAGTAACATCAAACGCACCTAGAGTTCCAATTGCTTTGTTAGGAGTAACCCCGTTATTGATTGTTAAAGTCATATCAGTAACAAAGGAGAACAATGGAGTAGGAGCTTCATCAGTTGAACTTACTGATGCCATTTTAATTCTACTAAAGTCAGATGATGTATTAAAAGCAGTTTGTTCTACTAAGTTAGGACGAGTGCCTGACTTAACACCAACCGCACCTGTTCTAGTTTCATAGTCACAAGCAACAAAACTTAAGTCAGCATTAACTTTATCAGCAGTAGATACATTTAAAACCAGTTCATTAGCAACCGCCCCAGTTAAATATTCTGATTGAATTTGAGAAGGACTCGCATCGTCAGAAGCACCTAGAGTTCTTTCTAAGTTATATGTTTTACGAACTATTGAAGTTCCTATTTCATTTTTAAGAACTCTACCAAAAAATAATCTAACTGTTAAACCAGTGCCAGTTTCGTTGATCATTGTTGCAGCAGACTTATCTAACTCAATATAAGTAGCAGCTACAGACTTAACACGCTTAAAGCCGTTATTAACAGCATTAACAAATAAATGACCTGCTGAATCTCCACCAACAAATATAAATTCTCCAGGAATTAATCCTAAAGTTGTGAAGTCTAAAGCTCCAGAGGCTCTAGTTAATCTAGGGAATATCCCAGAAGCATCGACATTTAAAGTAGCAGAAGCAAATTCATAACCAACTGCTGTTACTTTAGCACCTGCTGGAGCTGTCTCAGCAACCAATGTAGAACCAGTCGCAATTTCAATAGAGACATTGCTTGTTATTGCCGTAACTTTTTGCAGTGAGTTGTTTACTGAATTTGTAAAGCCTGAACCTAATATTAAATGGTTCACTAAAAAATCTGCAGTAGAAGCAACTTCATACTCATCTGGGTTACCAGCATCAAGGTCAATTGCTGTTACTGCTTCTTCCGCTTTTCTGCGAAGGTTAGCAAACATAAAACCTTGCATTAACTCTTGAATATTACTTTGTGTTAAGTCAGTATTAAATCCACCAGCAGCATCAAGATCTGTTATTACACCTTTCTTGCGTTGTCTGTCACTAGAAATAGGATTTCTCGCCATTGTTGTTAAGTTACCGCCAAAATCTTTATAAGAATTTGGTTCCAGAGGAATCCATACTGGGCTTCCTGGAAGTGTTTTTAAAGACGCTTCTTCAGCATACCTTAAACCAGTAATATTACTATCTATTTTATTTACAGCAGCCATAAAAACTCCTAATTAGTTGTTTATTTTATTTCATCATATTCAAAATCAACAGAAACATTTGTCTGAAACCAGTGTCCATCTTGACCCACTTCATTCATACTTACATTCCTGAACCAAATTCCATTTGAGCTTTTACCTTCAAAAGCATCTACAATTACTTTACTCAAAATATCTGAAGAAAGCAAGCCTTTTCCACTCGTAGCAAAAATCTGCACCATTAAAACACCTTGTCTTCTAAATCTTTTAGTTCCTCCATCACCAGCTAAAGATGCTTGTTGTGATTGATTATGTCTTATTGTTAATCTAGCCCAAGGATTAGAAGTAGTGGGGATATTTCCTGGAAGGTCATCGTAAATAAGGGTATAAGTGGTGGTATCCCAAGCGGTTTTCACCATTGAGGTCATTATATCTCTGGCTTGTTCAAAAGTATGGTTCATCTACTTAACCCTAGATAATATAATAAAATAGTATTAGCAGGTTTTAAAACTTCTATACCTTCTATCTTCCACTGAGTGTTGTCAGCCTCTACTAACTCATTGTAGATACTTAAATCAGCGGTTGAAGAAACAATCGCAACTTTTTTACATCTTTTTAGGAAGTCACTAATCTCAATATTTAATCCCAAGCCATTACCTGAAGGAGACACCAAGACAGCGTTCACCTCTAATAAAGCAGTAGGTATGCTTCTAGGATCTGCAGAGCCTCTCCATGGTTTAGCTACATCAGCAGGGGTTGTGTTAATCTGAACTAAAGTTACGACTTTACCGTTACTTTCTATCAGCCTTTGAGCAGTTGTTGCTAATTTACTATAATTTACCATTATCTAATAACACTCCCTGAGTTAGATCCCTTAGAAATATATTCTTCTAATAACGCATCAGCTGAAGGATATGGCTTGTAAATCATTATAGTTCCTGTCTCTAAATAATGTTTTTCTTCTTCTATAGGACCTACTTTTTCTTTAGTTGATTTTAGTAATAGACCGTTATCTTCAAAAGTAGGGTCAGTAGCTAATTCAGCAGATAACGCCCTATGAGCATATTCTGCAATAGCATTTTTAAGTCTAGTTGGTAAACCTTCTACAAGTTGTCCATCCGAATCATATAACTTTGTTCTAGGGAAAGACAATGCTTGGGTAGCAAATTCTCTATTACCTTTAAATTTTGTCCTAAATCTATTTTCAACATAGTCTGTAGCTTTAACTATCGCAGCTTCTTGTTGAGCGTTAGAGCTTGTTAGATTGTGATTTCTATCAGCCCAGTAGGCTACGAACTCTGCTTTAGTTATATAAGCATTTGCGTTTGCTAATCCTGTGCCGTCTTCAACTGTAAAAGCCATAAACCCTCTTTACTTTATAATCTTTCCACCAACTATAGCTGCTACTAGACCAAAAACAAACATTAAAATTTCTTTTAGCCCTTTAGAGATCTTAAAAAAGCCATTAACCTCTCTTTTATCATTCTCCAACGAACTTGTTCTAGCTTCGTGGGCTGCCAATTTATCATCAAATTTCTTTTCTACTCTACTTAAACCTTCTATTGTAGCATATTTTTGTGAGTCTTGAAATCTAAGTTCTAAAAAATCTTTATCTAATTTAGCCTGTTTTTCTTTCTCTCTTGCTTCATAAAGTTTTTCCCTATCTTCTTTATCTTCATCAATGTGTAATTTTATAAGAACAGGAACATTCATTCTTGACTTTTTGTCACTTTCATAGTCATTTAAAACGATTCTGACTTTATTGATTTCTTCCTGATTCAGCTCGCCAGACATTTTAAATCCTCTTCAATATACTGTTTTTGTATAAATGCTGCTGGTTTTATTAATTTTAATAAAGGATTAAGTTCTGGTAAAAATTTATTATCAATTCCTGATATTAAATAAACAGGCTTGGTAAATTTCTTCCGTTTTAATAATCGCATTATTTCTATACCAGAAACACATCCTAAAAAAGCGTCAATTACTAAAATATCAATATCATCTCTAAATGCAAATTCAAGAACTTTAGAAAATCTATAAGGAACTTCAACTTTATAACCCATCTTCTCCAACTTCTGAGCTATTATTCCTCTATCTTTATCATTATCTTCTATGAGTCCTATTGTTTTCATACTGTTTTATAAATATAAGAAGGGTCAAAATTTAATAAACTACTAGATTTTGCTTTACCTATGTTTCTTACAATATGTCCAGAAGTGGAAGGAGCTGTTGTAGTGTAATGTCCACTAACAGAAGCAACATAATAAGGAACACCTGTTGTCAATCCTGTTGTAGTGTAATCTCCCTTTAAGACAAATTCTCCAGATTGACCAGAAGTAATATTTGTTAAAGCAATTCCTAAAACACTTAAAGGTTCAGTAGCTAATAAAGAAGAATTTACTTTTAACATCTCTCCAGCTGTTAAATAACATATCTCTCCAGCTAAAATATTTTCACCAGCAAGATAAAACTTTTTAACAGTAGAGTTTCTACGCTTTTTATTGTAAAATAAAGCAGCTCTAGTTGAATTATTTTTTAAACCTTGCATCACACAACCTTACTTGGGTATTGTGGTCTTTGATTTCCTCTTCCTCTCCTGAAGCCCATGGAGTTGTCAAGTGCAGACTTACCAATATAAGCTCTTTGTTGCTCTGCTCTTTTTTCTCTAAGTTCAGCTTGACTCTTTATAAAGCGAGTAATTTCTTCTTGGTTAGTTGTTGTGTTAACCTTTGGTGTGTTTTTCTCAATAAGTTTGTCAACTATTGATCTTAAACGATCCTCTTCCTTCTGAGCTTCAACTTTTACAGCAATAGCTTGTTCTAATTGTTGTTTTGCAATATCTAATTCTGTAAGCCCAGTAGTAGTTAAAGGTTCGTTCTCAACAACCAAAGGGTCTTCCTCTGTTGCCTCTTCAATTAAGATCTCACTTATGGCGTTATTGCGTGTTTGGTCATCAAGGTTGTTCCACTCTTCACTAGAAGCTACTCCTGAAAGATCATACGCTTTTTGAATAATACTTTCACCATGTTCCTTTACACCTTTTAGAACAACTTGTTCAGCATTTAATGAATTTCTTGTGAATTTTGGAGCGGTATTAACAATCATCTGTCTTGTTACCCCTTCTATACCTAATGCATCAACCCTAGGAGCACCATCCTGAGTCCAATGCTCGTCGTTCTTTACATCTAATTTTTTAAGAGCATTCAATATTATGTTTTTATCTATTTCCATATAGTCCTCTGTTGGTTATAAAATAAACAAGGTAGTGTTTTAAGCTACCTTGTTTTTTAATTACTAATCATCAGACAGAACTACATAACTAACTGTAACAGTTCCATTTGCTAGAACTATAACATCGTCAGCACTAATAGCAGCATCATCAATTAGTAAATTCAGATTCAATTCTAATGATCCGTCTGTATTGTCAAGAACAACACCAGCTAGTGAACCATCAGATTGAGTTCCTCTTACTATAGGAGATACTTTAGCAGTAGCTGCACCTAAAGCAGTTGAAGGAATTATATTAGCTTCTCCAGCGTCAGAAACATCGGTATCTGCAGTTGGAACAGTTCCTATTGAATAGTCACCATCAAATGTTGCAGTAATACCAGCAGCTGCTGAAGAGAATTGTAAGTAAGAAACAGCACCTAAGAACAAAATATTGCCCTCAGGTAAATCACCTATCACAGAAGTGCCAAAACCAACACCAGTAGCACCATCAACAGATAAAGAAGAATCTTTTACTTTAAAAGTCTGTTTAACAATAGCTAGATTTGATTTTTTAGCATTTTTTTGTGATCTTGGAAGACCTTTAGTCATAAAAAATACCTTTTAAAATTGAAGAGAAAAGAGGGTAGTGTTACCTACCCTCAACCAGATTAAGCTTCACGAGTAATTAAACGAGCGATCTTAATTTGTTTTCTTTCAGGGAAAACCCTCATCCAAGAATCAGCATGAGCTAAGTTTCCTGAAGTAGCTGCGTTAGATGGACCACCATTAGCAGGAGAACCTACTGCAAACTTATGACCAACTGGATGCAAGCAAAGCTCTACACGATTGTAAAGGATCTCTTGACCACCACCATTACCAGCATCAGGTTTACGAGCAACCTCAGTTGGAACTTTAGGAGAACCAAGACCCATACGGATCGCACCAGCTCCAAACAACCAAGACTCATAAACACCACCAGTCGCAGGTAAACCGTCATCAACAATCACTTGGCGACCAAGGAATGTTGGGATGTTAACCACACCAGAAGCATCAGGGATAAAGTCAATTAAGTTATTCTTTTGCATACGATTGTATACAATAGAGTGAACCATAATCATACCTAAATCTTCCATTGAGTCACCCATAGTAACGGCTGCATCAAGGAATGCTTCAGCTGAAAAGTTTGTAACTCCATCAACAAAAGACGCACCTTTAATATCATTGGTTAAGTCATATTGAGTGTGTTCAGAACCTGCAGGAGCAGCGTCATTATCAGCAAATACACCTTTCATAGTTGCGATAAACGCAGCTTGATATCTCTTTGCCCAATAAGTAGCAACCCTTGAAGCAATGCTGTTCATAGGATCAGCACCAGCAAGAATAGCAGTAAGATCAGAAGAAGACCAAGAGTTGTTACGAGACAAGCGAACAGCCATCTCAGAACTAGCACCTGTTTTCTTAGGAGTTGAGTTGTTAGAACCGCCATCACCTGATGTAAAATCATCATCAGCAGCGTCAGTAGAAATATTCTCATCATCATTATCTAAATCTTTAAATGAAGGAACACTAAAGATTAAACCACCGCCAGCAAGTAAGTTATCAATGAAAGCATCACGAACAACTGCACCTGATGCAATTAAACGAGACTTAACTTGAGACTCTTGTTGGGCATATGGGGTAAATATCTCAGGAACAATAATGTCCGAGATTAAAGTAATTGGACCAGCAGCCATAATAAACTCCGTAATTAGTTGTTAATGTTAAAAACTCATCGCCAAATACCATGACCCAGCTAAGAGGATATCTTAATTGTCAACCAAATACCATGACCCAGTCTCTCAATTATTAAATTGTTTTTAGCATAGCCATGCTACACCACTAAACAAACTATAATTTAATTTAGATAGAAAAGCAACTCCTATTTTTTAGCTACAGGTCTCAAACCACCGATTGTAGTTCCAGCTGCCTTAGCCATTTGCTCTGCTCTTGCTCTATCTGTTTTTATTAATTGACCTTGCTCTGTCATATTCCAACCCTCAGCACTAAATGGATTAGAACCGCCTCCCCCATTACCAGCACCACCGCCCTTAGCACCACCGCCTTGGCTAGCAGCCCACCAGTGAGGACGCTTCTGTTGCATGTCAGTTAACCAAACATGAGGATCTACTCCTGGAGTTACTCCAGAGTTATCTTTTGTAATTACTGCACCTGATTCATCAATGTCAAATACTCTTTCTGCTAACATTAAGACATCTTCAACAGCTGTGTTTAGTATATTACCTTTTAAAGCAGCTTCACGAACTTTATCATGGATTGTTCTTTGACGCTCTTTAGTTTTATAAGTAGTTACTTCTCCAGTAAGAGCCTCAAGATCTTTTTGTTTTTTATCAAGATCTCTTTGTAATGGAGCGATTTTAGTTTTTAATCTTGCTTCAACAAGATTATTAAGTTGGTTTTCATCTAATTTACCCTTAGCAGCTTCTTCAAGTTCTGCCATCCTATCTAATTTTTGTTGTAATTCTTCAGGATTTTCAGCAAGTGAAATATAAGACTCTAACTTTGCTTTAGTAGCTTTATGAGCCTCTCTTTCTTTTACATTAGCTTCATTGAGCTTGTCAATGTCAGCTTGTGTTTTAATTCCTTCTACTCCTGTGAGTAGATATTTACCATTCTTTTCTGTGTAGAGTTCGTGAAAATGTTCAGGAAGTCCTTCTAAAGTTTCTAAGATTGCTTTAAGTTTCATATATTATCCTTTTAGGTTCTACTTAACCATGTTAAATAGGTCAATAAACAACCATGTTGCCTAATGAGTAAGTTCATTATAATTAGAAAGTAAATAAAAGGCAAGTATTATTTTAACCCTGCTGCTATGAACGCATTTTCATGCAACTTCCTCAATTGAGCTAAAGTAAGTTCATCTCCGTTCTTATTAACAAACTTGTCTAATGATAACTTACCTTTACTGAACAATGCTTGTCTAGTTTTACCTAAGACTTCTACTTGAAACTCCTTAGACTGTGAACCAAGCCACTTATTGTAAGTTAATTTAGCATCTACCTGACCAGTTAGAGATCTGACACGTGTTGACATAAAGCTATCAAATAGTCCTTTATGTCCTCTTGGTAAATCGTCCCTTGTCTTAGCTGACAGACCTTCTTGTTTATTATATTCCCTCAACATCATTTTTTCAGTCGTTGGTTTTGCTGGTCTACTACCAAGCAATTCACCATTTAAAGTAACAACCCTTAATGACCTACAATTCCAATGTAAAGGAGGCATCGGACCTTCTCCAATATCATATACTTTACCATCATTAGCACGACACACTGGTGTGGTTCTTGAGTCTAGTGTTGCGACAAACATTTCTTTACTAAATAACTCAGAATTATCTAAATAAAATTGCCTACGAGCTGCAGATGCCAATGCATTGACAGCAGTTCTTGTTAGTCCCTGAGCATCTCGTCTAGTTATCTCAGTAACTCCATCAGATCCCTTCAACTGAGCTGAACCAACTATTCGTCTAGCAATCTGTGAAGATGTTTCTCCTTGAACCATACCTATTTTAATCTGGTCTGTCATTCTTTGTATGTCAGTTTTAGCTATGCCCTTTGACCATTCCTTAAGAACTCTACCTTCAAACGGATATGAATTTACTAAGGCTTTTAATAATCCTGGAGCTGGTAAGATGACATCTAATGACACTGGAACTATCGTGTTTATTATGTCTTTCATTACCTCTGGTTCTTGTTTAGCAAGTTCTAACATTTCAGAAGCCCAAAGAGAGTCTATTTGTTCCCATGATTTTAAACGCACTTTTTTGATATATTCTTCAAGAGCTTTTAGTTTACGGAATCCTGCTGTGTCTAGTCCTTTATGGTTCTCTAGCTTTATTCGTATTTGATTAGCAATATCCTGTTCTGTTTTATTTAATAGTTGAAATATTTTATTACGAACAGAACCGCTATACCTAAGAAGATATATCTGGTGACGGACTAAAGCATCAAAGAGTTCTTGATTATAGGACTTCATCTGTTGGCTCTGTTATTGTAGGTTGTTCCTCTTCTAACAATGCAACTTCATCTTCATATTCCATTTCAGTCAATCCCTTCTGCTGCATCACCTTGTGGATAGATTGATTTGAAATAGGAGCACCCATATTCTTAGCAGCTGTTAAGTCAAGAAGTTCTTTACCAAGCATAGTTTCACTAGTAAAGTCTAAATTAGGAATAACCTCAACTTCTTTAGGATTAGCACCAACCCATTCAGCAGCTATCTTTAAAATATATTCAAGGGCTTCAGCTGCTGTTAATGCTATTTGTGTGTAAGTCGCTGTTTGGGCAGCTACTCTCATTCTCATAGCATCTCCACCTTCTTTTTCTCTTGACCTTGTATCAATTAAGTTACCTGCTTTATTTGCCGCTATTGCTTTGTCATTTTCTAAGGCTTGTCTTTGTTCTGGTAGACCTTGTGAACTAACGCCGATATATTTAGCATCTCCTTGGTTAGGTAAAACTATAGTAGCATTAGATCCTACCCTAAATGATTCTTCTGTTGAACCTGTTACTACTAAGGTATCTTGACCTTGCATAAACAATGATTGTCTGTAGTCTGCTTCCCCACGATAGATAGCTAATGACAACTTACAAAGCCCAAGGAGTGGACTAGTGTCTGGTTCACTTATCATATCTTTAGAATTAACAAACACAAACGGAATTTTATCTAATCCTTTACCTCTAACTACTGGAGCTTGAAGTAGGGCTTCATTAAAAGTAGCTTCAGATCCTTCAAATACCGCATATTTGTAAGACCCTGCAGTCTCATTCTTATCTGCTTCTCCTAGCACTAAGGTGCGATATTTGTAAACTAATTCCCAATCAAAATCTTTATTCCTTTCATATGCTGTTTCATCAAGAACTACTAAGTTCAACACTTCTGTTGCTACTTCTTCCCTTGTTCCTGCATCCCAGTTAATTATGTTTTCAGCATAATACATTGCAATGTAAGGAACAGTATTAGCTAGAGTAGGAGTATTTGGCAAATCTAATAACAAACCTAAACGACCTGTCATTAATTGCTCTTCATTCATCCTACGGAGTAATTGGAATAAAGATTCATTCTTTGTGGTTGCTTTGTCTAATAATGGTTCTAATACCTTTGGTAATTTAATTACTGGAGGCTTCTGCCACATTACACCTATTGCTTTTTCAACAGCTTCACGAGGATATTCATGGTATACGGCTCTTGTTTTATAGGCTGTGTAGGCTTTCATACCTATTGCTTCAGCATTTTGCATTCCATCAGCTTGCTGTCCGCTAGTAGCAGGTAAATACTTAACTCCTTTCTCTTTGATTGCTCTTTCACCCTTGTAAGAATCCCTACAAAGCTCCCAATCATCTAAGAAATAGTTATATAACGGATGTTTACTGTTAATTGCCATAAATCCTCTTTTAATTTAATATACTTTATAATAAAAACAAAAGCAACTAGAACATTCCTGTATTGGTTGCTGAGTAAGATCTATTACCTGATGCTCTTATACGATATCTTACTTCATCACCAATATGATCTTCTGAATCTGAATCAACATCGTCCATATCTTTAGGGTCTCTTGATAAAACAGGAATAGTCCTTAAGAATTGACTGCAAGTATCAAAGATGAATATTCCTGGACGCTCTCTCATACCATTCTCAGGCTTTTCAGCTTGTTTAAACATCTTACGCATTTGTTCCCAACCTGTCTTTCTACTTCCTGGAGACTTATCTGCCTTAGTAAAGGCAACACCTTTATAAGTATTGCCGTCAGCTAATCGAACAGACTTAGCCATGTCATCAGCAATACAAACTCCATTTTCAACATTAAAGATCGCACTATCAGCAGGTCCAGGCTTTACTCTTGTGTTTATTCCCCATTTAATTTCTCTTTCAATTATACCTTTAGCAATCTCAACTGCTAACATTCTTAATCCCTCATTAGGCTTTCCATTCCAACCATACCACTCATTAATCCTAAACAAATCACCACGAACAGTAGATCTCCATTTACCATCAGCCATTTGCACATCACTACCATCAGACTCTGCCCACCAGCCGACTGAGAAAGGAGCGGACGATCCCCAGTCAAAACTACGATCAATCCTCCAGCTGTTAGGGATTACAAAAGGCTTAACTAGATGAATCTTCGGGTTCCACACATCATCAAACATACCACCAGCAACAATATCCCAAGATCCGTATACCCAAGCCTGTAGCTCTGCATTATTCCTAGCTGAAGCCGTAAGACGATCAATATAATCAGGATCTGATTCAAGTAATACTTTATTCTCATTTAAATCTGAATACAAAGCTAAACGATGAGGAAGTTTCTCACCTTTATCACCTTTTAATCCTACTTGAACCTTACCACGGAATTGAGGTAAACCAAATCTATGTTTGACCCAGTTATGTCCTGGACCATACGGGTTAGTAGTTGCTCTATAGCGTATAATTTTAGACACTTCGGGATGTGAAGACCTACAAGTTGACATCATCCTGATATAACCAGCGGGACTAGCCCAGTTGCAGAGTTCCTCCCAAGCTACCCATGGATATTCGTGTCCGTGGTAGTTCCAATAATCATCTTCACGCATAAATTGACGCAAGTAAAGCCTTTCACCCTCTGGAAACTTCCAATAATGCTCAGAGGAGTTGAATATTGCCTGTGGGAAAGCCTGAGAGAACCACTTCTTTGATTTTGCTATTAAGTCCGATAATTGTTTGTAAGTCTGCCTAAAGATTATGCCTCTCCATGCTTCTCCATATCCTTGATTACAATCACTAGCAAAGTCCATTAGCAAAGTGTCAGTTTTACCACCGCCTCGTGTTCCTTCTCCTAGAACTTCAAATATAGATTTTACCTCCAAGAACTTCTCTTGGTATCCTTCCATATGCTTCCACGCAATGTAGAATGGTAAATTCTTATTCTTCAGTTGTTCCATATTTTTCCAGAACCTGTTCTAAAGTTAGCCCTTGAGGAACAACAATAACACCAACCTGACGATCCTGACTTGTAACATCAATTCTATCTTTATATTCAGGATCATATCTCTTAAGTAGCTGATTCCTTAGTGGTGTTTCTCTCATCTCCTTCTGACCAACCTCATTGCCGTCTTTATCGTGAATTGGATGATAATATACTTCTAATCCTTGCTTTTCAAGAGTCTTTACAATCCTTTCTGCTCTCATTTTTATAACTGCTGTTACTTCCGCAGCAAATTCAGGATCATCTTTAGCATGTTGTATCGCAGTATCTGGGCAGACACCTGCCATTCTTGCTGCTATATACTTCTTACCATGCTCTAATAATTCTCTAAGATAAATCTCTTTTGCATCATCATCAAATTTAATTCTAGACTTCTGTCTTTTAACTCTCCAATTTGACATGTCAACATTAGGGTTAGGAACCCCTGTGCTGGATTCTCTTTCTGCTGGTCTTAATGGGTCATGTGTTGCCATAAATTGCTCTCGTGCGTATAGTTTGTTGCCTTCTACCCGATTATATTGGAAAAAAGCCCAGAAGGCAAGCATTATTCTTCAACCTTAAAATTTCAACTTTTTATTTCTTGCTTAACTAGGATGCAATAGTCCTCACTCAACCTCGCTCAACTTAAAACTTGCCTTTTATTGGAGGTTGAGCGTCCAGAACCCATAGTGAGATAGCCTGACCTCAACTCGCTCAACATACTCAACTTATTTTTAATAAAAAATAAAATAAAATAATACTACGAATAGTAAATTCAGTTAAGTAAGTTAAGTAAGTTGAGTTCAACCTAGAGAACTGACATTCTTAGTTGAGCGTTCAAAGCACCCGATGTTGAGCGAAGTTAAGCGTTTTTGATTTTTATGATCTTTATTGAGCGATTTATCACCACAAGTGTCAGTGGTTCACCAGTATTTTTATTCATCTGTAAGTAACCACCACAGGTGGTCAGTATATATTGTTCATAGCATCTTTTCTTCGTATCTGCCCAGATTACGAAAGGTATTTCTTTATTAGTAAGGGCATCCACCACTTTACAGTGAACACCCATACCGTCTGTTCGTGCATCAATACGCATGAACTACTTCTTTTTAGGAGCAGGAGCTTTCTTTTTAGGAGCAGCTGCTTTTTTAACAGGGGCTTTTTTCATAAGGACTCTCATATGAGGTTAATAAAACACCGAAAGGTGTATTTGTATTTTACTTCAAGCAACCACTAAAAGTAAAATCAAATTTGTTTTTCATCAAGATGCATATTATACAAATAAAGAAATTCTCGATGTTTATAATAATTATTTCTAAACAATTTGACTAACAAAGCAGCAGAACATCTACCACCTTGTAACTTACCTGAGCTTCTTAAAACTTTAAGATCATAATAACCACCTCGTTCATTCCAGTAGACTCCCAACACCCCCAGATCCTTCCGGACGTGCTCGAAGCACTTTTCAGCAAGCTCCAGTGGCATACAGTAGTAGAAATATTTAATTACCTCAAAACCCTTCTTATTACCATTTTTCCACTTACAGGAATCTGCTTTGAAATCATCAAAAGATGTTTTAATCTCAATTTCAGTAAGATACCTAGCAGCACTAACTAACAGACAGTCAGCTTCAGTTCCAAGATCATAATACACATTATTAAAAATATATTCGTAGCCCATCTTACGGCTAATTGCCCTTTGAATTTGTCTAACATCCAGTTTTGGTTGTTTTACTTCGCTTTTCATTCTAATTATTCCCATACTTAGCCTCTAATTTAATGTAAGGAAATCCCCAATTCTTTTTATCTGTTCCTAGCATTTTCTCAATCAGCCCCTTGTTATCTACTGATTGAAGGTGACGGGTATTCCATGCTGCTTGCCATACTTGCCACTCGTTTTGACACTGTTTCAAAAGATAATTTTTACCATCTATATGTATATTTCCGAGTAAATGAGGATTTCTCTCTAAATACCACTTCTCAAACTCTTCTCTCATTCTATCAGTCATTTGTTACCTCTCCCCGCAGGGCTTGTTTGGTTTCAGCACTAGGTGTTTTACCAGTTTTATACCATTCTACTAGCTCCCTCAACCTCTGTATTTCTTGCTCACGAAGATTATACGCTGCTTGGAAGGCTTCCCGAGCTACTTTAATTTCTGAGTCCCAGTAACCAGCTTCTAAGCTATCGCCGAAAACATAATCTGTTTCGTCTTCAGCCCATTTTCTAAATTGTTTTTCTATTTCATCAGTCATTTGTTACCTCTTTTAAATTGTTCGTATACTTCTTTTGCAACAGACATAGCTCCAAGAACACTAATTATTGCTAATGAAATAAGTATAACAGTAGTCGCTATTTCAAATACAACACTAAACATTTGTTACCTCTTTCTTACATTGATAAACTGGCACATTGTTGCGTTGGATTATTTTATATAAAGCCCTAGCTGCTGGCTCATTAGCTACCCTTGCAAGAGCATCTTGAACAACCCTTGCATATTTCCTTGCCTGAGTTTCATTTTCTGCTGACTCTAAAACATCATTAGTCAAAATTTCTGCAACATCATCAATAAGCATCAAAACGCCTGCTTTTTCTAAGTTTCTTAAAATTGAAGATGCTGTTATCTCAGATGATTTTGATGATAATTTAGTATTTTTGTAAATAACATCTGTTATCAACTCAATAATCTCATTTCTAGTTAGTTGCTTCATAAATCCTCTAATGTGTTTAAATCTATTGTATTCCCTTTAGCTAATTTTTTCACCATATCTTGCAGTTTACCAACCTTCAACAGAAGTTTGTTAATTGTGCTAACTTGAGAACCCTTAACCCACTCCCAAACAGGTTCAGAACTTTCAGGATCCTCAACTAGCTCAATAAAGCCTAGTGATTCTAATTTATTCTGAGCGTCTGAGCCATCAATATCACTGCCGTCAGTAGTATAATCAAACATAAACTCCGCAAGTTCAAGGTTGATTCTTTCACTTTCCTCCAGCTGGGCTGCATAGTTCTTTAAATTATTCTTAACCATAATTAAAGCAGATTGCATTGCGACTTTTTCTGGTGCAATTTCTTGCAAAACCATATTAACCGCATCCAAAATATTTAAATCTCCTTGAATATCAATCATAAACCCTCTCAAAATTATTTGGTCCATTAAAAGTTGCAGCTAGAAGATTGAATCCTTTCCTATGAGCTAGAAATTCAAGGAAATCATCTGCGTCATCAATAACAATATTCTTAAATTGTCGACCAGCAGCATTAAATTCAAGTAATTGATGATAAGTTAACATCTCAACTTTTTCATATTTACAAAATTCTTTTTGAATCTGTTCTATTCTAGCTATATTTCTAACAACTAAGTAACAATCTAAAGTATCTAAGCAAACTTTAATAGCTTTAGTTGTTTTACCACTCCTACGAGTTCCTATTATATTTCTCATACTTCCCTCGCATCATATTGTTGAATAGCCCAGACGATAGCATACATACACCATAACACATGATAGCATGGAGAATAAACCATGTGTTCACCAACATCTTCAAGCCCTTCAATTTCATTAAGTTGATCATAAACCCTAACATCTGAATTGTCTTCAGAAACTTCTTCTAAAGCAGCTAGAACTTTGTCACTATCCCAGTAATTTTCTTTAATATTAGCAATAGTTTTGTCAAAGTCAAAGTATTCCCAACTATTTCCGTTATTATTTTTACCAAATCTACTAGTAGCAACAATCTTCTCAGACCAGGAACTGTAATTTATTTTAAGTTCAGTAGACCTAAAGAAATTAAACATATCATCTGTGCCGTATCTACTGAACACATAGCAACCCATATCACCATAGATACATAAATGTCCAGAGAAGGTGCTAATACCAAACCACATGTCACCACTATCGGGCTTCTTAAATTTTATATCTCTAACTCCCTCATTTCCAATACAGGAAACCATCTTGTGGTTTTCCACATCTTTTAAGAAACTTTCAACTGTTAATTTTATAGTCATAATTTATAAGTTTTGTTAATTTTTCCTAAGTCTTCATCACCAACCCACATAGGTTTTATCCAATGAGTTATCACACCTTCTTTTGTGTTATATTTTGCATAATGTCCTCTACGCAGGTGAAATCTCACCCTTCTTAGACTGCCATGTTTTCTATCACTTTTATACCTATTGTTATTTAAAATAAATATTTTATCTGTTTCACCAATAAGTTGAGGATGTTCTTTTTTAAATCTTTTTATGAAATGTTTGTAAGGTTTTACATAATGAGTATCTTGGTTATTAATTATCCAAACTGCATATAAAGCTGCAATACTCATTTGCCCTGCTAATTGATCATCATTTTCAGTTATAAACCTATTTAAACATTTTCCTCTAGCCCACTGGTTGTTTAAAACTCTAATATTAGGAATAACATTAGGTATTTTATTGCTTAAAAAACAAGTGCTTGAAAACCACTTATTAATTTGTTTATTTAATTTTACATAAATACAAGGATCATCAAATTTATAAGAAAAACCAATAATAGTTTCTTCAAAAGGTAACTCTTGTTCCATTACTTTATGTAAATTGATTTTACTACACTTTGATAAAAATTCATCAAAGTTATTTATAATAATACAAGTCATTTACACCTCCCACACCTATAATCTGTTCTACCATTAACTTGCCAACCTTCTGGAGGATCAACAAATAACCCTGCAAGTTGTTTGTCAAGTTCTTCATGCATATCACTAAGGTCAATAGTTTTAGTCTCTGCAAAGTAAGTTTTACTAGCAGCTCTAGTTCCACACAATTTACAAGTGCAAATAGGTTTAACCTTAATTGCTAATTTAACATTACCTTCCAACATATTCTTCCTCCACAATTTTACCACCAGACCAAGTCTTAATCCACCCAGACTGACCAACTTTTTTAATAGCTTTCACAGCACAACATTTATAATGCCCAGCGTAGCAAACAATACCACAACTATAAGCAACATAAGTATTGTAACTAAACCCAGAACCTTTACAGATTGACCAACTCTTTAAATCTGTAATTACATCTTTCAAATTAAAACCAAACATCAGCAACCTCCCTGAGCTTCACATTCTGCAAATACATCTTCCTTAACAGGTTCAGGAGGTAATGAACTTACAACAATAAACTCACTACCATCAATATCACGCTGTCTGCCTTGCAATACCTTCACCTCTCTAGGCTTTTCATCAACGGCATATTGTTCGCTGCGTTTTTCAACTGTAATATCAAAATTCCACACTATACTAACAGTATAAATTTGCCCAGCGGTAAAAGCTAGACCAACCAATACCACCACTAGGCTTAAAGAAACAAAGAATTTCTTTAAAACCTTTTTAACCTTTTGTTTTTTATTTAGTTCCATTTTTTCCTCCATTCTAATAATTTTTGACATTCTTCAATAGCTAAACTAATAGCCCATTCCTTTGATATAAATACAGCCCCAAAGGTATGAAGATTATACTCTAAAGGTTCGTTGAAAACAGTAGCTTTGCTTACCACAACATGATGGAAAACATTACCACCACCAATCTGTAAACAAGCTCCAGTTTCAGGAACAAAATATACAAATCCAGAAGTGTCTAGACCTTGTAGATGTTCAATCGTTTTTAAAAGTTCTTTTTCCATATTATTTAACCTCCCAACCTAATTTATTTAGAAATTTTTTAAGACCTTCTATACTTTTAAATTCAAAAGAACTTAAGCAAGGATAATTGACTCCTAAAAATAATTTAGAAGTAACTACTCTTGTTTTACGACCGCTTTTATAGACATCAATTAAAATTTCACGAACACAACTATTGTAATTTAATGCTGCTTCATAAGTGATTTTACTTTCTTTGTGTAGTAATTTCATATTATTCTCCTTTTCTATTGGTTATGAAGTTATTATAGTTTATTATTCCACAAAAGGCAACAATTATTTTTAATAAAAAGCCATTTATTTTACATCCTATTGATTTTATTCAATAAAAACACCAAAATAAATTTTTAAACCACCACAGTAGTAATGGTTTTTTGTGAAATTCTAAACTCAATTCCTTTAATTTTTACTTTAGCAGCACCAAAGTTAATTGCAGCCTCAATATCAGGAGTTAAAATCTCCTCCCTGAGCTTTTCAATATCAAACCCTAAAACTCTTTCCATGTAGCGAATCAAAGCATGATCACTAACAGTTGGTTTTAATTTCACTAAAGGTTTTATCTTCTTTAAAGATTCTAATTCACGCTGTTTTTCAGCAATCTCTCCTAACAACAGCTGCTCCTTTTCTTCTATTTGTCTGTATGTTACCAATGACACCTCTTCTTTTTCTTAGTAAAATTATGAATAGTTAGACCATAGTCACGACAAACTAAATTACCATCCAGCAACCCAAAGTTCTCAGGTTTAAAATCGGTTAAAAACTCAGGTAAAATAGTAGGTAATACAAAATCTTTCGGTAAAGGTTCTGTTTTCTTCATCAATAACCAACTACCAACAGGTGATATCATTTTACAGGGAGCTAAAAACTTTGCTCCCCATTCCCATTCTTTAATAGCATTCCAGATAGTCCACTCATTTACATTTTGGAAAGATCCTTGAGTTCCCCTTTGCCATTTTACAACATAAGATGGATCAAACACAAATTCATAAACCTCACGACTTAAACCGCTACCAAGTTTTTCACCACAAACAAAGTCAAATAGCTCACGGGCGGGAACATTATTAAAGTATTGGTCTTCTACAGACATGCTTGAACTCCCTTAATTTGATGTATGCAATCATCAACAGCATTATGATGAGTTCCTTCACGAAATATAGTTTTTAAGTTAAAGTTCTTCATCCAGAATAATGTTCTTGTGTCACGATGATTCCAATAAGGACAAGGGAACTTTAAACCATATCTTTCAAAAGCAGTTTGAACAATAGGAATATCAAAAGATGCTCCGTGCGACCAAACACCTTCAACTTTACCTAGTTTATTATACCACTCAAGAAAGTTTAAACATGCTTGTTTCTGCGGAATACCATTAGCAATCCCATCCCTCAACTGGGCAATAGCAGCAGGATCTTGTCCTAACCACCAATGAAAAGTATCCATATTGGTTTCTCCAACTAAATCGCCGATATAAGTATTAAATCTTTTATCAACATAAATTTCCCCGTCCTTTTTAGCCTCAAAAGGAACTGCTGAAAATTGTAAGAATGCTGCTCTACTAGAAGTAGCAATCGTTTCCAAGTCAATCATTATATGCATACAGCTAAACTCCTTAAAATTAGATAAATATGTGTAAAGCCTAAGAATCCTTCCATTATTCTAACAGAGTAAGGGTAATACTTGTCTGGAAGGTAACGACAAGCTCCGTAGTAAAGTCCTAATCCACAGAAGAATAACCCAACTAAAGGCTCAGTAGTAATAACAAACGAATAAGCAAAACAACAACCAATAAGTGTCCCAAACCATACTCCCCACTTTCTAGCTTTACTAGCACTGATTACTGTCTCATCTCGAGCATCAACCGAAAGAGGAATTTTACTTAACAATCTAGCAATTTGGTCAAATCCCCAGAGTTCACTAACATTAATTATCTTGCGTGTAAATGCTTGAAATAACCCACCAGTTCCACCAAGCCAAATAACTAACCAAGGGAAAAGCACATGAACAACTATCTTGACATCAGGTGTCACATAATACACTGATAAGCCAATTAAGGTAATTAAAACCCACCAATTTATAAATTTACTACCGTTTCCTCGCACCATATTAGCAATACTAACTATAATAGCTATCCATAAAGCAATGTTTTCTACAATAAAATTTAACATACTAGACCATCCATATTAACAGGTTTAAATAAATTACTTTTAACTACTCTACCAGCAGCATTTTTAACTGGTTTACCATTCTCATCTAACTTACTCATATTAGCTCTATGAACCTCATTAAAAACCTTTTCAAAGCAATTTGCAAGCCCATAGACTAAAACAGTGCCGTCACAAACATAACGCAAGTCTGCTAACTCCTGAGCTAAGTTTTTAATATCATTGTTCGCCATAGCTTGACAAACCTCAGAAAGTTCCTCAGTCATTAGTTGCATGCGGAGGAATGCTTTGTTGGTGTCTCCTTTATATTGTGCTAATAAATGAAAAGTTTTTGCAATTTCATTTAAAACAGCAGCTTGTTCTTTTAGCTTCCATTCAACATATTGGCTGCATTCATCTAACCCAGGCTTTTCTGACATTTTGACATCAAAAGCTATATTGAATTGTTTTACTTTATCTATTGTTTCCATAACTTCCTTAAATATTGATAAATTACTCTTAATAAAATTAACCACCATAAGAATAAACAGGTTAAAAACATACCTGTTTTACTAAGATGAATAGGTCTAAATTGCGGATGTTTGTCTAGTCCAATATTAATAAACCAATCAAAAACCAATCCGCAAAAAATGTAAATTGTGATATAATTTAGCAATGTCATTTATACCTCATAATAGTCTTTTCCAGAATCTAATGCACCCTGAACAAGCTCACTGTATCCCAGTATTTCATTAGCTCCGAATGCATCTTTAGCCTCTAAAATTCTTAAAAGTAAACATGTGCCATCAGAATACTTTATAGTTGTTAAGTGTTCACATTTTTCTCTCATTTCCTCCGGAAACTTCTGACAATAAACAATCCTACCTTGGTTAGGACGATAACCAGTCCATTCTCCAACATAATAGAAGAAATTAGGAACTAAGTCTGTAATAACACTAGGACTCTTTTCTCTAAAAGCGTTAATTTGTTTTTCAGTAACTTCCGCAGATTCATCCCACCATTCCCCGTCTATTTGTGACTGATATTCCTTCGTAGTAGGTTCATAAGGAATGCTACTCCATGTTTGTAAAGTAGAGTGAACGCTTATTAACTTATTAGCTAACCAGTGCAGCTCATTACCTTCACCTTCTGTTAGTTTTAAATAAGCAATAAGAATTTCAACTGCTAGATCTTTCTCCTTCAGTAGGAAGATTTTTTCATTTAAGTAAATGCTAGTTTTAGTAACTCTTATATTTTCATCACCTATTAAGTCGGTTATGGTTATTGCATAGGTATCTTGGAAGCCTAGCGGTTCAATAAGTTTTATTGCTTTCTTTAACTTTTCTTTATGAACAGATGGAACAGGAGTCCTTTGTAAAGTGTCAAGGTGTTCTAGAGCATAACCTCCATAATACCTATAAGCACTTTCATTTACCTCTGTTTTCTTCAAAGTTCCTACAACTGCTAAAAAAGTCTCCGTAGGATCATTAGCTAAATCGCTAAAACTCAAAGTATTTTCAAAAGTCTCCTTAGAGGCTGTGAGTATCTGTATTATTGCTTCTGCTGGGGCTTCTGAATAAGCTAAAGAACGGCTAATGTAATATTCAGCATACCAAGCATTAGCCATTGTTCTGTCTTCTGTCAGAACAATTTTTTCCTTAATATTATAATTGTAGACACAGAATTTATTTGGTTGATAGACTTTTACACCCCTGTAGAATATTGCTCCGCTTGCAGAATCTGTTCTTTCGTGAACTTCAACACTTGACAAATCCCATTTGGGCTTTGTGTGTAATATAAATTCATTATTGTTCTCGTGAATTTCATCAAGTCCAGTGGTGTAGATACAAGTGTTAGAGTTAGATGCTATTCCACTAGACAAACTTATTTCTACAACTTCATATTCATCAATTTCTTCTACTAATTTAATTTCTCCGTCTTCATCAATACAGTTGTAGTATAATTCTCTATAGGCTTGCCATAAATGCCATGTTTTACCAAGCTCAGTGGTGAAGGGCATTTGTTGAACTTCATTGTCATTAATTCTGACCATAACTAACTTAAAATTTTTGTCTCTTATGGTTTTATCTTCAGTAAAGAACTCAAATTTATTGTCTCCAGAAAATACAGTTATTTCGTGACCGTAACGCAGTAGTATAGAAATAGCATACTTTAAACCAGTTCCAAAAAATCCTATAGCTTTATCACTAGACTTAGCAGACACCCCAAAGGTGTTAATTGACACAAGATCTAGTATTCCATTATTCTTAAATAGTAACATTTTATTCTCCTTTTCTATTAGTTATTGTTAATTTCCATCTTGAAAATTGGAAATATGATTTCCAATTACCGCCCTTTAAAAAACACCAAGATACCCAGTATTTACCTATTTGTAAATCATAGCTGGTCGCTCCTTTTTGAAAATTCATTTTACCTCTACAATAGCTTTTAAGGTATTCATCATATAACCTTTATGCTTCAACTTATCCTGAGCAATAGCTATAGCGTGACGACCATTTGAGGCTTCTAAAGAACAAATTAGTTCTTCTTTTTCTTGGTTGTATTTTTTACCATAAATACAATATTTTTTAGTAAAAGAACTTGCTTCAACCTTTGTTGCCGTTGTTTTCTTAAACTTAAATCCTTTGAAAAAATTCATACAAACCTCTTTAATTCTTCATTGTTAATAAAATAGATAACTTCGTTTATCTCCTCTTGAGTTCCTCCAATTAAAGCACTTCTACCATCTTTAAGCTCAAGCATTACAACAGCTTTAACATTAGCAGATTTTAAAAGACCAAGAAGTAATCCAACTCCTCCAGCTAATGCTGCTCCACCGACAGCCCAACCGAGTTTAGAAGTAATGCTTTTTTCATTCTCAGAATTAAGTTGAACAAATCTGTGAATTTTATCCCAAGTTATTTTCTCATATACTCCAGTGCGGTAAGAGAGATATTTTTTAACCGCATAATACCAACCTATGATCGGAATAAAAATCAATAACCCGATCATTACCCTCGTTAAACTATTACTCACATTTGACCAAGTTGGTCTCATAATTGTTAAACCAACAGGTTTAACAATCACTTCTTCACCAATATACCAATGACCGCTTCTAATTACTTTTAACATCTATCCCTCACAAAATAAGCTGTCTGCAGCTTGTTCATAAAATTTATCATAGTATTTGTCATCACAGACCTTTGACAACACCTCAAACAACTTATCAGTCAGTTCTATTTTTACTTCATTTTCATCTACAGTAAAACCAATAAGTTCTTCAATTATATAGCTCCAATCTCCTGGACAATCAGTAAAGATCCCAACATCAGGTTGCCTTTTAATTCTCTCAACATCAGTTACATAGACTTCCGCTGAAAGAACTTCAATTCCTAATGATTCCATCAAGGATTGAAGTTCTTTACTATCTGATTTTTCAAATTCTATTGACATTCTATTACCATTGTTATTTTACATTTTTTCCACGGATTTTTCTTACTATTGTAAGGAATTGGTTTGTTAGTCCAATTGTCTATTATCCTATAGTTTTCCACAACATAACAATGTCTAGAAGTGGAAACTAAGTAACGCTTTTTAGGATTATAGTGATTGCTGTGTAACCACCTCATCAAAGTAGGATTTTCTGATAAAGTGTAAAACCTAATCTTTTTCTCAACAGTTTTTAAGAACTTAATCATGCTTTTAAGAGTCATCCCATTCTGGGCGTTTAAGCCTGTAGTCTTCTTAACTTTAGCATGAATTTCAGCAAGATCAATTCTAGTTAATACTCCTAAAGCATAAGGAGCACAACTTGTTGGAATGTTTTCTTTATTATTTGGTTTTCTTAACATATTAATAGCCCTCCCTAGCATGTCTTTGGATTTCTCTAGCTACTTTTACTTCAGATTCATCAAAGTATTTGAAAGGCATATTATATTGATTTTCTTTAACCTTTCTTTTCATCTCATCAGTAAAATTAACTTTCATGTAATTAATAGCAGCCTTAATATTTTTCAATTTACCTCTTGCTAAATGACCAGCTGATGGAATATGAGTTATTGTGTAACCTTGAAGCCCAAAAGGTGATTTGTGAAAACACCAATCGTCCATAAAGGTGATTCCTATAACTTCTTCTTTATTTTGTTTTGCATCAGTTACAATTACTTTTACAGAACCTTGTTTTTTAAGTTCTTTTATCTGTAAATCTTGCTCCCAACCCAATAACAATTCTGTTAATTTAACTGTGTTATGGAGGTTGCTTTTTAACAACTTGATTTGTTCCAAGGTAATCATTTACCCTCCATAACTTCGTCATTAGCTTTTCTTGCTCTGCTAATTTTTACATTAACCAGATCGTTCATTTTTAATTCATTCATTATCAAAGCATCTAATAAATGAAATTCTACTTCACCATTTTTAGTTGAATAAGAAGCAGCATCTCTAAGTTGTTGTAAGATTTTCAATTTGTTTTTCATATTGAACCTACTGATAAATTTTTAATTGTGTTGAAAGCAGACACTCTCATGTTCTGAGCTTTTACTATTTCAGGTTGAGTTTTTGCTGCTTTTAAGTTATTGCAAGCAATTTTATAAAGATTTTGGTAGTAAGTAAGTTTATTTTGATTCATTTTTTCTCTCCTTTTCTATTGGTTATGAAGTTATTATAGTTTATTATTCCACAAAAGGCAACAATTATTTTTGGGTTTTTCTTAATTATTTTCTAAGTCATTGAAAACATTCAATAAAAACACCAAAATAAATTTTTATGAGTAACTAAAAAGCACTTTTTTTAAGCTGTTTTGGCTCTTCAAAAAGTTGTTCTGGTTGCCAATTTTCTTCACCATAGAGTTCTTCCCAGCGTTTACGGCAGGTTGCTAGGTCTTTCAGCACATAATGGTAACACCTTCTATTTTCCCTAACTGTAAAACCATCTCCTGTGATTCGCTCAATCTCACACATTTCTTGAGTTGCGGACAGTCCTGGGACAACCTTAGCTAAAAATCTTCCTAAAGAAGTTGCTGAACCTCTACGATTAACATTGAACCTTCTAGCGTTGTCAACAAAATTATCAACCAAAAAGTCTTTAACAACTTTACCTTCCCAAGTTGAATGAGTAGGGAGTATACGACCTTCATAAAGTTTTTGATACCACCATTCTTCTTCTGTTCCTAACGACAACAATTTTTGTTCACGCAACGCATCAGTCTTAGGGACTCTTCTAACTTCAAACCCCGTCAAATCATAGGTCAATAAATGATGCAACAACGCTTCTCTACCACCATTATCCATATCCCTACTGAGCCTCTGGAAGTAACCACTATCTTGTTGGTTTTCTTTACCTACATCTAGCACCAAAAATCTGCGTTCATCTCCAGACGCAGCCACAACATGCACTTCATTAGATGCCATTAATAAATGCACATAATTTGGGGCGGTCTCTACATCCACACCTTTAGCCTCAATTGGAATCGTCTCTTCTGTTATTAAAGTCTTTAAAACTGATAAATGTTTTCTATCTCCTGCATAAAATGCTTCATCCGCAAACAACACAACCACATCTCGTAAGTGGCTATTGAAGTTTCCTACCAAGTGAGCAGAATTACTTATGTGTAAAAAATGACGCCCAAAGAGCATGCCAAATTGTTTTGCAAATAAACTTTTACCAACACCTTTTCCACCTCGTAAAACTATAGCTACTTCTCCAGGAGTTGCAGGCTTCTGAACACATCTAGCCAACCAGCCCATTAAGTAAGTGAAGACTTCCGCAGAACCTTGGCAAACATTGCGTAAAATGTGGTCTAAAAATAGGTCGCAATTTCCTGGACGACTTTCACAGCTAAAACCTTTCCATAAATTGTAAGAATTTTCAACATCTTCTCCAGGAGCGAACACAATATTGTCATATTGACGTCTTTGAGGATGCCCTATCCACCATTTACCAACGCTATTGAACTTAGGATTCCCTTGAGCATCTTCACCAACTTTTATTAATCTGTTTAAATGACGATTCTTAAAATCTTCAAAAGATTGTTTAGTTAGTCTGGTTCTTTTTAACCCAAAGTCCATAGTTTCTTCAACTACTCTACACTTTCCACCAAGATTTCCTATTACCGCAAATTTACTATTTAACTCCACTAGTAAGGGGTCAATAGACCATTCTTTTGCTTTAGTTATTTGACGGATCGCATATTTTTCAGCATTTCCCTTCTGTTCAAGGACGCTCTCAGAAATACCAAATTCAGGATCAGTAATAATACTAAAAATAATTTCATCAGGAACTTTACCTCTAACAAGTTGACAACATGCATCAAACAACCATGCTGACCTACTATTGTCTTTTTCTTTAGGTTGATCTGGATGATGACCTTGAACAATAACTACTTTAACTCTATCAGGTATATCCCACTTGTCTAATTCATCAACTGAACTCAATCTTTCAATATTCCCACTTATTTTTACACCAATGCTATTATTACCGCCGCTAAAACCAACATTACCTTTTAATTGAACCGCTGGAGCTTGAATAAATTGTGACACTTCATAACTATTGGTTGAAAATTGTAATAGTTTTGCTATTTCTTTCTTACGACCTTTCTTTAACTTACGACTATCAGGAATATTCACAGTTCCCGGAAGTCTCATTATTCGGTCAATGTTGTGGCAATTATCTGCTCCGAATAGTAATTCTAGTTGCTGATTGTATCTTTTAGCATCCTCAGCTAACCCTAATTCACCATTTATAGGTATTGGTGTTTTTAACTTCCAAAATCCTTGGTAACCTCCTCCGGAGAACACAATAACTGTTGGAGCTGGAACCCCCTTGGGCAATTTAGCAGTTAAACTATCTAATGCTTTTTCTCTTTCCTCAGTTAAGTCCTGACCAGCTGCAGGATCAATATCAACATGAAACCACGCTACTTCTTTTATGTCCTCTCTTTCTGCTTTTTTATTTAATTCTCGCAAAACTGGATTAACATGAAAATAAATATTTTTTTCCCCATTATTTGCCTTAAGCCAATCTTCCAATCTATTTATTGAACTTGGATTAAATGTCTGTGTTTCTATACCTTTTCTATCAACATTGATAGAAGTCAAAACCCATGGACCATCTGGTGCCCATAGGTTAAGAAATTTTATTGACTCTGCGTTGTTTCCTTTCATAATTTCTCCAGAAATTCTTTAATATTAATGTTTTACCTATTCCTTTTTCCGCTAATTTTATGTATTCAACTGACCTCCCGATTAAAATTGCTAATGCAGCTTGTGTTAATCCTGCTCTTCTACGCTTTACTGTGTATAACTCATAGTCAGTTACATCAGTAACAAAACATTCAGGAGCAATAATTTTATTCCTCTCATAAGAAATATATTGTTCTCTACACACATCATATTGTTTTGCAGCTTCTTGCTGAGTTAGTCCTGCTCTTCTACGCTTTATAAACAGAGCATCTCCATTACTTAATTTAAACATAATATTAATTCCTCCCAATTCATACTTTTCCAGTATTTGTAAGATTGTTCTATCATTTGTTTTCTGGTTAAAGAACCTACATTATTAGTCTCTGGATACTTAAATAAAAACCATTCTTTTTTAATTTGCACTAATAAAAATACTCTACCTCCCGCTAGATGTCGTCTTCGTATCCACAATTTTTGCTGTGGTGTGTAATGATCTAACTTTATTTGGGTATCTTCGTTTGCTGGTAAAGCTCTAACCCATTTGAGTTCAATCCATCCGTCAATATAATTCACATCTGGAGTTCCTGGATAAGCAGGGTTCTCCACAGCTACAGCATCTAATTTATAAAGTTTTTGTATTACTTTACTTCTCATTCCTGATTCACTCACGCAACCTCCACTAGTTCTACACCTGCTTCGATAAATAAATTTAGAGATTCATTCATTGATTTTACCCATCTTTCTGGTATTTGGTTGTAAGAAAAAATAACTCGTTTAATACCACTGGCTATTATATGCTTACAACAGTCACAACAAGGTAAATAAGTTGTGTAAAGAAAACATCCTGTTAAATCTTGTTCAGAAGCTAATAAAGCTGACATTTCAGCATGAATAATTCTTTTGTATTTTTCTTCTTTAACTTCAAAAGTTTGTTTTAAATTGTCAGGTATGTAGTTAATTCCTGTAGAAATTATTTTTTCTTTTACAGGATCATAAATAACAGCTCCAACTTTAGTGCTTGGATCTTTACTTCTGCAGGCTAATAACTTTGCCCATAATAAAATTTCTTTATCTAAAATCATTTTCAATCTCCAATTCTAACAATTTTCCATTTAATTCTTCTTTTAATTGCATTGCAGCTGCAACAACAATACTAGGATACTTCTTTATATAATAAGCAGTTTTTGTCTCGTCTTTTCTTATTAATTTTTTATGAGGATGTGTTATTTTCTTCCAATTTTTGTAGATAAAAACAGCTAATGAATCAAAAACTGTATCATCAAACAAAGAATAATGAGCATTATTCTTATCTTTGTATTCATAATACAAATAACTCGCCATCAACCAAAGAGGAACACAAGTATGTAAAGTTAAGTTCTTTTTCATTCTACCTCTTTTATTTCTCCCCAACTAGGTCCAACTTCTGAGTCAACCTTAAAAGGAACTTCTGTGTTTGGTATGCACTCCCTCATTATTTTAGCAACTTGCAGCACTTCTTCAACATCCTTAAAACTACCATCTAATTCATCGTGAACTTGTAATTGTAAGAAAGTATCTGGCATCTCCCTATCAATCATAACTAAAGCTGTCTTAGTCTGGTCTGCTGAACTACCTTGGATAATTCTATTTAAAGCCTTATAAGTCCAGTCATAACCTGTTTTAGTCTCAGGGAAGTGTAATCTACGACCACCAACTGTTCTAACAAACCCCTTCTGGTTAGCCCTTTTTTCAGCAGCATTAGCAAGTTGTTTAACAAAAGGTGCTCTGGTATTGAAAGTGTCTAAAATATTTTGTCCTTCTTCACCTGCTGCCTCCCACATTGAGCTTTGTCCGTCAAAATTTGATTTTGCATACATCGCATCGTGCCTTGTGTTGAAATACTTGGTAGTTCTATCCATTCTAACAGCCCAACGAGTAGGTAAACCAAGATCCTTACAGAGTTTTGCACCACCTTCACCATAACAAATACCTAGATAAACATCTTTAGCTTTTTTACGAGGTAAACCAGTCAGTTCTGCCATAAATTGGTGGTTGTCAGTCGTAGGATCATCACGATATTTTTTAGCGGCTGCTGCTGCACCTGTTAAACCAGTAACTGCCGCAAAGTGAGTCGTCCAACGAGGTTCTTGTTGTGAATAGTCATTACAGCCCCAGATTTTACCTTCTTCTGGAATATAAATAGATCTCCACATCTTCGCAAATTCATCTCGTGAGGGCTGCTGTTGTAAGTTAGGCATAACACAACTCAACCTACCGTATCTAGCTCCTTCAGTGTCTTCTTCATCTCCGAAGTCGTTGGCTCTAGCTATTTGATTAAAAGTGCAATGAATGCGACCACTAACCATATGCTCTCTGATGCTAGCTGCGAATGTAGTTTTAAGTTTCGCTACTTTTCTAGCCCAGCCTAGAGCTTGTCCAACTTCGTGATTTGTTCCTGCCAACACAGCTTTGTCTATATTAACTTTACCTGTCTTTGTCTTATTAAGTTTTATTCCAATAAATTCTAGAGCTGGAGCTAGAGCATTATTCTTCATAATGTCTTTTACATCAATTTTAACACCAGTTAAATGTCTTACTTTTTCTAACGCCTGAGAGGCTTCTGCATCAGAATAACGCTCTACCTTGGCAAGTTGGTCTTGGTCTATTCTTACTCCTCTTCTACGCATCTTTAAAAGCACTGGAACTACCTGACTTTCAAGATTCCAAATATCCCAAAGTTCTTCTTTGTCTATAATTTTTTCTTGTTCTCTAAGTATTTTTAAAGGTGACTGAGTATCTCTTTCAGCATATGGTCCGACATATCTAGCAGGAAATTTCCAGAGGTCTTTCTTAGGATCTAGTTTAAAAGTTGCAGCAATATCACGCAATAAGTCTTCATCCTTACTTTCAATACCATACTTTTTACCAATGTTTGCTAAACTGAAAGATCTTTGTAATTCATCAATAAGAGGTTCAGAAATCTGAACATCCCTAAAGAACTTTACATTGTTGAAGTAAATCCCATCTTGATTAAGATAATCTAAATCATAGTCTAATTTAGCTCCTACTAATTCTCCTTTAAACTCCGCAGCTCTAGAACGCATGTAATTCAACACCTGCTGAACATCTAAGTTATCACCACCTTGGTGACGATAAGGAAGATAAAAACTCTGTCCTGTGTCTTCTATTGTTACACTTATTCCAACAATATAACCACCTCTACGAACGCTTATTCCTAAGGTTTTTAAGAAAGGATCATAAGTCTCACAGTCAATACAAATACGCTTAAAACCTGCCCAAGATTGAGGTAAGGAGGTAAGGTCTGGTGCTACCCATGAGGATTCTGGCATGAACATTGAGATCTGCATTAGATTGCTCCCTCTAACATAGCATCATAACCAAACGGATGTTCCTGTCCTGTATTGTCTACTTTAGCGTCTAATTCTTTTTTATAAAAAGAGTGAATTATATTTATCATCTTAATTGACTTGTTAAGATTCTCAACTGAAGATATATTAAGCATCTGAGCTATTGCTTCTTGAACTTCTTCACCTACATCATTAGCCTCACAGAATTTTCTAATTTCAAATAAAGGAACTCTCTCAGTTATTTTCATTCCCTTTTCATAAACTTCTTTAAGTTTTTCTACATAGTGAACAGCTTTTTCAAGGTCTTGAAGACCATTTTTCTTACGATATCTTGCTAAGTATTTAGTAGCACATCCTTGAAGATAGTGCAGTTCATTGTTGGTTACAAAGTCCCAATGTTGGTATTTGCATCTGTAGTGGTTGCCGCCTATTTGTTTTTCGTTAACTGACATATTTGCTCCTTTAGTTCTCGGTTTTTAATAACTTGTTGTTGGTAAAGATACCCACATACCATAGAATCATCACTCATTAAATATCTATGAGCTTGCCTTACGAATTGTTCAAACTCTTCTGGAGCATGACAATAGTATTTAAGACAAGGATGAGTTTTACGATCACTATGTAATTTCTCACTCATCTAATGTTTCTATAATATTATGCATAGTTGGTTTACAGTCAAATATATATAATTCTTGTATTAAAACTTTAATTCTTTTAGGTAAAGTAGTAGTTAATTCTTTTAGGTATTCAATCAATCTATTCTTCATTCCTTTTAAAAATTGATTACCTAAATATTCCTGTTCTCTAACCCAAAGGTAAAGCTCAAGATTATCACAAAACTTAAGTATATTTATGTCTTTTTCATTAAGTTCGCCCATAGTTGGTAAGTTGTATTTCTTTAAGATCTTGTCTTCAATAACAGACATCTCTAATTTAAGATGCTTTGTTGCTTTAAAAACAGGAGAAGGGATATCTCCAACCCATGCTTCGGGTATATCGTGAACTAAAGCATAAGAAACTAGTCTTTTAAAATCTTTAGGAAATAACTGCATAAGTAGCATAGCAACTCCCCAACTATGAGCAGCAACACTATATTCCCCAATCTTCCTTTGAGTATGGCAGCGTTGAACAGATCCACCTGCTCTAGCTTGAATAATGTTATTTAGAATTTTCTGCATTTTTCTTCCTCCTCGCAAGCCACATAATACAAGCTGCTTTCCATGCTGTGTCTTGGCACTGGTTGATAATATCTAATGCTTTTTCAAATCTGTCTGGATCATCTTTTTTCTTAAAGGCTGCATAAGAATAATACATTGGAGTAACAACCCTACGGAAGAAAGGATCACGGAAGCCAACTATCGGTCCATTATCTAAAAACATCTGTAAATCTTGATCCCAAGTTCCTAGAGGAATACTCACTAAAGGAAAGTGCTCTATTCCTTCATCGTAAGGATTAGAACCTATTTTTACATCTTTAACTTTTTTGTAAGTGTCTAAATAAGCATGGAGATTATTGCTCATCTGGTAATATTTACCAACTTTGCAACCAATACCAGCAGCAATATACTCCATTAAGTAACTAAAGTGAACTGCGTTAGCACCATAAGCTCCCCAAACGATGTCGTTAGATCTGTTGGTTACAGTCATATTTAGTTCACCTTCAATACCTCTACTAAAGATTGCTTGCAGGTTGCAGGGGAAGTCTTTACCTTCAAAACCTAAATCAGATTCACAATCCCACATACTAAGAACAACTCTACGGTCATCAGGATTTTTCTTCAATGCTTCTATCACCACCTTGAGCTGGTCTCTGCTGAAGTGCTTTCTCCAACGATGTCCGTAAGCGGCATGGAAGGTCTTCCCGTTATCTGAATAACTTTTCATATTAGAAGCATAATATTGCACAAAAGCAACATCATTTCTACCACCTAACATCCATAGGCTTTCCATCAGATGAAAGTATGGATTAGCATCACGATCTTCGTGAAATATAACTCTTTCTAAAGGTTTTTCATAAACTGTGGTTACAGGTTCATTAAAGACCAAAACAGGTCCATTTCTACTTTCACGCTGAATACCTTCTTTTTTAAGTTCTGTTATTGCTCTTGGTAAAGCATCGTGAACATTTCTTACTTTAATTACTTTCATAGAACTCCAATACTGTTAGTTGTTTATTAAGATCTGAATTCATTTCTTTTAATTTTTCAAAATAACCATCTGGTATAAATTTACCTTTTTCTGCTGTTAATTGTTGTAAAAAATTAATTGACTGTTTTAATAATGTTTCAATCGTGTAACCTATCGCAATATCTTGCATTTCAGATTTGTCAGGAGTTATTTCTTTAACTGTTCCTAGCATATGTTGAAAAGAAGTTATTAAGGTATCTTCAAAATCAAAAAGAGCTTTTTGAATTTTAATTGATTTTTCTTTAGCTTCTTGGATTTTAATTAAAAGTTCTTCCATTATTTCCCCACTGGTAAGTTCAACAATTTATTAAGTTGTTCTGTTGGTAAAGCTGGTAAATTTGTTCCTTTTACCTCAACATATTTCTTTGCAAAAGGTTCAATTTCTTTCCAATTTTTTATTAGTTTTTCAACAGTTGTGCAACTGCTAAATGCTGATTGAATGTTAGCCTTAGTATGTGAAATAGCGGTTGTGAAGTCAGATATTTCATTTTGTATTTGTGTGTATTCTAAAGCTAATTTATCTAAAGCAGTATACTGTTTAACACAATTTGATTTATGTTTATTAGGGAATCTTTTATTTTGTGCTTCAAAACTTTTCTTAAATAAAAATCTATAATTCCAACTTAAGTTATTTCCACCATTGAATTCTAGTCTGGTAAATTTACTAGCAAATTCAACACTTACTTCACCCACCTCTGGTAACCATCCTTGAGGCAATCGTTTCATTTTATCCCTAGTTTTCTTGTCAAAACAATCATTGTAAATTTTATGAGCAAAAGTAGATTGTTTTTCTACCAACTCCTGAGCCTTATCTGAAAACTTATACTTAAGTAATTCAGTAGTAAGTTGTTCTTGTATTGAGTTTGTTAATCTAGTCATTTTTCTCTCCTTTTCTATTGGTTATATTTTAGTTTATAATTCAGTTCTCCACAAAAGGCAAGTTTTATTTTTAATTATTTTCAATTAAATTTAAAATCTTTGTAAAAGCCTCGTCTCTGTTCACTTCTATTACATTAACTTTTCCTTTTAACCTTCTCACAGCACTATCAATACCCTTCAAATTATCTGCCAAACTTTTTGGTGGTATTTCAGCTTTCTCAATCTCCCCTTTCTTGAGCCTCCTTTGTTTTACTCCCTCATAACAATCTTCAATAGGTATATTTATATAAACTATATAAGGATTTTTAGCATTAACTATACGCTTAACATCTTTACTAATAATCATACCTTCACTAATTACGGCATCTACTCCACCCCTATCAAATATCCTCTGGGCATAACCATAAGCATCATCAACTTTATTAATAGTGTCACAACCACCACATTCAGAGTCATAGTGCCCAAGGGTAGCAAAGACTTTTCCACTAGGGAGTTGATATACCTCCCACGCTGGTCTTTTTCTACCTGTGACCATACCTATTTTAATCTTAGTTGCTGCTTGTTGCAACTTTCTAACTAGAGTTGTTTTACCAGCTCCGTTCGTTCCTCTTATACTTATAAACATCTTTCCTCCATTAAGTTTAATATTGTTTGTAACCCGTTTTCTCTAGTAATTTTATAAACCTCTTTACCTTGTTCTTTAAGTCTTCTGCATGCTGATTCAACACTTTTAGCATTATTCTCAACATTTATAGATCTCGGTTTATTAAATTCTCCTTTAGCTTCTCTCCTAGCTTGTATTCCTAAGTGACAATCTTCCATAGAAGTCGTCAATTCAAAAATAACTAGATCTTTACAATCTAAAGATTCTTTAAAGTTAGTTCCAAGCATTTTTCCTTCGGCTATTACCACATCTACCTCATCTTTAAGGTTTTCATAAATATCAAATAAAACCTTAAAGTTTTTTAAAGTGTCTACACCTCCACATTGAGTGTTGTAGTGACCAATAAAAGCAACCACAAGTTCTCCATAATTATACAAACTATAAAGAGCTTGTTTACGACCTTCAACAAATTCTTCTTCTATAAAAGTCATTTTTTCCATTAGTTGTCTAACTAATGTGCTTTTACCAGCTCCCGAAGTTCCTCTAATATTAATTAACATTTACCCTCCCATATTTTTCAGGAAACATATTGCCCATAAACAATACTTCTCCTGTGTTTCTAAAATGATTTTGTTTAGCTTTAGTTATCCCGCCCTCAATAGCCCAATCGGGTAAAGATTCTTGTCTGCAGCGTGTAAAGATGCTGGTATCTATTAAAGCCACTTCTTTTGCTTTTTCTATTCTATCATGCATCATATCGATATAAACATTAGGATACCTTCTGTCAACACGATACCAAGACTTGTAGCAACATAAAGTGGACTCTAAAGTAAAATAATTAACATCTTTATAAAAATCTTTACCTTTAAATCTTTCTTTAGCTCTTGCTAGTAACTCTTCTCCTCTTTTCTTGGTGTATTCAACAGTCTTTTTATTATGTTTTACTCCTGGATTGATCGTCTTATGTTGTTCTAAATCATCATGTCCGAACACTTTTAATATACCGTTCCTATGTGATAACGAACCATCCATATCCTCAAGAAATAATGTTGGACAATCAATCTGTAACCCAATTATTTTTAAATACTCTAAATAGCTAAAGGTTGAAAGTCTACCAAACATATGAAATTGTTTACGAACAATATCCCAAAGTTTATTAAAATTAACATAAGGATCTGCATCTGTGCAGACTCTTCTTTCAAAAAAGTCAACTTGTTCATCACCAACAATAGACTGATAATTCTTAACCATTGTTACTAAATGACCTTTTTGGTAACGACGATCTGTATCATACTGAAGTTTTCTCCAGTTGTCAGCATGCCAAGCCTCAAATTCACGAGCATCAATAGTTTCAAACTCCGGAAATCTTGAGAAGATTGCCCAGGAGGTTAAAATATTCTGTGTGCAACCATTCAGGTAACACAACCAGTATTGCTGTTCAGTAGTTAACTTAAACTCTTTTATTAACCACGGGATAACAAAGTAGACACATCCTGGATGTCCTTTAAGAGCCAAGTGGTATTCATAAAAGTCTAAAAAGCATTCCTGCCTTAAATCTCGTCGTCTATAATCAATCTTTTCTTGCGTATACATGGTTCGCTCCCTACTATCCATATTAAATTGTTTCTACTTGCTAATAATTCTGGTCTATTATCTGATAACCACTTCATCATCTTACCTTCGTAAGTCGGATGAAAAGTTATTCCGTCATACTCAAAAGGTTGTTTGTCTTCATACTTGTAGACCTTCATTTCGTGTAGACCTATGTATTCTATTTGATCTTCTGGTAAAGAGTCTTTAGTTGCATACTCAAATCTAGCTTTTAGCATCTGATACTTTGATGGTCCGACACCTATGAGCTTAAACTTAAATTTATGTAATCTGCGTTCATTCCACAAACCAATCATTACACTTAAAATTGAATTACAAGATCCAGCGGTCATTATGATTGTGTTTACCTCTTGAGGAATATTCTTAACTTGTCTGCCACCAAAAGAATAAAACTCTAACCAAAAATCAGGATGAGTAGTTGAAATACCATATTCCAACATAAATTCATTGTTAAATTTAGATTTTTTAGCAGCTGCTTGTAATGCCGAATTGTAGGCACATTTTGATTGTATCCATTCAACTCCATAAGTGTCAGCTAAAGCTACCATTTTGTTTTCTCTTTTAGCTGTTTCAAGATTGCTAGAACCAATAACTAATCTACAAGTTTTACCGAATGCTTTAGCAACCCTAGCAACCATAGGTAGTTGAGGACTACGAACACTAGCTGCTGAAATTACCCCTGTTTTAGTCATTGTAAGATTTTTTATTAGCCAAATACACTGCCTAAGCTTCGTGCCGTTTATAGGAGAATCTTCAAATGGTCTAAAAAGATCTTCACCTTTATAATAACAACCTTCATTTCTAGTTATTGGTGTTAATTCATAACATTTTTTATACAGATCAATCATGCTTTATCCT
>JACCDR010050120.1_pt1 | contig 57016 bp, 80 predicted proteins | sample 7446431 | NCBI WGS metagenome assembly JACCDR01 (sample SAMN15323443, study PRJNA562643) | freshwater metagenome | isolation source: river surface water | place: USA:Blue River Watershed | collected 2017-08-17 | reverse complement strand
TTTTCTTTCTTTAAAATTAAAACTTGTTTTTAATAAAAAGAAGAATCTTCAAGTTAAAGAGAATTTTGCTAAGAAAGAGAAAGATATGAATTTTGCTTCAAATTTTAGTAAGAAAGAGAAAAATACAGTTTTTGTTATCGTAAGTTCTTTAAGTCTGTTGTTTCAACAAACATTTTCTGAAATAATTCATGACCATCACGTTCCATTTCCGCCACTGTTGATGACGTTACCTCATCGGTAAGTGGTTTTGTTTGGAGGTTCTCATTGTCATAAAATGACATAAAAGTATCAGCTGCTTCACCACTGATAACAATATCATTAATAATAGATGATGTAGGCATTGTTATACAATTAAGTATGATAAAACTAACGCTAACACAAAACCGGAAATGTACACTGCCATCAATATGATCATAACGTTGAAATCATTCATGATTGAGCCTCATACTTGTTTTTTAGTCTGTTCTTCCTGGAATTTCTCACTATTCTTAATCTGCATGCCCCTAAAATGGGAAAGTATGTCTTCATTTTTCAAGTACATATCACCTCTCATAAACGCTTTATGCCAGGGACCATCTGTCACTCTTGAATCAACTGACATCTGCGTTTCTGTCCAGTTGCAGTGGACGTCCCAAACAACTTTTATAAGTTTTTTCGCTCTTGTTGGTATACTGGTGTCAACAGTATCATAACCCATTTTGCAGCACTCAGGTTCATACTTATACTTATGATACAAAGTAATAAGTATTGGACCGTACATGTGTGCTAGTATAAGTTCATCAATTAGTGTTTCGTTAAACGCACACATATACCAACCACATGCGTTATAAACAAGTTTTTGTAATTTTAGGTGTGTTATACGAAATCCGCAACTACCGGCTATTGATATAAATTCAATAGCCACTGATGTTGAACTTAAACCTAATGACGGTAGATTCATCTATTTTTGTTATTCTCCCTTATCATATTGAGTAACCTTTCTGCTTCTTTATTTTCACTAATTTTTACTTTACCACCATTTGAAGTTAAAATATCCCATAACACTGGACTGTAATCAGTTGAACTCGCGTTCAAACTGCCATCAAATTCCATAACTATTACATCATTATCAACTCTTATATAATACTGACCGTCAACAATTCTATCAAATTTATCTTTAACTTTATCAAATTTATCAAAATACTTGGATTTTAAGAAATCTATAGTAAACCACCCCTTTTTCTCACCATTTTCTTCGTTCCAAAGGTCTGATGTTTCATACATACTAATATCCACACTACCACTAAAATAGTCGTTATCACACTTATATGCAATATCATTAGCTATCACACCACACTTAAACTTAGTATATAACTCTTCGGTGAATCTCTCAAAAACAACAGGGTCATTAGTACTACGAAGTGTATAGTCACCGCTCCACCCATCATCGCTTTCCAATGACCCATCATACTGCGTGAAACAATAACTACCGACACCCTCCCAAAATTCGTTGTAACGTTCATTACACGATTCATCATCGTCACACGATTCATCATCGTCACACGATTCATCATCGTCACACGATTCACGATAGTCATATGGGTCATTCCAATTAAATTCTTCATCATTTATCAATTCTAATTCAAGTTTGTTAATCGCGTGAGATGTATCGATTATTACTCTTTTGCACGCGTGAGTAGTACTAGTTACCACTTTTCTGTGATCATGTCGTTGTTCGAGCTTTAGTTTAGACTCATTTTTATTATATTGTTCTAACAATTCTCTTAGATTTTGTTCTGCCGATTCATAATGAACTTCTTCTAAATAAAGCGTGTCGCACGTCTTTGCAATTTTCTGTTCTGTCATGTTCGTTTATCCTCTTTTTGTTGTTTTTATCTATAAAAACTAAGTTAGTTGTCTATGTAATCAAAAAATACGTTTTCTTGTCACTCCTTTGTACTTTCCTGAAACTCAAAGGGCGTAAACGCCCTTTGATAGTCCCGCAAGAACTTATGTCATTTTGTCGTCTGTAATGTCACCATCAATTGACCACAACCAATCGTTATCGTAACTAGTTGTGTCGACATCTGAAGCAAAGTCAAAGCCATTTGACTTTGCTATTTCATGTTTAAACCCGTCTTCACTTAAAAATAACTTACCATTGACTTTATATACACTTCTACCGCATGATAACTCTATTAAAGTCGTTCCATAATCTTCAAAATCGAGGGGTTCACTAAATTCGAAGTTAAGCACACCATGGTTTGAACTATGTGAAACACTGTCTGTGTCACTATTAAAATTTTTAACACCTGAATTAATGAACACGTTTTTCCACAATGACACTCTCTTATCAGAATCAAAACTTTCGAGATTAGTGCAGTCTTTGAAGGCTTCGTCTTTTATTTCCAAAAGACTTCCATTTGTTTCTTCTACGCTTATTGATTTTAAATTCTTACATCCCTCGAATGCGTTTTTCCCTATATATGTAACATCACCGCCTATTATTAATTTAGTTATGTCATTATTGAATTTGAATTCATTGCTTTTTACGTTTTTTGTGATTTTTAGTTCTGTCATGCTCGTTTATCCTCTTTTTGTTGTTTTTATCTATAAAAAAACTAAGCTAACTGTGCAAACTAAGTACATCATTGTTCTCTTATAAAATTCAAAGACATGAATGCCTAAACTACTGGCCAGTAGTTTAGGCATCCTATTTTTTAAATTTATCTCATCATCCGTACTTGTTTATTTTGTTGATACTGCGGATACCGAGATTTCTGCCTGTTTCATCATTTCTTCTATTGTTTCCTCCTTTTTCACAATTGTTTCCTCTGACGATTCAATTCTAAATTCTTGTGTTGAAAGATACTTTTGTGCAAGTTCAAACATTTCACTTGCTAATGTCGCTGTAAACGACATCAGTCTTTGAGCTGCCTGAACAGCGCACTCATTTGAAATATCAACAATTCTATTAGACGAACTTTCACTGAATTTATCCAGTGGAAGTGTGACAAGTATTTTACTTACAGCCGCCAGGATAAGAGCTTTAACTAAGTCAGCATTTAGAAAAATTGAAACCTCATTTTCTGGTGAGTCCTTTACTAAGGACTCACGTAAAACATTGCTCAAAGCTCCAGTTAAACGGTCAACTAACACTCGTTTAACTGCATTCTTGATGTTTTCAGAGTTTGAAATTTTTTCGATCATTGTGCTCATTTGTTTTCTCTTTCTTTCTTTTTTTTGTTTTCGTTGTTTAGTATAGGTTAAGTTAATCGCGCCTTGTTACTTTGATTGCTGATTCGTTGTATTATAATTGTTATAAGTTAAATAGCTTATTAGTCAGTATTAAGAACCGTTGTAACGTCATCTTCACTAATTGTGAAGTACTTGTTTCTACAGTCACTCATTATGTAATACTCGGCCATAAGTCCACTATCATTGTGCGTCGTGTTGTTGCTGTCACCAAGCGAGTAATCTATAACATGACCGATTTCGTGTGTAATGACATTTGTTAAGCAAATGTCATTTAATCGTGATAGGTAGTACTCATTCATGTGAATTGATGAATGGAAAGCTCTTGCAAGCACACCTTGTTTATCACTACCAATTGTTATGAACAAGCAATCTTCGCTACATTTACTGACAAAGTTGTGGTTAACAGCCACTTTTGATGACCATGTTTTGAATGCTATGTCAATTGAGTTTTTTATCAATTCACTATACTCACTGTCAACTATTTCAACATTAAATGTGTACGGTCTGTTTTTAAGTATCATGTATCCAGCGTCTGTTTCATAAACCGACGCTCTATCCATAATTCCACCACATTTAATGACTGACATCATTAAAATTGCTGTACACGCAATTAGTTTTCTGTTTTTTTGTGTCATTTTATTTTCCTATCGCACCAATTTTCTTCTTAGTGAAGAAACAGGAATAGCCTTCGTTTTTGTTTTCATTTTGTTATCTAACTCAATCTTCGCTAATTTCATTATTTCTGTAATCACTTCAATCTTTACGTTTATAGCTTCTAACTCATTGCTACCTATTCTTCTACCGCTGTTCTTGTAAAGGTCTATCAATTCAAAGAATTTTTCAGATTCCTCAAATGCCATGTCGTACTTCCCCTCAGAGTTGAATCTTTGGGCTGCTACAAATGATAAAAAATAGTTCATGATGTTTTACTCAATTTGTTAGAGGTTTACTATGTAAAATCTTTTTACGTTAACTGGTTGAAATCCTGCTTTCTTTCTTATTCTTAGCAACTCTCGTTCATTGTCATCATACACACACGCTGTACGATCAATGTAGTGTTTCATTAGTTTGCGGTCAATTTTCATTGTTTGATACTTTTCCATTTAGTTATCCTTTTTTGTTTTTTCTTTTTTCAGCTTCAAATCTACAAACTGCAAAGCTATAAGAGTTGTCGTTTGTTACTTCATTCTTAGTACAAGTATAGTCACTACCGTCATTATGTGTGAACACGTCACCTATACTAAGATTTGAGTTTACAAGTCTTTGTTTCGTGTCACTCATAGTTGTGATGCATGTGTTATATGTATACTGTGAACTTTCAACTTTTGGTATAAAATCACAATTTTTTACTGCCAACGATCTATGATACTTAATTCCGATCATAACTTTCTCTCTTTCGTTTTGTTAACCAAGTACACTATCTATTCTGTTTTTAAGAACAGCTTTATTGTATTTTTTCTCAGACGTAAAAAACTCACCACGATAGTACCATCTCATAACGCCATTGACTTCAGACTTTTGAAAAACATCCATCAGATACCACTCTCTCATACCATTTGGCCACTCTTTAGCTGGTCCGTCCTTTCTATGCATCAATCCATTTACGTACCACTCTCTCATACCATTAGCACGTTCTACTGCTGGCCCGTCCAATCTGTGGAAGCTGTCATCTTCATACCAAAATCTGTCACCATTGTGAAGTATGACCGCTGGTCCGTCTTCTCTATGACGTTTACCGCCCTTTATATAACAGATGTCACCGCATCTGTCAATATATGACCCATCTTGTAATAGTGATATACAATTACGCCACTCAGCTTTTTTATGACTTTCCATAGTTACACCCACTTTGTTTCATTAGTTAGCATTAATTTGATGAGATACAAGCTTTACTACGTTGCCGTTTATTATCACTTTCCTATCACAACTTCTGTGATTGTGACCATGCAGTGATATAAAGCCATTTTTTATTCTGCTTTTTGATAGAATATCAGATCCCATAAAATACGACTTCACATTCCATAACATATCAAACCCATCGTATTCAGCTTCTATGTTCCTTGAGTCCATGTACTCAATGAGTCCATTGTGAAACGAATGCTCTTTAATTGTCACACATGAACTATCAACAATAGCGTGTGTTGCTATTGCGTCGTATGAGTAGTCTAATTTTTCTATCACACTCGCCGACATTGACTTAAAAAGGTCTAAATTTAGCCCACCACCAAACAGTAACTTACCGTCATTGAAATTCTCAACAAACAAGTATTCTAAATTCTTCTTTGTTATACCGATATCTTCCATAAAACTGATATCAATCAAACTTTGATCATAACCAACATTAGCCAGCAGTATCTTTGCTTTTCCTACTTTCATGTCAACTGTTGAATTCCCAACCGGATACAACACGTTTTTATTGAATTTAAATTCATCCCAAGCGTTCATTCCCCTGTGTCTAAGATCGTGATTCCCAGCAACGAATCCAACAATATCATACTCATTTGATAGCATGTTAATGAAATTGTTAACTTGTTCTGATGAGTTAGTCGATGAGTTGAATACGTCACCAAGGACAAGCAAGTTATCACACCTTTTACTACCCATAATTTTATGAAAAGATTTTTTAACATCACACATGTGAAAGTGATAATCAGATCCGACATCAATAAATGACCCGTTTATACACACCTGTTTTAGATACTCTATCATGGTTGCCTCCTGTTAATTGTATACGAATTAAGTGGACCAAGATTAGTCAGCTAATTCGTGTAAATACCGCATTCTTCTGTATGTTGGTACACGTTTTGGTCCACACCATTTTACTGGGTCATTATTTTCACGCGATTCTTCTGATTTTATAACTATATGTCCATTGTTATAGAATGAAACAGTACCATCAGCGCGTATTATGGCTGGCCCGTCATCTCTATGCAGTCTACCATTTCTTATGTAACAAATATCACCATTACTTTCGATATATGACCCATTCGGTAGACTACGTTCATTACCATACCACTCAGCTTTTACGTGCACATTAGTCTTATTTTTATTTGTTTCATTTTCCGCACTTCTTTCTACAACTTCCTTTTTTCCTTTACCATAGTACACATCAGTCACTTTAGTTTTTACTTTATTTTCTTTTTCTGTTATTCTTTCGCCATTAACCCACCACTCTTCACTTCCGTCAGAGTTTATGACTGCTGGTTTACCATTTCTATGTAACTTCCCATTTTTTATATACCCAATGTCACCGTAACTGTCTATGTATGAACCATCAGACAGTGTGCTCATTTCTTTCATCCACTCAGCTTTTATATGCTCTTTATCAACACGCTCACCACAATGAAAGCGCACTATTTCAACAACTTTATTTCTTTCGTCGCTTGATGCTGTTTTTACTCCGTCAATCCACCATTCTTCAGTTCCATCAGAGTCAACGACTGCTGGTCCCCCCACTCTGTGCAGTACACCGTTTTTATACCAAGCTTTGTACCCATTTGCTGATTCAACAGCTGGCCCACCTTCTCTGTGTTTTTTACCGTATAAACACCAAATCATTGTACCACTAAGTTGTATTATCGCTGGTCCGTCCTCCCTATGGGGTCCCCCATTTTTAATGTAGCAAATGCTGCCATTTTTGTCGATGTACGACCCATCTGACAACTTGTGTTCATTACCATACCATTCATTTTTTATATGCAATACTGTACTGTCTACCATGTCAATCCTCCAAATTTTTAATGCTTTAGGATAAGCTGTCTAAGTTTTTACTTTCTTAGTCTTATCTATGTCACTTTCTGCACTTCTTTCTACAACTTCCTTTTTTCCTTTACCACAGTTTGCATCAGTTACTTTCTTTTTTCCTTTACCACAGTTTGCATCAGTTACTTTAGTTTTTACTTTATTTTCTTTTTCTGTTATTCTTTCACCATTAACCCACCACTCTTCACTTCCGTCAGCGCGTATTATCGCTGGCCCGTCTTCTCTATGAAGCTTGTCATTTAAACACCAATATTTAGTACCATCAGGGTACTCGTCCGATGGTCCGTCCTCTCTATGAGATTTACCATTAATGCGCCAGTATTTAGTACCATCAGCGTATTCTACCGCTGGCCCATCTTCTCTGTGTCGTTTACCATTTTTGACATAATAAACATCACCATATTTGTCAATGTACGACCCGTCTGGTAAATCGCGTACAGCACATATATATTCAATTTTTGTATGCTTCATGTATGCATGTTCAACTTTTGTATGCTTCATGTATGCATGTTCAACTTTTGTGTGCTCTCTATTACTTATTATTTCATTGCTTATTATTTCATTACTTGTTATTTCATTGCTTATTATTTCATTACTTGTTATTTCATTACTTGTTATTTCATTACTTGTTATTTCATTACTTGTTATTTCATTACTTGTTATTTCATTACTTGTTATTTCATTACTTATTATTTCAACAACTTTGTTTCTTTCGTCGCTTGATGTTGTTTTTACTCCGTCAATCCACCATTCTTCAGTTCCATCAGAGTCAACGACTGCCGGTCCTCCTATTCTGTGCAGTACACCGTTTTTATACCAAGCTTTATACCCACTTACTGACTCAACCGCTGGCCCTCCTTCTCTGTGTTTTTTGCCATACAAACACCAAATCATTGTACCACTAAGTTGTATTATAGCTGGTCCGTCCCCCCTATGAAATCCCATATTTTTAATGTAGCAAATGCTGCCATTTTTGTCGATGTACGACCCATCTGACAACTTGTGTTCGTTACCGTACCACTCAGCTTTCACGTGTGGTACTTCACTGTCTACCATGTCAATCCTCCAAATTTACAGTTTTTTACGCTTTTATGTACTTCCCAATAAACGCAGCGTAGAATTCTGATGTATCTATCATTGTTTTTCTATTCTTTCTTTCCCAAATTGGCCCATCAACTACACGGTACCTGACATGAACTCGCGAGTTGCTATTGCGAGTCTTCTTTTTGTTTTTACTCATCATGACCCTCCTTGGTTAATTTCAATTAAATAAAAAGTCATGAATTTCTAAGTTATCCCATAATCTCATTAATTCTAAGTATCATAGCCTTCTCTTCATAGTCGCTCTTTGTGTATTTCTTTCCCATTATTATGTATTCGTCATTTGATCCGTCATTGTACTCCATTGCTGGTCCTCTAATATTGTGCCTAAGCCCATTTTTTAGATGAACAGTACAGTTGTTAAACACAATCCTTCCGATTGAATCAAATCCTATTATAGTTTTATCATACTCGTCAATATTGCATTTTATTATCAATGACAAGTCATTGCAACCATTAAATGCACTCTGTGCTATTGTAGTTGTTTTTGGTAAAGTGACACTTTTTAGTGAATAACACTTATAAAAAACGTTATCATATATACACGATAAGTTGTCGTTTACTATAACGTTTTCTAACGAGTCACAACAAAAGAACGCTTCAGTTTTGATACAATCAACAGACTTACCTAATTTAACATCACGTAGTGACTTACACAAAGCAAAAGTGCCTGCTTCAATAATTTTCACTTTATCTGGTATTTCTACCGTTTGTAATGAAGCACACTTTTCAAACGCTGCCTCACCTATAAACATCACGTTGTTACTAAAGCTAATGCTACTAAGGTTTGTACATTCGTAGAATGCTTTATGACCAACATAATTTACCGACTTATCCATGCGGTAACTCGTTATGTCTTCTCTACCAATGAATTCACGGTTATTGATCTTTGTTGCAAATTTATTCATGTTTACACCTGTTAAATACGGATGATGGGGACAGTTATAATAACTGTCCCCATCATCAAATTAGTTACACTCTTAATTTTATCATCATTCCGCCGTTCTCTTCTTCAGATACCGACATAATTTCACCCATGTTTACACCTGTTAAATACGGATGATGGGGGCAGTTATAATAACTGTCCTCATCATCAAATTAGTTACACTCTTAATTTTATCATCATTCCGCCGTTCTCTTCTTCAGATACCGACATAATTTCACCCATTGACCTCGCCTTTTCTACAAGAGACTTTTTCATTATCTTGTCAACTAAAGAATTTATTTGAGAATCGAATGAGCTCATGTATCGCTCCAACATTCTTGTTAGTCTAATTTTGGTTTCATAGTTAATAACACTTAGCTCTGCCTTGATTACATTGTCAATCAATTTTCTTCTGGTGGACAAGGAGTCATCGCTATCACCTCTCACCGTTCTGTTTATCATCACATTACTGTCTACTGAAGCTGTGATAGTGATGTCACCTGTTTCTGTATCAACATCCATAGTGATAACTTCTTCTTCGTCTCCTCTCATTAAGACGCAGCTTGCATTTTTTCCATTTATCACAAAATTTGCACTTTTTAGAACTTCTTTTGTTATTTCAGACATTCTTGTCTTATTAAGAATCGGTGACAAATTAAGTTTTGACTTGTAGCAGTCATCTTGTTTTACTGACACTGATTCGCTAATTTTTACTTCAACAATGCGGCTCATTTATTTCTCCTTGTTTTTTGTTTTTTGTTTTTTGTTTTTTGTTTAGCGTTATTGTGCAACGCCAACGCTACACTGCTCAATAAATGATGACACACCTTGTGGCCATCCAGTTATTTTTAATACTCCGTTGACATAAGTTATATCGATAGACTGACCAGCATCATCAAATTCATTTTTATACCTATCTGTCAGATGATGAACATTTTGATTGCTAGAACCAACCCATCTTCTGTTTTTTATTAGTAATTTCTGTATAAACGGACCATCAACAAGCGTATCACAGTATAATAATAAATCCTTTGTGTCCATTTTTCTTATTTTATTTATTGTAAAACCGGAAAAACACAGAACGCCTAAATCAATAGACTTTGCGTACTGTGCCAATTCAATTAGGCTGTAGTGCTCGAGCGGTTCTCCTCCTAATAGTGTTATACCTTCTATGCCATACTTCGTTTTTGACTTCAGTATCATGTCTTTTATAACACTGTTGTCTACCATGTTTTTGTTATTAAATTCCTGAAAGGATTTATTACAACAACCGGCGCAGTTTATACTGCAACCCTGAACCCATATGGCAAATCTTCTGTGTGGTCCCTCAGACAACGTGTTATCGTTGATTGCAGCAACACTTGTCATCATGACTTGTTGCTCAACTTTTCAGCGTTGTCGCTTTCATTACTTATTGCATTTTTCCCATACCCACTACTTTGTCGAACCTGTTTAACATTACAACCAAATAACTTGTTGACAAACTGTGTATGATCATCATCATGTTCATACGCCATAGCGTCCTGGTCTGATGTGTAGTCTATTTCTACTTTTCTTTCACCAGTTTCGCTGTCTTTTACTAATTTTATTGATACGAATGCCATTGTTTTTCTCCTTGTTTTATCGTTTATGTGTTTTTAAGCCAGTGTAAGACAACAGTCGTTATTCGATCGTAGTTAAAATGTAGAACATAATCACCATCGTAAGAATAAACATGTAAAACCTCCATTTACTGGTAAGCTACTGAAATAGCCTGTTTATCTTGTATGCAAATACAGCATCTTTGTAGTCTTCTTCAGTGCATTCCTCATCATCCACCCACCATTCCATTTTACCATAATAGTACTCTACCGCTGGCCCATCTTCTCTATGACGTTTACCGTTCTTATACCAAAATTTATTACCATTAACGCGTTCTATCGCTGGCCCGTCATCTCTATGCAATTTACCACTTTTAACATAACCAACGTCACCATGCCTGTCTATATAAGACCCATCCGATAGTCTGTACTCTTTAAACCACCACTCATCTTTTATATGCTCTATCATTTCATTATATTATCAGAATGAAGAACAGTGAAACCATATAATAACGGTTTCACTGTTCTGTCATTATCACATATCGTTTTTAGAGCATGATCCATTTTTAAGAAGGAGACTTGTGAAGTACTCCATCTTATTTCTGTTGTCCAGGCATATACCGCCAGCGATCTTTCTGGCGTCATTTACTATCCTTGTGACTTCGTTATCTATCGCTTTCTTGTCATCATCGCTCATATCCTTTATGTCTCCATGGATTATACGAACGTCACTGTTTTCAATGTCAGTGTTGACACTGCCTATACCATACATCATGACTATGTCCTTAGCTATGCTATAGGCTTGTTTTGTGTCGTTTGATGCGTTGAATGATACGTCATTTAAGATCATATCTTCAGCTTCAGGACCTCCCATTAGGATACACACGGCGTCGAACAACTCATCAGCTTTCAAGAAATTCTTGCTATTCTTTCTTAAAGCCAGCAAGTTTACTATATCAGCTGATATGTCGCCATTAATCGATACCTTCTCAGTTGTTAGGCCTATACCTCTGAACATTGAAACTATAGCGTGACCTGATTCATGAACAGCGATTAAGTTCTTCTCTTTATCGCTTAATCGTGGCTTCTCACCACTGTTACCACCATCAATTATACCATTGATGTAGGCAATGTCGATGTTTTTGGATCCGTCTCTTATCTGCTTTCTTGCAATCTTTCTACAGATTGCCTGAAGGTGATCCCCTGAGTACCTCTGGTTCCCACTATTTCCTGGTACAACTCCACCAGTTATTGACGCTACATAGTCAATGACCTTATCACTCATTCCAAGCGCCATTTTCTTGTTATGCACCTTTAGGATTTCAACCCTATCAGCGTGTTCTGGGTATGGTATGGTTAGGTGGAACTCAAACCTACCTTGTCTAAGTAGAGCTTGGTCCAGTGATTCAACAAAGTTCGTTGTACCAACAACGAACACGAGTTCATCACTTCTAAAACCGTCCATTTCTGTCAGTAGTTGGTTAACCATTGAGTGTTCAACGCCTGAACTTGATGTGTTAGCCCCTCTTGCCGAAGCAAATGAGTCAATTTCATCAAATATGATGATTGATGGTGCGTTCTGTCTGGCTTGTGTGAAGATTCTTCTCAGATTCTCTTCACTTTCACCAACCCATTTGCTCTTGAGTTCTGGGCCTGACACAACTATAACAGTCGCGCCGAGTGCAGTCGCCATTGCTTTCGCAAATAACGTCTTTCCAGTTCCTGGTGGTCCACAAAATATCATACCCTTCGGAATGAGCGACTCTATTCTCTTTATGTCCTCCTCTGTCTTTGCGTTGTCCTTGTGGAGTAAAATGTCTATTATTTCACTCTGCAGCTTTTCTTTCACCTCAGCGTATCCGCCTATGTCGTTGTGTAAGTTAATGTCTGGCACGGACAGCTTCGAATCCAATGATAACTTTCTTAATTTATCTATCGCTGGTTTTGAATTTAATGGGTAGTCTTCACCATCAATAGATGACAGTATTCGTCTAAAGAAAACTGCGTTTACACCTGATAAGTATTTGTATATCATGTATGGATCAAGTCCGCCAACACCGAATTTCTTCGATTCTTTAGCCGTCACCATGTGTTTAACCCTGTCACGTGATATACCAAGCATTGGTATGTTCACTTTGAACAGATCGGTGATTATTCTTGGCATTGGTAAACTCGGGTCTTTAAGACCTATGAGAACAACCTTTGGGTTCTCATACAACAGAGCCGCTGCTTCTTTTACCTCTCCTGTTAACCCACCACCAGATGTGGATAATAAATCTATCAGCGGTAAGACAAGTATTGTATCATCTATTGGACCTCTAACATTTTCTTTTATCTGGTCCAATATGGTATACATTATACTCTTCCCTTCATCCTTTGATGTTCTGCCATCTATGTATACTGATTTTTTGTCCTTTCTTTTTATCATATCCCTTAATTGTCTATAGATGTACGGTGACATCATTTTGTCACACTCAATTAGTACTGACATCTTTCTGTCTATCATGTCACTTATTTGACTTAGTTCAGACGGATACGCTGTTTGAACAATATTGGTTTCGTCTATTGATACTGGTAGGTCTTTTTCTAGGACTAACTTGCTTTTTGACATTGTGTTCTCTCTTTCTTTTTTTGTTTTGTTTTTGTGGTTTTTTAGTTAAGAAAACGACCACACAATAACACTGTGTGGTCATACTTTATTTTAATGTGGTCAATCGTTGAACTTCCACCAGTCTTGCTGTGGTTCTTCTTTCACGCTATCTTTCACCTGTGCTTTAGGCTCTTCTTTCACAGTATCTATCGTTTTATTAATTTTTCGAAGAGATTCTAAGTATGACTTTTCATCTTCACAAAATACACCATCAACATACCATAGTTTTCTACCATTAGAAAACTCAATTGCTGGGCCGTTGTAGTTTGACCAATTGTCATTTTTTACATGACATACACTACCGTACTTATCAATGTAAGACCCATCTGACATGGTTCCGCTTGCATAATGCCAACCGTTACTGTTGTATATGAGTGTTCAATCACGTTCATCGTAAACTATGTGAGATTCATCATTTAACAATTTTTTACCATATTTATGTACAATTGGATACTTCAAAAGTTCATTATCGCGTTTCATTTTCATTACCTCGTTTATTTTGTTTCAGTGTAGATTATCGACGAAAGTCGATAATCTACTAATTATTACGATTTTAAAACAGTCTTGCAACCGTTTCGTTACAACGCTATTATAATAACACCGTTTACATCATGCTCTCCTTTTATGCGGTTGTTATTCATACTTAAACAATGTCTTACCATCTTCGCTGACCATGTGTACATTAGTTGGTACAATTTTTATATCAGGTCCATCTATGTAAGTTAACAGCGTTTTTGAGTACTCTGCCATCTCTGATACTATTTCTTTTAAGACACTATGGTCAATGTTTATGTCAACAACTACCTCTGGTTCTGACTCCAGTTCTTCTGATATCTCAGTTATCACATCCTTGTACTTCTCTCCGAGAAGCTCAATTAAGTGAGCTTTGTCATATATAATTATGACCTCTTTATCGTGCTGGCTAGATGCATAGCTGTCGATAATAACATCAATGATGTCATTAGCTTTCTCAACATGACTGTTCACTACTCCAAGTCTTATTAGTTTTTCAATATTTACTTGTGTCATTTTTCGTTTCTCTTTCTTTTAAAGTGGCGAAATTGCCACGGGGCGTGGTGATGGAATCGAACCATCACATTAGCCATCCACGCTATCAGTTTTTATTATTCTTCGTCATCGTGTATGTTATCATCTTCATTTTCTTCTTCGTCATCATACTCGAAACAATCACCTCCTTCTTTGCTGTCAGCTTCTTTAATATCAGCTTCTTCGCACTCTTTGAATTTCCTACACGCTTCTTCGTATTCATCTTTTGTGTCAAATACATGATAGTCAAGTCCAATGACTGTGTAGCCTTCTTCAAGTGTCTCCTCAACTGATATAACGTACAAGTCATATGACGCGACGTCCAAAAATTCAATATAGTCTTCTATATCAAGTTGTGTACTATCAACTGAACCATTAAACATGCCACGCTTTACCATATCTTCATACAAACGGTCAGTGTTAATGGCATACTGCACGTTAACTTCATCTGTTCCGCTAATAAAAAATCTTGAATGAACAATATTAAACTCATCCTTAAATTTAAATAACTCTTGATACTCTCTTTTCATTTTAAGCATGTTGCGATTTGAAACCCCAATCATGCCATGTGTTCCAACATCAAACCCGATACCCTCTTTTAATAAATAGTTAGTTACTTCTTCTTTGATCACTTTGTTTTTTGGTAAAAAATACGCGCTCATTTTTGTTTCCCCTTCTTTTGTTTTGTTTAGTAAGCTAACCTAACGTGGTAGAAACTTTAAGAGAATACATCTTCCTGGCTTTCCTTTGTATTCTCCTGAAGTTTTCGTTATTTATGATGTATATGAAGCCATATGCAAAAAGAAAAGTTAGCCTTCGATATATTTACTTAGATGACTTCCATTCCTTATACGAAGCGGTAACTTCGTCCTGACTAACAATTTTTAGCCCCAATTTTTCACACGTGTTATCATAGTCATCTTTTGTTTCGAATAGCTCGCCATTAAGCCAGTACTCACAGTATCCTGTGATCGTTTCAAGAGCTGGCCCTCCTACACGGCTTAAAACCCCGTTTGTGCCACACCATTTGCGAACTGATGGGCCATCAGTTGTTGGTCCTCCATCGGACCTGAATGGTCTGCCGTTTCGTCTCCAACTCATCGTGCCGTCAGCCCACATGATGGCTGGACCACTTTCTTTGTGTATCACGCCGTTACATGTGTAAAACGCGTTCCCGTCTTCATCTATGTATACACCATTTTGTGCTACTGTGCTAACAATTAATGACTCAATGCCGTCCGTTGTTACGACTTTTGCTTCACTAACAATTTCGATATTTTTCATTAATTCGTTTGCGATGCTTTCAATAGTTTCCATTTTCGTTTACCTGATATGTCGTATGGTGACATCAACCTCAGATTGGTTAAGTGAACAGTCATCTGATCTCACCGTTCACTCTCTTACGTAGCAAAACTTTAAGAGAATACATCTTCCTGGCTTTCCTTTGTATTCTCCTGAAGTTTTCGTTATTTATGATGTATATGAACCATATATAAAAGAGAAAAAGCCAGTTACTCGTAGTACCGGTCGATCTCTTTTACTGGTGGTTGTTTATCATCAATCATTATGTGTGATTCACTATCTCGGTTATTATAAACAACCGATTTCATTATTTCGCACATTTCTATAAATTTCTCTTCGCTCATTTCGTTTTTCTCCTGTTGTATTTTTATTGAAGTAAGTCGTTAATTTTGTGTTCTGCTATAACTTCTTCATACTCAGCTTCTGAGTAATAAAACATACCATCAACATACCACTTTAGTTCACCATTTGAGTCACTTAGTTTATATAACTGTCCGTTTGTAAACCATGTGCAACTTCCATCGGCGCACTTTATGGCCGGTCCATTGTCGTTATGAAAATAACCATTCATGACGTGGCATACATCACCATTATTGTTAATGTATACACCATTTGGTAGTGCTATCTTACCAAGCGCCATATAGTCTTCCCATTCGCACTTTACCATGCCATCAGAGCGTGTACTGAAATCACACTGTGGTTCTTTAACCGTTCCTCCTTTTATGGGAGGAACGTAATTACCGTTAGCTACTTCGAATTCATAAACTTTCATGACATTGTTCATGAACTTCTTCATTTCTTCCACCACAGTCCTCCTTTCTTGTGGTGTCCTGATATGATCAGCTAGCGAATTTACGATTTTGTTCATCATATCCGTTTCCATGTCCATTTTCATTTTCGTTTTCTCCTATTATTATAGTATCTGCCGTACTCTATATTCAAATACAGCGGATTAGCTTACTGACTTTTGTGTGTTCCACTATTTCACCCCACTTTCATTGAAACACCTTGTTTATTCTGTACGCAAACAACGCAGTTTCATAATCTTCTTCAGTACACCATTTACCGTCTACCCACCACTCTTTTCTACCATCAGCATACTCTGCAGCTGGTCCATCCTCCCTATGACGTTTACCATCCCTATACCACGCTTTGTCACCATTAGCCCATTCTACTGCTGGCCCGTCTTCTCTATGTAACTCATCATTTTTGTACCACCACATACTACCATCAGCCCATACCATCGCTGGGCCATCTTCTCTGTGCCATTTACCATCTTTGATATAACCGATGTTACCATTATTATCAATGTACGACCCGTCTGGTAGTATACTCTCGTTAAAAAACCAGTCAGCTTTTACGTGTTCGGACAATAATCACCTCCTTTCTTTTTTGTCTTATAGTTTTCATAAGCTTGACGATTTTAAAAACACGCTTTTACCGAAACTCTGAGTTGTGACTCTATCACGTCTGGTGTACACCCAAACAACGTCGCAACTTGGCTTTAGTTTTATGTCAATTACATCAGCGTCACCGTCGGTGATTACAACTATGACGTCAAAATCTCCACCAACTTTCTCTTTATAGTTGGTGAAGAAATCATTGAAGCATGTTCCGCCTCTACCAACTATTTTCGTGCTTTTAAGATCGTTGACGTTATCAACGCTCGTTGCTGCGTCCCATTTTACTGTTGAGTCACACGGTAAAATGACGCCGCTGCTTCCTTTAACCTTCAATAACGCCTTCAATTCTTTGACTCCGTGTGCTATGTCATCGTCTGACATTGACCCGCTGGTGTCTATTAACGCTAAAAATTTTGGTGTGTATCCTTTCTTTGTTGGTCTGTACAACCTTTGATGCTTCTCTACTGAGCCGTTTGCTCCTCTTCTGTACAAGTGCTCAGGTCTCCTATTAAAGACCGACCAGTTTTTTAGTTCGCCGTCGTTTGATTTCTTCATGCAAAGCTTTGCTATGAAGTCTCTCATAGTTAACTCTGGATCTGACAGTTCTTTAAGAACTGACTCCGCGTAACTTGGCATTTTACCTCTCGAGGACTTCATCATTTGCCTGGCTTCCTCAACAGCGTGCGCAACCTCTTCTTTTGTTGATTTTGTTTCCATATGATCGTCAATTTTACCGATCTCCCCGTCTCCGATCTCCCCGTCTCCGTCTTCATTCTCTGCGTTTCCCCCTCCCCTTTCTTCCCCTTTTCCCCCTTTTTGATTGTTTTTATCTTGCTGACCACCTTGTTTGTTATCTTGCTTCTTTTTCATGATGATTTCATAAATCTCTTCAGGGGTTGAATTTAAAACCGATAAATCTGAAAGCAATCTAAATTTATCGGTTTCATAACCTGACGGTTTACCTTCAAGAAGTGAGAGGCACTCATCGAGTGAGATTGGTTTATCGAACGCCCCTGTCCAAACTTTGCTGTGAAAGGACGTACCATTTTCGTTGTCAATCTCCATATATTCTTTTTCTATAAGAGCATTGCAAAAGTAATCAACGGCAATGTTCCATACTTTACTGTTTCTACCACCGACCCTTTCTGGTCTGCAATGAGACAACAAAATGTGAAGGAGTTCGTGTCTCATGACGAATTCAACGTTTTTGTTCGTGAGTTTTGAAAGGAACTCATGGTTCCAATAAAAAACTTTCCCGTCCGTTGATGCTGCCTGCGTTTTACTGTCAACGATGTTGTGAGTTTTCGTTGCTATCAACGAGAAAAAGAAGGGGTTTCCTCCCAATTTGTCTCTTAAACAAAGAACGCTTAACGCGTTCGTGATTTTGTCTTTTGCTTTTTTGAAATCTTCTTCGTTTAAACCGCAAACGTTTATTACTTCTGCCATCTTCGTTTCTCCTTTTGTTTATTGTGACTAAAAAGAAATAAGCTAAGTTTTTTTGTCTTTTCTTACTCGGACCTGTACGACTCAACTATTGACAACAAATGATTTTGTACTCTCTTATTTTTGAGAAGTGCTTTTATTAAGTCTTTGTTGTCCTTATCGTAGTACGTTCTCAAGGCTGACACCTTGATTTCTTTATCGACTGATTCGAGCCAATCAACGCAAAGGTCAACATCTTTTGCGTTGCCCTTTAAGGCGGAAAGATAAAGATGTTGTGAAATCATGTTTGTGAAAACGAAGATTTTATCAATCTTCTTCAACCCGATTTCTTCCAGTTTAATCTCTCCTCCCATGTAGCCATCAAAAACTGGAAGTAAATCCACATAATAATCGATCCAAACCTTTAGCTCTATCGCTGCCTGAGCTCCAACGTAACCTGACACGATCTCTTGTGCGAAAGTCGAGTCAAATTTGCCCATCTCTTGTATTGCGTCCAAGTTGCTGGCCGCCTTGCCCCATGACCGTGGTGAAGGTGAGCAGTACGCTGTTGGATCGTCTTTGCATGATGGTTTTGATAAATAATGTTGATTCTTTACCAAGAACCCTGTAATGACTGGATTTAGGCTAACTGACGCTGCCCACTTCATCCATGCGTCAAAATCTACGTTCAATTTGTACGTCATGCAACGATTCGTCAGGGCGTGGCTGATTGGCTTGCTGAAAGCCCCTTCGTCTGGTAGGTTTGCCGTTGCTACGATTGAGTGGATTCTTAACGGTGTTCCGTTGGTCTTCCTGAATTGAAACAATTCAAGCATTGGGTTCTGCAGATCAGAGTCTGCCTTATCCAACTCGTCAACCAAAAGTACCACTCCCTTTTCGCCTTCTTTCCCTGTCCATTTAGGTAAGAACTTCGGCGTTGCGTATACAACGCGCCCCTCATCATCAATGATCGGAAGACCAACGAGATCTGGTGGTTGCAAAACTGATAAGTTTAAGTAAACAACTTCGTATCCCATCTTCTCTGCTATTGACTTTGCTATTTCAGTCTTGCCGATGCCTGCCTGACCGAATACGAGCATGTTACCACCCGTTGATATTGAGTGTTGCAATAATTTGATGTATTTTTCAGTTGAAACTGTTGGGACGTTTGTTAGTGTGCTCATTTTGTTCTCTCTCTTTCGTTTTGTGGGACAAAGGTTGATAACTACCATAGTCATCAACCTTTAGAACGTGAGCGGGGAATCGAACCCCGCTATTTAACTACGAACCTACGTATCACGTGTACCCCGCTTTCGCGGGGAAAGTTCTTTGTTTCTCCTTCTTTCGTTTTATATTGTTTATCTATTCAACGCTTTTGTTATTTTACATAGCGCCTTCTTCTTCATCATCATCTTCATCCTCATCATCTTCTTCGTCATCCTCATCATCTTCATCCTCATCATCTTCTTCGTCATCCTCGTTTTCAAACTTTCTGCATTCACTTTCATACTCTTCTTTTGTGTTGAATACACGGTACCCATTGATAGCTTCATAGTCACCTTGACCCTCTCGCGTACACCGTGTATGAGCTTAAATCGATTAAGTCTAAACCGTGTATGTTGGTTATATCCACGCTACTAAATGGACCCTCACATTCATTGCTATACTGATAATTGTCATTCTTACCATCATATCTTTCAAAATCGCACACTTTGTACCCTTCACGTTTATACTCAAAATTATACACTTCATACACTTCATATTCATACTCAAAATCATCTTCATACTTAAACTTATCCCGAATTTCTTTCCTCATCTCCCCCGCGCTTCGGTTCGAGATTTTTATCATCCCGTGCTTCCCGATTTCATACTCTATCCCTTTTCTTTCAAGTGGTCTAACACCACGTCTTTAACGCCGTCGTTTTCTGGTAAAAAATATGCACTCATTTTGTTTCTCCTTCTTTCGTTTTATGTTTTATCTTTATTCGAGCAATTCATTTATTTTATACTCATTTGCTTTTTCTTCATACAAAGATAAGTTATTATACATGACTCCTTCTAAATAATAGCTTTCCTTACCGTTTATTATCGTCGCCGGACCATATGCATTGTGAAGTCTACTATCCTTAACATAACAAATATTGTCATAGTCGTCTATATACGACCCATCATCAAGGCGTGTACCATATAATGAATGAATGCCACCACTGCTATGCTTCTCCCAACCACAAACAATATGCCCGTTGCGCTTAACGTTCATGTCAGGCTTCCACGGCTCACCTGGTCCATTGTATCTTCTGTCTCTGTAAAATATCGACATTTTTTTCTCCTTTTGTTTTGTTTTTGTTTTAAGATGTGGCTTAGTTGCCACATCACCAACGTTACGATTTTGGGATCAAAATCTCTTCACGCATCCCGTGTATTAAACACTCACACGGAATGGAAATAGACTTGATACCAGAAAAATCAAAGCTGTTTCTCCGCAAACTTTTTAAGCTTTCAGGTAAAACAACCGAACGCAAAGACTTACAGTCATAGAAAGCACTGTCACCTATGCTTTCTAAACCGTTATGAAAGGTGATCGACCGCAAAGAACTGCAACCCCAAAAAGCTGCACGCCCGATGCTTTTCAACCCAACAGGGAGGACGATTGATTGCAAAGACTTACAATCAAAAAAGCCTCACGACCAATCCTGTTTAAACCGCTACGTATGATGACCGAACGCAAAGACCCACACCACATGAATGCTCTGTCTTCAATCAACACACCAGAATGAACCGTGACCGAAGTGATCGGCAGCCCCCTATACTCAGTACCACTTACGTTTCCATAAACATCAACATGACTCATTTTTTTCGTTTCTCCTTCTTTCCTTGGTTATTGCCCCATGAGACTTACTATACGGCTTTTCTTATCATGCTTAACAACTCCTCAACCTCACCACTAATCTTGGCAACACCTCCCTCCTTCAATACAGCATCCCACAACAACGGGCTTATATCAGTACCAACCTCCGCTTCATCATCAAACTCCATAACAATCATACCATTGTCAACCCTTATGTAATACTTACCATCAACTATACGATCAAAATTGTTCTTGTTAGCCTCATACTCACCCCGTTTGCTGTTCCTCAAAAAATCGATGGTGAACCACCTCTTTTTCTTATCATTTTCATCATCAAACAACTTGGATACCGTACCGTCAGTGAATCCTGCATCATCATTGACACCATTCTTTTTAACATCTAAATCGTGGTAATGATTTGATTTCTCATAATCACAACCAAAATAGATGGCTGTACACTTGTATTTATTGTATAACTCTTCAGTGAATCTTTCAAAAACAACAGGGTCATTAGTACTACGAATTGTATAGTAACCATCCCACCCATCATCACTACTTATCGTATGATTGTACTTTTCATAAAAATACGAGTTCACCCTATTCCAATCAAACTCAGGATTGTCATCATCACGCTCTTCACTATAATCATAATACTTGAATCCACTTTCATTCAAATTGAAATTAAACTCATAGATTGCATACGCACATAACATACCGACCCTTTTGTTATACTCGTCTTTGCCATTCAACTTTGCCTCAGCCAGATGCTCCTCCGCTGAACTATATATCAACTCCTCTAAATATAAAGTATTGGATGATTTTGTTATTGTCATTGTTTTGCTCCATTTCATTATTGTTTAACGTTTTAGGGTTTGGGTTACCCGGTATACGGGTATTATGAAGCTCTCACACGTTCTTCAACGTGTGAGAGCTTCATGTCTTCTTTTGTTTTCTTGGTATTTTCCTGAGGCTCGGATAATTTTAGGTATATTGAATGTACCCTTCGGTCTCGATGTATCTTCCGCGCCTTCCTTGGTATTTTCCTGACACCGGGTATCAGGAAAATACCGTCAGTGTGGCTTATCTGGTATCGAGAAATGCCCGATCAATTGAGCTATGAACAGCAATACCAACGGAACGCCGTATATGAGCGGTATACCGAATATATTGAACGCTATATACCACAAAATACCGCTGATGACGCTCAACGCTATAAAAAACGCTGAGACCTGTTTTGCCGTGTTTTCGTCCTCCAGATGGCTGTCAACGAATTCGTCTGCTTCCTTTTCTGCCTTTTCTTTTTCTTCTTTTGTTATTGTTATTGTTATTTCTTTACCTCTTAGTAAGAAGAAACCTGCCACTGTCGTTATTATCAACAGTGGCAGTAGTATCGGTAATGATATTACTGTTGATAACTTCATGAACCTTTTTCCTGTTATTTTCATTTTCATTTTTTCTCCTGGCACTTCCCCACTTTCGTGGGGAAAATCTTCTCTGTGTAGTTTTCCATTTTGGGTGTCCGCTTTCGCGGGGAAAATTCTTTTGTTTCTTTCTTCTTCGTTTCTCCTTTCTTATTTAATGTGGAGAATACGGTAAGAACCGTATTCTCCACAACTGCCCTCAGAAAGGTATTTTCCTGAGGCTCGAAGATATTCAGACCTATTTTGATATAGGTCTGAAGAGTTAATGGAAATCGATGTGGTCATGTAAAATGACACCGTTTTGGTCTGTGATCATCAATCCTGCTTCTGGGAAGCAAAAATCGCTGTACGCGACGAATTGGATTTGTTCATCAAACGTTTCGAGTGTCACAAGAGCGGATAGCACATCGTTTTCCAGCACTTTGTAGTTTTTCAATTTCGTTTCAGTTATTTCGTATCTTATCAATACTGACCCTATGGTCGGGTATCCTGACATAAAACAACCATGATTATGACCAGTATCATGGCCCGCATTGCAACTATCATGATCGCAAACGTACAAGTACATTAGCGTGTCGTCGTCTAATTCAATGCAATACCCTGACGCGATGAGTGGGTGTCGTTTTTCTTTTGTAAAAGAAAAAACGTTTACGCCGCTGAAGTGTTTAAAGTTTTTTATTTCTGGGCTATGAATTATGTTAAACTCGTCTTCACACATGAAATGTGCTAACACGTCTTTTCTTATCGCGCAACTGTCGTTAATCGTAACGACCTCACGTTTTTTAAACCCACGTGTTTCTATTTTGTACTCGACGCCTTTTTCCATTAGATGGTCGAGTATAACGTCTTTAACATCATTATCTTCTGGTAAAAAATATGCACTCATTTTTCTTGTGACCTTCACGACTGTTTACGGTTGGAAGTTACGGAGAATACGGTAAGAACCGTATTCTCCGTAACTGCCCTCAGAAAGGTATTTTCCTGAGGCTCGAAGATATTCAGACCTATTTTGATATAGGTCTGAAGAGTTAATGGAAATTACTTTATAAGTGGTCTCTATGGATAACAATAGCACTGTTGTTATCGGTAGTGTCAATGAAGACCATATACGCGTGGTGACCGTACCACCCGTTGTGTCTGTTGTATACAACGAACTGCAAACGTCCTGCAGACGTTTCGAGTGTTACGAACATGATATTGCCTTCGAAGCTTCCTTCGAAGATTTCATAGTTCTTCAGCTTGTCATCAGTCACCGTTACACTGTGCAACGTCGACCCAATGAATTCGTCTGGTTCGTCTTCTGACATGAAATACCCAAGGGTTTCACAGCATTGGACTTCACCTGCGATGTACGCGTATATCGTGTATCCGTTTTCTAACGTGATGCGATAACCGTGCGCTACATCAAACTTCCATTCTGTTGTCCCACCATTTTCGAAATGAACGCGGTACTCTGACTCTGATTCTATGTCAGAGTACTTAAGATCAAAATGTTCAGGATGAGGAGTGTGCACCTTGTGGTACTCATCCACTGTTTTGAAAATTGACTTTGTGCTCATGTCTTCGAATTCTTCAATTTTAACGATTTTTGAGTTGATGTTTTTGATCATTTTCGTTTCTCTTTCTTCAAGTGGCGAAATTACCACGGGGCGTGATGAGGGAATCGAACCCTCACAAACTTACCTAAGTCACGCTAGTATTGGCTTATTCCGCCAAACTTTTTTATATTCACCATTGCCAAGCCAGCTTTTTTCCTGGCGGTGGTGAGTGCTAACTCGTTTTCATCGTACACGCACTTTGTACGATCAATATAGTATTTCATCAACCTGTACCCAATTTTCATGTTTTCGTATTTCATTGTTGTTCAACCAATTCTTTCAAAAGGTGGTGGACCTCGTCATCACTTGAGTGTGATGACAGCACTGCTTTTACGATGTCAGCTTCGCCGGTTCTTTCTAAGAACTCTGACGCAAGCGACACGACGTTGAAATTGCAAAAGAACCGATGCACTGCGTCGGCTCCTACGGCTTTTATCTTTAAAAGCTCGTTTACGTGTTTTTTCATCACATCAACATTCGTTGCGTCCACTCTTCTTGAGAAATGGCCGTCAATGATGTGAATAACGCTTTTTGAGAGCGTTATATGGTCAAAAAGAAATGATAACACGTGTACCATCTCTATTGCGTCATCGCTCACTTCTGAGCGTGACACGTCGATTCCTTTGTTTATTGCTGTTTTGTATTCGTCTTCACTCAGTACACGACAGTCTGAGTTGTTTAGCCGTCGCAATAACGACGGCAACACCGTTTCGTTCATACCGATCACGATATCAAGTTTTTCTTTCGATATCCTGTTCGTTATAAGACCATCAATCATGATGGTCTTTCCTTTGTATTCAATCATATTTAAATTTCCTCCTTCTTATGACATGGGAGCGACTTAAGCCAATCCTGGTGTGAGTTGTCCACATCAGATTGGCTAACGACGGCAATACCAAGCAACTGGCACTTTGCGTCGTATTCAGACTTAGTGTCAAAGTACTGGCCGTTGAGCCAGTACTCACGATACCCCGTCACTGTTTCAAACGCTGGGCCGCCTACACGCCCAATGGCACCGTCTTCGTGGTGGTACCATTTTCTATATTTTGGGCTTTCTGTGGTTGGTTTACCATCGGCTCTAAACGGCTTACCATTTTGGCGCCAATCAAATGTGCCGTCTGCCCACACGATGGCTGGTCCATCGTCTTTATGTAAGATACCATCAACGCGTACAAAATACGCGTTGTTTTGGCTATCTATACAGACGCCAGCTTTGACTGGCCCGTCTGTAGTGACGATTGATTCAACACCGTCATTACTAATGATTGTTACTTTGTCAGTTACGGTTATTTGAGTCATTTTTCGTTTCTCCTTTTTTATAGTGGCTAAATTACCACGGGGCGTGGTGAGGGAGTCGAACCCTCACAGAATGCTATCCATTCACGCCGATTTGCACATGCGCAATCACTGCGATTGCGCTAAAGATGACTATTAGCATGACGTACACGCCAGCTACCAGCAGTAAAGTGGCACTGTCTTTGTTTTCATTTGTTTCGTTGTCCATTGTTACTTTCTCTCTTTCGTTTTAAAACGTGGCGAAATTGCCACGGGGCGTTGGTGGGGAGTCGAACCCCACACTACCTGATCTCTTTACGAGACCACAACGCTTTATGTCATGTGTCTAATGAAACCAGACGCTGTCAACACCGTTGTTCATTTTGAATCGTGGTTGCAGCGTCACCTTTTATGACAACCATTTAAATCGACTGACACCGTAGTTTTCTTTCTACTAGTTCGTTAAATGCAACAAGTCTCCTATTACAGCCATAGTTGCATTTTTCGTGTTTCTCTCCTGGCCTGTTTAATATACCATCTCGGAATAAATGGGAACAAGCTGACTCTGTTCCGTCATGCCTGTATACTCTTTCAGAAAGAGATAAATAACAAACTCCATTGTTATTCTCTGGAAATCTCACTCCTTGCATAACTCTCATTTTTTCATCCATCGTTTCATTTAGCAGGTTTCTGCTCTCTTCATCCAATTCAGCGTCCATTATTGGTTTTATGTTCGTGAAAAAATCGTTTGCAACTTCGTCAGTTATGGCAAATTCTGGGTTTGTTCCTTTATAAACGGAAAAGAACAACGCGTATAAACCACTGAATTCTTTTCTCGTGTATTTTATAAACCTTGGTATTTCCTTATAGTTTGCTTTTGACATTGTAAACGTTATACTAACGACTGTAGTTGGTATAGCGTTTTTTATATTATTGACTACTTTCTCAAACGCGCCTCTTCTTCCAACCAGGTCATTCCAAAAGTCAGCGTTTGCAGAGTCAAGACTAACCTTTAGACGTTTAACAAACGTCGGAGGAGTGAGCACCGCGTTTGTGTTCAGGTGAAACGAAATTTTTGGGTACTTCTTGTTTAGCTCTTCCATTGTCGGGTACAACCACCTAACCACCGATGGCTCACCTCCTGTTATGTGTATGATCGCGTCGTTGTGTTTTTCAACGATCTCTATAAACTTTTCTTGTTTCATTTCGTTGTTATTGTCTCTGCTATTGCAATAACGACACGCTAAATTGCATTTATTGGTGACAAACACTGCCACTCTTTCAACTTTCTGCACTTTGTTATTTAGGATGTTGAATACTGTGTTTTTTGCACGTGACTCAAAAGCATCCCAGTAAAGCGAACTTCTAACTTCGCTTTTTATTTCACTTTCCATTTTGTTTCTCTCTTTCGTTTTAAAAAGTGGCGAAATTGCCACGGGGCGTTGGTGGGGAGTCGAACCCCACGTTTTTATAACTCAACCAAATAGAGTTCACGAGTTCGTTTCTCCTTCATCAAGTATCGATCCGACAAACGCGTAGCATTCGTCGTATCTGGTGAATTCCTTCATGACCCGTACGACTTTATCGTCATATGGGTCCTTTTTCCTGTTATGGACTGTTATAACTCCTCTTTCTTTGTTAGGAGTTATAAACCAGGTTGAACCACCTAATTCAAACGATGTTTCAGTTAGGTGGTCAGGCCATGAATCCACTGTCTCTTTGTTTTCAGTGAGATGCTCAATGATATCATTTACTGACTCATCGTACACGTCACCTTCATGAATAGTGATGCATTTATGCCCGTTTTCAAAGTGCCAATGTGAATCGGACCATGAAACGGTAAAACCAGCGTTAATTGCTGGTTCCACGACTTTATACGCTGTGTGGTCGCGTACATCACTACAAGATAACGCGTACTCAACGCAATCAGTGATGCTTTGAGTCACAGTGTCATTGTAGCAAAAACCATCAGAGTTCAATCTGATGGTAAACCCTGTACCATTAGCGACCCAACCATCGCTTCTCATTTTCATGCTGGCTTTTAAACCGGCGCTGTGCAGACCATAAGTCAGAGCTCTCGCTCTTCTCCAACCAACGTATGAAACGTTTGTTGCGTACGTTTCATACGTGTCGTACTCAACGAGCTCGCCGACCTGTGGTCTTTTTCCCAAAAAATGGGAGGTAATTTCAAACGCACCGACGAAGTACACTCCGCCGGTGCGTCTTACTCTACCAGTTTTCATGCTTCACCGCACCCGATGCAAGGGCTATCGCCCTCACACCCGCAGTGTGGGCATCCCATGTATGAGTCACTCTGACCTGAGTAGAGTGACCTCTTTTCTTCTTCTTCTTTTTTGCAACACTTGTTTTTGTTTTTGCAACATTTGTTGTTATTGTTGTTTTTGCATTTGTTGTTATTGTTGTTTTTGCAGTTGTTGTTATTGTTATCACACATCTTGTTATACCGCGTGTCGTATGGTGACACGTACCTCAGATAAATTAAGTGAACCGCTATCCGATCTGTTCGGTTCACTGTTCATTTAACAATCTAACAAAGCAGCTGTTAGATTTGTTCCTCTTACTCTGTCTTTAAATAACGATAAAGACATGAGCATTTTTCTGTCAACGTTAATTGTGTGAGAAGAAATACGTGGACCTGATACGACCACATATTTCTGGCTTATCACACAACTATAGCCCATCTTGTTAACTACGTCAACGACGTAGTTAACAATGGGCCCCATTTCGCTGTGGTGCATGCTGTTAAAAAGAAACCGGAACGAATTTCTTCTTAACGGCTTTCTTTTTGATACCGTTCTTCAACGCTTCGGTGTATTTTTCGACCTTGTCGAGATCGACGTCACCGTCGGCGGTCATGAGAGAGGCCTTGAAGGCCCTCAACCCGGCGAACCACGCTTTATGACTCTTGTATGGGTGTCCCTCACGGAACACCTTCTCCTCTGGGACAGTGCCGTCGTTGTTCGTGACCAACGGTGTCAGGTCAAACAGATTGTTTGACAAGGCCGCAGTTTGCACCGCGGCTAATGGGGCGAATAACTGGTTGCACCAACGTACACCTGCGGCCTTATAGGCCTCTGTGTAGTTAGTTGTCTTACCAACGATAAGCTTGCTGACCAAGTGGTCAATAAGCTTATCAGCTGTGGAAGCAGCTGATTCGACGTTTTCGATTTCTACGTTTTCGATTTCTACGTTTTCGATTTCCATTTTCGTTTCTCTTTCTTCAAGTGGCGAAATTGCCACGGGGCGTGATGAGGGAATCGAACCCTCACTTGCTTACCTAAGTCACGCTAGTGCTATGAACGACGTTGGATGACGGCGCATACCGCATCGCGTATCGCGTCTTTATTGTATCCTTCGAGTATTTGGAATGGCACCCTGTTCATACACTCAGCTAGCCACTCAAAGCTGACTATCCAGCTTGATACCTTTTCGTCTATTTCTTCTTTCTTCTTTTCCCACTTCTTTATTTGTTGTTTTGTGGTCTCTATTTTTTGTCTCATACCCTCCATTTTTGTTTTTTCCTTTAACAAAAATGATGAGAGCTTGTCATCGCTCCCCTCCTCTTTGATAAGGTTTTCGATGGTTGATATAGATGAAGCGGCAGCAGCGGCCTGCTCTTCAAGACGCTTGCAGCTATCTTGGAGGTACGGCAACTCTGACAGGTCATCTGCCACCCCTTCTACTGCCTCCATTTTTGACCTTACATGAATCACAGCTTCTATTAGGTCATCGACCGCCTTTTTCTCGCTCGTGGCTTTCGCTACTTTTCTAGTGGCGAAAGCCAAAGTATCAATCATATCTTCTAATGTGGTTGTGGTTGTGGTTGTATTTTCCATTTTCGTTTCTCTTTCTTCAAGTGGCGAAATTGCCACGGGGCGTTGTAGGGGAGTCGAACCCTCACTGTTGACCATCAACACCTTTTTACTTTCCACATTGAAAGAAGTATTTTCCTGTTTCCATGTCAGCCACTGAAAAACATGGGATAATTTCTTTCATGCCATACTTTTGTATGGCTCTAGACCCTATGCTTTTATCGAGTTTTACATAACCAACCAAACGAAATCTTGATTCTCTAACCATCACAATTTCTTTAACGATGACGTTGTTGGCACTGTCGTTATAAGTTTTTCTTATGTCGTCCTTTATTTTTTCTATTATGTCATCTGTGAAAGCGTGTATATTATCGCCTTCTTGTTGAGCTTTACATGAGCATACAACAAGCGTTATGGCGGTTAGTATAACTGCAAATTTCTTGTGCATTTTCGTTTCTCCTTTTTCAAGTGGCGAAATTGCCACGGGGTGTGGTGAGGGAGTCGAACCCTCACTATTTACCACTCACACGAACGCACTAGCTACGCTTTGTGCTCACTTGTTAGTTGTTAAAAGTAAACTATACGTAAAACCGTATGCGAAACCATATGCGAAACTACTAGCAAGAGGGTTAATTGTTCTCTCTGCAACGAACATAATGTTATAAACAGGGTAGTTTACAAGTATACTAGAAGTACTCGTTTTTGGTACAGTACGCGACCCTGCTTGTTCATAATTACGCGACAATATAAAAAGAATTAGTATAATAAACACCATTATAACTACGTTTTTCGTGTTATCCGTTTCAGTTTCCATTTTCGTTTCTCCTTCTTCAAATAGCGAAATTCATCACAATGATGTTACCGCGTCAGCCACTCACGACTGCTATTCAGCGGACAATTTTGATAATTCTAACCACGTGTTCGTCATTTGGTCACTGGTGGTGCCTGGATAAAGTCCAGTACCAGGACGCTGTTCAGCAGTTTGTGCCACTTGGCTAGCATACTGCAGACTATATATGGAGTTGATCTTGTCTTCAAGCGACTTAACATCATCGACGTTAGTGATAGACGCAGCCAACCTTTCCCTTAACACCTTGTTTGATATCACGCCGAAGACAGCCTCTTCGTACTCCACTATCTTTGACACATCAGTCTTCTGATGCATGCTACTGATAGTAGTCAACATTTCAAGCAGCTTGACATACTCTTGTGCGGCTAATCTACTCTTCTTGGATATACCAACGGCCATAGCTGCGGCCTTATCGACATCTGATATACCCATGATACCACCAGATGATGGATACAACTGCTGACGGTATAATGTGTAATCATCTATATCTGATGGTTTGACGTCGTAAGCTTTATGCCCAATCTGGTACTGCAAGTCCCGTAATTTGGACAACTTAGACATAGCATAGCTTCGTTGTGTTGATGACTCAATACAACGCGTTGAATACTCCATTAGCTCTTCAACGCGTGAAATTCGCTTGTGGGAAATGTATGAGTGTATAACAAACGCTGTAAAAACAAGCGCGATCGCAACAGTCTTGCACATTTTCGTTTCTCTTTCTTCAAGTGGCGAAATTGCCACGGGGTGTGGTGAGGGAGTCGAACCCTCACAAACTTACCACTCACACCTTTAAAACGCTTGTACGAATTCGCGTTTCTTTAAGACTGGCGTTCTGCCAGCCTCAATGAGGACTGCGATGTAAGCAGCTCGCTGTCTCGTCTTACGACGAGCTCGTTGTTTAGAGCTCCTCGATTTCCCACTTTCTTGTGGGAAACCAACGACAACAGCATGTGTTGTCCTCCCCGTAACTGGGTGCGTTGCAACGCACTCAGTTTGCCAGCGATATGTACCGTCAGACATCTCTGCAAATACATCTGACGATGTTAGAATTCTTACGTCTGTGTGCTTCATCTCTTTGTACCGTGTGTCGTATGGTGACACGTACCTCAGATAAGTTAAGTGAACCGCTATCTGATCTCACGGTTCACTATATTTGAAAAGCGGTGCGAATTCACCGCGGGGTGTGGTGAGGGAGTCGAACCCTCACTGTTGGCCACTCACACCATTAACCAGTTCGTTCCCAGGAGACGGAGACCTCCTTTGGAACGAATTGGTTGTCAAATGTGACGAACAGCATTTCACTCTTGCTGTTCCCACTAAACAGAGCGTGTTCAGCTCTATATGTTCCTTTGCTCAGGACGTTGAGCTTTGGCTCAACGTCGTACCCTGCAGCTTTGGCGGCGTCAGCAGCCCTCTTTTCAATCACCCGCGTCCAGAATTTGGGGCAACCGTTCCAGCTGTCCCAGTCATTTTGTTTAACTGATGACTTCACTTTGCACCCGCAGGTGCAAAGTGATACTTTTTTCATTGTAACCACGCAGTATTCAATTTTTTCCATTTTCTTTTACCACGCGTCGTATGGTGACACTGACCTCAGATTTATTAAGTGAACCGTTATCTGATCTCACAGTTCACTATACTTGAAAAGCGGTGCGAATTCACCGCGGAACGTGGTGAGGGAATCGAACCCTCATAAGTTAACTCACCAGAGCACCACGTTGTTGATAACCACCTTATTGTAAGGTGATTATCCACCATTCAAACGACGCCCCTTCTGGGAGTGTGGTTTGTCCTGGGGCCAGTTGTGGCCCCTTATATTGGCCAAGGACCAAACGTGTCCCCTTCGTCAGGGACACGTTTAACCTGTTCATTTTCACTTCCACCCCGAGGGTGGTAGTGAAAAGACCGGCGGTGTCGGCGTGTCCGACACCGGACACGACCGAAGTTGAAGAAGTGATAGCTGCAACCTCCGATGAGGTGGCAGCTTTCATTGCAATACTGCAACCCTCTATCGGCAACATACCAATAGAGAATGCTGACACCACAACTGTGGTGTCAGCGTCGTTTTGCACCACATCACATGGTGACGTGGTGACGTGGTACCACGTCACCACCGCTCCCTCTGGGAGGGAGACTGAACCTTCTGGTAATCGTGGGCCAGTGTACTGACCAACGATCACAACGTCAGCGTCGGTGACGCTGACGTTGATTCTGTTCATATGTACTTCCACCCCGAGGAGGGTGGAAAATAAGCCAGCGGTGCTGGCGAACCCGACAGCGCTGGTAAAACCAGCGCTTAACAAAGTGGCCGCCTCTTGGGCGGTTATTTTAACCACGCTGACCACTCGGTCAGCGTGGTTAAAGATAGAAACTGGGAGGGAGTTCATTAATACTGTTGCCATTTTCTTTTACCACGCGTCGTATGGTGACACTGACCTCAGATTTATTAAGTGAACCGCTATCTGATCTTACGGTTCACTATACTTGAAAAGCGGTGCGAATTCACCGCGGAACGTGGTGAGGGAATCGAACCCTCATAAACTAGCCCACCAGGGCCACCACGTTGGCTACATTAGTCGTCGCCGACGCCGAAGTAGCCATCACCGAGGTACCCGGAGGCGTACCTCGATTTTTCCTTTGGGGAGGCTATGAGTGGCCTATTACCACTCATAGCCTCTTTCACAACCTGACATACGAGACTGGCATCGTCAGTCTCGTATGTCACACCCTCGAACTCAAACTCGTCTGTTGAGGGCTTATACCCCCGTACGACGAGTTTGAGTCCGGATACCCGGACATACCACGTTGCACCGTCTGGTGCAACGAACTTTTGCTCGTACTTTTTGTACGAGCGATCAAATTCACGCTGTTTTTCTCGCTTATCGAGAAAAACAGCGTATGCATCCTTAACATCGTTAAGGATGCATACGACATTACCGTACTTGTTAACGGTAATGTCGTTTGCAAACGGTACGGATATAATGAAATTATACCCGTACTCGTTTACGGTGTGGGTTATGCCAATGGACTTCATCCATTGGCATAACCTATTGACAACGCTCACCGCGAGATTTTTCTCAGCAGCGAGCTTACGGACAGCGACAACGTCTTTGTCGCTGTCCGTACTGTTTCCATCGACGTGGAGTTGCACGTTGTGCAACATGTAACTCCACATCTTCATATGGAAATTGAATTCGGCGTTTACGCCGAATTCAATTTCCAACTTCCTCACAAACGGTGGCTTTTCTGGGGCCACCGGCGGCTCAAAGGCCTTTAGCCTCCCAGCCGCCATGTCGGCTGCCCTTTCTCTGGCAGCCCTCCAATTTGCCATTTCTGGCTCCGTGTGTCGTATGGTGACACTGACCTCAGATAAGTTAAGTGAACCGTTATCTGATCTCACGGTTCACCATACTTGAAAAGCGGTGCGAATTCACCGCGGAACGTGGTGAGGGGATCGAACCCTCATTAAGGCTCACCAGAGCCACCACGTTACTACATTAGTCGTCGCCCTCGTGGCAGAAGTCCAAACCTGGCGTTGACCCGCCAGAGCTTGGTACTCGTTCCTTAAGGGTGACTTTCACCTCACCATTAAGGACCTTCTCTACGAAAGCGTACAATTCGTCGTAACTGACGAACTCTACGCTTTCGAAGTCGTGTTCATAGAAGCCTACGCACCGTGCGTAGACTTCAATCCTCGCCGTCCTTTTGTTCGGCGAGATGAACCATCTTAACTGACCGACCTCAAAAGAGGTCTCGGTCAGGTCTGATGGCCACGACTCGATTATAGAGTCTTTGGCCATCAGTTCGTCAATGACCTTACGTGCGTTGTGCAACGTAAGGTCATTGGAAAATAAGCACTCACCAGAGTGCTTACTAAAGACGTGGCTTGTTAAGCCACGTCTGTAGGTGAAACCTACAGAATCAAAGAGGCTGAACACCTCTTTGATTTCTTTCTCTTTGGCCGCTTCCGCGGCCTTTTTGGTATCGAGTTCACCAAGAACGCTCTTGGCGAATTCAATACACTGGGCGATGGTTCGCCCACTTTCCCGGTTCCCATAGGAACCGGTTTCAAATGACCCGGAAGCAACATCAAAACTGATGTTGCTTTCACCGACACTGGTGTGCCAACCAGTGTCGGTCATTGTCATCCGGGATTTAATCCCGGCTTTGGTGAAGGCCTCATTTAAGGCCCTCACCTTTTGCCAGCCAGAATAGCTGGCTTTGTTGGCGCGACCATCCGCGCCAACAATATACTCTATTTCCTCGGCGACGAACGGTCGTCGACCGAGGAAACTGTTAACGACATCGATTTCGATGCCGTTAACCATGTAGCGGCCGTTCTGCCGCTTTAGAGTTCCTTTGACCACCATACGTGGCCTCCAATGCCACGTATGGTGTGGCTTACCTCAGATTTGTTAAGTGAACCGTTATCTGATCTGTGCGGTTCACTGCACTCAATAAGCGGCGTTAACTAGCCGCGGAACGTGGTGAGGGAATCGAACCCTCACTAAGGCTCACCAGAGCCCCACGTTAGGTCATTCTTGTGGAACAAATGACCTGACGAGCGTGAACTCGTCGAAGATGTCCCACAAAGGTGGGACACTTCCTATGCAGGATGCTGACGTCATCGTCAGCATCCCCTCGTCGACGTCCACGTGGACGTCGACTTCTTGTCCAATTACGTTGGACATGAGCCTCGAGAGCTCTTGTCCAACATTTTCTTCGAAATCGACATTTGTGTCGATTTCGACAACCTCTGATGCGTCACTTGAACAGTGACGCATCACATCGGATATCAGTGAGGCCCTGCGGCCGGCCTCACTGATATCCCCACCACTGATGGAAATAACCATTTCTGGCTCCTTGTGTCGTATGGTGACACTGACCTCAGATTTGTTAAGTGAACCGTTATCTGATCTGTGCGGTTCACTACATTTGAAAAGCGGTGCGAATTCACCGCGGAACGTGGTGAGGGAATCGAACCCCCATCAATTAGCCCACCAGGGCTACCACGTTGTTGGCTCAGTAAACCACTGAGCCAACGTCTCCGAGCTCAGTGGCGAGCTCTGTTATTTCGTTGATGAGCTCTTGCTCATCAACGAAATAACAGCTATATTCGTACCTATCAGCGTCGTCTGACGCTGATAGGTACGAGTGGCGGGCGCATAGCGCCTCGCCCAGTTCAGCGCATTTTGCGCTGGCCTGGCGGGCCAGTGCAAAAGCAGTCCGGGCTCTTCGCCCGGACTCTATATACGACTCGTCAAACTTCATCATTTCTGGCTCCTTGTGTCGTATGGTGACACTGACCTCAGATTTGTTAAGTGAACCGTTATCTGATCTGTGCGGTTCACTGTATTTAATAAGCGGCGCGAATTCGCCGCGGAACGTGGTGAGGGAATCGAACCCTCATTAGTTAGCCCACCAGAGCTACCACGTTACTGATGTGGCGTGTTACGCCACATCACAGAGGCCATCTTTGATGGCCTCCTTGTCCATCCGCCGGAGGCGGATGGTCTTCTTCAATAGATCGGTTCCCGTTCGGAACCTGTCCCGGTTCCGCACGGGAACCGTGCGGGACAGGTGGTCGGTTCCTGTTCGGAACCGGGTGGCCACAAAGGCCACCCCACAACGCCCCACCTGGGGCTCCCACGAGGAGGGGGTTAACCCCTCCTCGTGTAACTTGGCATATGGGACCAGCCGGCTGGTCCCATTACAGTAGAGGGTGTCACACTCTACTGGGGTGTCACCCTCTACGGGTGACACGACCTTTCTACAATGAGGACATATTGTCCTCATTGTAGAAAGGTCTAGGCCGAATGTCGGCCTTTTTTGCTTTGTCATTTTCTTATATCCTGTGTCGTATGGTGACACTGACCTCAGATTGGTTAAGTGAACCGCTATCTGATCTCATGGTTCACTTGATTTACTATTTGCTGTTGATCTCGAAGACATACGTCTTCGAGAGCTCGTTTTCGTTTTCGTAAACTGGCTTGTGGCCTTGGGCCACAAGATGCTGAACGATTCTCATAGCAGAATCGTTCATCTCGACGATTCTGCGATGATTATCATCGCCTGCAGTCTCGGTCACGAGCGGTCTAAGCTCGCGAGCGAGCTTAGACCTATCGTACTTCCATGTGTATCCATGTTCCCAGTTGCACACGTAGTTGGCTACGTGTACTTCTGGGCGGAGGTTAGGGTCTGTACAGACATTCTGGACTTTGACCCTGATCTCCTTCATCTTGTTGTGTCGCATGGTGTGACACCTACATCAGATAAGTTAAGTGAACCGCTATCTGATCTCACGGTTCACTACATTTGAAAAGCGGTGCGAATTCACCGCGGAACGTGGTGAGGGAATCGAACCCTCACTAGTTGGCTCACCAGAGCCACCACGTTAGTAATTGGGGGCGTATGTCCCCAATTCAGCCTGTGGCCAAAAGGCCACAGGCTGATCACGCCGCCATGGCGGCATCCCACCTGGGACAGGTTGCACATATGTGTGCCACCTGTCCCAGGTTCTATTATATTGCCGGTCGGCATTCCGACCGGTTGAGGATAGCAAAACTCTTGTTTTGCCATCCTCAAAGATGATGGCAAAACCATCGCCAGCTAACCGGCTGGCGAACTCGTCACTGATGGTCCTAGCAGCCATGCTGGACTTCCTAATGTGTCGTATGGTGACACTGACCTCAGATTTGTTAAGTGAACCACTATCTGATCTCATGGTTCACTGTTGTCTTAAAAGAGGATGACGTCAATCATCAACTTGACGTCATCCTCTTTCGTTTGTTCGCTGGCTGCTATCACCGGCAGCCAGCGAACCACGTCAGACCACTTTGCGACGACACCACGTCGTTCGCTTAAAGTGGTCTGACGTTTCTTCGGCACGTTCTTCATGTGCCTTGAAAGTGTCGTATGGTGACACCGACCTCAGATTTATTAAGTGAACCGTTATCTGATCTCACGGTTCACTATGACAAGCAGCGCCAATTCGCCGCGGGGCCCGGTATAGGCACTTAGCCTACACCGGGCCATGAATTCTCCGTCACTTAGGTGACACTATGACGGAGAACCCGCGGTGTTTTACTGGACGCATTGGGTGCGTCCAGTAAAACACCGCCAAAAAGGCCATCGTTATGGCCACGAAAAAGACGTACCTCACGGCAGTCTTTTCCTTTCTGTGTGGTCTATTGTTAATTGGTACCTGTGGCGACCACACACACCACAAGTACCGTTTTATACTTGTACTCTAAAGTAACACAGCCGAAACAGGGGAGTACAATACCCTGTTTCAACCAAGTCCCGGTGTACTTATACCCCCACCGGTAGGGGTTGAGGATCACTCCTCAGAGGACATAATGTCCTCTAAAGAGTGGCCCTCGCTGAGGGCCGCTTTGATGGCAGCGCGCGCTGCCATCAAAGCGGTCATTGGTTTGGTGACCTCTACGGTCACCAAACCGACTGGCAGGGGCCCCTGGCCCTTGCAACTAATGTTCAGGTTGGACTTGCCAACCTGAACGTTGGTCACCTTGAACGGTTTCCCGTTCAAGGTAATGGTGTCCCCCTCAACGGGGGATAGTTTATATTCCAACGGGAGCACTAGGCTCCCGTTGGAACGGTTTACTACATTAATCATCTTTTTATACCGTGTGTCGTATGGTGACACTGACCTCAGATTTATTAAGTGAACCGTTATCTGATCTGTGCGGTTCACTAATAAGCGGTGCGAATTCACCGCGGAACGTGGTGAGGGAATCGAACCCTCATCAACTAGCCCACCAGGGCCCCACGTTTGAGTGGGATTACTCCCACTCAACCCGACGGAGAGACCCGTCGGGGAACACGTCCACCTGCCCGTCGGCAGTGATGGTGGACGCATACTCGACTACACCATCCTTGGTGTAGTCGTATGAAAGTGACCAGTTAGGACTGGTCACTTTCATTACATAATACTCCCCGGCGTGTCTCTTAGAGACACCTCCGGAGAATACTACTTCTAAACCAGTGTGAGCAACATTGCTCACACTGTAACGCTTACCGGCCCCAGGCCGTCCGGTAAGCGTGAACACCATCTGCCCAGACCCCGGGCAGATGGTGATGCTGGACCCATCCTTGTGGATGGGTCCAGCCCCTAAGTCAGGGTCGAACTCGACCCTGACTCCGAGTGTTCCCCACTCTGTGGGGAACGATGGGTGCCAGTAATGACACCCATCTGTCACATCCTCTTTCGAGGCTGTGACCTTGGCCGCCTCTAAGGCGGCCTTAGCAGCGGCCTCTTTGGCCGCCTTGGAAGCGGCAGCGGCCGCCTCCTTAGCCGCAGCAGCCTCTTTGGCCGCCGCTGCTGCCCGTGCCTTAGAGGCGGCTGAAAAAGCTGCCTCTAAGGCGTTTTTTGCGTCGCATATTAAGCGACGCACCTCAAAGCCGCTCGTGGCGGCCTTGACTTGAGCCTTGGGGTACTCCCCAAGGCTCGGGTTCTCCTCATAGAGTCGTTTAAGTTTAAACGACTCTATGACGACTTCGTCCTTAAAGGACAGAGCCCATGAGGGCTTGTCCTTTAAGGACTCGTACCTCTCCATGAAAGAGGCTTCTTCTGCCTCCTCCATGGAGAGAGTTTCGGCTGCTGCCCACTTTGCGTGGGCAGCAGCCGAGGTGTCCAGGTGAGAGCACTCGGCTCTCACCTGGGTGAGGCACCTCTCCCATTCCTCCCTGATAGGGGCGGAATGGGAATACTCGATCGACGAGAGGTACTCGTCGATCGAGTTCACCGTTGTGCCTTCCTCAACGGTGACGGTCTCACCGTTGAGGAACTTAAGTACCACCATCGTGGTACTTACCTTCCGGGTCCCTGCGAACCCGGAGGGGTCATCCACAAACTCATATGAGTTTGTGGATGACAAAACTATTGGCTCCCCGAGTACGAGAGCCAATAGCGACGCTCGTACTCGGGGAGTATTCATCATTCTCCCCATTCACACCCTATGCCCACGTATGGTGTGGGCTCACCCCAGATTGTTATCGGTGAGAATATCTGGTCTCATACTCACCGATCCTAGTGGGTGTCACACCTAATAGTGTCACACCCGGTATACATGTCACCATACCCAATATAGAGTACGGTGACAATATATGTTGCGGGGCCCACGCCGGATACACGTCCCCCTTGGTTGGGGGCGGGCGCGAGGCACGCCTCGCGCGTCACCGTCGCCGGCCGCCGCACCCGATCCGCGCGAGGCCCTTTTGTGGGGAAATGTGTGTACGTGTGCGATGGGGTATGGTCATGTGCGAGAATGTGCGTCTCCAATTTACGCGAGAGCGGTCCCTCTTTGGAGTTTAGACCCCTAATTTGAGCGTTTCTCTTTTGTTCTTCTTCTTCTTCTTCTTCTTCTTCTTCTTCTTCTTCTTTTGTTCTTCTTCTTCTTCTTTTGCTCTTCTTCTTTTTGTTGTTGTTGTTCTTTCTTTTTTGTTGTTGTTCTTTCTTTTTTGTTGTTGTTGTTCATCACCATTGTTGTTGTTTTTTTTGTTGTTGTTTTTTTGTTGTTGTTCATCATTGTTCATCATTGTTGTTCATCATTGTTGTTGTTCATCATCATTGTTGTTGTTCTTGTTATTGTTCTTTTTCTTGTTATTGTTCTTTTTTTTGTTGTTTTTTGTTGTTGTTCATCATCCATCATCATTGTTGTTCATTGTTCTTTTTTTTGTTGTTCTTTTTGTTGTTTATCACCACCATCATTGTTGTTCATCGTCATCACCATAATCATCATTGTTGTTACCATCGTCATTGTTGTTACCATCATTATTGTTGTTACCATCGTCACCATCATTGTTGTTCATCATCGTCGTTGTTGTTGTTATTGTTCGTCATCACCGTTGTTTTTTGTTGTCATCGTCATCGTTGTTGCTATCATTCACCAGTAAAGCTTTTTTATAGAAAAAAAGCAGTTGGTATACGTATTGTTGTCATTTTTTGCGTTACATGTATACTTTGTTTTTCTTTTTTCTGATTTTGCTTCTGCTGTTGTAGCAACAAAAGAAGACCGCTTAAATCGGTCTTCTTTTTCTTTTTCTTTTTCTTTTATCTTGTTTTTCTTTTGTTTAATTTTGTTTCGTAGTCATCATACCTAATCAGCACTATGATAAACGATAAGATAGACGCTACCATAAATGAGTTCATTTTTTTTTCATACCACAGAGACTGTTATTTTTCTGTTTTTACAGAAAAATAACAGTTTAAATCGACATCTTTCGTCGCCCGGTATACTCTTCTTTAGGGTATTTCTTATCATTTAAATCCAACTCTTTGGTGCTGCCAGCACTTTCTACCGACTTCATCTTTTCATTATACTCTTCTTCAGAGTATTTCTTGCCATTTAAGTACCACTCTTTCGTGCCATCAGCATTTTCTACAGCCGGACCATCTTCTCTGTGCCGTTCGCCGTTTACCCACCACTCTTTATCACCATCAACATACTCTATCGCTGGCCCACCTATTCTATGGGGCCTGTTATTTAAATACCACGCCTTATCGCCACTAGCGTACTCTAACGCTGGCCCATCTTCCCTGTGCTTTTTGTGATTTTTTATATAACAAATGTTAAAAGTGCTATCGAGGTATGACCCATCAGGCAGGTTGTGCTCATTATTATACCAGTCGGCTTGATTGTGCTTAGCAAACATATTTATGTACTTACTATTCACGTTATTTTTTGACTTAGCGGCTTTTTCAAGAATTTTTATACTAGGCTTATGCTTTATACGCCTGATATATTCAAAAAATACATCAAAGTTCATCATAGCGGCGAATAGCTTGTCGTTTTCATTAAACTCATCGTAGTATTTAGCTATATACTTAGCAAGTGCCTCCGAATTCCTCCCAGCTGCAATCATGTCTTTAATATTGCTACTACTAGCGTCTTTTGATTTTATTAACTTAGCGGTCTTAATAAACTGTGTTGCATCACTTATTGCTTTATCAACATCTAACGTTGACTTCTCACTAATGAAAGATTTTTCGACTTCTTGGTTGTTTCCAGTGGTTATGATTACTTTATCAATTTTTCTATCACCTTGATTGTCACTAACATACAGCGACAAGCAAATACGACTTAGGTCAAGCTTTTCATACTTAATGGCCTTTGCTGGATACACAACTGGTTTTTCATTTTTATTTATACAAAAGAAATTAACAGCTCCATCATCTTCGTACGTTTCATAATATGAAGAATTTGGCATGGAAATACACCACGCAGTGTTTTTGCCAGCTTCAACGCTTCCAGCTTTAGATCTTATAGCCCAGACTTCCCACCCCGGTCCATAATCTCCATCAAACTTAACTGATCCACGCGGAATACTAAACTTCGTTAACGCTTCACTGTATTTTTCTATGTCAGAAAAATCAGCAGTTTCAATAGCTTTATTCCTCGATTCATTTATATAAGAATCGGCTTCATTGTACAACTCATCAAACGTGTATTGGTTTATATCTTTTTTCTTAAAAGACGACTTATACCTTTCAAACATATTCGATAGCTCTGCTAAGTCCTCAATATCAATATTTTTATTGTTTTTGTACTGTTTCATTTGCCAGTCTAAAAACTTTAGACTTCCAGACTTGTCAAGCTTCTTTAGTTTATCTATGACATCTTTGTTTTCTTCACCATATTTTCTTATAGCGTCTTCATACCTACCAGCGATTATGATAAACGATAAAATATTACGTTCAAACGACAATATAGACGCTATTCTAAATAAGTTCATTTTTTGATACCACCGAAACACCGTTATTTTTCTGTTTTTACAGAAAAATAACGGTTTATCTCGATTTCTTTCGTCGCTCCATTTCTACATTATACTCTTCTTCAGAGTATAATGTACCGTCTAAGAACCACAGTTCATCATCATCATACTCTATCGCCGGTCCGTCTTCTCTATGAAGCCTACCATTCACCCACCACTCTTTTCTACCATTAGCGTATTCTCTCGCTGGCCCACCTTTTCTGTGAAACTTACCATTTATACGCCACTCTTTGTCACCATTAACACGTTCTATCGCTGGTCCGCCTTCTCTATGTATTTCACCATCCATATACCATTCTTTGTCACCACTAGTGTATTCTATCGCTGGTCCATCATCTCTGTGCAATTTACCATTCACCCACCACTCTTTTCTACCATCATTTTCTACCGCTGGACCGTCATCTCTATGACGTTTGCCATTTATCAACCATTCTTTGTCACCATTAGCTTTTTCTATCGCTGGCCCATCTTCTCTGTGCAGTTTACCATTTTTATACCACTCTTTGTCACCATTGGCTTTTTCTACCGCTGGTCCGCCATCTCTATGTAATTCATCATTTATACGCCACTCTTTATCACCATTAGCAAATTCATTAGCTGGCCCATCTTCTCTGTGTCTTTTGCCATTTTTATACCATGATTTAGTACCATCATCAAGTTCTATCGCTGGCCCATTTTCTTTATGCAATTTACCATTAATATACCACTCTTTATCTCCATTGAACCGCTCTATCGCTGGCCCGTCGTCTCTGTGCAATTTGCCATTTTTGATATGACCAACATCAAAAGTGTTATTAATATATGACCCATCAGGCAGGTTTTGTTCATTTCTATACCAGTCAGCTGGTTTGTACTTAGCAAATAGTTTTAGATACTTACTATTCACGTTATTTTTTGACTTGGCGGCTTTTTCAATAATACTTATGTCAGGCTTATGCTTTGTATACCTTGCGTTATCAAAAAACACATCAAAATTTATCATAGCGGCGAATAACTTCTCATTTTCATTAAATTTATAATAATTGTCATTTATATATTTAGCAAGAGTCCCCGGATTCCTTCCAATTGCAATCATATCTTTAATATGAGCGTTACTGGTATCTTTTGATTTTACTAACTTAGCTGTCTTAACAAACTGTGTTGCGTCTTTTATCGCTTTATCAATATCTAACGTTGAATTTTCACTAATGAAAGATTTTTCGACTACTTGGTTGTTTCCAGCGGTTATGACAATTTTATCAATTTTTCTATTTTGTTCGTCATTGTCATTAACATATAGCGACAGTGAAATATGACTTAGATCAATCTTGTCATGCCTTATGGCTTTCTCATGATACACAACTGGTTTTTCATTTTTGTTTATACAAAAGAAATGAACAGCCCCATCATCTTCATACTTTTCATAATACGATGAGTTTGGCATGGAAATACACCATGCAGTATTCTTACCAGCTTCAACACTTCCAGCTTTAGATCTTATAGCCCAGACTTCCCACCCGGGCCCATAATTGTCATTTAGCTTAACTGACCCACGAGGGATGCTGAATTTCGTTAACGCTTCACTGTATTTTTCTATGTCAGAAAAATCAGCCGTTTCAATAGCTTTATCTCTTGCCGACTTCACATAAGAATTAACTTCATTGCGCAACTCATCAAACGTATACTGGTTTATGTCTTTTTTCTTAAAAGACGACTTATACCTATCAAATATGCTTGAAAGTCCGGCAAGTTCTTCTATCTCAATCGAATTGTCGTTTTTGTATTGTTTCATTTGCCAGTCTAAAAACTTTAAGTTTCCCGACTTATCAAGTTCTTTCAGCCTATCTATAACGTGTTTGTTTTCTTCACCATATTTTCTTATAGCGTCTTCATACCTACCAGCAATTATGATAAACGATAAAATATTACGCTCAAACGACAATATAGACGCTATTCTAAATAAGTTCATTTTTATACCACCGAAACTGTTATTTTTCTGTTTTTACAGAAAAATAACAGTTTATCTCATGGCTTCATTCATCTTCCATATTAGAACAGCTTCTTCTTGAAGAAGCTTAGTTGTTTGTTTGCCGTCAACCCACCATTCATCACTACCATCAACGCGCTCCACTGCTGGTCCATTTTCTCTATGAAGTTTCCCGCAATTGAACCACGCTTTATAACCACTGGACATTTCAATAGCTGGACCATCAGCTTTATGGAACACACCGTTTGAAATATAACATACATTACCAAGCCAACTTATATATGAACCATCACTTAACGTGTTGTATGTTCTCTCCCAGTCAGTTCTAACGTGTTTTACCATTTCATTACCTCAATTAACGTGGTTATGTATCGTGTCACTTCATAGCTTCATTTAATTTCCATATTTTTAACGCTTTTCTATACTCCGTTTTTGACGTGTACCTATTATCATTGACCCATAATTCGCTATCACCATTAGCGTACTCAACCGCTGGCCCGCCATCTCTATGAAGAGCACCGAAATGGTACCACAATTTATCACCATTAGCGTGTTCTATCGCTGGACCACCATCTCTATGCAACTCATTATTTATATACCAAGCTGTATACTCATTAACAGAGATGACAGCAGGACCATCATTTCTGTGTAGTAGCCCATGTGTATACCACTCTGTTACATACGCGTCATGTTCAACAGCCGGCCCGTTCTCTCTGTGAAGAGAACCGTTTATATACCATTCACGCCTCTCACCTAAAACACTCGAGTTGTTTGTATCAAGCCACCAACACCTAAGTCCACTTTTATATACAATTGCTGGACCGTCATCATTACTGATTGATCCATTCATAATGTGACATGTGTCACCATATACGTTAATATACACACCATCGCAAAGGTTAGAATTGTCAAGTAGTACGTCTAACCAATCGAAGTCTTTGTATACATTCATTTTCACATGACCTGTCATTGTTTTAAGATTTTTACGATCACTATGGTTCAAAAAAAAACTTTGTTATTTCATTGCCTCATTTAACTCATAAACCAGGCAAGCCTCTGTATAGCTATCAATTGTTTTGTACTCCTTTCCTCCAACCCACCACTCACGCTCATAACACTTAGAATATAGGACGGAAGAAATAAGCGGTGTATAATTACACTCACGCCCAAACTTAGGCCCAAACAAAGGCATGAACCTGTTGTTTAACCCATGAACGATGTTAACAGCTGTTGACTCAGCACTGTGAAGTACACCATTGGCGTACCACAAGTTGGTGCCATTTATTAATTCAACAGCTGGTCCACCATCCCTATGTAGCATGTCGTTTATATACCACTCTTTGTCACCATTGGAGTACTCTATCGCTGGCCCACCTTCTTTATGAAGCTTACCATTCTTTATATGACAAATATTGCACTTGGCGTCGACATACGTTCCATCACATAACTTATTTTTATCTGAACTAATATTAATCACATTCATATAACCATTTACTTCACCGAATTTTAAGAAATTACTCACTGCGACTTCGTAACCTTCTTTCGTGCTAAACATTCTGCCATTTATACACCAGCACTCACCACCGTTACTAAACTTCTTAGCTGGCCCATTAATTCTATGCAGAACTCCGTTCTTATACCAGACATCGTTGTTATCCATTTCTATGGCAGGTCCGTCATCTCTATGCAATTCACCATTTCTGTACCACATTTTAATGCCATTACTATACTCTATCGCTGGCCCATCATCTCTGTGTATTTCACCATTTTTATACCACACTTTTGTATCATCAGCAAATTCCATTGCTGGCCCATCTTCTCTATGTAGTATATTGTTTATTAACCACTCTTTGTGACCATTAGGGTCTTCTTCCGCTGGTCCACCTTCCCTATGTTGTTTGCCATTTTTATACCACTCTTTATGACCACCAGCCCACTCTGCCGCTGGCCCATCTTCTCTATGCAATTCATCATTCTCATACCACCATTTACTACCACAGGCTTTTTCTAGCGCTGGCCCATCCTCCCTGTGTCGTTTCCCATTTTTAATATAACAAACGTCACCACCACTGTCAATATATGACCCATCCGGTAAGTTACGTTCATTATTGCTCCATTCATACTTTTTATGCTTTGTCATTTCGTTACCTCACTAACTTTTAATATTATCAAAGAAAAATTCTTATACTAAGACTAATGACGATGTACCTATCCTAAAGTTTTTTTCAGTTGGCTTAACCCCTGATACCGACTCAAAAGCACTAATATAGTCGGCTATTTGTTCTTTTGTTTTCACACCACCAGACACTTTCACACCAACACCGTACGACGACAGCATCGTAACGTGATCAATTGTTGTTTGCTTACCATTCTTACCAGTTGAAGTTTTCAAAAATTGAACACCACTATCAACACACACAAGACATGCGTCGTGCACATTGCTTATTGGCGTTATTGGAGTTTCAAGTATTGCTTTAAACCTTTGACCGTACAACTTAACAAGTTTTGATGGTAACGTGTTGTCATTATAGTTGTATACAAAATCGACTTCATCAGCTCCATTATCAAATAGCACTCCAACTTCTTTAATAACGTCTTCTGTTTTTGATGATCCGTGTGGAAAATTAGACACAGTTACGACTTTGACATTTAGTAGTGATTTAATTGTTTTCACATATTGACCATATACGCATACAGCGTGTATACGATCAATTTTCGGTCCAACGACCTCAGCCCATGAGCCAAAGTCAAGCGCGTTATCATTATCAACAAGCCTTGTTAGTTCTATCATAGCTTCTTCACCTTTTTGTTTTTTCACCGTTGTACCACCACTCAACAACACCGTTAGGTCTTACAACAGCTGGACCACCAGACCTATGAAGTTTGTTATTTTCATAATAACAAACTGTTCCATCTGACAGCGTAACAACATCAACCAGCAGTCCGTTGACTTTTTTCTTCTTTGTTCCTTTTTTATTTCTTAACACTTTAACATCTGACCCTTCGTTGCTAACAACAAATGACACGATGTCTATCACGTCCTGTGTTGTTAGACCAGATCCTGACGCTATTCTGTTTACTCTTGATTCGTTATTTAAAATGATGTTCCAATTGTTCTTTTCAGCTATCGTCATTGACGAATAAACAACAGAAACATCATCTATAAAACCGTCATCATTGTCTATTTCAGTGATTATTACGTGCTCTTTTATATTCCAGTATGTCATCACTAAAAAGACATTATAGTAAGTTTCTTATTGGTTCAAGTTTCTGATTGCTGACACCTTTACATACAACTTATCAAAAAATGTGTGCACTTCACCCTTAACAATAACATCATCACCATTATACACATCGTTTAAAATTGACTCATTATCGAAACACAAATTATAAACTTCATTTATGTGCTTATCACCTATGTACCTCGATGTTCTATTTAAAAACGCCTCAATACACGTTCTACCACTTCTAATAGAAGAAATTGTACCAGTTGTTGTAATACTACAACTAAAAAGTTTAGCTTTGTCAACCTGTGATATGCTTGACGCCACAACATTGAAATTCGTTATTGGTGACCCATTCTTCGAAATATAAGCGTCTTTCACAAGCTGAAATTGACCAGAAACGTGTATACTATCACCAATACTGACCCCATCACATAATTGTTTGTCATAAACAATTATGCCAAATCTTTCTACTATTGGAGATCCGTTATGGTCACCGCTCTTTGAAATGAGAATTATCGTTGTACCATTTTTCTCTTTGATGCTTTTTACTTCCCCAAAGACACAAATTGTATTTTTAAATGCCATGTTTTTCTCTTTTTCTTTGTTAATGGCACCATGGTGGTGCGTTTTTTGTTTTTACACAATGAAAACAATTGCGTGTTGTTTTCATTGTGACAGTTTTCATTTTGACTTCTAATTTTTAAACGCTTCGTCGTAGCTTTCTTTTGTTTCATGTTATTTGTCATTAGTATTGTATCGTATTAATATTAATATTTGTTGTAAATATTGAACTAAATTGGTTGTTAGTGTCGTTATCATATATGTATCTCATTAAATGCGGTATACACACTTCTACGTACATACCATTCTGGTCCTCAAATCTTAATGAAAAGTTTAACCCACACCCGTACGATGGGCCTGTTTGCGCACCAATTGATGGCGGTGAAGAAGCAGCATATTGGTGTGTGGCTGTCCTTACTGAAGCGCCACTCGGCATTTTAAACTTTATGTTATTCGACTCTGAGTACAAAACAGTACCGCCAGTTGGCGTTCCAACATTAGTTAATGATGTGTTTTTTATTAACACAATACCATTTGTGTCAACATTTATTTTTTCGTTATCATTAACTCTAAATGATAACTGAGTACCACCATTTAAAACTGATACATTATTATTACTTGATATAGTGTAGTTGTTGTTTGTTGTGGTTGGTCCACACCATATGACACCATACCCATTATATGATGGGTGGCTCTTAATAGTTACGAACCCATTTGATGTATCATAACTAAACACTGATTCCGTGTCAGTTACTTTTAGTCTTGTCTGACCACTTCCGACTACAACTTCGTTACTGGTGTTAACCTTTAGCATTTGTACATCAAGTGTATTTGATGAATTTCTGCCACTAATTGGCTTATTATTACTAATATTTATACCATTGCTAAACACATGAACTGCTGACACAGTTCTGCTTACTGAATTGTGGACGTATTGCGTGTGGTCATCGGCTAATAAATCTCCGGATTTAGAATGGTTTTGCTTAATCCACTGCATGCCATTCCACACATATCTGTCATATGTTGAAGACTCACACACCATCATACCAATTTTTTTCTTTGAAGCCGGTATACTGTTCCTCTCAGTAGAATTACTGACGGACATATATCCGCCTTGAATGTCTATGTCTTCTACAATAGGAAAATTACTATTTGCAGGTTTTATTGTATCTATAAAATTTATTGACATTTAATTATCCTATCGATATGTCCATTTCACCGGTGTTAGGCCATAATGACCTCCACACCACGTACTGTATAGTAACACCATTATTAGTTACAGGTATTGTATTTGGACCAGAAACTTTTACGAATCCACCCCTGATACCACCAACCATAAAGTTTCTCTCAGCATAAGAGCTCATAAAGTTAAACGCACCACCACTTAATGAAGGAAGTGCTATATACACATACTTTTCCGGATTAGAAGTCGTGTTAACATCAACATTAACGCTAAAATCTGAGTACGACTGACATAGAACATGGTTCATATTATTTATGTGTGTAGCACTGTTTGGTACAAAATAAACATCGACTATATACCCAACTCTTAACCCAATTTTTATTTTATGCTTCTTTGTTTTTGTTTTACCAGCCCTTGTTATACTATAATCAAGGTCTATTGATGGTACCTGTGATGATAAGTCACAGTAATGTGATATTGACGGAGTATTTGTTATGTTAGTTTGTCCACTAACAACATTTGTGACAGAGTTACTGTCAAATGCAACTGAGCTTAGTTTGTATCCTTGTGTTGAATTAACTGTTGCATCAATTGATGATATACCGTATTGTTGCGTCATTGCAGACATATAGTCATTAGACTCATAGCTATTAAGTGTTCTGCCACCAGCAAATGATAACGAATTTATAGTTATTCCAGTAAGGTCAACACCATCTGTGTCCACGTACCCTGGAGTCAGGTACCACTGGCCACTTATTTCTTTTGAAATTAAAGACATGCCATCATCATTAACAGTCACAACGGACTGTGACTTATCAGTTTCAACACCGCACACCTTATGTACAACAGTTGACATCTGTGTTCCAGTAACATCACCTGATAGTGGCGCTGAACTTCCTATTTGCAACTGTTGAAACGTTGGTAATACTGTTGAAGAACCAATTGCTGTTATTTTATAAAACTGATCATCATTGTTATTATATACTATTTGTCCAACAGACCTGCAGTAGTATGGTAATGACGTGTTCACGCTCGTCAGGTCAGTTATATTACCTATATGACAAAATGAGTCTTTTACAGCGTTGTTTTCAACTACTGGATATGATATTAATGTAGATGTACCTTTTTGTTTTAAAGTATCTATTATTTCTATAGGCATTATTGCACCTTAACAGTAGTTGATCCTAAGCTATGGTTATTTGAACGCCACACATCATAGTTAAGCGTAACACCAAGATTTGTAACACTAACACCACTGGCAACATTTGTGAACCCGCCAGAAAAACCACCAACAGAAAAATTAGACTGAGTCAGGGTTGGGAAAGCTGTTGCGTTACCAGTTGGTATCGCAATGTATAAGTATTGGCTATTTGCAACTGATATTGTTATATTACACGCGTAAGTTCTGCTTACTATTGACGCCGATAGAGACGTTACGAACGAGCTATTAACCGTTGTTGGTACCGAAGAGCTTCCATAGTATATTCTCGCACCAAAGTTCATCTGAAAACTCTTTGACCTAACCATAGTGCCACGTGTGCACGTATATGTCAAATTTTTAGGCGTTGTTATTGAACTCATGCTGTCATTATAGTATGACTTGCCAGTAACTGACACAGATATAGGATTTGTACCGGTTACTGATGGTGTCACATAGACTCCGTCCATAGACGCTGAATCGGACTCATACCCAGAGTACTGCATATTTATAGCGGCGTTATACTGAGTTATAGCGTTTGATTGACTCCTCAACAGAACAGTGGATGACGTTTCACCTGATTGTAAACCAATGATACTAATTGATATTGACGATATATCGAATGGCGTTACGTCTACGTATGATGGTTCTATTTTAAAACTTGGTCCGTTTTGTTTTACTGTTAGGACTTTACCATTACCAACATTGGACATGTCTATTTGATGTCCAGACACGCTCGACACTGTGTTATTTGACGTAAGACCTGTCACATCACCTGATAATGAAGTTGATCCACCACCTGGGCTTATTTGTGAAAATGAGGCATTTGTATTTTGATCTGTTGATACTGACGTTATTTTATAAAACTGGCCGTCTGACTCGTTGAATACAACCTGACCGACCTCTTGGTTATAGTATGGTAACCTTAATTGAACAGCTGAGTTGCTACTTATGTCAGATATATGACAAAATGACCCGCTAACGTCCTTATTTAGGACTATTGGGAAGTCTGATTTTGGTGATAACGTGTCTATAAATTTTATTGTCATTAAACCACCATAACGTGTATTTTACCTAATGATTTGTTATTTGAACGCCACACATCATATGACACACCTATGGTTTGTACCATGGTGAACCCACCATCAACTCCGCCGCAGTATATCATTTTAGCGTTACCAGATGGTACATAAGGAACTAATATATACGCGTATTCACCAGTCAAAACGTTTATTTCGAATTGCTCACCATTAGAACCAAACCCAATATTTAGGTAATACTGGCTGAATGATGAAATAAAGGCATTATCATAACTCGATGGTATTGGCGCTGACCCGTACAGGACCTTTTTAACCCACTCTATTTGTACCACGCTGGTGTCAGTGCTGCTACCATCACTTGCACTAAGCGTAAAAGTCATTTCATTAGTAACAGGTCTTGAGTACTGATTCGCAATAACACTTGATGTGTATGGTGATTGAACAGCGTGTTGTGTTGACCCGTCGTTTATTGACACAGAAGCAGGGTTACCTATATAAGACATTGAAAATGACGGGTTTATCAGCTGGTCGTTATATGGTATGAATCTGTTGTCTATCATTGGGACAGATTGTGACTGATTATTGAAACTAAACGACTTTATTGAAATTCTTGATGATGACCCATATGACCACGAAGACCCATTATATACAAGAGTTTGATTATTCAGTGGTTGTGTGCTTGGGAGTGACACACCGTTTATTTTTGACACTATAGACGCGTTATTTGTTCCAGTTACATCACCACTCAACGTCGTAAACCCGGCTGGTCCAGTTTGACCAGTTGGTCCAGACGGCCCAACTGGACCACGCGGACCAGCTGGGCCGCTTGGTCCTGATGGGCCACTCAGCCCAGTGTCACCCTTCATGCCACGCTGCCCTGGCGGGCCAGATGGCCCTGGAGGACCAGCGTCCCCTTGAAACTTAGTTTTTACGTCGTACCTAACATCTGAAAACGAAACTATATATGTATACGCTGTTTGTAAAGAACTTATAACACTCTTTTTTACTAATGACACATCTCTAACATAATGTGTGTTTGGTATACTTAGTTTTGACGTTACCTGACCTAAACTTGATATCAATAGATTAATCGGTGACTGAGTTGTGTTGTCACATGACAACACAACATTTGCATATATTGTGTCAGTATCCTGCCTGATTTTTATAGCGTCAATTTGATGTGCCACATTATAACATTTTATTAACAACTAAGAACTGGATCAAATCTGTACGTCTGAACACCGTTGTACACGTTATAATTTCCGTTGTCATATAACACTGTGTACTTATCGTTGTTTATAGATGACTCAAAGATTATACCATTGTCATGTGTTGATGAACACTTCGTATAAAACTTCATGTTGTGCAACGCGTTTGTGTATGACACAAAGTCATTTGATTGCAGTATTGATATGATAGACTTTGAACAATTATAACCGTCAATCGTGTCTTTTCTCTTGTATGCACTTATAGACCTTGAGTATAAATTGCTTAACGTGTTTTTAACATTATTATACTTATCATATGACTCAAAAAACGTCGTTAGTCCGTATTTATCCATACATCTTTTATAAATTAGTTTTTCAATCTCAGACCCATTTGTAAGTATCTCTTTCACCGTGCTTATCAACTGATCACTAATATTTACTCTACCGAACAAACTGTTTATCATATACAAGTGGTCACTCGGCATGAAATCAAACATATCACACCCGTCATACAATTTTCTGCTAAGAAACATTGCAACGAATGGTTCATCATGACACGACACTTTTCTCATTGTCGCAGAGTCAAGCATACTCTGCAATACACTTGAGCATAACTCTGTCATTAGCTGTTTAGGACCCCATATTAACCCTCCAGCAGTATGATAGCTAAATTTTGATAACGCGTTATCAACAGAGTCGCATGAGTATGACGGCAAACAACAACCACCGTTTAGTCTAAACACGTTTATTTTGTCATTCAAATTCGTGACGCCCGGGTCAAGAAATTTCATGACATACTCTCTGTTCTTGTTGAACTTTGTTATTTTATACAGTCCAAGATCGGACCACCTTATGTGACTATGTGGTGACACACACATTGACTTTAGCATGAAATCATATTTCATACTAACCAACGCGTCCGATTCTCTTATATACTCACACCCAATTCTTCTATTGCAAGACTTGTATATTTTTAGTCTCTTCTCAAAGTCACTGTATGTGAACTCAGCTACTCTAACGTTCTTAAACTGATCAAAAAATTCAAAATAGTCACTTGTTGTATATACAAGAGTATCACCTAAGTATGGTAACGTTTTCTTAGCATTCTCTAATAAATTTGTTGGCTTACGAGACTCATCAAAATTATTTGTATACCTTGAGATGTCTATAAATGATGTCACTGTTAACAGGTCGTTTTTCATTGAAAATACTCCATTTCAAAATCGCACAAATTAAATGAAACTATATGAGCAGGTGTGTCATTCAAACCAAATGTGGCGTATATCATACCGTTGTCATATACTATCACTGCATGACCTACTCCACGCTTTCTTTTCTGATTCACAAGCGAATTTTTTGATCGCGTTTGATGTCTCATCATGGAACGCACTTTTACGGACCAATGAATTAGCATTTGTTATGACTGTGCTATAGTCAGACTGAACAAATCTTATTCTATCAAACCCGTTGTGCAACTTATTAGAAACCCAGTACGTTAGAGACTGCTCGTCATTTACGACTATCTTTTTAGTCTTGCACATCATATCAAAAAATGACACTGACGACCCGGCAAGTTCACACATTAAATGCGATGGGCCCCAGAACAAGCCACCCATTAAATAAAACTGCAAACTGTTATATTGTTCTATTTCCGTTGTCATTGCTTTTTTGTTATCAAGTCTTCCAACGTACAGATTTCTATCAAGTGGAAGTGACTCAATATCTCTAATTGAGCCACCAACAGCTTTGTAAATACCGTAATCAACAAATTTAATGTGGTCAACGTTTCCTATTCTGCACTGTATATCAGACACAACGCTATACTTAAGTTGCATCAACGACATATAGTATTCGTTATCTTTTCCCTGATTCTTTGAATGTGAAAGAGTACAGCCACGAGTAAGGTCAACATTTTTTAATACCATAGACCCTAAATCAACTACTATTGGTACTACGTTGTCATATCCAGCAACATATTTGTACGTATGCTTGTCAACATACACGTACAATTTGTCAACGGAGTTGACTAACTGCTGTCCATCACTAACAATTTTAGTTATTGACTGTTTACCACAGTCAATAATTGTCGACATATCAAATAGTATTGAAACTGTGGCAAGCATACACTACATACCTTTAATCATTTAGAATAAGATCGTTGTTATAACCAGTTGATCAGTTGGTCATAACCAAACGTTTTAATAAACTTACTAATGTCTTTATACTGTAGATCTTGAAACTTACAGTCAAATGATATCTGGTCTTTGTTGTCACGTATTTTCATTAACGTTGTACCATAATCAAAGTCTCCTGTGATACAGTCAACATATGACTGTTTTTTAAATTCACATAGAGCTCTCCATGCTGTACCACAATGTGATTGTTGCTCAAACACAACACTTGGTGGATAGCAGTCATGAAGTATTATAACACCATTCTTGTTTATTGACTTAATTGAATTAACTATGTCATTATACACAAAATCATGATGATGATTACCATCTATAAAGATAACATCAAATTTTTCTTTATTGCTTAGAAAAAATTCATCACTTGTCATTTTGTGAGTAACACCATGAACAAATGGGTCAACACCGTACTTTTTTGCACAAACAACTTTGTTAAAAGTGCAAAAATCATGATTAACACCTATTTCAAGGTATGATGTGTACTTAAATTTTGAAATTATATCGTTTATTAATTCAAATCTTGTTGATTTATGACCTGCTTTTATCATCGTAATTTTCTCCTTATTTTATAACTTATAAGACTTTAAAATTTTTAAGCTTGTTCAATAGCTCATTTTTAGTGAGAACAGCGTCGCGTGATGTGTGTTTTCTTTGGTCACAACTTACTTTTTCTTTTCCTATAACGTAGTACTCACCTGTTTTAGTACAAAACATTGACTCCTGTTCAGAAATTAAGTCTTCGTGCATTTTTTCTCCTGGTCTTACTCCAGTTATTCTTATCTGTTTATTATACAACTCGCTAAATATGTCAGCAAGATCACCAATGTTCATTGATTCCATAACTGACACGCATACACTTCCACTTTCAACACTTCTGCTAGTCATAGCAAACTGGATCAGATCCACACTTTGGTCAAGTGTCATAAGGTACCTTGTCATTCCTCTGTCTGTGACAGTTATTGAATCACATCTATCATCTGTGCACTGTTTTTTAAACAGAGGTATAATACTCCCTCTCGATTCAAGAACATTACCATACCTTACTATGACATACTTCGTATCTGCACTTGTTGAATAATTAGTTGTCAATTTTTCTGATAGAGCCTTACACATGCCGTACGTATTTATTGGTAGGCATGCCTTGTCAGTACTAACAAATAAAACATTTTCAGCATTTCCGTTACATGACTTTAAAACGTTATCAACACCAATAACATTTGTGTTAATTGACTCGTGTGTAAATTTTTCACACGCGTCAATATGCTTCATTGCTGACGCTATGATTACACTGTCTGGTTTAAATGACTTTATTGTTCTATCAACTGCGCTGATGTCCCTTATATCGCATATTGAGTACTCAATGTCGTTATAACCACTGTTCCTCATTGACCAGTGCTTTTCTTCATCTCTTGACGCAACGCAAATTTTATCAGTGTTTCTAAGTCTACTAACAAGCTTCTTGCCTAGAGACCCAGTTCCTCCGAATATCAAAGTCCTGTTCACGCTCACACCATTCCTTTCATGTTTATTAATTGAGTTTTAAAATCGTTTAAATGAAGATTTTTTGTTAGATCCTTTACAGTCGTTAAAGTCTTATTTATGATAGTATCACCATCAAATGACTTATTAAGTGTATATGTAAAACCAAATACTTCGCTAAACATACATAGCATTTCATACTTTGAGTATGAATAGTCAGGTGCTATATGGAAGTTACCAACTTCAAACATACCACAACTTATTATTTTATTTATGATAGACGAGTACTCAAAAGTCGTTATACCGTTCCACATATGGTTTGCATACCCATTTATTATTTTTCCGTTCATGCTTTTTGCCCAGTTTAACAGTGAAACACCAGTCCCACGTTCTGGACCTATTATAGACACCCTTATAACCATTGACTTATCATGTGACTCACCAAGTGACTTACTGATGCCATAGTCAGTATCTGAGTCATGGTAACTGTTCTCTGAATATGGACCACTTATACCACTAAACACACAGTCAGTTGACGGGTGTATGAGTTTTATACCTCTTTCATGACACTTTTCTGCCAGTTTTATTGAAAATTTTGTGTTAACATTAAACAGTGTTTTCTTGTCTGGTCTTTTTTGAGGTATGGACCCTATACAATTTACAACGTATTCTGGGCAGTAGTATGAAAGCATCGAGTCAATGTCGTCATCACATGAAAAGTCACTTTTACTAAGACCTATTGAACCGCTAACGTTATTAGAAAGCATTGAACCAAGCATTCCGCCAGACCCAAGGATAACTGTATTTTTCTCTTTCTTACTAAAATTTGAAGCAAAATTCATATCTTTCTCTTTCTTAGCAAAATTCTCTTTAACTTGAAGATTCTTCTTTTTATTAAAAACAAGTTTTAATTTTAAA
>JACCDR010753611.1_pt1 | contig 57053 bp, 97 predicted proteins | sample 7446431 | NCBI WGS metagenome assembly JACCDR01 (sample SAMN15323443, study PRJNA562643) | freshwater metagenome | isolation source: river surface water | place: USA:Blue River Watershed | collected 2017-08-17 | reverse complement strand
CATCCCGCTGCTGACGCCTTCAACTTCTTGCCCACCTTCAGCAGACAAAGCCTGCATCTGGTCTGGCTCGATGTCGCCGTAGTACATCCACAGCTCGTAGCTTTCATCCTCGCAATCTTCGCGGATTACCTCGTTTCCAGCGACGCGCAATTGCTTTGGCTTGGTTGCCAATACTTTATTGATCGCTGACTCGATGTATCCAGGAACGCCAATCAGCGCTCGAATTTCCTTGCGCGTCACGCGGCGACGCTCAAAGAACCCTTGACCTCGCTGGTGATCCCCGCCGCAAGACGGGTCGAACCAAACGTCCCACACGCTTCGTTGGTATGACTTTGGCTTTGTCTCTTGGCTTACAACCGCCACCATGCCGTCTCTGAGCGGCATCCATGTTCGGCTGGTCTTTACTCCAGGGAAGGGGCCAAGAATTACACCAGTTCCAAGCCTGACGCCTTCCGAGACCATCTTTCTCTCTTCGCCATTGAAGCTGCACTCTGTTAGTGCGTCATCAATTTCGCGCTGCATTAGCTCGGCTGACTTGTCCGCCTTGCTGATGACGATCTGCGCCTCTTGGTCAGACGTCATCCCCGTAGGATTGCCGTTCGCGTCCATCGTTGGGGTCTGATCACCGACGTACTCTTGGACAACATCAGGAACCGGCGTAGGCTTGATGCCCCAGTTCTTATCATCAACAGGAAGCAGAACCTCGCAGATTCTCGCGATTGCCTGGTCAACCTTGGGCCTGACGATGTTGATAGACACCGTGGAGCGATTCGGTGTTGCCCCGCGCTGCGATGGCCCACTCTTCAGTGTCTCTCTGAACTGGTCTGTGCTGTACGTGTCTTCAGGCTGATACAGCAACTCAGCGCGTCTCCAGCGATCTTCTACGCCTGAGCGCGTCCGGTACTGAACCCACTTATCCCGAAGCGACACGAACTCTTGCCGGATGCCATTCAAAGCGTCAAGGCGCATTTGTTCGTACTGCTCAGGCGTGAGAACTTCTCCATCCACAATGATGGCTACGTCTTCCTGCATGTTTTCCATTAGTAGCCCACTACAGAATCAAGGACGCCAAACATTTGGCGGGAGCGCTCATCAGCAAACCTGTCTTCATCTTCCCCCGGCCACGGCAATGCAAGTCCAGGTTCCTCAAGGCGAGCCAAGCAGTCAAATGCGTCATCGTGCCTGCCAACCGGGAAACTTGCGTACTCTTGCTCAATGAAGTCTTTCACAACGTCGTAGCTGCCGCCATCAACAGCCTGCCGAACCATCTCGTGCGGAAGCCAAATGCGGCCACCCTCAAACCACGGAATCAATCGGCGAATCCGGGCTTCTTTCTGAATCTTCCCACCGACTTCTTTGATGGAGAACCGGTAGTTCCTGCGCTCCATCTCTGCCTTCAGGTGTTCGATATCCCCAAACGCGCCGTAACGCTCGTACCTGGTTTGCAAAGGTTTGTGCTTCTTGTGCAGAGCAAACAAGGCTTCGGCGCGCTCCACAAGGTTTAGGCGATCACGAAGCCCATCCACGATGTAAGCGTTTTCATCGGAACCCAACCCAACAACCCACATCGACGTGTAGTCGCTGTTCTTGCCCTTCGCCCCAGCAGGATCAACAAGAATGATCTTGTTCAGCACTCTTGGAACGTTGGCGTAGCGCTGGATCCAAGATCTCTTGAACTCTGCGCCCTCTGCTGGCCTTGGCTCCTGTTGGTACAAGGAGATCCAGGAGCGCGGGTCTTTTTGCGCGTCGGCCAGCATTTCCTCAGTGAACCACTCCGGCCACAGTCTTTCGCCAGGCTTGCGACCGAGAACATCGTTCTCGCCAGCCAACATAGGGATCTTGATCACTTTCCACTTGTCACGCTCCTGGTCTAGTATCCTCCCAGCGAGATCATCCTCATGCCAGCGAGTCATCACCAGAACGACACGGGCGTTAGGTTTGAGACGCGTCTTAAAGTCGTTTACCCACCACTGCCAGGCGCGCTCTCTCATGCGCTCTGAGTCGGCGTCCTCACGGCTTTTAACTGGGTCATCAATAATCCCAAGGTCAGCCCTAAATCCAGCAATGGCGCCGCCAACCCCCGCCGCGTAGTACTCCCCACCTTTGTCAATAGACCATCGGCCAGCCGCCGAGTTGTCAGCAGCGAGTTTTGAGCCCCACAAAATCGGGAACTCCTCGGACCCCACGGCGTTGCGTACCCTACGTCCGAATTTCTCTGCAAGCTCCGCCGTGTGGCTTCCGCTGATAACCTGCAATTGAGGGTTTCTGCCCATGAAGTACTCAGGGAAAAACACGCTGCTAAATGTACTTTTCGCTGAGCCCGGAGGAAGCATCAGCATCAACCGGTCACACTCGCCACGCTCTACCGCGTCCAACGCTTCAATGATCACCCTGTGATGCAAGGCCAGCTTCATGTCTGTGTCGCGCAGCTTCCACTCACAGAATCCAGCAAACGACGCACGAGCTTTGCGGCGGGCCAGCAACTCCTCCGCAGCCTCCACCTTGGTAATCATTTAAGGTTTTGCAGCCTGAATGATCTTGATTAACTCTTCGTCCGATACTGAGCTTGCTCGAACGTTTATCGGGCCACCATCTTTCCCAGTAAGCTCTGTTTGCAGCTTGTCTCCATACACGCGAGGCTTTAGCTTTGACGCCGCCCATTTTCTTGCGTCAACACGCAGTTTATTGCGCGTCACAGCCACAGAATCAAAAACAACCTCAACTGCCCCATCTTCGCCGTTTGGATGATCCACAACAGCGCAATCCTCGTCAGATATTGAAACAATCTCGTCCGCTAATACATCGGCCCTATCTTCTCTCGCGCGCGCGTACATCTTACTGCGCTCTTCGTCAGAGTTAATCCACTTCAACACAGTTACATAAACAAAGCCGTGCTTTTTCACAAACCCAGCGAGATGCCCGCCTGAGACCACCCATTCACACAGCTCGACTAAGGCTGCGTCATTTGGTTGCCTTACCCATAACTGAAATGGTGAAAGCTCTTTGGGTTCTTTCGCGGTTTTGCTTTTCTGCTTTGCCGCTTTTCCCTGTTGAGCAGAGGCGCTTTGCTTTGCCTCTACTTTCACTTGGGCCTTCTTAGGCATTCCTCTTCTCACCCTTGTTTGGCTGGATGTCGAGCGGACGCAGAAGTGCCGGGACCTTGGTCTTGCCTTGCTCTACTGAGTCTTGGTAACTAATTCCGTCCATCATTACCTTGTGGCTGATGTTTCCGAATCTGAAGGTGTATTCGCGCTTCATGCCATCGCCTGCCGCTTTCCAATCAGAGGAGGCCCCGCTTGGCAGCTCGTCACCACATCGAGGGCGCAGCCGTTAACGCACGCACTGCCAATCGTTGGGTTCATTTGTTAGGTTGGGTCCACTGGATCGGCTGGAGTGTCAACCGGCGCATCCACTGGAGTGTCTACGGGCACGTCTACAGGCGGCTCGACTGGCACATCAACTGGAACATCAACTGGAACGTCTACGGGAGGCTCTACGGGCGCACCCGGCACTACGTCATCAATTGCTTGCGACTTTGCTTTCAGGGCAACCAAGGCTGCGACAACCGTAGGATCGGCCACACCAGCGCCAGCCAATGCAGCTTCGAGCTTTTCCGTCAGGACTGCGAATTCCTTGGTGACTTCCAGGCGGGCCTTGTCTATTTGAGCGCCGATGTTCTCGATGCTTGCAACTACTTCTGCGTTTGAGGTCATGATGGTCCTTTGCGTGAGTTCTAGGCTGTTGAGCACTGGGCGCAGTAGCCAAGCGCGGATATCGAGCATGGGCGCCCCCGTGGGTTTTGACGTGAAATGCAAAAAGGCCACCCTGTTACAAGTGACCTTTTTTCTCGGAACCGCATCAATTGAATGACTTGGCAACGAGTGAGTTGTGTTTAAGCAATTTTTGACGCACTTTGCCGACCTCTATTTTTGCGATTTTTTTTGTTTTGTCAAGCTGACATTTCACGAACCACAAAGCTCCTTGAAATCCGTCACTTTTGGGTGAAAACTTCCAAAAGACTCTGGTTGGTTCTCTTTGAATTCCCAGCAGTTTTGCTCTACATCCCATTTGGCTTTTTCGACAAAAGTTCCAAGTAATGAGTGCGAGCCAAGCACCAGGATTTCTGTGCCGTCCTTTGGGGCTTCATCAATTGGGCGCCATTCGCGTGCCTCAGACCCCATTTCTTAGCCCTCCAGCTGCATCAAAAACCGATCAATTGCATCAGCAACCATAGCCGCCCTTTCGTCGGCATCTTGAGGGAGCCTTGCGCTTGTCCAAACCGATAGCCCGGTGGCGTGGTTTTTGGCGGTCACGTAAAGAGCCGTCCTCCACGGCTGGTCAACTCGATCAACAGCGTGGCCTATGTGGATGGCTAGTTTCGCCGCTGCATCAGTGTCCTGCGCTCCGTTTACATCGTCGTACTGACCGCTGGGCTTGTACCCCGCGCACGACGGGCTAACAGCAGGATATCCAAGCCCACGAAGATCGCAGCTCTTCTCATGGCGCCACCAAATAGTTAACAGCTCAATTGGGTCAACTGTCACCGCACTCATCCGACGCCCCCTTTTGTGTGACTTTTTGCCTTAAGTGTTCTTCATGCGATGCCGAAACTGCAATCACTAGCAGCCACAGGAGTCAGCATGTCAAAGATAATTAAAGCCTTGGACGCGCTTATTTTCCCACAGCCAAAGGCTTACGACCGACTTGCTTGGTTTGATGAATTAGAGTCACTTCACAGGCAACAGTGTTCGCCACCACTTCGGCTCAAAACCTATAGCCTCTGGCCCGCACACCTTTCTTTGCCTAAGAATTGAGGCGTATTCAATCTCAGGCCTGCCTGTAACAGGGCTCAAACCATTAATTGGGCTACAACAATAAATACGGCCTCTAATGTATTTGCAGTCTTTGCAGTATTTCATGTGGCCTCACTTCACAACCAACAAGCCTATCAGCGCTAAAATCTTGAACGTTTTTCTGTTGTGGCAGGCGTAGCGATTCATTTTTGAGGGGCCACTATTTCCACTTTCCAAGAATCAGGGATCTTGGCCCATGCTACATAAAAGTCTTCGTCGAATCTACCATTTGCAAAATCGTAAAAGCCTTCAAATTCATCCTCATCAAACATGGCATCAGCAAGATGGAACCCATCGCACGGGTTGAGTATTAGATACTCACCAGGGGATGGCGGGTCAATATCTTTAGAAAAGAACTGAAGCTCGTATTTCATTTCACAACCAGCAAACCGCGCTCAATCATCTTGACGATGGTGGTGATAAAGGCATCCTTCCAAAACTCCCGGCGCTCTTGCTTGGTCATCTTGGTGCCTTGATCTAGCTCGCGGTGACACTCAACACACAACGCAGCGCACCGTGCATCGCTGACCTTCAGCCCCATTCCTTTGTTCATGTTTTCATGGGCCGCTTGTGATCCGGCCATTGACCCGCATGCGCCGCATTCCTGACTTGCCACAGCTCGCCGGAACTTCTCGCTTTTGAATTTCTGCTCCTTCAGGTAGTGCACTCGTCCTCCTGATAAACAACAACCCCGCGTGCCGCAGCCGTGGCGTGCAGGAACTCTAAAAACTCGCTGAATTCACGCTTCCCCATCTTGGAAGTTCGGCAGCCAAGCATAACCACTCCGCCATCCAATCCCATCGCCACACGCGCTGTCTCCCGACGAAATGCAGAACTCAGCACGTCCTTCCATTCTTCTGCGGCCATCGACACCATGGCGCCATTCACCGGCCATTTCAATTGCTTGCTAAACGCCTCAAGGATTGGCCAGAGCGCCGCATTTTGCGATAAATTCCTAGAAGGCTCTCGAATCTCCACCGCATACCCATCTGGAGCGTTTGTCACTGCATCAATCGCATTTCTGCGGGCGATCTGATGAGAAAGCACAAAAACGCGCTTCATTTTTTCCGCGCCGCAATAGCCTCGTCGCGCTCCAGCCTCATGCGCTTGCAGTTTGTACGCAAAGCCTCAATTTCGATAGCTCTTTCGGCCAGCTCTCGATCGCGCTCGGCAATCATTGATCCGGCGGCCATTAGGATTGATTCCACTGTGTCAGTCATTTGATTGCTCCATTGAGTAACCACACTTTTTGCATTTAAGGCAGGGGACAAGTTGTCCCGGGCCTCCTGGGCTCATCGTCACTACGTGGCCACCAGGAAAGTCAGGACTCCCCGTGTAGGTCTGTCGAATGGCAGCTCCAGGCTGCATTTCGCCGTCACAGCCGCGCCGCCTGCACTCCTGCATTGCATCGGGCATTTTTCGCAGTTGTTCGCATTCAATCGGCATTCTTTGAATCCAAGAATCCGATGCTTGGAGCCTCTTTACGCAGAGCGTAGTACTCGACCTGAGCCTTTGCGCTGTTAATCATCTTTCCGGCCAGGTTTGCCAACTCTGCCGCCTCGCTGGGTTTAATTTGGCCCGCCTTCAGCTTGGCGAAAACATCGGCCAATTCCGTTCTCAATTCATCAGCGTTTTTCATTGCACTCCCTTTCGATCATTAGTTGCAGTCTCTTGCATTCAATCAGCACTTGATGCACCTCACGAACAAGTGATCTGTCTGGGTGCGTCAGCAATCTCCTGACGTAGTAGTCACTGAGTAGTTCGCGGCCTCTTTTGAGCTTTGCACGGTGAGCTTCTGCGACTTTCTCTGGGTTATTTTGCTCCCACGTTGCAAGAGCCACGCGGCCATCTCTTGCGTATTTATCCTTGCGTGCAGCGATGTATTTGTCTTTCATGCCATTGACATTGGCCGCGTATCTGGCCCGGACTTGCGCATTCCGCTCGTCGCGCTTGGCAGCGTGTTGAGCGCGACGCTTTGCAAGGTGGCAGTCGTTGCAATATCCCATAGTCGATCCATCGCTGTGCTTGCGGTATTCGGATGCTGGCTTTTCTGCTTTGCAATCGGTGCAAGTTTTGTACGTCACTTCACAACCTCCCACTTGGGCATGTCCAAGTAACCCATGATTGTGCGAGCTGCCGCCTCCCAGTCCCAAACCACAACGCACAGCCACCCGTCTCGCTGCATCCTTGTTATCCGCTCGCGCTGTTCTTTGCCGCAGTTCCCCGCGTCGAACTTGAATTCGATAGCCAGCCCGACATAGCCCCCGCGAGGCGACGGCATCAGAACATCGGGGACGCCAGGCTTAACGCCCTCGGCTTTTAGCTTTGCGGCTACTGCTGGATGCCTCTGTCCGCCATTTGGGACGGCGAACATGGCGTCAAGTTCATCCCGCCGTTGTCTACCAGCCCAAGAAAAAAACGCAACCTGATGATTGTGCTCAGACACTTCTATTCACTCCCGCTTTAAGTCTCCTAAGCTCATCAGAATCTGATAGAAGCCGCCAGAAGTCCTTGTCACACAGCTCGAACGATTCTTTACGTTTTCCTTCATCGCTAACCTTGCGCCGCAAAGTCACTTTTATGCCCTTAACGACCTTCTTTCTATTCTCAAGAACTCGACGCTGCATGGTTTTTCCTTTGCTACCACAGCTGTTTCATCGTTTCCCGAATGCGCTGCACTTCAGACAGGCCTCTGCGCTTCTCTAAGCTCTCAAGCCATGCCCTTCGATCCGCAAGCGTTGGCAGCGCGGCTATAGCCCGGCATTCGCATTCATGACGCCATTCATCAGAGTCATCCGCGACTTCTCGACCGTCATGCAGTGTTTTCATGCCGCCGCCTTCCTTTCCTCAGCCAATTGAACACAGCTCGCGCACTGCATCAGCCTAGATGGTTTTATCCACAACCTACGCCCAGCCGTCGGTCGAATCTTGTCGCAGCGCGGACACCTGAACTCAAGAAGCATGCCCGTTCCGACTTGTCTCCATTGAACATCTCTCCCGGATTTATTGTGGTCGTCGCTGCTCATGCGAGTGCTCCATCACGCTTTCAATAAAGACTTGGGCGGCTTGCGCGTTGATGGCATTGCCATACCCTTTGAGCCTCCCGGCTCTGTACCCAAACCCGTCTTCACCCGCCGGGGTGCGCCAATCGGCGCACACTCGTCCCACTCCTTTGGAAGTGCTTGCAACCAACGGCTTAAGGCCGGGTTCAACTGGCCGCCACTTTCCATCTCTGCACAAGAGCCAATCAGCATCTCGCCAGAAGCCGTTAACCGGGCCGGTCCGCAGATCGCCGCAAAGTCCTGCAGTCGTTGCTGAACCTTCGTTCCGTCCGCTCGCGTCATCGACATCGCCGACTGCTGGCTGCCCCCCCGGTCGTTGTTGCATGACGGCGTGGGCCAACCGGCCATCGCAACCTGTTGAGTCAACGGAATCCCCGTGTCCCATGGACGCGGTGGCAGTCCTCCCCGGCTCGCATCGGTTGCTGTCGGCGAGGCCCAGCCCGCGAGGTGATACGCTTGATCCGCAAGACTTATCTGTGAGTCGGTCGGCTTGCGATTGCCAAGAACTGGGGGCTTGGTCTTGTGTTGCGTCATGGTTTTGTCTGGTGTTGCCCACCCGGCAAGCTGTGCCGCCGTGTGCAACGCCATCCCGCCCTGAAGATTGACAGAACTTCCTGGGCCGTTTGTATCCGTTGCTTTCGGCGTCGGCCACCCAGTAAAGCCTGTCTCTGATATGCGGCGCACCGACGCTCGCAGACGGAAACGAGACTGCTCCGAAGGCGTAACCCAAGGCTTCCACGTCAGCTTGTACAAGGTCGATCCAAGGCTCTGCGTCTTTGCTTGCAACCTGCTCTCCAACGACGATTGAAGGGCGGCACTGCTGGATGAGGTGGTGGAACGCTGGCCACAGGTGCCGCTCGTCAGTAAACCCAGCTCCTTTGCCTGCCGCGCTGAAAGGTTGGCACGGACAGGAACCAGTCCAAACAGGTCTGTCGTCGGGCCATCCGGCTTGACGCAATGCGTAGCTCCAAACCCCAATCCCAGCGAAGAAATGGCACTGCTTGAAGCCTCGCAGGTCTCCTGGTGTAACGTCTTCAATGCTTCGTTCGTCAACAATTCCATGGGCAATGTGTCCCGCTTCGATGAGGTTCCGCAGCCACTGAGCTGCGTATGGTTCGATTTCGTTGTAGTAGGCCGCCATGGGTATCAAATCCAAAGGGGTATCAAAACAACAAAGGCCGCTACGCCAACGCCAACAACCCCGATTACCAGCTCCACTGACCAGTGGTAGCCCTCGTCTTCCTCGCGGTCATATCCTGTGTGCATAAAGATCCCATAACGGTCACTCTTTGACAAAAACGCCATTCGGCATCAGGGTGCCTTTGCGGTCTTTGATCTCTTCGTATGCCATGTGTAGGCAGGCTGTGAGATCAAGCCCTTTAATCGCGCAGTAATTGATGAGGCAAACCAAAACATCGCCGATGCCGTCCTCGACGCCATGTAAATCACCCTTAATTTCTGCGTCGGCAAGCTCGCCCATCTCCGAAAAAGCCTTGAGTAACTGGGTGTAGGGCTTTGCGTTCTGAATAATCTTCCTCGCCTCAGCCCACCGGATAACGTCCATCTCTAGCTGTTTGAATGTGCTCAATTACTTCTCCATGTAGTTAAACAATGACGGCCATTTGCACTTGTCCGAGCTGTGGCCTGATCTGCCGCATTTAACGCAGAATTTTTTCACGACTCTATTGAACACAAGGCCTCTCCATTTGTCAACAAATTGTTGAATAAATAATGCCGATTTAATCATTGCTTTCACGCCACCACTCGATTACTGGCTTGCTGCTGATGCCTCGCGCCCATGTGGCTGAACGTGGCGTGTAGCCATCGATAAACCCGCGCCGATACGCGCCTTCCTCGCTTGGAAATGGCCGAGGAATTAGTTCCTTCCTGTCAAACCACGCCGCACGCTCGCCGTCGCTAAAGCCTTTCTTGTAGGTCATGCCTCAATCCCAATCTGCACCGGCTTATGTGGTTCATCCGGCGGGAAAAGCGCCCCTTGTGCCTGGGCTCTCGCTATTCGCTCGCAGGAGATGTCAAATGCCTCGCGATCAATCTCGCAACCTATAAACTTTCGCCCAGCCTTGACGCATGAAACACCAGTCGTCCCCGCTCCCATGTGCGTGTCCAGCACGATGTGGCCAGGCCGGGAATAGTCAGCAACAAGAGCGTCCATCAGAAGCGTTGGCTTTCCGCCCATTCTGGCCTTGTCGTTCCAGCCAGGCCCAGCAATGTAGCCGCCGGGCAGCGTGCCCCACTTGTTCTGACTCTTTGTTCTCGAAACCACAATCCAGTCAGTCCAACTACTCGGGCCGTCTCCGCTCAGGCGAACACTTCGACCTGGCTGAAAAAACGGCAGCGGCGCAAACGCGGTGCGGCCAAGATTCTCCATCGCATGGCGCACATTCAGCGCCAATTCGCTATCCGTCATCCAAACCACCCATCCAGAGCAAACCCTGTCGTACTGAGCAGCAAGCCACACAACGTCATCAGTCGTAAGCGCCTTGTAGCCAAGCGCTGCTCGTGCCGATCCGTCGCGGGCGTCCTTCGCGGTGCTGTCGTGGCCGCTGTGGCACCGCTCGCTGTAGGGTGGGTCGGTTATCACCGCGTCCACCATGGCAAGCGTTGTCAGCACATCGCGGCAATCTGCGTGATAAAGCGTGGCATCACCTATGACGACTTTTTCTGTCATGCCTCAAAACTCCTTCTATGACTTTGTATTGGGGAATAAAAAGGCTCTGTGCTTTCTCCCCATCGTTGAACCGGCTTGTCGAAATGCAACGCGATGTCGCCCCTCGGGCCTTGGCGGTTCTTGGCCACAGCTAGGCCGATCAAGTCCTGACCTTGCCCAAGCTCCCGAACCGGCCACAGGAACATCACAACATCGGCGTCTTGCTCAATTGCGCCACTGTCTCGTAGGTCCGCAAGGGTTGGCTTTTTGTCAGTTCGCTTCTCAACGTCACGATTTAGCTGAGACAAAGCAACGATTGCAATTCCAAGCTCCTTGGCCAGCGTCTTGAGGCCCCGGCTGATCTGCTCGATCTCAGAGTTTCTGTTCGAGCCCTTGTCGCCAGAGCCTGAGCACAACTGCAGGTAGTCGAGGACCAAGACGGACAAACCGGGAATCTGTTTTGCTTTGGCCCTGACATCTGCAAGCGTCAGGCCGCCTTGATCGTCAACGAAGAACAAGTCTCTGTGGGCAATCAACTCTTCGGCGGCCTCGGAAACATTCCCCCATTCCCGCTGGCTCAGTGAGCCGGTCATCAGGCGTCCAAAGTCCACGCGGCCAACATTTGCGATAGCTCGGTCTCCCAGCTCAGCGTTTGGCATTTCCTGGCTAAGGAAAAGAGTTTTCTTTCCGTTCGTAGCCATAGACCACGCCAGCGACTGACTAAAGCTGGACTTGCCGACAGAAGGCCTTGCAGCGAGGATGTACAAGCCGCCAGGGCGCAAACCCCCCATAAGCATGTCTGTGAGGCGCTGAATGTGCGTCGGCCACCCAGGCATTGACGTGCCCGCTTGCAGGGCCTCGTAGTGCTCTGTGCGGGCCAGCGCAACATCCGCCAACGACACGGGAGCCTGCTTCATCGTTTGGCGCTGGATCGATGTAAACACCGTGGTGATCTGGTCGATCTGCTCGCCGATGTCGCCTTCCTCGGCGGCCAGCTTGAGGGCCTTGTCTGCCGCTGCAATAAGCTCACGGCGACGCGCTTTGTCGCGGACGATGGATGCGTGCCGTGCGACGTTGCTGGACCCTGGAACCGATTGCGTCATGGCGTTGAGGTACTGCAGGCCGACGCTCTCGCGGTCCTCCGCAGAAAGCCCGTCGAAGACTGTGATTATGTCCACCGCTGAGCGATTCGCCAAACGCTCAATGACGCGATAGATGTCTCGGTGACGGGGGTCAAAGAAATTCTCTGCCGTCAGAGGTTGCGCCTTCTCGAAGGCCTTCGAGTCATAGCCCATCATTGCGCCGAGAACGGATTGCTCGGCTTCTTGACTCCAGTGATTCGATTGCGTCATGCTGACACCTTATCGTTGTACCGCTGCTCCAATACCTTGGCCCAGTTGTTTGGGCACACGACCCACTCCAGAGTCGCTTGGAATGGCCGCTTCGAATGGTCAAACGACTGCGCCCGGCCAGTCAAGAACGAGCTATCAGCTATCAGCTCAAAGACTCTGCGAAAGTAGTTCAGCCCATCGCCCTGCGTTTCCCAACCCTTTTCTGCGGCCTTCTCTCTCCACCTTGCCCTAAGGTGGGATTGCCTTGTTCCGCTCCAGTGCTGGGGCAGGTGCTGTGGAAGTGATGGCAAAACCTCTTGCCAAAGAGCAAGGATTTCCAGGTGCGGGCACTCAGGTATCGATGGTTTTTTCTTTTCAGGCGCCGCGCTTTGTGGCTCTTGGTCTTCGCCTTCTTGGCGAGGACGAGCAACCGTTAGGTTGCTTATCTCTTCTATCTTCTCTTCTCTTCTCTTCTCTTCTCTAGGTAACGCACTAGTAACGCTAGGCGCGTTACTTTCACCGTTACCTTTAGCGTTAGTTTTATGTGAAGCAGCCCTTTTTGCTCCTAGAGCGCGGTCTTTTGCGGTTTTCCCGTTGTGCCGTTCAAAGTTTGGAAGCGACACGCCTGATGGCGAAACCACGATCCATCCAACATCTGCCATTGCCTCGCAGATTCCTGGAATAGCCACTACCTTGTTGAGTAACGCTGGAGTAACGCCAACGGCGTTACCTTCTTGCGTGTGAGCATCAAACCATCTCCAAACCTTGAGAAGTTTCCCAACTGTCAAATCTGGGTCTTCGTAGCCCAAAGCAATTGTGATTGCCATAACCTCTGGCTTCTCTGGTGTTGAAACATCAAATTTCAGCCAAGACATAGTTACAGCCCCAATTCCTGGCGAATGGCCCGCATAGTCTCAACATCACCAAACAGCTCGACGGCTGGAAGAGATGATTCAAGCAGCCTGCGAAGCTCTAGCAGCCTGCCGGATGCGTCTGAAATCGATGGGATTGTTTGGCTTGCGATCTCAACTGATGCAGCTATGTCTACAGTTGAGCGCCTGATTGCGGTTGTGTTCATAATTCTCCCGTCCCCAAAACACTGATGGCCTAACTTAAAACCACCCGGCGCGATGTGGAGCTGCATCTATCGGAGCGGGAGCTAACCGCGCCTAGCCGGGCTTGAACTAACTCTAGTCTGTTTTTCCGTCTCTTGCAATAGGTTCAAACACAAACAACATCAGTCAATCTTGGCGGCGCCGATGCGGCCTCCCAAATAACGCCATCTTTCTGCCCGTTTGCTCGCTTGTATGCCCCGTGCTGGCGGATGAGATTCTTTTGACTCATGGCCGCAAACAACGCGCCGATCTGCCCATGCTCAATCAAACCATCGCGCATGCAAAGATCTGTCAACACGTGAGACTTTAGCGGGCCGTTATGTCTGAGCGCGGTCAACACAAGGGCCTGAGCGCGACGGAAGAAGGCTTCGTTTTTCATCTCACCAACCTACCGAAGCGAGTCAAATAGCTAACTCGAAACTCCTCGATATCGTGCGCTGTGCTTCGTAACACTCCATCAATGACAGGGGCGCAAAACACATTCCTGTAATCAATCTCGCACAGCCTGATGACCTGCCAGACGTTGCCGCTGGGCATCTTGTAGCGCTGGCCAACTTGGAGCTCCATATCAACCCGCTAGGCGATGCCGAAAAATGCTGGAGGCGCCAACAACGGGATTTGTTCCCTCTTGTTCGGGTGGAACATCTTCCTTCGAAGGACCTGTAAGGAATAAGCTCTTATCACCGTTTGTTGCGCGGATAAACTCAACCTCGACTTTTGCCGTATCAATGATCGTTTTGCCAATCTCATTTACCGCCCTAGCTCGATCCAACTCAAGCTTTCCAGACTTGACGCCATCCAGAGTGTCAAATAACCTGGCCCTCAAGTCATTGATGTTGTAACCACCTTCTTTGTTCATGCCCTCTGCTCCTTTGCTCGCTTGTTGATCTGTCTGGTTAACACCCCGCGCAATTGCTGAAGTTTTGCGATCTCTGGCGGGTATTTGCTGTGCACGCTGTTGCGCCGCATAAGTTCAACTCTGTCTATGCACTCAAGACGATCAACAGTGATCTCATGAAGAATTGATGTTTTCATGCCGGGGCGAAAAACAACAACATGGCCCCTTGGAATTTGCCCTTTAGCCTTAATCCAAGCCAAAACATGAGCAGGTTTCCAGTCGTCGCGCTTGACTCTCGTGTCGGCAACCTTGACAAACACATGGCCGTCTTTATCAAGCCTTGTTGATCCGATAGGCTTGTGAGTGTGCGGAACGTTCCCCGACTTGAAAAATGTTCTAGGGTCGCCGTGCCCTGGGAGCCTCTTCCCTTTGTTCCATGTTTCATGGCCAGAACAAAAACGGCCAAGGCCAAGCGACACCAGTTTTTCTGCCCTCGCCTTCAATAGACCCGCAACGTGTTCATGCGACTTTTTTAGCCCAATAGCCACAGCCATGTTATTGACGCTTGAGGTCGTGCGACCAATGATTCTGGCAAGATCAGCCGTAATTGTGTTGGCGTATCCTGCTTTGAGTTGATCGATCTCAGCAGTAGACCATTTTCTTCCGCTCAATTTTCCAACTCCGTTTTGATTGACTCAAGCAGCGAGTCAAGTTCTTTGCTCGGCGGCTCACCCCTGAAAGCTTCAAGCATATGGCGCGATGTTTGCTGATAACGAACAACCGGCGCCGCCAGCTCAAGCAAGCGGCGCAGCTCAATCAATCGCCTAGAGACGTGATGAATCGTGTTGCTGCCTGCCGTGTCACTGTCGCCAATCTCGTCGGCCAGGATCGACATTGTTTTGGCTAGGGTGTACGTCGGGATTCGCTCAGACATTTGACACCTATTTGCTCTTTGGAGAAGGAAACAAAGACTGGTTCTCCAGTCTCACTCTTGAGGGAATTCCTCTTGTCCGCCAGTTGTGCACCCGCTGTGTGCCGCCGGGCTTCTCGTAGCCAAGAAGTTCGGCCACTTTCGCAGGGCCTCCTAGGCTGTCTATTAGTTTGCTGTCGTGCTTGTTCATGGTCGATATTAGACAAAATGTTTATCTGTTTGTCAACAGGAAACGTCAGCAACGCTTGTTAGGGTTTGTCACTAGAAGATTTATTAAACAATGTGTTGACATGGAAGTAAACGCGGTGTTTAATAGAGTCATTGCAACAGCGGAGAAATGCAATGACAAACGGGATGACGCCAGACCAAATTAAGGAAGCAGAAAGATTCGATGCAAGCCTCGAAGAAAACGAGGAAATGCAAGAACAAGACGATGACGACTTAGATGACGACTTAGATGACGATCAAGCGCGAGTACGCGAGGCCTACGAAACACTTTCTGAAATCTACATGGCGGCAATGAAAGGGCCAGCAGATTTTCATGTCCCGACTCCAGGTGGCGGCAGAAAGACAAGGCCGGTTGCTGAATTGCTTCAAGACGTCGACGATGACCTGCTACATGAGTTGTTTGGCGTGTTCCGTGACGCCGCTGAGGGCCACGACGTTCACCTGCGGGCAAAGTTGTTGCGAACTGAAATAGTCGAACGTCACGCTGATTGTTACGCTGAAATCAACGTTTACGGAGCCGCACCATGATTGCCGAATTCAAAGATAGCGCACCAGCGGTAGACAGCGCCCCATTGACCGCCGAGCAGGCGTTCGATCTGTACCAAGACAGGCTGCAGAGGTACAGGCGGGCCAAGCTCAAGGAGCAGATGCTTGAGGCGATTGAAGAAGATCCATTCCGGTCTTACTTGCCAAACCGGTTCGGCAAGCAACAGATTGCAGCAGAGTTGATTTTTGAAGATGCCACGCAAGAGATTAGGCACCTGTTTATTGACATCGCAAGGGAATGCAAGAACGGTCACGACGTTAGCGGGCTTGCTAAATCACTTTTTGAGGAGATTGCTTTGAACTACGCAGACAAACACACACCGCCAGCATCAAAACATACTGACTGGCTGACGCTTCCAGATATAGACGAGAAGGCCGCTAATGAAGCAATTGCCCGCTTCCGGGCCGCAGATACTCAACCTTACTTAACCGCAGAGGAGTTTGATATGCACCAAAAAGATGAAGTTTCTTCGCGCAATGCTGTCGGGCTTGGAGTGATGGCTGCTGCGATTGTTGCCACAGTGGTTGCGTTGGTATGGCTGGCGCCGCTTGGGCAACTTGTCAGCGGGTTTACGAAATGAGCAGACACACGCCTGGGCCATGGACCGCTGACTCGAAAGCCGCCCAATTTGGGCGCATAGCGATTAAGCCTGCAATTGGTTTTGCTTTTGGATCAGAGAACGGTGAGGCTATAGCAAACGCGCGGCTTATGGCTGCTGCCCCAGATCTTTGGGAAGCGCTGGAGCGGATGCTGCCTTATTGCCGTGACGGCTACTACTCAACACCAGAAGAACACGAAGAAGTTATCTGGAGAGCGGCGATTGAGCGAGCAGAGTATGCGCTTGCAAAGGCAAAAGGAGAGACGACATGAAAGGCTGGCATTTCACAGAAAAGTTCATCACGTTGCCGTTGTTTGTGGCGGTTGTTGTTTGTTTGGTTCTAGGCGTCTTATGAAAGACAAGTCGCCAAAGAAGTCGAGCAAAAAATTCTCAAGCGACTTTCTTCCAAAGTACGTCAACCGTCACAACCGGAAACAATGGATTAACAGGGCAAGGGGAAACAATGAAAGCACTCAAACGCCTGTGGCTGATGTACCTGCTATCCAGCGATGAGCAGTACCTGATGACATGCAAACGGGACGGCCTATATAGCAGCCTTGACATTCAGGCCTTTGAGCGTCGGATGCAAGAGATGCGCGTTCAGCTTGCATTGCTAGACAGCCCAAGAAAAAAACCTTTCCGCCTTTCCAAAGAGTCAATATAATGTTCACTGTTGAGTACATCACCGCTGCTCACTCGGCCTCTCAAGCCAACAACGCACAGAGTTTAGAGCCCTGTGCCACGCATCCAAGCCTGAGAACCTGGATGTTCCGAGAGGACGGCGGTGATGCGCTGGTGGCACAGGGCTCTAGTCATTTGTGCAACCCAACGGCTGTCGGGAGTTGCAACGATTCCCAATCCTCATGTACTCGGGGGAAGGCAGAAAAAGACCGGCAGACGGAATACCCACGTGCTAGCCGACCCGGGCCTGATGAAGACCAGCCGGGGCAAGTTGCAAGTAAGGTGACATGGACAGGCTTGCAGCGTTTGATCTTCCCTCAGTGGACTTTGGTCTTTGATGCACAGAAGCGGCGCAAAGATGGAATGGCGAGTGACCGTTGATATGGTCACCCCTGGTAGAACCTATGGAGAAAAAGGAGCGGAGCAAATGAAGTTCGAAACGTGGTTTGTGCAGCAGCACGGGAAGCGGCCAAGCAAGAAGCCATCATTTGAGTTGAGAGCAGAGTTTTCTAAGCTAGAAGTAAAGCTTTGGGAGGCTCGCAAATTGGTGCTTGATTGCGAGCGCTGGGATGCGCAGTATCAGAGCGCGAGAGATACATGGAACATTTCAGACGGATACAAGGAGCGGATCAAATGAAAGAACTAATCGAAGACATCAAGCACGTTTGGCATATAGCAAGGTTTGTGTGGAAGGATCGTCGGCATGTTAGACGCGGGGGTAATCCTGATGAACTGCAATTCTGAGGTGGCGGAATGACTGTTTTCACAAAGCTAAACGACGCACGAACAAAGTTCCACGAACTGAAGCTCGAAAAGACCGGCCACAACAAGTTTGCAGGCTACAAGTATTTCGAGCTTGGTGATTTTCTAATCCCTGCGCTTGGAGTGTTTAAGCAAGTCGGTTTGTGCGCGGTTGTCTCATTTGAAGAGACCGTCGCCAGGATGCGAATCACTGACGTGGACGATCTGACCTATATCGAGATCACCTCGCCAATGGGTTCCGCTGCGCTCAAGGGCTGCCACGAGGTGCAAAACATCGGTGCCGTTGAGACATACCAACGTCGTTATCTGTGGGTCGCCGCGCTTGAGATCGTTGAGCATGATGCAGTTGACTCATCGGACGGAGCTGATGTGCAGGCGGCTATTGATGGGATCAACAAGAGCCCATCGCTTCAGGCGCTGAAGGCGAATTTCACGGCGGCCTTAAAGATGTTTGACGCAAAGCACCACAAAGACATAACAGCGGCCAAAGACAAGCGAAAACAAGAACTGGAGACTGCAACATGACACAGCTTTATATTCTTGCTGATCAATACAACGAAGCGGCTCAAACGCTGTCAAACCTTGATCTTGACGCTCAGACAATTGCCGACACGCTTGAAAGCCTTTCTGGAGACTTAGAGCAAAAGGCGACCGGAACAGCGATGGTCGTGCGCAACATGCAAAGCCTCGCCGCGCAGATAAAAGAAGCTGAGGCTGATATGTCCGCCAGGCGGAAGGCGCTCGAATCCCGCGCCGAATACCTGACCAAATACCTACACGACTGCATGACTCACGCTGGCATGACGTCTATTGAGTGCGCTCACTTTGCAATCAAGATCAAAACAAACCCGCCGTCAGTGGCGATTGATGACTCTGGATTGATACCGGCTCAGTTTATGAGAACACCTGAGCCGCCACCACCAACAATAGACAAAACGGCAATCAAAGACGCGATAAAGGCAGGACAAGAAGTGCCGGGCGCAAGGATGCAACAACTAACAAGACTGGAAATCAAATAATGGCAAGCATCAACAAAGTCACATTAATCGGCAATGTCGGAAAAGCCCCAGAGGTCCGCTACACGCAGAGCGGTGCAGCAATATGCAATACCAGCCTTGCAACATCGCGGAGCTGGAAGGACAAGAACTCAGGCGAGAAGCAAGAAGAGACAGAATGGCACCGCGTTGTTTTCTATGATCGACTTGCCGAGGTTGTTGGGCAATTTGTGAAGAAAGGCAAAACGATCTACGTCGAGGGGCGGCTCAAGACTCGCAAGTGGCAAAACAAAGACGGGCAGGACGTCTACACCACCGAGATCATTGCCAATGAAATGCAGATGCTTGGTGGCCGCGACGATGCGCAGCAGTCACCAAGGCCCGCTCAGGCTAAGCCAGCGCAACAGGCAGCGACTGGGTTTGATGACATGGATCCCGACATCCCATTTTAAGATTAAACAATGCCATACGTTGACCCTGATTGTCTTATGACGCCGCCTTGCGAGGACATTATTTGCGATAGGTGCGGCATCAGGGAGCACATGGACCGCAGCTCAACAATCACAAGCTACTGGCGCAATGAAATTTATTTCAAAAGGCATAAAGATTTTTTCCATCATGCGACTTACTGCAAGTCATGTGCGGTGCATTTGACACCATATGTGTATCGCATGAGAGACATAGATGAATTAACCATGTACGTCAACAAACTTGGAAAGGCAATACGTGAACAACGAACTAAAGACAACAGGACAGCTTAGGCAGCTTCTTGCAAATGCAGCGAAGGGTGTTCTTAATGGAGATCTAGAAATACAACGCGCCGATGCGCTACACAAACTCGCCAAGAACATTTCAGAGTCTCTTTATTCTGAAACCAAGATCGCCATGTTCAGAAACGAGGTTGGGCAAACCGCTGAGAAATTTGGAGCGCTTAGCCTTGGCGATCCTAACGATGAATGAATTCACAAACATCAAAATAGCCCGCTTCAGAAGCCCTGACGGTCTCCCGACATGCCGAGCAAACGCTGGCAAAGAAGAGGCGTGCAGGTTTCTAGGCGTTCGTAATTTTGGAACGATTAGCGTTTGCATGCTTGGAGAACATCGAGACCTGCATTGGCACACAAACGGGTTTACTCGACCCGATTCAAAGTGCGAGTTATGGGCCGATGAAGCAAAGCCAGCGAAGAGACTCCAATCGTTTTCACAAAAACATTTATTAAACAATCTGTTGACATAGGCGTCAACGTAGTGTTTAATTGAGTCATTCGCATTGCTGGAGAGTGAGAGATGGAAGTTTTAATAAACGGTGTGAAGTACATCCCCGCACCACCAGAGCCAGCCGGCAAAGGGCCGCTTGATGCTCTTGAGGTCCGCTTCGACTCGGATGCAGGGGATGGCCTGACCGTTCGCCAATACCTGCACAAGCTGATGAGCTTGCTATGGAAAGAACAGGAGTCTTTTGACGGCAAGAGACCGTTCGGGGAATCTGCATGGGAATTTAAGTTGTACAAGCCGCTTGCAAAGGCTGGCTTCATTGACCTTGGACCGCTTCACGAGGAAGACGGCGAGCCGTTTAACTGGACCAAGGAGCAGGAGAAGGCGGCGCACGCCTATGTGAGCGAACTAATTGCTGCGGCAATGTTCACGCCAGGACACTCAGAAGATGCGTGCTACCAGCTGGATGACGTTGACAGAGAGCTGATCGTCAAGGTTCGCAAGGCCGTTGAACTTGATGATGACCCCGCAGGAGACTCACTGGATTGGGACGAGATTAGCGAATCGCTGCGCCTGCTTTTCAAAATAATCGACGAAGGGTTTGCGGCATGAAAAAGATCGAGATGGGGAAGAAGTACAGGACGCGCGGCGGTTTGCCTGTGAGGCTGTTATGCGTAGATGCAGACAACCACAGCCCAGTTGTTGGGCTTGTATTTCACAAAATAATAAGGGACCACAATGAGTGGCTTTACTCGTGGGATCAGTACGGAAGTTATCTTGGCGTGAACGATCCTCGCGGAGAAGACTTGGTTGACTTGATTGAGGTGGGTGATGCGCCATGACAAACCTAGAGATTGACCGCCGCCTCGCTTTGGCTATTGGGTATGCGCCGTGGGAAATTCAGGTGTCTTCTGGCGTGGCAATAGTGCGCCGAACTTGCGGCTTGTACGGGGGTGGGTGGTACAGGTTTGATCACCAAGCGCCCGACACCATTTACCCCATTGCTGAGAAGTACAAGCTGATGCCTCGTTGGTCAACCGTCGCCAATTCTTGGTGGTTTCAGGTACAGCTGCTGTCGTCAAGGGTTTGGCACACCAACCCCCGCACCTGCATTGCGCTGGCAATTATTGAGGCAAATGAAAGGGCCATGATATGAGAGTTAGGCCGATTCGAATTGATGGCGACATTGCGTACGTTCCGCTTACGCGAGGGTACGAATCAGTTATAGACGCGGCTGATGTTCATTTAGTTGATAGTTGGAACTGGTATGCGCGCGTGAAGCAACACACAAACTATGCCGTTCGCAACAACTACCAAGAAGGGACGCGCCGCAATGCTTATATCCACCGTGTCGTTATGGCTGCGCCAGACGACATGCACGTCGATCACATCAACGGCAACGGGCTAGACAATCGTCGAAGCAATCTTAGGATCGCGACGATGTCTCAGAATTTGAGAAACCAGCGCCTCTCAAAGCTAAACACCAGTGGTTTCAAAGGCGTTTGTTTTGACAAGGGAACGGGAAGGTGGTTAGCGCAGATTGTGCTGCACGGCAAGAACCACTTCCTTGGCCGATTTGTTACTCCAGAACTAGCCAACGCCGCAAGAGAGGCCGCCAGCGAGAAACTGCATGGTGAGTTTAGGCGGTCAGCATGAGCAATACCCGCGCACATTTGGCAGTCATTGAGGCAAGCGAGAGGAATCTAATATGAGCCATCCAAGAAAAATCAGAATTGATGGGGCCGTTGCATATGTTCCATTAACTCGCGGCTATGAAGCGATCATAGATATAGCTGATGTCCAGCTTGTTTGTGATTGGAATTGGCGCGCTGACGTAGATATGCATACTGTGTATGCGGTGCGTGGTTTTCGAACTGGGGGGCAGGCAAATCACCGTTGCTATGCACAGACAGATTATGAACGCGCCAAAAGGTATAGAGGTAGACCATATCAACTCTAACGGGCTAGACAACAGGAGATCAAATCTCCGCCTAGCAAACAGGTCTGAAAACATGAGAAACATATGCGCCACATCGCGGAATACATCCGGGTTTAAGGGAGTCACATGGCACAAAGCTCATAGCAAATGGCAGGCGCAGATAACGCTGAACAGGAAAACATATTACCTTGGGCTACGAGAAACGCCAGCAGAAGCGCACGCCTTGTATTGCGAAGCAAGCAAAAAGCTGCATGGCGAATTTTCCAGGACTGGATGACATTCATGAAGGATTGACATGACTTTCACAATTGAACTGGGCTGGTGGACAGCTGTTCCTGTTGGACTGACATGCGGATGCGTGCTTGCCTATCTTGGTGGGCTTGATATTCGTTCGACCTGGAAACTATGGCTTTCCGTCATGGCAATTGCACTGATGTCGAGGTTCTTGCCATGAGCAACCAAGCGAAGGTATGCAAGCACGGAGATTTGGCCTGTGGGCAGGGGTATTGTTATTGCGGGAAGTGCGAAGACGAGAGACGCCGGGCCGCCTACAAAAAACTCACCCCTGCACAGAAGGCATACGATAACTACGTTGATCCGCTTCGTGCATATCACACGGATTACGACAGAGCGCCGCAAGGGTGCAGCTGCCACATAAGCCCACCTTGTAGCTATTGCGTGAATAAAGATTGGGATGCCGAGGAATGACCAAAACAATCAGTGAAGACATTCACGCAGCGGTAGACCAAGTGTTCGCCGAGCTGCAATCCATGGCAGCGCACATGAGCCCGGCCGCATTGCCGCAAGTCACCCGAGCTGCGCACCAGCTAAACAGGATCAAATATTTAGCGGATCAAGTGAAGGAGCAAAGATGATCGATAGAAGAGATGAATTTAAGAATGCCCCTTGGCAGCAAGGACGTTTGCTGTACACGCAGCCACTCTTGAGAATGTCAAAAGAGTGGCAGGAGGAAGCAGAGCAAAGTGAACGGCGACGGATGTTTGCTCACTTTCATGCCTCAGACTTGGGGTGCGGAAGGGAGTTTCTGTTTTACTTTGACACTGCTGAAGAATGCGCCGCAGCCGTTGAAGCGCACAACGCAGAGCTTGCCAAGCTGGGGGAGGAGCAGAGATGAGCAAAGCAGATGAGATTAAGGATCTTGGAACGCTTTTATTTGGCATGCTCTCTGATGAGTTTTCAGAGGATGCACGCGATGGACTTTACGACGAGTTCCACGCAGCCATCGACGCACAACAGGCTGAGACCGAGCGGCTGAAATACCTTTTGGGGTGGGCATATGGCAAGCTCAATAGATTTTCGTTTACGAACATCGACGACGCGCTTAATTTGGACGAGATGAAATTAGTTTTGGAGCACGGGTCATGCAACTAACCCCAAGAGACTGGCAGCAGATCGCACTTAGAGAAGCGTCTGAGCTGCTTGGCACACCCGAAGGCGCGGCCAAGCTGGTTGAGGCTAATCGGTACGGTGCGTTAGCTGATGAGATTGAGCGGCTTAGGGAAATTGCTCGGTTGACTGAAAACATTGCGGATTCAAAATGACTTACTCAACAAAACTCACGCGCATGTGTAACGGCTACGGTTGCCGTGTTTTTTACAACGGGAAACTGGTTGTTGAAGCGCGATGCAGGTCTCGATTAGAGATAGGCCCGGCTTTCAGAGACTTGTTTAGAACGCTAGACAAGTTAGGCGGAGACAAATTCACCTCCGCTTCTAGAAAAAGGAAATTTAAGGCAGGAAATTTTTGCTTGCAGGTTAAACATATATGGCACAGAGGAACAAATGAAGGCGACTAATATGGAGTCAAAAGTTTTTCAGTACTGCGCGTCAGACTTAGAACGTGCCGAGTTTTTTGCTTCAGGTCGGGCGTACGAGACTGGAATTGTTGCTAAGTGCATCGAGATGGAAGTCGCAAGAGCGTTTTACTGCAAAGCATTTGTTAATGAGCTTTCCTACCCCGAGCATCTTACCCACGGCTTCCAAGAATGGGGCGGGAAATGACCCATAACCACGGCATCAAAGAGCTATTAACCCTTGCAGCGAAGGCTTGCGGGTATACGCTTGAAGATCACTATGACGTCAACGAAATCTATTACCCGTGGTGCCATGAAATAAGGGGTGGTCTGGGAGATTATTGGGCACCGCATGCAGACGACGGCGACTGCTTCAGGATGGAGACAGAGCTGAAGATTGAACCACGTCACAACGGCGAGTGTGTAGTCGCGACGGCGTTCCAGGTGGTTGACGGGTTCGTTGAGTTCTTGGGGATCGACGTCCTCTTGCAGACCACAACGGCGACAAAAACGCAGCACGCAGGATGGCTAGCCTGAAGGTGGCGGCGGAGCTGGGGAGGAGGATGTGAAATTTAACATCGAAGAAAACGGCATCAATCAGTTTCTGGACGTGGCATTGCACGAGCTTGCTTTTGATCGACCAGAGGCGCACGTCGCATGCCCTCAGTGTCAATGGAAAGTTCGCTTCCCAGTTATCGCTCGGCGATCTGACGTGGAGGACTTTCGGCGACTGATGACGGTTGCGCATGAGGTCTTGAAACGTCACGGCGTCACCGCTTTATTGCTGTCAGAGATGCATAGCGAGATAGCTATTTCCATAGCAAAAGGAAAGAAAAATGACCAACCCAATTGATACCTCCCCGGAGAGGCTGAGTATGGGAGATGTCATGACTGACGGAATAAAAGCCAGACTCAAACGCTACGGAGTGGCGAAAGTTCCCTACCCTGTAGACCACTCTTGGGTCCGGCACATCTCAAAAGAAACTGGCTGCCACTACAAATACGACGACGAGAACAAAACGCTCTGGTTCTCCACAGAAGATATGGCGAGAAAAGGAGCGGACATTCTGAATGAGAAAGATCTCCTGAATTTGACTGAGCTTAATTCGCTTGTGTTTGTGGCGATGGGAAAGGGACGATATGACACAACCAATTGACACTTCCCCGGCGAGGCTGAGGGAGCTTGCTGAGCGCCTATGGGTGACCGCCACTTCTGACGACCGCGTTGCTGCGCATCATTTACTGCTAGCCATCGCAGACGAGAAAGAAGACCCTCCCGAAGGCAAGTGCCCAACCTGCGGCAGCGACTGCAACGAACGTGACGAGCTGGAGAAGGCCGAACGGGAGATTGAGAAGCTGCGGGCGGAGAAAGAGGCAGCGGGGAAGCAAGAGCCGTATGCATGGTGTGATCCGACCAACACTGAGCCAAGTCAAGCCGTTACGTTTGATTCAGCTACAGCCAAAAAATGGCCGCACAAATACAAACAACCACTCTACCTCGCCCCGCCGCCCAGTGAGGCAGCGCCAGTAGATGTGCCGCTGCCTGAGGGCTCCTTCTTTTTGGCGGGGTTGGAGGGGTGTGCAGAGAAAGGGTGGGTTGATTGTATGGCTTGGAAGTGGGGCGAATTCACCACCCCTTTGTTTACGGCAGAGCAAATGCGCGACTACGCCGAGACCGTGCTGGCAGCGGAGCGAATCCAGGCAGCAAAGAAAGGCGCAACATGACAGACCGGTATCACACACTTACTGTAGTTCTTGAGCGCGACATGCGAGACGACGATGCAGCGGCTTTGATTGCCGCAATCGGGCAGCTTCGAGGGGTCATTAAGGTAGGTGGAGTCGTTGCAGACATGTGCTCTCACATGGCGCAGGAGCGAGCTCGGGTCGAGCTTGGGAGAAAACTTTTCGAGGTGCTCGCGCCGCAGAAAGGCGCGGCATGAAGCCAAGACAGCCTAACGCGCGTGAGCTAGAGCAGCGGGCAAAGCTGGCCGAGCGCTTAGCTGGGCGAGCCAGGTCACCCGTAGACATTGACGAATTTTGCCCGCCGCACTTGCCGGAAGATCGAGAGCCACCCACAGCACAAACAAAGCCAGCGCCGGTGCTGGCGGATGAGATCGAGCGCCTTCGACTGCTGACGTTCTGCGGGTGCGGTGGCCAGTTCAGTGCGCATGACCCTGGGGCGTGTGGCGCTTGTGTGGCTGGGATGACATGCAAGCCAGCGCCTGTGCTGCTGACGGATGTGGAGAGCCACCAATTGACCTCCGGGTGCTTTAAGAATGGGTGGATAAGCATCCCACTGTACGCCCGCGAAATCGAAGCCGCAGTGCTCAAGAAGAATGGGATCGGTGCGTGATGGCGACCTATCGACAACTAGTTGTGCAGGACGGCAAAGGTTGGCACCTAATGAGCCCAACAAGCCCGTGGGAAGCGCTGCGCATTGCATGGATGCTGTGGAGACACCCTACAAAAGTAGCGGTTCTCATTGGCGTTAAAGATGGCTACGAGATTGAACATTGGATGCCACTGCCCGCACCACCTGTTGCGCCTAACAACCAGCAAACGGAAGGAGCGTGATGATTGCCTACGAAGCAATGATGTTCGCGAAGAGAGTGCACGCAAACCAGCGGCGGAAGTACACCAACGCGCCTTACTTTGATCACCTTTCTGAAGTTGCTGGAATTGTGGCAACGGTAGACACCGATCCAGAAACTATGGCGGTGGCCTGGCTGCATGATTGCCGTGAGGATCAGGGCATAACCGGCGAAGAGATCGAGGAGATTTTCGGAATGCGCGTAGCTGTTGGCGTGGCTTTGCTTTCTGACTTTGAGCAAGGAAACAGAGCCGAGCGCAAGGCCATGAGCCGAGACCGTCTTGCCAGCGCTCCAGGATGGGTGCAAAACATCAAGTGCGCCGACCTCATCAGCAACACAAGCAGCATCGTGATGCACGATCCAAAGTTTGCTGTAACGTATCTGGAAGAAAAACGACTGTTGCTTGATAGGCTTACGAAAGCTGATCGAAGGTTAGTTACATTGGCTCGGGAGTTGTCAGAACAGAAGGTGGCGGCATGACCGGCTACAAAAACGCACCGCACATCACACCGCAGGTTGTCATATGACTCCAGGAGAACGGACAATCTACGACGACGGCTGCGTGATGGTTGTTGCCAACCCATGCAAAACCTGCGGGAGTGCAGACGATCTCCACATACCTAATGTGTCGTTTGAAACAGGAGAACTGAAGATGGATGGTCTTATGTTTTGCAAGAAGTGCAGTGAGCCAGCGAATGATTGAAGTAAAATCGCCCTGAGGGTCAAGCGCAAGCAGGGTCGGGGGCCCCCGGCTGCCCTCAGCCTTCACGCATGCAGACTGGCGTACGCGAACCTAGGCGCGGACCACAAAGAGAAACCAGTCTTCATTCTTGAGAGTGGAAGTGCGGAGGCTGATCCGCGCCGACAACAAGGTGGCACCGATCCAAATTGCATGGCCGCACCTGATGCGGAGGAGCGGGGCTGATCGGACCCCCATCCGCCCGAGCGGCGGATTAGTGTTTTGCCAAGCCCAGATCAGCGAGGGCCACTCCCTTCAATTGCCAGCACAAACCCTTGAAGCCCAATTATTTGCGCTGCGAGGAGACCAGCTTCTTGTGCCATGTCTGAATATTGGCTTGCGCATTCGCCGAGTAAATCTCTGGCGATTTCGGCAGAGCCATCAACTCCGGCGCCGGACGTGGCAAAGATACCGGCTGTGGCTGGAGGATTAAGGGGGGCAATGGTGTCGCGCAGCCCTGCAACAGCGCCACGCAGATTAGTGTTAGCAGCGGCCAGCTTCTTGGCATTCTCGTAATCATTTTGACGGCTCCGATCCACCGCTTTCTGTTTCAGCAGTGAGGTTTCTTGGTTTGCGAGGCTAGCTTGCAGCGTGTCTGTGGTTTGCTTGGCAACGTATGCATCAAACTTTGCCTGTACCTCAGAGCGACCCTTCTGCTTTTGCATGTGCCCGTAGCCGTAGACTGCCAGCGTTACAGACAACGCAGCACCAGCATATAGCCACCAGCGCGCGCCAATCATTCCTCGACCTCATCAATGCGCCAAGTGAACGCCGTTTTCCTGTGTGACTCGATTCCACGCAGCACGCCAGCCTTGCGCTTGTACGCCTCGCCTGATGCAACGATCTTTCCATTTCTGGCGACAAGCCGCCAGCGCCAACCGTCACACGCTTTGTAATACTCGTACCTGCTCATTGCATCATCTCCATCAGCCTGTTGTAGATAGCAATGCGCTCAGCGAGCCCATGGGAACCGCCGTTAATGCGCTTGGTGATCTTGACCATGTCTGACATTGAATTGCATCCCGATGCCGCCCAAAACCACCCAGCAGTCAACACCGCATCGGCGGGCATGGCCACAAGGTCTGGATCTTCTTTGTATGGGCGCCCAAGTGATTGGCCTGCCGCAGTGTAGTTTGAGCGGCCAGTGAGCATAAAGATGCCGCGCCCCCTGTACTTCCAGCCGTCGCCGCTTTCTGGCCCACGGTTTCCCATCCTGTTTGCATAGACAGTGTTTGCAAGTAGCTCTGGCTGCCGCACAAACTTGACTGCATCCTGCGCCGTTTTGAACCGACTCGGCCACACGGCGCGTATACGCTCAGGGGAGCTGTAAATCAAATCTTCATCAAGGTCCGAAAGATCCTCGGACTCGTGCAGCGCCTGCGCCAAAAACGCCGCCTTTTGGTGCTTCGTTGCAATTCCAAAACGCAAAAAAGCCGCATCAATGTGCGGCGCAAATTCCTTGGCTGTGCCCGGTTTTACCCGACACTTCGACAGTATTGATTCAATCTCTGTCGTCATGACGCCTGCCGCCGTATACCTTCGCACCATCGGCCAAACTTAACCATGATGGGTGCACAGTTCCTACTGGAGCGCCGTTTTTCCATCGCCGCTTGGACATCATCAGGTACGCCACAACCCCAACGCTGATCATCGTCGCGGCCCAGTCCTGAGGCACCACCAACGAGGCAAGCATGAACGAACACAACGCCGCGTGCTGATTCCTCACGGATCGCCTGGTTGTGTGAGACATCACCGACATTCTGCATATGAGCAGCAGCACCGCCGCACCTATGACAACCATTTGGATCATTGCAACGTATGCGCTCACCGATCTTCCCCTTGTTTGTCAATGCCACCCCTGCGCTCAAGAAACCGGCCCGCCGTTCTTACCAGCCATTCTCCTACGCGCTGCCAATCTCTGCCGATCCCGCCGATCATTAAAGCAAGCGGCGCAAACAGCCACTTAGCCTCGACTGATGGGAGCATTGTGTGAATAAGCTGCGCAACTGAAACAGTCAAAATTGCTGCAATCACAGTCATCCATGCCACAAACGCAACAGCTTTTTTTGTTGTCTGAGGCTCCATCCTTGTCAGCGCAAAACATGCGCCTGCTGCTCCTCCAGCGATGATCACCCCATATGGACCAAGGTACTCAGCAAGCTCCACCCCTATCGCGACGGCAAGAATTGCACTAAGGACTGAAGGAGGGTCAAGAGGGGGCGCGGCCATGAATGATCCTAACTACCTGCGAATTCCAAATAGCATGTCAATGTTCGCCCTGAGCTTCCTGTTTTCATGCTCCTGAAGCGCTTTCATGTGCTCAGCAAAAAGAACAGGCTTTGTTAGCGTGGCGTTTGTCGTCGGCATTCCGGGCTTCCAGTTCATGTCAATCACAAACGCAACGTCAGCATTGGCAGAGTAACAATTCCGGAGGAAAAGAAGCCGCTGCGTTGAGGCTTCGAACTTCATGCAAAACGGCACATTGTCAACTTTCCCGAGTGTGACGGCAGCTCCCTCAAGATTGATCACGTCTTTATAAGTTTCTGGCCTCTGGAAGTTCAGCCCAGTAACTCCGCGAGTTGCTTCACGTGGCTGGACATTGACGCCGATGTACCGCTGCGGATCTTGCTGGCCTGGCTGTAGCGGGATGCCTCGGCCAACCTCTGAGTTAAGCCCTATACAAACGCCTTCGTCCGGGCTCTCGCTCATGCACTCGCCGTGCGTGCCGGTAGCCCAATGCTTTCCTCGCGGCTGTGCGCGGCCATAAACCCCGACAACCTCTCCGCCGTAACCACCAGGAACTGGTGTCGGCTCGCCAAATCCCTCTGCAGCAAAGTACCCGCCAACTGCTTTTGCAGCCGAGCCGTTGAAATTCGTCCTCGCTGACGCCGCGATGCCGTTGAGCTGCCATCCGTCACCGGCCCCATTAGGCGGGGCAATCAGACACATGTCCATCTTGACCCCGCCCGTGGTCATCAAGAATTCCCTGTAGGCCAGTGTAGGAGGGAGCCCGCAATTTTGGTTGTTCAGGTGCAGCGGCTGCGTGATCTGCTGTGGCTGAGTCAGCCCAAACTGCGCCCACACTGGCGAAAGTGACAACATCAACCAAACATAGATGCAAAGTTTTTTCATGTCCAGGCTCCAAAAATAGTGACGGCGTTTATTATGCATTCAACAATGTGTTTGCAATTCAATTTGGGCCTAGCTGTTTTTGGTAAATACGCGACACTGAGGAAGATAGCCGATCTTGCGCTGTTTTGATGTTCTCTAACGCAAGCCTCTTTTTCTCATCACTGAGAACCTTTGAACGAAGAACCTCGACTTCGTCCTTGCGAAGCTGGGCCATTTCCTTCTGAAACGTTTCTTGAGCGTCGGCAAGCGATAGCATCCTTTTGTCGTCGCTGGAAACCTCTGGGGATATGCCAGATTTAATTTGATCCTCGATAACTTTGACGGCATCGCGGACTTCTCTCATCCGCTCACCTGCCATGCGCACGTTCTGGTTTTGCCCAACTTCTCCGTAGACCTTGTTAAATACCGGCCAGTTTGACGGCTGCGTTACTTTTCCTCGCACGTCGTTATATCCAAAAATAGCCGCCGCCCCATCAATCACCTGCACACCAAACATGCCAAGTCCACCGGTTGAGGAACGGATCAGGTTCTCAATCGTTCCTGGTGTCACTGACGTTTCGATCCCGAGAACCTTGCCGGGCTTGGCTTCATTACCTCCGCCAAGGTTGTTTAATGCCTCAGCGATATTGGCGGGTATAGTGTCAATGTCAGACGGGAACATCCGCTCGCTATCCGGTTTGGTGTCTCCAGGGAATTTAGACGGGGCCACTGGAGAACCAAAGCTGTTGCGCTCAGTCCCCAGCATGATCGGGAGATCCAGTATCGTTGGCGCCAGAGCCATGGCCAGAGATACGCTGTCAGTGACATCCACCTCGCCACCAAACGGATTGACAGACCCAAACGTCACGGACATCAAGTGCTTTGTCGCTTTGGCAACCGTCTTGCCCTTGGTCGGGTCTTGCTGGTTCCTGTAAACGTCTGCCATCATGTAGCCAATGTTCGGGAAAAAGTTCAACCCGTATTGGACTGGAATCTTGATGTACCGACCGTATTTCCCAACGCGATCAACGCCTTTCCCAAGCGTATTGCCAGGCGGCAACATGATGATGAGGTTTCGTTCTTTCTCGTAGTCAGGGATCTTGTCCCAATAGTCTTGTCCATCATCATCCTCCCCGCCACCAGCCGCACCAAACATTGCGGCGGCTACACCAACCCCGGCCACTGCGGACAATGCCGCACGGACCTTTGGATTCTTGAGCGTCTTGAATAGCTGCGCATTACCTTGAACCGCTGCATTGAAGAACAGGTAAAGCGCGTTTAACGTCCCGCCCCACTCTCCCTTGCGATTGAAGTTTGTGGTCCCGTTCTTGGCTAGCAATGCCGCTTGGCTTGGGGTTCTCCCAGAATCTCTGGCCGCCATGTACAGCGCAAAGCGGGTGGCGTTCTCTGATACTGACCCAATAAACTCCAGCGCGCCGAGAAGCTTCGACACACCAGAGTACATCGCCGCCTTCTTGGCACGCTCGCTGAGCGTCTTTGGCGCGGCCCCGGCCATCAAGAGATCGTTGCGCAAGTCTTGAGCAATGTCGCCAACGTCTTTCATGAAGAACCCGCCAGTAATGGCCCCGCTGTTTTTGAACTCGGTGAAGTACTTGTCAATCACCGGGTTGCCAAACAGTGACCCGCCCTTAGACCGAAGTTCTCCACGTGTCGCCGCAGCCAAAGCCTTGGGGTAATAGGACGCAAATTTTGCCGCCCCTTTCCCGCCCAATTCATCCAGCGCGGCAACAGCTCCGGACTGCGCATCACGAATGGTGTTGACCAGCGCAAATGGCGGGTTGTACCGGGTCAACACGTTTCGTAGAAGGCTGTTGTACCAACCTGATACCGTGACCGCTGCGCGCTCAAGGTCGCCGACTTCATCCTTCCAGGCATGGCGCAGAGCACGCGCAAGGGCCTTGTCTTCGATCTTGATGTAGACCTGTTGGCCGCCAACCTTGACGCCGATTGTGTCCTCGCCCTTGTCGATTGTGTTGCTGTACTCCACTTGGCCGGTGGCCTTGTTGAGCGTGGCCTTGCCCTTATCAACGTCAACACCCCACAAGTCTGGGTCAGGGTTAGACAGCACAAAGTCCAACAACACCTTGGCGACGTTATTCTTTTCTGACTTTACAACCGCACGCTGGTAATCGCGGATAACGTTCTCGATCAAGTCGCCAGCGCGTGAGCGACGCCCCAGTGCACGAATGGTTTCCTTGCCGCGCACGTTGATTCCACGACCAACTCCAGGGCGCATTGCACCGGTCTCGGGCTCAACATTCTCGAAGCCACGCAGGGGGATGTAGCTCTCGTATTGAGACTCCATCGAGTCGTACTGCTCTTGGGTAATCAGCCCCTCGTCCAGCATAGTGCGGCGCGTTGCTGCAGCGATCCCCATAAGATCAGCGTGCAGGTCTGCGTACTCTGCCGCTTTGCCGCTTTTCTCGAACTCGGACAGGATCGCCCGCGCGTCAGCATTGGTCATTCCTGAACCGCCGTCTGGCATCCTTGGGTTGATGCTGGCGATGTAGGCGTTACGTTCTTCTGCGTGTCGAGCGTAGGCGTACAGCGCCAGGTCGTCCGGGCTAATGTCGGCTGCTGCAGCTTTCTCAAGCATGGGCAACACCGCATCGTTGCGGAAGTCGTCCATCATTGCCTGCACACGGCCAGGCATGAGAGTGTTCGCATCGTAGAAGTTTTGTTCTTCTCCGACTATTCCGCCCTGCTCTTTGACTGCATCAATGACACGCTTCATGCGCAGCGCGTCGTCCTGCAGTTTAATTCGCGCAATGGCTGTTGCGCCGGCCTCTGGAAGTTTGAAGCGTTGGCCCCGCGGTGCATTGATGCTGAACCGGATGTCGGCGTTGTCTGGATCGAAGGCGCCTTGGTTTCCGGTGGCGGATTTGATTTGCTCTTGGAAAAAGGCCACAAAAATCTGGTTCTCTTGATCGCCGCTATTGCTGAATCCGCTAGCAACAACACCGTCGTAACCTGTTACTTCACGAGTCGCCTGGTTGACGTAGGCCGGATTGACACCGCTGCCAACAATGCCACTCAACTGATCCAGCGCGGTCTGTTCGGCGGCGATCAATTTTCCCGCCTGCTTGACAACGGGCATCAATCCTTCGTAGCTGACGTCGCCGAAGTTCGATAGAAAGCCGTCGCCAATCTCAATGCCATCATTGTTTGCTTCGATCTCAGCAATACGCTTGACGATCTTCTCAACAACCGATTTGCTGAAGGGTTTTGCATCGTAAGCAAGCGGCTTTTCAATGGAAAGGTACACCTCCATCGGCTTGCCGTAACCTGATGCGACATCCTTGTTATTGGTGAAATAGAAGCCCGCCCCCTCTGCCCGGCCTTGGTCGCCTATTCGGCTGTAATCAAACACCGAAAACTCGGAGCGCGTGCCGTGGTAAACCACCAGTGGTCGCCCATCAGCATCAGTAACTTTGCTCGAACCAAACCACCGCCAAAAGTTTCGGATTCCCTCATCCGTCGGATGGATCGGCTGGCCCTTGCTGTTCGTGCGCTGGCGCTGGACGCCGTCTACTTCGATGGTGTCTTCGGAGATGCTGAGGTTTGTGGTGTCAGCATCAGCTTCATCCGTAACGGCCCCAGCCTCAGCCCCGCTGAACTGCCGCATTGCGCTGGCGACAGCGTTACGGGCAGCAGCAATGTCGGTCAAGAATTGATCGGTTCCGAATGGGCGTTGTGCGCCGATCTTCTTGGAAACACCATCTAGCCACTTGATGATTGCATCAGCAATGCGGCGGAACAGGCTTGGCTGTTCTTTGGCAATTGCCTGCCAAAACTCGGGGTCCATGAAGTTGTCGCCAACAATGTCGGCTTCCAACTCTTCTCTGGCCCGGAGGTCTTTGGTAGAAATGCCCTGTTTTTTGTAATTTTCCAACAACCGGTTGGTGTAGGCCGTCTCGTTTTTAAGCAAGGCGTCAAGGCTGCGTGATAAGTCGGCATAAATGCCGGGCTGGTTTTTCTCCAACTCATGCAACAACTCGTGACCAAGCACCGCCATGAGCGGCTTCTGTGAGTCGATGTTGATGAAGATGTAGCCGGGGGATGCTTTGGAAACTGCGCCGTTAAACTTTTGGTCGCCCTTGAACTTTACGTAAACGACCTCTCGGGAGAAAATTCGTCGTGCAACGGAGGAAACGGTACGCGCGGCCCTTCCTCTGTCTCCACCGCCCGGAGCAACTGCGTCCAACAGATCATTGGCGGGTCGCCCCTCAATTCGTCCGCCGATAGCTCTGGCGAACTTGGCTGCTGCGTCTCGGTGGACTTGTGTTGCTGGTGCATAGTCGGCAGTATCGCCCCGGCTGAGCTGGTCGTCAACTGACGATTTCACGCCTGGCGTCGATAGAATATCTCGCGCTTTTGAAACCTGCGACCGGCCAATCACCACGCCCGTCTTAGAGTTCAATATGGACTGCGGCGGGATGCCAGCATTGATCAATTGCTGCTTTAGAGCCTTGGGGTCGCCAGCAACGTCAAGGGTGCCATCAGCTTTGTCAGTCATTGTTGGAGCTGGCATGGGAGCCACTCCACCAGCTATAGCCCCGGTGTACTCGGCCCGCTTGGACATGGGCACAAGGCGCACGTCGCGCTTCGGCATTTGCCTCTGGTTTTGGACGCCTACCCCAGCGGCTTCCATGGGGCCGATTCCGGCTCCGGGAAGTTCGGCGGGTTTGGTCGCGGCCTGGCGAGGAACTGTTTCCGTCGTTTGATCTGGAGCGGCCTGTCTTGCCGCGTCTCCTTGAGCGTCTTGGACAAAGTTCGACTCCTGCCGCTGAGCTGCCTGATTGCTGACCTGTTCAACATCCGACGGGTTCTGTACAGGCTGCACCGCCGTGTCGAAACTATCCTGTTTTATCTCTGGTTGGATAGTTTGCGTGGGCTGCGGCGCTGAACTTGTAAGGCTTGCTGATGAGTTGCCCTGCTCGTACCCTGCAAGCCGATACTTCCCGCTCGGCATGCGCTCGATCTCCCAGCGCAAATCGGGCTCGCGTTTGACGCGCGTTTCTAGCCCGGCCTGTGCGGCGTCAACGTCAGCGTAACCATCTCCAGCCCGGCCCGTCCAAATGGTGACCGGCTGCGCCTGCTCGGTAGGCTGCTGCGCCATTACGCGGTCTAGGAGACTTGCGTCACTTGCTCGCGATAGCGGTCTTTGCCCATCTGGCGCCGTGGGCAGATCACCTACAGCGGTAGACTGTTGACCGGCGTCGCCTCGTACAGGTACAGCCTCTCCATCATCGGGTCGAACTGCATCGGCATTTCCGCCTCTTCCGTCTCCGACAGTAGGCACTGGTCGTAGATCAGCCACGCCTGGGATTGGCTCAACACTTGGCTGCACACCGCCTCGTCCAGCCAGCTCGGGAGATCGATCTTCATTGCGGGCATTGATGCCTCCAGAGATTCTTTCTGTTGGTACGACAATTGGCGTCAAACCCGCTTGAGCGCTCAGGCTAGTAGGCGGAGTGAAGCTAACCTCTGTGCCTGGCGTGAGCGCCGACAGCGTCCCTCCTGTGGCCGCACCAAGGATGGCCCCCGTTGTTGCGGAGGCGCCCACCCCCTTCATGGGGTCCAGCCCGGGGTTGTACGGAACCGCTGCTCGCTGCCCCTCGTACTGTGTAACGCCTTCCTCAAGCCCTTCTTGAGCGGCCTCGACTGCGCCAGTCTTGAGGGCGCGGCTTGCTACGTTCCCCGTGAAACCTTTGGCCCCGGCCACCAAGCGCTCAGCACCAACAAGGCCGCCAGCGCCGCCGATGACAGCAGGGATAACGCTTGCTTGTCGAGCTGCCTCAACGGCTTGCTCTTCGGTGGCCCCGCCTTTTTTAGCCAAGTCGTAGGCTGTGCCAGCTGCGTCTCCACCCGAAAGCGCTGCGCCAGCGGCAGCACCGCCGCCAAGAGCCGCGCGTTGAGCGACTTTGCCGCCAACCCCTAGAGCTTTGGCCGCCGCGCCGCCAGCTTTGACCGCACCTCCTGGAAGCGCAAACGACCCGGCAGCCTGCGCGGCAGACAACAGTGGGTTTGTCGCGGCGTATTTCGCGGCAATCTTGGCCTCATCTATCAATCCGTCGGCTGCGGCGATGTCGCTGGAAAACTGCTGCTTTTCTGCTTTTACTATGTCAGACTGGCTTTTCTCTCCGGGCTTGATGATGTTTTCATCAATAAACCTAGACACCCTATTTCCAGGGGCCACGAAGTTGGCAACAGATCCAACTCCGCCAGCCACCGCATTTGCTGCTTCAATAACCGTATCGTTGGCTACTGCAAATGGGCTTCTGCTTCTTGGCCCTGGAGATTCAACTGGATCACGGTATGGGCGAGGCTCCTCATTTGCCACAGGAGCGGCATCCCACCAGTTTCCAGATTCAGATGGGGCGGCATCAGCGACCGGCGCATCTTCCCACCATTCTTTTGCTGCCATCAGGGTTTAATCCGAGTTGTTCCGTCAGGTGCCTTAAAGCGAGTGCCGCTTGGCAATTGGTCGTACTGGTCTTTGGTGTTAACGCTCACAATCGAGCCGCCACTAGCGCTTGATGATTGTTTCTCTACACCAGATTTTTGCGCTTGATTCACATTAAATCCAAGTCGCTGGAGTTCACGCGCCGTTGCGCTTGCTACATCAGAGTCGCCTCTTTTGACGGCTGCGTCGTATTCTCCCTTGATGATTCTGATGCGCTCACTTTGAGTAGATGAGTTGTCTTGAGCGCCTGACGCACTATCATCCCCGCTCATCCCAAGGTTCTCCTGCTGCATCTTTGTCGCAGCGCGAATCACATCTCGTGAGTTCTGAATGTCTGCCTCAAGCGCTTTTGTCTCAGGGCTGTCTGGCTCCATGAGCTTTAGCCGCTTTAACCTATCCTCGCTGGACGCGATCATTTGCCGGTGTGTGCTGATTGTGGTGTTGAGTTTTTCTTCTTTTTCAGCTTTGCTCTTTCCTCGCCCAATAAGCGCCGCAATCTGCGCGTCTGCCCGGCTGTTGCGGCCCTCTTCCTTTGTGGCCTCTTGATCCGCTCGCATCTTGTCACGAAGCGCTTGATTCGCGGCTCGCTCTTGGGCGACATCGTTAGCCATGATGTCCTTCTGAGTGATCTCGCCCATAACCAGCCCCACATCGCGGCCAACGTTTGGATCGGACATGGCGCGGGTTCTGACCGCCTCCCTATCTGCCGCAAGTTGCGCTTGCGCCTCAGGCGACCAGTTCTTAGACTGTTCAGCAATGTGCGGAGGAATGGCTTTGTCAATCTCTGCGCCAATCAGCCCGCCGCGAATCTTCTCGCGCTCAGTGTTGAGCATGCCTTGAGCCTCGATGCTGGCTTGAGCTTTCGCCTTGACCTCAGTGCCGATCCGTGCAAGACGTTGGTCCATCTCCGCAATAGCGTCCTCTCGCCTCCATTGGCGCTGAGTTTGAGCCTCCTGCATACGCGCGGCACGCTCACGCGCCATGCGCTCTTCTTCGGCTTGCGCTTTGAGGTTTGCATCAGCCATTTGCCCAACGGCTTGCGCGCCACCACCAAGCGCCCCGGCAATGATTCCACCGAGCCTCATCGCATCGCTCCTTGAATAAGTCCGCGCGGCTTATTTTCCTCGATTTCTTGAGGCTCATCTGAAGACATTTCTTCCTCTGAAGAGGGCTCTTCACCCTCCTCATTCTCCATTTCTTCGTTTTGCATTGACCCGCCAACTCCTGCATCAACGCCGAACTGTTGCATCACTGAATTGACCATTTTTGCCATTGCATCAGCAACAGTTTCTTTTGGAATTTCCATGCCGCCCTTATTGGTCACGGCGACCAAATGAAGCAGTAATTCAACTGAACACGGGATAATGAGCTGAGGCGGGATTGTGCCGTTTGACTCTTTGAACAACATGGAGATCACCGCAGTCACCGCCTTGGATAACTTCTCCGCCATGTCGCCAGGCTCTTCAAGCGCAGCGATTGCACCTTCTCTTGTCTGAGGAGAAAACATCAACGCCATGCCAGCTTGGACAACTCGAAAGTAAGCGTCTCGCATGTTCTCTGGCATAGTCATCTTTGCCCTAGCGCCCTCCACCGAGAACACATCAGCGTCTTTTTGAGGTGGCGGCTCTGCCATTGATTGCTCTTGGCCAGCCTGTAGTTCCATTTCTTGATCCATCTTGAATCCCTTAGGGCCGGTTTAGGTTTTGGTCCAATATGCTTCTGTTGTAGCGGGCTCGTTGTTCGTCGAGCTTGCGTAAATCATCTTCATAACGACGCTGGTTGTCTCGGCGCACAGCATCTTGCTGATACCCCTGCACCGCTCCAGAGATAAGTCCAGCTCCAATCTTCATAAGTTCTGGGTTATCTCTTGAAAATCCGAGCATGCCGCCAATCAAACCCCGGCCAGGAGACTCCAGCTTTTTTGCCGCCTGCGTTGCGATGCTGGTGCTGCCACCAAGCTCTGAATCTCGCAGCCTGATTGCCTCAGCGCCGCCCGCAGAGCCAGCAGATACAGGAACTTCGCTAGAAGCTTTTGGAGCCTGCGGCGCGGCCATATTTTGCTGCGCAAACTCTTTGGCTGCTGGCTGGGTCTGTGCCTCTTGAAGCGGCATAGGACCGGCCAAAGAAGATCCAATCAGCCCTCCACTCTTCATTGGCTCGTCTTTGGAGCCGGATGGCATTCCATCTGTAGAGCTTAAATCTGTGCTTGATGCGCCTGTCGCGTCTGACCCCGCCTCCGTCGCGCCATTGGCCTGCATCGCTTCTTCGCTCGAAGAAAAGCTCGGTAGATTTGAAAACGCCGATATTGCAGTTGCGCCAATGCTTACTCCGGCTCCAATCTTCATCAGCTTCGAGTCACCGGTAATCGCCCCGGCTACTGCCAGAATACTTCCGACAAGCTGCGCCCCATCAAGGATGGAGCTAGCCACGCTCTCTACTGAGGAGGCGCCATCACCGCTAAACCATTCAGAGGCAGCGGAAAACATATCGTCAAAAAATGACATTGCTAGTCCCTTTTGCCTTTTGCATTCAAGGCGTTAATCACCAGACCCGCCAGTCCCGCCGCCAGCCCCGCCAGCGCCTGTGCCAAAGCCGCCGCCGCCTGCGCCAAAGCCCCCAAAGCCACCACGCCCACCAGGACCGGACCCGTCCGCGTACCCACCTCCGCCAGCCCCGCCGCTGCTTAGGCCCATGCCGCCATCTGCTGCACCACCCCACCCACCGCCATAACCAAAGCCTCGTCCGCCAGCATCGCCGTCAGCGTTAGCAGCCTCAGAATCTGCCGCGCTAGAGAACGCAGCGTTTGCGTTGTTGGAGATCGCAGCAGACGCTTGCGCTTCGGCGTCCTTTTTGTTGTATGCCTTCAACCCATTTAAAGCGGCAGAAACAAGCCCTATAGGGTTGCCTGATAGGGCCGCGCTGGCGACCCCTGGCAAGCCTCCCTTCACCGCCGCCCCCCAAGCAGGCGACAGACCGCCTACGTATCCAAGGCCAATGCCTTGATTCGCTCCAGAGTCTGTAGACTGTCCTTGCCCTCCGACGGAAACTCCGCCAGGACCGCCTCGCTCGCCTGAAACTACTCCGGATGGGGGGCCAGTTACTCCCGCGTCACCCCCCCCCGACGATGGCCCTGTTCCTACAAATACGCCGTTCTTGTACTGGCTGCTGAAGTCAAGATTCAACCCAAGCCCGCGAACCGCCGCGTAGGTTTCAAGGATTTTCGCCTGCTCGTACTTCAACGCTTGCTTTGCTGGGGCGTCAAGGTCTCTGTTTTGATCAATTACCAGAAGCGCGTTCACATAGGACTGGTACTGCTGATTGAACGCTGAATCGTTTTGCAGCTGCGCCCTGTACTTGTTCTCAAGGTCCGCCATGATGAGGGCGTTCTCATTGTTCTTTTTTGCAGTGTCGTATCGAAACTGCATGTCCTTGTCGAACTGCGTTTGGCGCTGATTCAGCTCTTGCTGGAACTGTCCGCCCTTTTGCGCAAGCTCTTGCTGCGCGAGATTCCATGAGTTGGATTGGTTGACGTTGAACTTTCCGGCGTCTGCGGCTGTTGCTGCGTCCTGCTTAGCAACATCAATTGCTCGGGTCAACACAGCATCCTGAGCGGCCTGGACTCCAAGTGAGCTGTTAATCAACCCGCGCTCATTTGATTGCTGTAGCGCAGCCCCTCTGGCTTGCTGCATGAGCGGGCTATCCCGCTTTGCAATGTCAGCGGCTCGTTGCTCAACCGTCTGCTGAGGAGTCACGCTCCATGTTGCAGCCTGCGGGACCGTTGGGCCTCCGCCAAATGACGGGCCAGAACCGGGCTGATATCCGGCTTGCGATGGTTGAGCGCTTGGCGTCGTTAACCCGTTGCCGGTTATTTGGCCAGCAAATGCTTGAATTGCGGGCTGATTGTTTTGTGTAAGCCGCTCATTTTCTGTGAGCTTGTAGGTTGATCCATCGGCGTACGTGCGAATCCCAGTAGACGCATCGTAGCCCGCGCCTCCGCCAGAAACGGCCCCAGCAATCAAACCCTTAGGAGCAGATGACGCACGATCTGAATCGTATGGATTCACCGGTTGAATGGTTTTCCGGTAGTCGCTTTCTGTAGGAGTGCCTCCAAAAACAGCAGCCATTTTCTATCCAGTCTTTGAATTTGTTGATGATTTGAGGCTCATATATCACCAGACCTCTAGCGCTTCCCAAGAAACTGCCACAGTGTTAATAATTCCTATTTTTGTGGCCGTCACTGTCGTTGAATTGGTAATGCGGATATGAACCTCATCCTCGCCTAACACTGGATTGGCGCCGATATTATTTGTGTTGCCAAGTAGACTTAGTCTTGTTTTATTTGGGTCCATTGCAGGAGAAAGCGTCGCGGTCCCAGATGTTCCGGCAAAAGTTATAACCCCGCGCTGAATACTCTTAATTCCAGTTGCCCCAATTGGCGCCCAATTTACCGCAGTGTCTGCGCTTGGGTCTGCGGTTGTCGTGCCCGCCACTCGTTTGACGTAGAACTGAAAACTAACCGGGGAAATGACAATCCTGTCTTTGGCATAGAAGCCAGGAGAGAACATATCCGCCGTTGCCAGGGTATTTCCTCCCCTGCCGTCTGGAATACCATAAAGCCCGGCGTTCATTAGAAGTCCCCTGCGCGAGTCACAATGATTTGGAACGTTTCTGCTTTTGCCGTAGACGCTCGCAATGAATGGCCCGATTGGAGAACGAGCGCCAGGTTTGTCAGCGCGCTTGCAAAGGCTGGCACAGTATCGCTCGGCGTGATTGCCGTCACCGGGACCTCCCGGTAAAGCCGGGCTGTTGTCCCATCATGAACGTAGAAGCGGACCATGCCAGCAGTCGTTGTGCCGGTGGCCACAACGTTGATATCGTCAATCCTGGTTCCGCTTGAACCGGCAGTAAGAACCGTGACAATCGTTCCAGTTCCGTCTCTGTTGGTATTGGCGGCGCTGATTACCGCGCCAGGGCTTTTCCCGGTGGCTGCGTATTGTGCAAGGTTAGCCATTAAACAATTCCTTTGTCAAAAAGTAAGAAGTCTGGTTCTCTAGGGAACCAAGTTGGCAGGCCCCCAACCACAGTTAGGACGTAGCCGTCATCGCCCACTGGCGGCAGGTTTATTGCAGCCGCAGACGCTAGCGCCTGCTGCACAAATGCCGTCGAAGCCACGAGTGTTGAGTTGTCACCTGGAGATGGAGTCGCCGCCACCCTCGGGATTGTCAAGGTCGGAGCCAGCAGCGGGGCCTTCAGGTCCATGTCAACCTTGACACCATCAAACCCAACCTCAACTGCAGACAGGTTTGATTCAACGTCCCCAGACCTAGCCCTTGTGACGGGGAGAAGATCAATCGTATTGGTGAAATAAGGGTTCGGCATTTTTACCTCTGAAGTCTTCGCGGCGTGTAATGAATAACCGCGCCTTGCAATATGTGCCCTGCATCAAGGGCGTTTTTCTTGTAGAACGTGAGGGCAATGTTTGTCCCAGTACCGGCCAGAGAAATCTCAGGCTCAGACACGTCCTGCCCATCCCAGTAAAACTCGTCCCAGTTAGATATGTCCCAGTAACCACCGGCCCCAGCTGGCTCTGCGGTATCTGTTGAAAGAGTGCTGATCTCATTCGAGCCAAATGAAAGCTCTCCAGAGAACCGAAGGCTTGTGTACTGCTGCGAAGCAACCTGAAGGACCATTTTTCGATAGCGCTTCTTTATTCTTGGTGACTTACTCTGCGAATAGGCCAAGCGCGCGAACGCCTCAAACTCTGCGCCGTCTGCAGATTGACCCTTCTCAATCTCGTAGACAAACCCGTTTGATGCTCCGATGAATATCCGCTCTGTCCCGGTAGCGTCTTCGCCAGAGAAGGCGCATGTCGGAGTGAATGGGAACTGAAGCTGTGTGAACCCGAGTAGTTTCCCAGACCTTGCCGTCATCGCAATTGCCGAACCAGTTGTCAAAACCAGAACATAGAGGCCGAGTCGACGACTCAGGAAGGACCCAACGATTAGATTTTTCGCGCGATCAATCAATGGCTGGATCTGCGTGCTCGCCGTAGACGATGAAAAGTTCCCGTAGTTCTGCACCGCCTGCACAGAGGTTATCCCTCTGTCATCAGCCATGAACGTGTCGCCCATGGTCTGGACTGTGTAGGCAACGGCCCCAACGTCAGCGCGGATCACGTTTAACGACCACGATGCCGACGACGCCCCAGTCAGAGACTGGCTACTGTTGCGCCCCATGATCCCAAGAGCTTCTCCTGGTAGAGATGCCAGACCAGTAATCACATCACCAGTTGCGATCTCGCTGGCGCCTTCAGCGGTGACAAACCGAGTAGGCGTCCCAACCGATGAGTTAATCAGGGACGCACCGATGGCCAGGTACAGGTATCTCCGGTGAGCCTTTACAAATGCCGGGGTGTCTGTCGATGCCCCGGTCTTGATGTTTGAAAATACTGTCCCATCAAACTCGAATGCATTGCCAACGCCATTGGCTCCGTAAAGCCTGAGTGACGTTAGCTGCCCATAGAAGTTGTAGATATCAAATTCGTATCGGCCACCAGGGGGAAGCGCGTTTGCGGTCTGCGCACCAGAAAGAGTCAGCGCCCCTGCGCCTGTGGTTGTGGCCGCCCCCGCCGCGTAGTTCCCCCCCATGCGTCCAGAGATCGTCAAGCGCCCCGTGTTCACGCCAGAGGCCAATGATCCAGACTCAACAATCACTCGCCCAATCAACGCGGTGACCCCGCCCTGCGTTAGGGTGTCTCCTTCGTTCACGCCGACATCAGCGTTTGTGAATGCCACCTCTTCACCTAGCGGGACCAACGTCCATCCAGAAGATGAGGACACAAACATCTGCCCAGCTGTCGCGCCGACGTTATCTCTGAAGCAGTAGGTCAGAGACTGGAACTGAACCACGCCTCGAATAGGCCCTGAGCCAGTAGGCGCGGCGATGAGTGCGCGGTACACGTCCGCCGCGAGGGCTGTCCTCTGAGCGTCCTGCAGTTGTGTTGGAGAAGCTAGAGTTGGGCTTGCAGCCGTTGTCCCTACCGGGCTGCCAGACACAATCATGCTGGTGCTACCGGGGACCGTCCCGACTACACCGGTCAACACACATCCGCCGTCAACCACCCCAGCGAACAACCCGAATGACGCCCCAATAGTCACCGTGGCGCCAATAGCTGGAGTCGAAGTCAACGTACAAGCCACGGCCTGCTGAGTCGCTGAGCTTGGCGCAGTTTGCCCACTGTAGCGCTCAAATGTCCCATACATTCTGTAGCCACCATTAAGGTCGGCCACATAGTTTTGAACGCCGATCAGTGATCCTGGTGAAATGTTCAGCGCCGGTGAGACTAAATCCAATCCTCCACCGAACGGGATGTACTCCGTCCTGGTTTCAACGCTTGGGAATCGCATCATGCCAGTGGGCACCCAAGATCAATTTGAGGGGACTGGTTCATCAGCAAGCGCGTCAGCATCGAGCTGTACATGGCGTCAGCCGACACAGCCACCTCTGGCGCGTTCTCATAAAAAGCGTACTTTTTCATCGCGCCATAGACTATGAGGAGGTGATATTCCTCGGGGAGACTTGGGATTTCAGAGCTGCTCAGAAACGGCCTAGCTGCCTTCTGATACTCGCCGCGTATGGAGTACACATCATCTGGGATGCTGCCAAGAAGAAGCGCCCGATCCCTTGGCCGAACAGCAAACACAACAGGGCGCCCGGACGTTTGCAGCCCATACATATAGGTATCCCGGAACTCCCCGTATCCCCACTCTACAAGCCACTGTTGATCTGCTACACCGATGGAAGCCTTGTGCGCGCGAAGCGTGTTGCAATGCCAGCGCGAGAAGTCCGTCAAAGAAGCCATCGCTGGCGTAACTTCCTGCTGCTCTAGTACGGTGTTGGCGCAGAACTCCGCCCGCATCCAGTCCCAGTCAGGGCTTCTCTGTTGTAACTCTATCCAAGAATCCTGAACCCAGTTGACGATCCGCAGCATCTCGCCAGTTTGGTTAATGACTGCTGCGGGGCCGTTCCCAGAAATGCCGCACTTCTCCCGCGTCAATTGGCACAGCTGCAAAAACGTCTTGCCGCTGTTTGGGTAGACGTCAACGACAGGGCAGAAGTCTACGGATATCCCGGTGGTCATTGTCGTGGCCTAAGTTCGTTGATGGGATTAACCCGGAGCAGCCAGGCGACGCTTGAGCCACTCAACACCCTTTTGCCCTGCTGGGTCGTAGGTCACTGTGAATGGATACGCAAATGAGTGCCGCATCGTCTCAGAGTACCCAAGCTCGCCGGACGGATCTGCGTGACGCTTCTGCACGACTCGCTGAGGCTTGGCATTGCAAAGAACCTCAACGTGATAGCGACGAACCTTCACGGGCTGGCCGTTACGGGGTAGCAGTCGATAGTCAGAGTTGTTCACGTTGACCTCGGCATACTGAGCCTCGTTTTCATTTGCAGGTTCAGACAGAACAATCTCAAGCTCTTGAGCCATGAAAGCCTCTAGGCTGATATCCTTTGGCGTGATGTTTGGATCTGTGGCAATGACAGAGTCTTCTGTCAACTTGCCCTTGGCTGTGTCGTCGATTGAGAATGGTCTGTCAGCGCCTTCAATTTCCACCTCATCCGAAGACAGCATGTTTTTCTTGATGTAGGTTCTGGTCATTCGCATCTCCAAAAATGGACGGCCCGAAAGCCGCCCGGTTAATAGTTGAACCTTAGATCGCCGCGCCCGTGTGCTGGGTTAGGTTCACATAGGTAGCAGTGACGCCAGTTGCAGTCAAGGCAGTTGTGCCAGGAATAAACGGGTTTGTCGCGTTGGCGATTTTAATGGCGCCCACGATTGCTTTACCAGCGGGAGGACGAGCCACGGGAGTGGCTAAGCCGTTATCCACGATGTCTCCTTGCGCAACGGTGAAGTTGCCTGCGGCGTCAAGAAGCACAGCAAATGAGCAAGACCGTCCAGCGGGCAACGTTTGCAGCGTATTGAGCGCCGTAGGAACAATCCCCGAGTTTGGCTCAATTACAAAAGCTTGCGAAGCCGTTGCAGCCTTGGAATAAATACGGCCATTGATTGAGTAGTTCAGCGTTGCGCCAGTAGAGAACTGGCTAGTTGTAGAGCCGATAGCCAGGCCGCCGGAATTTAGGGCCATGGTGATCATATTGGCGCCATTAAGTGGCAAAGACATGATATTTCCTTTCAGTTGTTTTGTTAATCATGGTCATCCATTAACGATTAATGGATGACCATTTCATTGCCTGTTTTTATTAGAGGCCGGTTGCTGCACTCTCGATGCGTGCCATCCAATTTTCATTGAGACGAACAGCAGCCTTCCAGAAGGTGCAGCCAACGAAGCCGAAGCGGCCAAGCGGGTTGGCGTGGGTCTTGACGTTAGGAGGCAGATAGGTCACATCCAAAGCGCCTTGGCCCTTCAGAGCAACTTGACCCCATGCGTCTTGAGCAACAACCAGCAGCGGGTACACGTCAGCGGTGGTTCCGGTGGTGCCGCCGTTAGACAAGAACGCACCAGCGGTGATCGTGCCACCAGCCAACAAGAACGGCGTGAAGTAGGGCGAGGTCAAGAAGCGGAATTGCTCAACCGCACCGATTTCGCGCTCGTCAGATGGCTTGCTGGTACCGTATGCAACCGAAGGAATGAAGCCTGGCAGATTTCGGATATCGGACTCCATGTCGGTGTGACAGAACACGTAGTAGCCAGACATCACAGGCTCGGTGCCAAAGTTTGGACCAGCAGACAGCGCATTGATCACACGCTTACCTTGAGCCGCCTCGATTGAACGAGCTGCCAAACGCAGCTTCGACAACGAGATTGTGGTGTTCACCGCAGAACGTGAGGTGCCGTTTGCATAGATGACGTTGGTGCCGCCACGAACCACACCGTAGGAAATCTTTTCCTCGATGTTGCCCATGTGCTCACCAACCAAGGTGACCATGTCCTTGGGAACGTCATCCTCATACAGCATCTGAGTCTTGCTGGACAGCTTGGTCAAGACGCCATAGTCTTGGAGCGTCACGGTCACATCGGTGTAATTGATGGTCGTAGACGCAGGCGTCATGCCTTCTTGCAAGAGATAGTCGCTTGCATTGATGCCAGATGCCGATCCGTTAGCCGCTGCGCCGATAGGAACAGGGCGACGGAACACGACCGTATCGGTCTTGTTCATCGGCACTTGTTTTTGCATGCCAAACTTGGACAGCAACTTCATGGTACCGGCGTGCTTGAGCATCTCGCGCTCGGCCATGATTAGGTTCCGTGATGGAACGGTAGAGTAAAGCTGAGTCATGATTAACCTTTCTGTTTATCAAGTTGATCTAGGTAGGCCCAGTACTCTTGAGGCGTCATGTCGTTGACCGACTTTGTCCGCGCTCCAGAGTTACGCCCAGCAGGTAGTGCTGATGCGGTGCTGATGCCTTTGGTTTGTGGTGTTGCCTGAGCCTTTTGCGATTCTTTAAACAAGTCCAGAAGACGAACGGCATCGGCGGGCTCTGGGCTCTCCGCCAACATCCGCACCTCGCGCGGGGCCTTGCTTATCCATCCTTGGAACTCAGGTTTTTTGACTTCTGATTGCCAACCTCTGTGAGCAAACTCAACTTCCATGAAGGCTTTGAAGCGCTCGTTCTCAGCTCTTACAACATCAAGAATCTGCGAGTCGTTCTTATTGGTGTCCATTGCGGACAACTTCTGAGCGACAGCAGCATCTATTGCCGGGGCAAGAACCTTTGCGAACTCTGGGTATTCCTCTTGTAGCTTTTGAAGCTCAACAGGATCACCTTGAGCGGCTTGTATTTCCTTCACGCTTGGGGCATCGCCGCCGCTTCTTTGGACAGCTTTCGCCGCCTCAAGCTGGCTTTTGAGCTGAGAACTCAGGCCGCCTATGTGGCCTTCTGTGTTTCTCACCCTGCTCTGTAGTTGGGTAACGATTGCCTCAAGCCCGGCGATTTTGTTTCGCATGGCCGCAGGGTCTTCGTCGTTTTGAACTTGTTCAGGCTGAACCTCGCTTGGCGTTTCTGTGGCGGCTTCTTCAGCGGTCACTGCCGGTTGTGGTTCTGGCTCCGGTTTCCCGGAATCCTTGGCGTCAAGTTCTTCCCAAATGCGCTGTGCTTCCTCTTGCTGGTTGGTTTCAGTAGTCATGGTTCATGGGTCATGGTTGCCAATCGCTTGGCGTTACGGGGAGGTGGTTGTCCAGCTCTCCGACTTGACTTGCGCTATCTTTCGATAGGGCAAGAATTTCTTTGACCATGTTGATCTGACCTCGCGTCCACATGGTCTGTTCGATGCTGTGTGATTTGGAATCATTCAGCTCACGCAATTCCTGGAGACGAAGCTCCAAGCCTTGAGTCAGCCGACTCCACGTCTTTGTAAAAAAGTCCTCTGTGCGTAAATCAAAATTGGCCATGAAAAAAGCCGCTCAGGTTTCCCCGGCGGCTTACAAATTTGTTTTAACTTTCACCACTGATGCAGAGACGCATCGTCAATGAAAAAGTCTCCGGTGTTTCCTGACGGAGGCGTAAACCTGACATAAGCGTGAGTTGCCCAAGACGGCGGGTGAGCCCCAATCCGCAGATTGATGTTGTTCCATGTCCCAACCGTAGGTGTGAACGTGGAGCTTCCTGTGCTGTTGAAAACACCAAGCGATGGGATTAAGTTTCCATCGGTCCCGTTAAGGATGGTCCATCCGTGCTCATAGGTTGTTGCCGCACCTGTCAATGGAGTCCCGGCAACGGCGGTATGCCTGAACTGCCCGGTCACTGGGCCAGATTGTTTGTCAATCGGAACCAGCAGGACAAATGTCAATGCGCCGGTAGCGGTCTTGTTGAGCCTAAGTGACTTCGTCCCCGCATAGGCCACTGTCGCGCTCTGAGTCAGAGTGCCATTGGTGACGGTAACTCGATTCGTGGCGGTGCCAGCGGAATCAGTCAGGAACGACCAGGTATCCCTTGGGAATGTGGCCGCCTCAAAGCCGCCATCCAGAAGCAGGCTGTATGAATCGCTGATTCGCGTCGGGTTGGTGTTCATGCCGTTGGCGTAGATCTGCGTGTCACGGAACTTAACGACGCCCGGACCGGTAGCGATCTTGTTTGCCGTGTTGCCCCAGTTGTTCACAAAGACGCCCTGGAACAAAGCTCTTGCTCGAACGTCTGCGCAATTGATCGCCTGGTTTAGCGCCGTTGGTTGCGTGGTGGCAGAAAGCAAATAACCGCCGCGCATTTGGAAGTCAGTGCCGTCCCCGGTCACATAGATCAAGTCATCCACCCAGCCCGTGCCGCTGTTTTCTACGTGGCAGTCGTTGAAGTACACACGACCTGCTGTGTGCTCCAAAACCTTTGGCGAATAGTCGAACGACACGCCATGGAAAACCAGCTCGCTGGACTCGTCAAAAGTTTTGATGCATACATCGGTGCAGTTGTAGATCCCGCCGCCGAACATCGCGGTGTTTTCACCAGAGTCACTGCCGACACTTTGCTGGATGCCAATCCCGCACGTGCGTATATCCGATGCGTAGAACTTCATCAAATACGCATAGTCCACAAGATCGACACCCAAACCAAAGTTGTAGATGTCTCCGTTTTGTATGGTGGGCCTCGGAGACCGTGTAGGCGCTGGCTCGCCATTGACGTACATTCCAGTCGTCGAGGTTCCTGGTCCAGGGCCTATCAAAGAAAAGTTTGTGAAGTTAACTCTACGTTGACCAAATAACGGATCAGCCAGTGTTGACGTGCAAATGATTGCGCGGTCACTTGTCATTCCAGAAGCATCCAGCGTGGCGCCGTTGCCCTTAATCATTATTCGGCCAGTTCTGAATGTCACAGGCGTGGTGATTTGATACGTCAAGCCAGCGAGATCAAGATTGCGGCCAGTAGCCAATGCCTCGTCGTGAGCTTCTTGAAGCGCATCACTTGACGTTCCCTCAGGGACAACGTCAGTTGAGAAGTACGCTTTCTTGCTTGACCCGCCCCGTTGAAGTCCGACCAGGTTACCTCTGTCGTCAGAAATCCACGAGTCTACTAACTTGATCCGCTCTGTTACGTTTGGCATTTTGTGTCCAACAAATAAGTGGGCAATAAAAAACCGCCTCTGGAACCAGGGCGGTTTGTGCTTGAGATGATTTGTTTAGAGTGACAGAGCAGCTCTGATAGCCCGCTGATACTCAACAGCCATTGCGCGGTGTCCCAACAGGCTTGGGTGCTGGTTGTCGGTATTGGTTAGACCCGTGATGTATCGAGCTGGCGAGGTATTGGTGCTTAGCACTGCATCAAAATCGGCGATTGCAACGCCTTTCATCGCGCGGATTTCAGCATTGATCGCGACCCTGATTGCATCGCCTACTGAGTCTGTAATGGTTATGCTTGGGGGCTGCGTCGCAATAATTGGAGCGACTCCGTATTTCCTGCATTCACTGATAAATGCGCGCACATGGAATTTGAAATTGTTCAGGTTCCATGGGCTTGAGCCTGCTGATATTCCATCAGTTGGCGACCATGGGAACATGGTTGCCGTGTCAAGCCCGCCCTGACGAATGACGTTCAAAAAATTTGCCCATGTTGCCGCTTTACCCTGCCCTGCTGCGGCGTAGTTCACTACGCTATGGGCACCAAGACCAGAGTCCGTTAGCCCCTGAGGTCCTTGTTGCGCCCATCCCCATGCGCCGTTATTGTTGTCAAATGACCCCTGGCCTTTTGATATAGCGTCACCAAACACCCCGTGGTTGTATATCGGCTTGATAAGAAGTGCCTGATAACCTACGCACATAGCCCATTGCCAGTTTGCTTGGGGCGTTTGCGAGCTTATGGTTCCAACTTGATCTCCAGACACCAGCAGCCCATACATTTTTCTGCGGGAATTGGCGTTGTAATCTCCCATATTAGACGCCGACGTGCTTGAGTTTGCCACCGAATAGCTGGTAGACGCGCTATAAACCCGATGAGTTATTAGCCTCAAATCTTCCATGCCAACTTCCGTGCAGGGCACGGGCGTCTGAGCAATCCAATCTGACCACACCAATGTTGGTACGGTATTTGCGCCAGTTCCAGATATCGCGGCAGGCACCACATAATTTGTAGTTGATCCAGTCGTCCCGTCCCATGTGTCTTCACATTTTGCGGACGCTGTATCGTCGAACGTCACGCTTGACCAACTAAGGCCGGTACCGTTATCTGTCAATGATGGAGATGCTGCCGTTTTCGCAGAAGTAATTGTGTATGTCCCGGCGCCATAGTTGGCGTAGCAGAAGCGAACCGCGTTGTATTCACCCTCAACGGCCACAGTGTTTACGTATGTGAAGGCCGCAGCCTGGCTCTGTGCCGCCCCAGCAAGGACTCTTAACGTCTGGACGGCCCCACGCTCGCGCCTTTCAAACTCATTCTGCCGCTTGATGAATTCGGTAAACACGCCTGAATTGGTCCGCTGAACACCAACAACATCGTTGGAGTCATTAAGCACCCATGAGTCCAGCGAGTTGATTTTCTCTGTTACGTTGCCCATTTTTCTTTACCTTAAAAATTGAAACCCAATGGAAAAAGCCGCTGCTGATTGCTCAGAGCGGCTTTGATTCCACAAATAAAAATGCCAATGTCGCAAAGACACTGGCCCGGCTGAATTTTCTTCTAGCTTTTCTCTTTCGTCAATACTTTATTCATCATCGGCTCATCATCGACCCAATGTTCGACATGAACCTGCGAGAGTCAACCTCGCCCGTGACAACAGGAGGAAGCGCGTCCTCTTGCCAAAACTCCGCCGCCCAAAATGATGCGCCCCAAAACTCATCCGACCAGAAGCTCATACAGGCCTCATGCTATTGCCTGGCACGCCTGCGCCTTGGATAGTCACGTCGTTGATCTTCTTGATGTTTACATTTGGTACGCTTGCATTGATCGCTGCAACAATTGACTCTGCTGTCAGCACACCGCTATCTGCTGTGCTTCCAGACATTGACCCAATGGCATACGGAGTCAGCGATCCAGATATCGAAAACGATGCCGATCCAATTGCCCCAGCTTTAGCGCCTAGCAATGCCGGGCTCGGGTTAATCACAAAACTAGCTGCACCGATCCCGTCCAATGATGCCGTCAGCAAAGCATCTGCGACCGTGAACGTCATGACGGCAGTACCGGAGCCGCTGCTGATCAATTCCCCAGAGGCGTCAGCAAAAGAAATACTGATACTTGCAGCAGCATCTGTTGTGATACCGCCAACTGCCAATCCAGCTAGGCCGACAGACAGCCCAGTCACATTGCGCGACGACATTCCTCCTGCAGTCTTGGGAGGAACCCATGCGCTTGGTGCTAGATGGCCGTTTGGTGTCGCGCTCTTTGCGTCGTAGCTCCCATACGCCCCGCGCATCATCCCGTGCTTGTTGAAGCCCGACCGAAGCACTGCCTCGCGGCCACTGATGAACCGCCCTGGGGATTTGTGCAGGACGGAGCGGTTCCCAAGTATTGGCATTTAGACGGTCCAGCCAAATTCAAGATGCCCAGATATCGGGCTGGCGACCGGCGTTGCAGCACCGGCAAGCATCAGCCATGCAAGGCAGGCCCCGTCAAACACGCGAGGCATGGACGCAATTTGGTTCACGAGATCGCGCTCCGCTGTGACGCCAAGGGTGGTTATCGGGATAGTCATCAAAGGTTTGCACAGCACCAAATTCAGCACGCCAGAGACATAGCTCGTGCTGATGGTGACGCTTTGCACAGAGCGAATGCCAGCGTCTCCAGCCTGAAGAGGCATGAACGGGCCGTACTTGCCCGCGCCAGTCCCTGAGTGAACGATCTGCGTCACTGGGGCGGCTGTATTTCCGATTGGCAAGGTTGCCGGGGTTGCACGCCCAGCGGTCCCTGCGCTGTTGGTGTATCCGATGGAAAGGTTTGGAGTCGCCGCGCCCATCACTGTGGAAGGGGTAAGAAATGCCTGCACCCCCGCGCCGTTGGTATATCTAGGCAAGGTAACCGTGTTGTTCAGGGTCTGCGCGGTTGTTGTCGTGACCGTCGTGATTGGGTAGAACCCAAGAAGGTCTACCAGCATCAACACGCACGGGGCGGTAGTCGCCGCAGCCGTTTGTGCTGCGGCATTCAAAAGCACTTTAAAACCAGTCCCGCCAACGTTGCCGCCGTGAGGGATGCCTGTTGCGTTTGCTGTGGTGTCCGTAAGGGCCTGGAATGCTAAGTTCGTTCCGGTTCCTAGGATGGTGTCAGCAGCCGGGTTCCCGCCTCCCCTGAAAAGGCTATACCAAACGCCCGCCGTTTGTGCCGTCGTCGCAAATGTGGACTTTTGCCAGTCGCTCCTGTAGGAAAGGCCATCGACTGTGATGGCGTTGATCATCGCGTCTTGACTTTGGAATCCGGGCATAAAAGGTCCTACGAAAATGTTGTTTCAATGATGCCGTTGATAGGAGCGCCAGACAGCGTTCCGTTCGGCAGGCAAATGAAGTTCAGATACGCATCGTCCAATATCTCAGGCATTGACGCAGCATCTGTCCAGTAATCTACTTCTGTCGGGGCGTCAATGCCGTACAGGCTGAAATTTGCAAGCGGCTTGACAAGGACAAGAGCAAACAAGCCTACGTCACCAACGCCGCCAATGGTGACTGACTGCACAGACCTAACCCCGCTGTCACCGCTTTGCAACGGCAAGAATGGGCCATTGTTCTGATTGCTTGCACCAGCTTGTAGGCTGTGCAAGATTGTTCCATTGACAATCTGCGTTGTCATTGTCGCGACTTTCGTCACCCTATCAGCGACCCCGTCTTGGTTGGTGTATTTGACAGTGAATGTTTGGCCGCCAGTTTGACCCGCAACAACTACCGGCATTAACTGAACGCCTCGGCCATCTGCGTATCGAGGCAAGGGTGTTGTGTTGTCTAGCGTCTGCTCATCAAGCACCGACTCGTCGATAAACCCGTAGAAGCCGATGTAGTCCATGAGTTTGCACGATAGCGGCACAGCCGTTGCCGTCACCGTTTGCGCCATCAGCTTTCGCAGGAACTTCTTCCGACCAAGGTTGTTGACGTTGCCGCCGTGCCTGAGCCCCCCATCAGTGCTTTGCCTCAATGGAACAAATACATTGGGGGAGCCGATGTAGTAGTTTGGCGCCGGGTTGCCTGGGCTCATGCTCAGGTCAAACCAAACACCAGCCCCCGTCGTTTGCGTCGGCTGCTTGCGGAAACTGGCGTACAGGTACTGCCCAGCGTCCTCTGCATCCGTCAGCTCACGAAGGTTGCGAAAGCCGCTCATTTAGGAGCCCAACAAATATAACCCAATCGCGATTTGCTATGATTGCGCATCACTTTTTGGAGCACGTTATGGGCTGTCACCGCAATCTTTCTGGGGAAAAGTTTGGGCGCTGGACTGTTCTTGAAGGGCCAACAAAAAAATCTAGCAAAAATTACTGGCATTGCCGATGCGAATGCGGGAAGCAGAAATTCGTTTATGGGAACAGCCTGATCTCCGGGAAATCCATTTCCTGCGGCTGCCTCAATACTGAAGTGACTATTGCGAGATGCTTGAATCATGGTCACGCAAACGGCGGGAACGGCACCAGGACCTACAACTGCTGGCGCAATATGAAAGCCAGATGCAGCAACCCTAAAAACCATAAATGGATTTACTACGGCGGTCGCGGCATTAACTACTGCTCTAAGTGGGAAAAATTTTCTGGCTTTCTTGCTGACATGGGTGAGTGCCCAAGCGGGGAGCATTCGATTGACCGTATCGACAATAACGGGAACTATGAACCTGGAAATTGCAGATGGGCGACTCGTTTTGAGCAGATGAACAACCAAAGCACGAACAGGGTTCTGACGTTCCAAGGCAAGACGCAGACGATTGCGCAGTGGGCCAAAGATCTTGGTTTGAAGCCGCCCACTATCAGTCGCAGGCTGAACTCGCTTGGCTGGAGTGTTGATCGTGCTCTTACCGAAAAAACTCAATTCTGGCCTCACTCATTCGCAAGAAATTGATAGGGCGCCGATCCCGAACTGCGGTTGTATTCCTGCAGAGGTATTCAATGTAGCACTGAGCGCCCCGCTGATCATCATATTGACCGCTCCAGATGCGGTGTCTACAACGGCAAAATGGGTAAGCGCGTTACTCCCAGCCGTACACGCACCAAACTGAATCAAGTTTGTGTTTGTGTACGGTGATGCCGTGCCCGTCCAGCTACTGGACTTTGTAAGCGCTACGCGGGCGTAACCTGTGTAGTTGGCTTCTGCTGCAAGTGAGGCCGACTCTCCAGGGTCCGCAGTGAACAAAGCGAGGTATTGAGTCGCCCCGGCCCGGTAAGAAGGATCAACGCCACGCAGGAATACATCCAGCGCAGCCGCTTCTGTAGTGTTTGACAATGACATGGTTAGCCCCTGGAAAGTTCTCTGATTCGCTCAAGCTTGGTCTCGTACTCTGCTGCGAGCGCCTTCGCTTTTTCTTGCTCAGCAGACAACGCCAACTTTTGCGCCGCCAGCTCTGCCATTGACTCTTCGACCTTTCGGTAAATCGCCGCGCGTTCCGCTTCGATGCTTTTGTTACGCAGCTCAACGTGCGCATCAAAGTCCGCTTTTTCGATAGCCAGAGCGGCTGATTTGCGCTCGACTTCTTTGATCAACTCTTTCGCGTTGCGATGAGCAGAAGCCGCCGCTTCAAGATCCGCGGCAATCCCAGCTTTTTTGCCCTCAAGCTCAATCATTGCTGCGCGGCTTTTGTCTTTGGATTCTTGAGCGGACCTCTCCGCAATAGCCAAAGCTCGGGCGGCCTCGATGGATTTATCCGTCGTTGCCTGAAGCGCCTCACGCTCCGACTTGATGGCCTCTAGTGCAGCCGCCAGCTTCTTTGGGTCAGACACATCGCTTACAGCGCGGAGAAAACCTATTGCTGATTCCAGCTCGTTGACGCTTGCTGCGCCAGGGATAATCATCACAGGCCTTCCCCTTACGTGGATTGAATTGCAGAAACCTTTGTTCTTGGGTGCACCCCAAAGAACTCGGTTCCGTTAGCGATCATGCGACTACCGCCGAGCGCCGCGTCAGGGTCTGAGCCAAAACGCACTTGACAGGTCGCATCACTTTGAATGCGCACAAACTGCGTTGTCTCATCAAAAGCGGCGCTTTGAGCTGGGCTGCTTGCAAACGTTACGGTTTGCACAGTGACAGCAGGCTCCATTCCAGCGGCGATGAAGTTTCCTGACCTGTCCTTGGCCAGAGATTGATACTCAGTAATGTAAAGTTTTGGCATAGTGTTCCCTTGTTAAATTCCAGCCCCAGTATTTACACGGAGGGCCGCCTCAGCATTAAAAAGCTGCGCCTTCTGCTCCAGCTTGAGCATCTCTAGGCGCTCCTTGCTAGCCCGCTCATCAGCGCTCAAGCTGCCATCCTGCTGCATCTTCATGATCGCCAGTTCGCGCTGCATTTGAAGGTCGACCTGCCCCTGCTCTGCCTCAGCACGCTCTCGTTCAATCTGATAAGCCGTGTTCTGCTGCTTGCCCTGCGCGTCCATCTGCGCTATCGCTAGATCAACCTGCCTTTGTTCTTTCCTGTCCGCAATGTCGGCCTGCTTCACTTGCATGTTCATCTGAGCAACCGCGATCCTAGGATCTTGAGGTTGCGGGTTCTGCGCTGCTGCCTGCGCCGCTTTCTCGATCTCGTCATCCGTGTACATGATGTCTTCCGGCTTGACTTTGAATGCCGGGAGGATCACCTGGAGTTCTTTCTTCGGGTCAATCAGCGACTGATAACGCGGGTTACTTGTCACAGCGGCCAGCTGTAGCGCGGCCTGGTTCTGGATGTCGCGCTCCAGGAGAACTGATACCCCGCGAGCGTCCACCTTCATGTCGCCCTTGATCTCTTTCTTAGGGCTTGTTGCCATGAAAAACTCGTAGTACCTCGTAAGGTGCGGGCGAGTCACGCTGTCGTCAAAGAGTTTCACCCTCAATCGAGGCACGCTCAGCGCATTGGACTGGAGCATAACCATGCCGCCAACAGTTTCGGGGGCTGTTCCTCTCTCACCACCCAACATCTGCGGCATGTTGGTTTCTTGGTCAGCAAACCTCATGGCCGCATCTACGATGGCAAGTAGTTCCTGCAAGTGGCTGTTGAACTCAAACGACGCCATTGCTCCTCGCACGTCGTCTGTATCTTCGTTTGCTATCCAGACCTTCCCTGGCTCTAGCTCATAGCTGCCGTTCTTCGGAACAACCTTCTTGCCGTTTATGACGATCTGTGGGGCCAAAGAGAACCGGCCATTGTCCATCACCATGCGCCATGCGCTCTGGACCACTCTTTGCTGATGGTCTAACTCGTCAGGGAGACCGTACCCGTAGGGTGAGTTCTCGTCCTTGCGCCAGCACCAAACATCAACTGGGAGCGAGTTATCGGCCACCCAAGATGGTGCAACCCCGACAACCTCGTCATTGATGAGAACCAGCATCCCGCTGCTGACGCCTTCAACTTCTTGCCCACCTTCAGCAGACAAAGCCTGCATCTGGTCTGGCTCGATGTCGCCGTAGTACATCCACAGCTCGTAGCTTTCATCCTCGCAATCTTCGCGGATT
>JACCDR010025899.1_pt1 | contig 57064 bp, 46 predicted proteins | sample 7446431 | NCBI WGS metagenome assembly JACCDR01 (sample SAMN15323443, study PRJNA562643) | freshwater metagenome | isolation source: river surface water | place: USA:Blue River Watershed | collected 2017-08-17 | reverse complement strand
TTACCAATCACTCGCGCTTGATAAGGTGTTTCCGTGCCAGCCGCTGGCATAAAACTTTGCTGCTGGACCTGACTTACAAAATGCACATAGTGCGCCAAGGCCAACCGCTGCGCCAACTCCGCAGGGCTGCGGCCGGTGGCAAGGCCGTTAAAACAATGCACCGACAACAACAAGGGTGCCAAAGCCCGCATCGCCTGTAACCGATCAAGTTCTTGATTTTCATCGGAAATAAACAGCGATACTTGAACATCATCCGCCGCGGATAAACGCGCCGCGAGCACGCGGGGTAATAATGCCACATCCGCACAAGCGGCCCGATCCAACAGTTGCACTGGGGCCTGTAATAACGGATTAAAGTGGCTGTCCGGATAACTGATAAAAAACACCCGAAAGTGCCGGCTTAGCAGGTTGGCGATCGCCGCAATCGCCGTGGGGCCGCCCGAAATACCATGGAAGCCGCAGTCAAACACTATAATAGGCGCGGTAGACGTGGTTGGTTGCGGCACAGCAAGCCGAGCAAACGCGGCGCTATTTTGCCTAAGTCGCAGTTGATGCTGCAGCCGCCAAGGCAAATAGCGCTGCAGGGTCTGCCAGCGCTGCTGCAAGAATGTGCGCCACATCAGGGTTTATCCGTTCGCGCGGCAGCGGTTGCCGAGATCGCGCCGTGCGCCGCAGATGAGGTTTGCAATACCCAACGCAGTGGCGCAACCCAAGACACTATAGCCGCCCCACACTGCACCACCGACTGAAACAACGGTTGCCACAAATGCTTGCGCCGTTCCGTCAGTTGACCGATCAGCCATGTCGATACGCCAATTGCCGTCAGGATCAGCAGTGCCGAACTTAACTGCTGACGTTCAGTCACCACATGCCGCACCAAAAAAATCATGACGGGTGCATGCAATAAATATAAGGTGAAGGTGTAAGCCGCACCTGCTTGGATCACGCCAGCCCAATGTTTAAGGGCGTCAAATCGTAGGTAATACGCACAATAAAAATTCACCATCACCAAGCCACACATCGCATAATCGGCTAAAAATGGCGTGGCGCTGCCCAAGCTCCACTGCGTCCAAGGTTGCACATAAAGTTGCCAGCTCGCTTCGCCCATGCTTAACAGCAGCGCATCTATATTGGCCGCTTCAAACCATAACATAGCAGCTAACGAGCCGATAAATCCCAACCATGCCAGCGTCGCGGATAACACAAACCGGTCCCGATACTGGTAAAGCACGACGCCAGCTAGCCAAATCGGCAGCAATAACACCAGCTTAAAACCAACAATCAATAACCAAACCGCACACCATAACCAGCGCCGCCAGCCTTGATAAAACGACAAAAACACAAACAGCAGGTAATACCACACTTCATAACCGAGCGACCAATAAGGCGCCACGGTAAAGGGTTGTTCGGATAAGGTCCAAAGTTCGCCGGCAAATAATAAATGCAGCGGTATGTAGATGTAGAGTGACTCATACTGGTACAAGCCCGTGTATAAACGGGCATCTAACTGCAATCCCCACAAGGCCAGCGCAACCGATAACAGCAACACAGGCAAAGCGACTGAGTAAATTCGTGTCAGTCGTGCGACCAAATAATGATCCACCGTCTGGTGCTTGTGTGCACGGGTGTAGGCAATGACATAACCGGAGAGCACAAAAAATAAAATCACCGCTTCGCGGCCAAAATCAGGCACATAGGGCGTCAGCCACGCCGGAAAAATCTGCTCTTTCGCCACATGCGACAACACCACCAGCACCGCAGCAACAAAACGAACAATATCAAGATACAGAGAAAATCCGACGGGCATGGGCATCCTTGCGTGCATCAGGCGGCGCGCATCAGGGCCGCCACAGGGTCAATCGAAGTGGCAAAAATACTACCATGCTCGCCGGCACAACTCCACTGCCAGCAAGCATGCCCAACATGGCCATGTCAGGCCGCCCGTACCCCAACTTAAGCTTTGTTCGCCGCCAGCTGCGCCTGTAGTTGTTTAAAAAAGCCCAAGCGAAACGCCCATTCACAGACAATAAATAGCGGCCCTATCACCAGCCCCACCAGATCATCAACAAAGGCTGGTTTTCGGCCCTCAAAATAATGCCCGACAAATTGCAGCACCCACCCCAGTACAAACAATGCCACACTGCTGGCTAACCAGCCAAAAGTCGATAACGCCATCAATGGCATGGCAAGGCTGTAACAGACCAGACTAAATAACAGCATCAAGATCCCGAGCTGTTTATCTAACCGCCAATAAAACCAGCTGGTGCCGATGATCACCAGATGCGTGAGACTTATACCGATACTGCCACTGGCCAGCTCAAACTGCCACGGCGTGCTGAGCAGGCTGAAAATAGCAATAACAATCAGAGGGATGCCGAAAAAGTGCGTCAAAACATTGCGTTCGTTTTGATGATAGCTGGCATAGGTAGATAAATGGTCAATCAGTGTACGCATACCCAAACTCCTTACGTGGTGACATCAAGGAGAACACCTTAGCGTGCTGCGCAGCACAACTCTGTCGGGCAATTGACAGTTGGTCGCCGCATGATGGCAATCAGGCGCTGTCGTCACTGCCCATAGCAAAGCATAGCTCGCGTTGGCGATAAATTGTGTTGATGGCTTGCTTAGCGCTGAGCGAGATGAGCGCACAACTAGCCTTCACTACAGCCCCCACTTCACCGCAGCTGGCCTTCTCTTCTGCTAACGTGAACCCCAGCTACCGCTCAACACGCCACCGCCAATGGCTAACGAGCCGCATGGTGGAATGCATCCCACTGCGCAATCTGCCTCAGCTTGGGTAAATCGACCAAATGAATGGCACCGTACGACACCGTTAGCACCCCTTGCTGGCTGAGCTGCTGCAACAATTGGTTGGTGGTTTGTCGTGACAAGGACAATAGCTGCCCTAACTGCTCTTGCTGGATCGGGATCAGTACACTGTGAGGCTGCGCACGGACTCGGCTTAACATCAATAAGCGGCGCGCCAACCGCACCAGCGCAGGTTGCAAACTCATATCTTCTAAACTGGCAAACACTAAGCGAATTTTATCCGTCAGCAAAGTACCAAAGCGTTGCCACCACCGCGGATCGTCCGCAAGCAAACGTTGCAGCACCGAGGGTGACCAATGCCATAACTCTGTATCGATGAGTGCCTCGGCATCGTGGGTGCGGGCTTGTTGATCAAACAGCGCGATCTCTCCAAACCAATCGCCATCTTCCATAATACTCAACAGTGCCGTTTTGCCATCTTGATTGACACCACTGACCGCGATGGCGCCTTTGATCACCACATAAATACCATCAAACGCATCACCACGGGCAAATAGTCGCTGCGATGCCACCAGTCGCCGTGCTTTTCCCAGCTCGATCAATAACTGCTGCTGCACTGGTGTGAGAGTGGCAAACCAGCGGCTATGAGCTGCCAAATTGGCACACGAAACAGCGGATGCCGGCGTTGCAGGCTGGACGGCACCAGCGCGAGCGGGCGCATCAGCGCGAGCACGCGCATCAGCGTTGTGAACATCGGTATTGCGTTCACCGATGCTGGCATGCTGGTTTCCCACGGCTGGATCCTCAGGTTTCACATCATCGTTGGCAGAATTTGGCATCGGTAAACTCCCATCTAAACATCAAAACGGCACGCCGCAGCAAAACTGTCATCCTACGCAGTTAATCTACAGTAGGTGAACCACGCATTTCGACCACAAACCATCGATAAAATCACGAGGGTTAACATGTCCAGCACCTAACAAACAGCGCAGCAACGTGCGACAAGCTATAACCAAATCGATGCTCAGCGCCACCGCCTGTCCCCACAAAAACCACATGTACCGAATAACGCTATGATTCAATTGTGCTTTTTTCTGTTTTTCAAACAAAGGCTTACTTGGTTATAGCGTTATCGTTTGTTTTTTATCCAGTATTTGTAAGTCGACTGTAAAGCTTTCCAACACCACCACTGTCTACTTTTTGTGCAGCAGGTGGCACACCATCTGCGTTCACCAACAATAATCATAATCTAGGGTAACTTTATGAACCTTAAAAACGCATCAAAACACAATTTATCTCGCAAAATCATTGCCATGAGTGGCGTTTTTGCGCTGAGCTTGACCTCGGTCGCGGTATCCGCTGCCGTGGACAGCAATACCACCAAACGCTATATCGTCAAATACAATGACGGCAGTGTGGTAACCCAACAAATTGGCATCCAAGGTGCGAATGTAAGTTTGTTCTCTGCACAAAAAGCCGAAGCTGTGCTGCGTAAACAGCAACTCCAACCGCTGATGCACTTAAATCAAGTCAAAGCATCGGTGGTGCAACTCACGCCTGCTCAGGCGAAAGCGCTGGCCGCTGATCCTGCCGTGCAATATGTAGAAGAAGATCCAAAACGCTATATCTCTGATGTGATTACCCCATTTGCACAAACCACCCCTTACGGTATTACCATGGTGCAAGCCAACCAAGTCAGTGATGCCAACGCCACCAACATGAAGGTGTGCGTGATCGATACCGGTTATCGCTTAGGCCATATCGATTTACCGAACACTAACGTGACAGGTTTCGCCTTTAGCGGCCATGGTTCATGGTCGACCGATGGTAACGGTCACGGTACACACGTGGCAGGAACTATTGCTGCACTTGGCAATAACGAAGGTGTAGTCGGGGTATTACCATCGGCCAAAGCAGGCTTGCACATTGTTAAAATCTTCAACGACAGTGGTAACTGGACCTTTGCGTCTGATCTGATCCAAGGTATCCAATCCTGTAAAGACGCCGGTGCCAAAGTCGTCAACATGAGCTTGGGCGGTAGCAGTTCAAGCCAAACCGAAGCCAATGCCATGACCAATTTCTACAACGGTGGCATGTTGTTAGTGGCAGCAGCCGGTAATGGCGGCAATACCGCCCTGTCCTACCCCGCCTCTTATGATGCGGTGGTCTCAGTGGCAGCGGTTGATTCAAGCCGTAATTTAGCCAGCTTCTCACAGCGCAATGCGCAAGTAGAAATTGCCGGTCCTGGCGTAGGGGTAAACTCTACCTGGAATAACGGTGGCTATAACAGCATCAGTGGTACCTCAATGGCATCGCCGCATGTCGCCGGTGTTGCCGCTTTGGTGTGGAGTAATCATCCGCAATGTACCGCGGCACAAATTCGTGCAGCGTTAAATGCCACCGCTCAAGACCGTGGTACCGCTGGACGTGATACGTCGTTTGGTTTTGGTATCGTACAAGCCAAAGCGGCGCATGATCGCCTCACGGCCAATGGCTGTAGTGGCGGCGGCGGTGGTGGCGGCGGTGACAATCCACCACCAACGGGCGGTGCAACCTTCCCGAATCTGTCGGCCACCACTGGGCAATGGTTACGTTCAAGCTACCCCATCCCAGCTGGCGTAACTCGCGTCACCTTCCGTATTTCTGGCGGTACCGGTGATGCCGACTTGTATGTCCGCTTTGGCGCACAACCGACTGACACTACCTACACCTGCCGGCCGTATCGCAGCGGCAATACCGAGGAATGTGTGATTAATAATCCACAAGCCGGCACCTGGCATGTGGGTATCAAAGCCTACCGCGCCTTTAGTGGCTTAACCATGAGTTACAGCTACTAAGTTGGCGTGATACGCAGTGGTTTTAGAGCTGTGCGTCTCTGATATAAAACAGCAGCGACGCACATAAAAAAAGCGGCAATCATTTAGCATGATGGCCGCTTTTTTATTGGGTGCTCTTTTATAGGGCAAGCTAGCTTATTGCAGCGGATACAACGGCTTAGTGTTATTTTCACAGATCCAATTTACCCACAACTTACCATCGGTACCACGCTCCAAGGTGGCGTAATTCCGGGTGCGAATATAACGGCTGCTACTGTGTGGCGTGACCATGTCACAACGGATCAAACGCTGTGCATCTAAATATTCAGTTTTATCGTTGGTCACCGCACAGATCCCCTGCCAAGCCATAAAACTTGGCGCAGGATGCACAATGCCTGAGGACACCACTTGATGCAGATACAAAGGTGCCGTGGCAGCATCTGTGGGTGCAGGTTTGGCCGATACGATCCCCAAGCAGCCAACATGCACATCGCCAGATAGGATCACGGTTTTGCCCATACTCTGCCGATGGCGCTGGGCGGCATTGGCCAGTAGCCGCATAATAAGCCGTAACCGCTCGCCCTGATGCTCGCGCGCACGCCAATGATCTTTTAAATCATCCGTTAGTTCTTCTTGCCATGGCGTGGCATCAACTGCTTGTTCGGCAAACGAAAAATCACGATAGACCACAGGTACGGCACTAAGCAGCAGCAAATCACCGCTATCTATCGTTTGCAAATGCGCAATAAAGGCCTGCCAGTGCGCGGGGCTCATGATTTGATCCAAGCGCCGTTCACTGCGATGATCCAAAGCAATGATGCGGTAATGCCGAAAGGTGAACGCTTGCGAATAATGTTCCGCATCAGGCGCTAACCGGCTTTGATTGCCCGCACCTCGTAATTGCAGCGCGACATAATGCTGCTGCGCCGCCTGAAAAATAGCCCGATACACCTCACACTGCTGCAGCTCGGCCGGATAGCTGCCCCAGCCATCAAAAATGTCGTGGTCATCCCACATCATCACACTCGGCACAGTGGCAAAGATGCGCGCCATGGCCGGCTGCCGCCAGCGGTTGACATAGAGATCGCTATAAAAACGCTGCAATTGCTGGCGCATCACTTGGCTGGCGCGCATTTTGATTTTTTGTCCATGCGACAGATGCTGCCAACGCGCTAACGCGGGCACTTGATGCCAGAGCGCATCGGCATACACCTGATCCCCCCCCATCAATAGCATGGATAATGGCGTGGCCAGTCCTTGCTCGGCCAAGGCTTGCTGCTGCTGCATCGCCTGCCACAGCTGATATGGCTCCGCGGTACTGTTGGCTAGAGTGGCATCCGAAAATCCGTTGCAAGAGGCATAGCCCAGTTTTGGCCGTTCCTGCACGCCTGGCTGATAAAACGGCCAACCCTGTGCGCTTAACGGTTGCCATCTGACATCGGCCGACGGCGCGGCACCGCTTTGTACGCTGCGGCAACCGGCAAACAGTTGATAACTGCACCAACGTCCGGCGCTGGGCAGCGGCAGCTGAAAACTGAACCGCCACACCATGCCCATCGGCAACTGGGCGATCTGCTGCGCGGCCACCCATTGCAATTGATGTGGCAATTGATGCTGGACAGCCACATGTTTCAGATGCTGGACAGCCACCTTTTCTTCGACGTCCAGATCGTGGACAGCCACCTCTGCAGCGGCGAACGCGCTATCGCAAGCTTGCGGTAACACGCCATCTGGCAAAGTGTGGATCCCCAGCTGAACCTTGGTCACTTCTGGTTTTAGCACCAACACCACAGTGTAGGTATCCTCCCCTTCAATACCTAATAAAGGACCAAGGATAATCTCGGGGACGGAGGTGGGTAAAAGCTCTGGCATCGTATTTATTGCATCCTTGGCGTTATCTAATTCATTTTATTTACAAAATATCCTACAAACTGCCATCGTTCGCGGCAAGCTTTGCAATGTTAAGCTGTCGATATTGCCTAAAACTCTGCTATGATCGCAGCTCTTGTCTGCCCACCCCGCCGGTGCATGCACTTCGCCCCCAGCCAAGCTGCCACACCGCGCGAACGACTCTGCGAGATCTGCGATGATAAACCACTTCCGAGTGCTTGGCGTTAAGTCCAGCGCCAGTGATGATGACATTAAAAAAGCGTACAAGCGGCTATCCAACAAATATCATCCGGACAAACTGCTAGGCTTGTCTGAAGATGAAAAAGAACAAGCGGCGACTATGCTACAGCGCGTCAAACAGGCCTATGAGGTGCTGTCAGATCCAAAGCAAAAAGCGGCATTTATTAAAGATTTCAACAATGTGATAGTGACGGATCCCACTGCGGCCATGCAGGAACTTTGGGATCAGTTTTATCCAGCGGCGGAGTGAATTTGTCATGGCGAAAAAATTTGATATGGCGCGGCTTCAGGCGCTAAAAACCGATGCTTACGAAAACATTGAGTCCTATAACGATCCTGATACGCCACAGGCGTTGGCGCAGTTTACCAATCAAATCAAAGGTATTTTGCAAGCCGATCCAGAAATGCTGGAATCAGTGCCTGAATATTTACCCGTCGCCTTGTTCGGCCGCGTTAAATTTAGCGCCGCCTCCAAGCAGCAGTGGAACACATGGTTGGCCAAAGGCACCATTCCAAGCTGGGACGAGTTTAAAGTGTCGGTGGCATTTAATAACGCGGATTTAGCCTTGGTCAAAGCGGTGCGGGCCTATAGTGAAGCCATGTTAATCGATGCCTGTGCCGTATTGTTCCTATTGGAAAATGAACCCAAAACAGCGCCTCGCCATCGGCCACATGACGATGAATATGACGAAGACGCTGCTGGCAGCGATGATGACTACGATAACGATCGTGATGACGATCGTGATGATAGCTATGATGAGCGTGATGGCTATGATCATGACGAGGACGACGAAGAAGGCTACGACGATCAGTACGACGAAATCCGCTTTAAAGGGGAAGAGCGCTAATGAATCATTTAATTGAAGTTGCGGTCGCCGAAATCAAAGAATTGGCGGTGGTGGAACCCAAACAAGCCAGTAAAAAGTTTGAACTGATTGCCAATACCATGTCGGACGATCAGTTGGTTGAAGTTATTGAAAATATTGACATCGTTACCTTAACGCAAATCAATAGCCAACACGATATCTCGTTCCCGTCGATTATTTCGGAGCTGATGAGCCCCGAGAAAATCCGCGACATCGTGTGTCAACAACCGCTGTATTGGGAAGAGCGCATCAAACACAATGCTGATGAGTTAAAACAGCATACCTTTGATTTTTTAACCTATCTCATCCGCACTCAAGAGAGCGAAGACAAGCAAGCTGAAATCTTAGAATGTATTGCCGAAGATCCAGCCGGCTTGTTTTATCTGTCGATCCCCTTTATTGAGCTATACCGTGGCGAGATTTTGGAAGACGACGAAGAGCTGTACGATCAACTGCATGAAGATGAAGAAGATCTGGAAGAAGCGCTCAGCTACAGCGAACGGCAAGACAGCGAAGCGGTGCATGGCTTAGCCATTGATGATCCGAAAAGCTTGCTGGCCCTGATTCGACAACTGGCACCGGACGTCGAACAAGCCATCAAGAGCTTGGTTCGTAACGAAAACTCTGGTTGGGAGCATATCATTAGTAAGTTTGCTACCGAGCTGGTGATGCAAGCCAAAGAGAAAAACCAAGCCACGGACGAATACAGCGAAGTGGATGATATGTTTAGCTTTTTAGACTAAGAGACCACTCATGCAACTGGTGATCCGCGATAGTAATCAAGGGCCTTTTTTAAGCCGCGTGCTTAGTTATGGCCAACAACAAGCACTGTTAAATACGGCGGAGCTGAATCAGCTGAAAGCCAAAGCGGTACTGATGAGCTTAAAATTTGCCGATAAATTTTATAACAAATACAAAATGCATTTGTTGGAACAAGCGGCACATGACGTCATTGGCGTGGTGAGCTTGGGCCTGACCGAGCTTGCCGACCATGACCTCGCCAAAGCGCTGCAGATTCTGCGCAGTGCCGATGGCATCATGAAACCTTTCCAAAAAGGGTGGAGCATGTTGGTGACCGTCAGCCAAAGCCAGCCGCAGCGCAAGCGCTCTTTATATGGCGATGTTGACGAGTGGTTATTGCAGCAAATCGCTTCACCGCCCGACAGCGATGAATGGCAAGGCTGGAGCTGTTACCAGCAAGCACTGACCGAACATCATCGTCGCAGTGCGATTCAGGTGCTCAAACAGCAGTTTTTCTACCAAACCGCGGTCGACCATTTGGACTTATTTAACTTGGAAGCGGTGCTGGCCGAAGCCGTGCTGTACCGCGCCTTGTGCAGCGGTGCCAAAGTGCGACAGGATCTAAAGCAGCGACTGCGCAGCATTAGCCTGCAAGAACATTGGTTTGCCACCACCTACTTTGAATTGCAAACCGAAGCGGCGTTGGCCGAACTGCCAAGCGCGATTGCTAGCGCGGTGCGTGCCGACTTAAGCCCACAGTTTTGCGCGTCCTTAGCACAAACTATGCAGTTTATTCGTGGTTATCAGCGCTTGTTACTCGAACAGGCCTCACCAGAAAAACTGGATGCGTTTGAGGGTAAACAGGGACTATTAAATCCATTACTGGGTTGGCCGCAATATATTGAAATGTAGCGATATCATGCGCCACATCATGTGGCGCTGCCATATGTAGCGCTGCCAACGCGGCGCTGCCTTTGCGCGAACAGATCAACACCGCTAAAGCCTAGGTCGCACGAATTTAGAGCCGCGTGAATTTAGAGCCACGCGAACATAGTGCCGCAAGAGCTGGGGGTCCGAAAGAGCTAGAGCCGCATGCGGCACACGCACTAACCACAAGGCTGAGCGTGCTTCACCGCCAAGCGTTCCACACTGCCACTGCGCTGCATAGTGACGTACAACCAAGCACCATCGCTCGAAAACACCAAATTACTTGGGAACTGCCCATGTAAACAGTACTCGGCTCGCCATTGACCGTCGGCGGAAAGTCGCACCACTGTGCCTTTGCCATGGCGGCTGATCCACAGATCGCCATCGCTGGAGGTATCCATTCCATCCAAGCCATGATCGGCAAACTCAAAGATTAACTGCGCAGGGCCCAGCGTGGCGTCCGGCATCAAGGCAAAACGCCAGACACGACGCTGCTTACTTTCGTTGACATATAGCCAACGCTCGTCGGGCGACAAGGCAATGCCATTGCTGGTGCCCATCGCCTGCAGCAGGGTAACACCATCAGGCAAATCAGCATCTGACAGATCTCGGGTTGCAGGCGTGGTCTCGCCCGCCACAGTCTCCACCGTGTTGTCCATGTGCGGCGCGGCACTGGGTTGAAGCCGCCACAACTGCCCAATGCCTTTGGCCCACGATGGATCGGTGGCAAAAATAACGCCTTGTTTGGTGACCACCAGATCATTCGGCTGGTACATGGCGGGAATGGTCCACACCGCGGTTAGTTGTTGGTGGTGCCAGCGCCATATTTTATGCGCTTTGTAATCGGCGATCCAAAGCGCGCCCTGCTGATCAAACTGCAAACCATTGCCAATACTCCCAGCGGGTAATTGCAACAAGGTTGACACCTCGCCGGCCGGTGTCACTTTACCGATGCGTCCCAAGGCGGTGGGTGCTGGGCCTGCGCTGGTTACCGCGGTGTTTTTTATGTTGCTTGTGTTGATAGTCGCCGCATGGCGTGCAACTTCGGCGGCACTGGGCGCCACATTCACCGCATAAAAATTTCCAGCCGCATCCATGGTTGGGCCTTCAATATGGGCATGAAAGGTACCGGCGGGTAGCCAAATCTCACTGCTAATGAGCGCTGTGGGGAAAGGCGCTGTCATTTGGATGCCGTGAAGTTGGGTCGTCTGCGGCGAAAGCGCCGCTTCTGGCATCGTTTGGGCTGGTGGCTTTGCTGCGGGTGCTGCAGCGCTTGTGCTGGCCGTTTGAGCGGATGTGGCTGCCGTTGGGTGCCACTGACAGGCACTCAGTGGCAGTAGGATCAACAGCGCAGTAGATCTTACAAATCGTTGCGTGAAACCTTGTATGAAATGTTGCGATAATGCCCGCATCTGCGTAACCCCCATAGTGCCGCTGCGTCCCGCGGTTGCTACCACAGCATACGAAGCTGGATGTTGCCACCGTCGTATCATCATTGTCGTTCCCCTTAACAAGCTCAGCGATGCCCCCTGCCGCTTGGCATGCGCCTTCGTCATGGACGCATGTTACAGCATCTTGAGCACTGCGGCGCTTTAGTCGTTCCACAGGAACTTACACGCGCCATCAGGCCTTTTACAACCGGTGAGTCCTTTCACAACCGATGAGTCCTTTCACAACCGATCAGGCCTTACACGCCCTGCGGTGGTTGAAATAGTCGTTCTGGATCATAGCGCTGTTTAATCTGTTTTAACTTGGCGTAATTTTGCCCAAAATAAACGGTTTGCGGCGCTTTAAGGAAGCGATCAGCATAATTGATGTAACTCAAGCCAGTACTCCATGGCCGCATCAGACCGCGCATGCCATGCGCCCACTGCTGCGCTTTATTCATCAAGCGAGCATCGGTGCCGGCCGGGTAAATTTGTAAATATTGCGCACTAAACTGCGCGTTGCGATGCACAAACGCGGTTGCTTGCGGCGCCACCTTGCCAATAGCGCCGCCCATGAGGGTGAGCAGTACAGCGCCGCTTTGCTTTTTACCGCGTAATTGCTGCATGGCATCCACCAGTTGGCGCAGGCCTTTTTTGCCAATCGCACGGTTGAACAGATCGCAACTGCCCGCCATGGCAACGCGTTTGAGCCGCGCCTCTGCCGATTGGTGTGGCAGCTTACACATCTGCGCTTCGAGGCCCTTGCAATCGCTCAGCATAAAATCTAAATATTCATGGTCTTGCACATCGATATTGGACCAAAGCGCCGCCAGTCGCCGCTCCAAAGATTGCCACTGCGTGGTCAATGTGACCGCATCACCGATACTGCAACAGCGGATCTGCACTTCTGGCTCTTGCTGGCTATCTTTACTTACCCAAATTGCCGCTTGCGTCCAGACCGATGGTGGCAGTTGCAGCGCCCAGCGCTGCCATTCTTTCAACACCAGTTCTGCGTTACTGAGTTTGTAGCGGGCGATGTAATTGCGGATCGGTGCGGTAGCAAACGTTTGAAAGCGCAGCTCCGTCACAATGGCAAAATTGGCGGCACAACCACCACGCAAGGCCCAAAATAAGTCGGCATATTGCTGCGCATCACATTGCACAATCTGGCCATCGGCCAGCACCACTTCTGCGCTTAGTAAGGCATCACACGTCAAACCATGCACGCGGTCGGCAATGCCTAAACCCCCGCCGGACATCAAGCCCACCACGCCCACACTGGCACAACTGCCGGCGGGGATCGCACGCTGTTGCTGGCCCAAGAAGGCATAGATATCGCCCAGTAAACGCCCTGCACCGACAATCGCCACGTCTTGCTCCAGATCCAAGCGATCAAACCGATGCATGTCCAGCAACACCCCTGCGGTAGTAGACGCGCCGATATAGCTATGACCACCGCCGCGCAGCCGAAATGGCAGATTAAAACGTTTTACAAACGCTAAGATGTGCTGCACATCCGCGGTGGAGGCAGGGCAAATCACACAGCCTGGTTTTACATCGTCAAACCAACTATTGGCAGGCTTGGCACGCCAGACATATTCGCTGTCGTCAGGCCATAACAGATCACCACTGAGCTGCAACATTAATTGCCGCCAATCGGCCATTGATGGCGTCAACAGCGGTAATGCGATATGACGGTCATTGAGCGCCAAGGGCTGACAGCCCGCCGCGGTGACGGCGCCCAATAGCAGCGCTAACTTCGGTAGGATATGCCCCGTGAGCTGGATAAACTCGCGTCTATTCATCATTGAATGCTTCATATTGTAACCTTGCCTGAGGGTGGCGATAACATGGCATGTTCTCGTCACAACATCCTTTTTTGGCAACGTCGCTGTGATCCTCTGCTGCAACCTTACAAATAATGCTCGGTATTTACCAATATTTTACGAAAGTGCGCTCACTTTCACCGATGAACCGCTGTAAAGCCAACTTCACTGCGCCGCTTTTGGTCGACGCCGGACATCGATTGGCCGACTTCAGCTTGCCATTTTATCGCCCTCACCGCAGATTCATCGCATCATTGTTATGGAGTATCAAAATGTCACATGCCATTGTTACCATCGCCGAGCGTGCTTACATCCGCGCGCGATCATCCGCTGCACCATTATCACGCCCGCTGTTCCAACTGACCGCCATAGCCAGTCTGTGTGTTGGCCTCAGTATGCCACTGCAGGCTGAAGCTAAGGTGAACCCCACCACCAGCTTGCCCATTCAAATCACCAGTAATGCCAGCCAAACGGCTGATACCTTGGTGCTGTTATTGGATAACCAATTGCGCTGTGTCAACGACAGTTGTCAAGATGCGGGTTTAAAAAAAGCAATTGAAAATGAAGGCTTTAAAGGTGATTACGGTCAAACATTGCTGCTGCAATACCCGATTGGCACTTACGCGCGCGTACTACTGTTAGGTACTGGGGATCTCACCGCGTTAAGTAGTGCCAAAGCCGCCGAATTGGCCAGTAAAATTTACCCACTTTTGCAAAGCACCAAAGCTAAAGTGATTAATCTTGATGGCCGCTTGCTGGAACAGCAACTGGAGGCAAATAAAGCCGCTCGCTTAGCGGCCGATATGGCGCAAGGCTTACAATTACGCAGCTATCGTTTTGATCAATATCGCACCAAAGACGCCAAGCCACTCGATTGGCAACTCAATGTCATTACCAATAATCAATCCGGCTTACAGCAAACCTGGCAACAACAACAAGCGGTTGCGGCTGGGGTATTTTTAGCGCGCGATCTGGTGAACCAACCGGCGGCAGATCTCACCCCATCCACCTTTGCCGACGCGGCCCTAGCGCTGCGTGATTTAGGCGTGAAGGTGCAAGTGCTGGATGTGGCGCAGATGGAAAAACTGGGCATGGGCGCCATTTTGGCGGTCGGTCGTGGTAGTGACAAGCCTCCGCGCATGGTCATCGCCCATTGGCAAGGCAGCAAAGCGGCACCGCTGGCGATCATTGGCAAAGGTATCACCTTTGATACCGGCGGTTATAACTTAAAAACAGATGCCGAATCGCTGGTTCGTATGACATCGGATATGGCGGGTGCCGCGGCAGCACTGGGCACCATTAAAGCCCTCGCCCAGCAAAAAGCACCGGTGAACGTGGTGGCGGTGATGGCAATGGCTGAAAATAAAATATCATCCAATGCGTTCTTGCCAGGTGACGTGATTCGTTCAGCCGCAGGTTTAACCATTCAGATCACCAATACCGATGCCGAAGGCCGGTTAGTACTGGCAGATGCGATGTGGTACGCCAATAGCCAATTTAAACCACAAGCCATGGTGGATATTGCCACCTTGACTGGTGCCAAAGTTGGCGCCTTGGGGAACTATTATGCTGGGCTGTTTTCACCCAACGAAAGTTTGGTTAGCCAGTTAACCGCGGCCGGACAACAGGTCAATGAGCCGTTGTGGCGTTTACCTGTGGATGATCGTTTTGCGAGCGAAATGAAGAGCGAGATCGCGGATCTGCGCAATAGCGGTAAAACCGCAGGCGCGTCAAGTGCGGCCTGGTTCTTACAACAATTTGCTGGCAACACGCCATGGGCACATTTAGATATCGCCGGCAATGCGCACAGTAGCAGCGATAAAGGCGTCACCCCTCAAGGTGGCACAGGCTTTGGTGTGCAATTACTCACGCAATGGGCGCTCAGTTACCAGCCCGTGACCAACGCCACCGGCGAACGCAACTAATCGCGAACGGCAGCTCGAGCCATACAAGCGTGATCCTGGTTGGGATCACGCTTTTTTTTTGCGTTTGCGACCGGCGATGCAGGCAAAAATCGCCCAGACAAGGCAAGCATAAAAGGAGCAGTGACATACTGCGCCCACTCGCCATCGTTGACCCCTGTGATGTAAAAATAAAGTGTAAATTTATTGAAAATTATTTATAGCGTACTTTAATTAAACGCACTCTATTTCATCGTCTGCGCATCGAGGAGGCGACATGTCAGCTGTCGCGTTTTGGCCACGGAGCACGGCACCAGCGATACAGCATATTTATTATGGCTATCGCCGCAGGCTGGTGAATGCTATGCATTGGTGCGGCCTAGCTTGGCGTTACCTAGCTTGTCGTGATTTAGTTTGTCGTGATTTAGCTTGGCGTGGCATGCTCAGGTGTGGTGGCATCTGGCTCTGTGTTTATGCCGCGATCAGCGATGCCGAACCACTAGATTTAGCGCAGTGCCAGCGCATTTATCATCAACACCAAGCCACACTGCAACAGCTGCGGCAAGGCTACAGCATTGCGCAAGGACGACATTTAAAACAAGTCCAGCAAATGCAAATCGAACTGCTGACCCATCAATGCCCATTTGCGCTTGAAAAGTTAAGCCAAGCCAGTATGGCCGCGTTACAGGCGGTACAGCAACGCGGGATACAACGACGCCAAGCAAGCACAGCTCGCGCCAAAGATGCTGCACCGGCAAAACACGGCTCAGGATCCGTCAAAAAGCGCAATAACCAACGCCGTCAACAGCAAAACCTCGACACAGATCAGCCGTCAGAGCTGACAACCAAGGCGGCGCCATCGATATCGAGCGTCAACCGCCAGGGCGTGGCAATCATGCATACTGCGCGCACCAAGGCTAAACATTCGGCCAAAACCAAAAGCGCGGCAGCGCGGGCGCAGCCCACAGCCCCCGAATTATTCGCCAGTCACATCGGCAGCCTAGGCCGCTACCAAGGCATCAAATGGCGCTATTGGCAAAAATTTTACCAAGAGCCCAAACGCTGCTATCGCCAACGCGATAGCCAGTGGTTGGTGTATTGCAGTGAGCGTAGGTTACTGGCGCAGCAAATGTTTGATTTGCTATGGCCGGATCTGGCGCAGGCGCTGCAAGATGCTGGTGAGATGACACCTAACGGCAATAAATAACCGTGCGTTCTGAGCGGTGCTTTTGTTGTGGTACTAAAACGGCCACAGTTGTGATCACCGGCGGCACCGGCCGTAAGGTGTGCAGATCCAGCCACTCAATAGTGCGCATGTCAGCCAACAAGGCTTGGCAGTGCGCGTGGCTCAGACTACAATCCACCGCAACCTTGGACCGCACTGAGCGCCCGATGCTCGATCACCTATCGTCAACGTGATCGTCCATGCCTTTGGGTGCTGTCGGCCTAACATCAGCGAAGCGCAGTAGCAAACAGTCATAGAGGCAAGCATGCAGCATTTATTGGGTAATTTATTTATCCTCTCCGCGCCCAGTGGCGCTGGCAAATCCACCCTGATCCAAGCCTTGTTGGCCAAACATGCCGATATGCAACTGAGCGTGTCACATACCACGCGTGCACCACGCCCTGGTGAGGTCGATGGCGTGCATTATCATTTTGTCAGTGTGGCGGATTTTCAGCAGCGCATTGCAGCTGGCGAATTTTTTGAACATGCGGAAGTATTTGGCAACTATTACGGCACGTCAAAAGCGGCCATCGCCCATCAGCTCGCACAAGGTATTGATGTATTTCTAGATATTGATTGGCAAGGCGCGCGGCAGCTTCGTGCGCAACTGGACAGTATCCAAAGTATTTTTATTCTGCCGCCGTCGGTCGACGAATTAGCACGCCGCTTGAATCAGCGCGGTCAAGACAGTGCGGAAGTCATCGCCGGCCGCATGGCCAAAGCACAGGATGAAATGAGCCATGCCGCCGAATATGATTATTTGTTGGTCAATGATGATTTCCAACTGTGCTTGAACCAATTGGAACACATAGTGCTGAGTCAGCGGCTGCAATATCAAAAACAGCAGCATCGCCATGCGACCTTATTGGCGGGCCTGTTGGCGAACTAAACAAAATAGAGTAGACTTGCCGGTCTAGTTTGATTTGTTTTCCGGAGAGATGAATGGCTCGCGTAACCGTCGAAGATGCAGTAAATAAAATTGGTAACCGTTTTGACTTAATCCTGGTCGCTGCTCGTCGCGCTCGCCAGTTGTCAGTGGAAGGCAAAGACCCAATGGTTGATGTCGAAAACGACAAATCAACCGTCGTTGCACTGCGTGAAATTGAAAAAGGCTTCATCACGGCCGCGATCCTGGATCAACAAGAGCGTCGTGACCAATTGCAACAAGAAGCCTCAGAAATGGCTGCTGTTGCCGCCATCATCGGTTCCGATCAGTAATACTTTCCAAGCACCAACGGGCTTCGCCCGTTGGCAAGCTGCGAAAATCCACGTATATTTTCCATAGATAGCAGAAATCCTCGTTCTGCCATGATGTGGAGCGCCCAGCCGTGTATCTATTTGAAGGTCTGAAGCAGCAGATCAGTGCTTATTTACCCGCCGAACAAGTGCATGCTGTACAGCAAGCCTACCTGTTGGCACGCGATGCGCACGCCCCGCAAACGCGCAGTAGCGGCGAACCCTACATCACCCACCCTGTCGCAGTGGCCAGTATTTTGGCCGACATGCGCATGGATCATGAAACCTTGATGGCTGCCTTGTTGCACGATGTCATCGAAGACACCGAGTATTCACGCGACGATTTAAGTGAGCGCTTTGGCGATACCGTGGCGGAATTAGTGCAAGGTGTGAGTAAACTCGACAAAGTAAAATTTAAAGATATCAAAGAGTTCGAAGTTACTAACCTGCAAAAAATGTTCATGGCCATGACGCAAGACATTCGCGTGATCTTGATTAAATTGGCCGACCGCACGCACAACATGCGCACCATTGGCGCATTAAAACCGGAAAAACGCCGTCGCATCGCGCGTGAAACCCTTGAACTGTACGCGCCTATTGCCAATCGATTGGGTATTCATACCATCAAGAATGAGTTGGAAAATTGGGGCTTTCGTGCGCTTTATCCCATGCGATACCGCGCGTTAGAAACCGCAGTCAGTCAAGCACGTGGCAACCGCCGCGAAATTATCGATAAAATTCAAAATGAAATCAGCGCTCGGATCCGTGATGCGGGGATCAGCGCTGAGGTGATTGGACGCGAAAAACATCTGTACAGCATTTACCGCAAAATGAAGAGCAAAGAATTGCTGTTTAATGATGTGATGGATATTTACGGCTTCCGCGTCATAGTTGATAGCATTGACAGTTGTTATCGCGTGCTCGGCGTGGTGCATAACCTGTACAAACCGATCGAAATTCGCTTTAAAGATTACATCGCCATTCCAAAACAAAACGGCTATCAGTCGCTGCATACCTCTTTGATTGGCCCGCACGGTATTCCGGTGGAAATCCAAATGCGCACCCGCGAAATGGACGAAATGGCAGCCAACGGGATTGCGGCGCACTGGCTGTATAAAAAGTCCGGCCAGCAAGGCGATACCACCGCGCAAATTCGGGCGCGGCGCTGGATGCAAAGTTTATTGGAATTGCAACAAAGCGCAGGCAACACCTATGAATTTGTCGAGAACGTCAAAACCGAACTGTACCCTGACGAATTGTATGTGTTTACGCCCAAAGGCAAAATTGTCGAACTGCCCATTGGCGCCAACGCCGTTGATTTCGCCTATGCCGTTCATACCGATATCGGTAACAAGTGTGTCGGCGCACGGGTTGACCGCAAACCTTACCCTCTGAATAAACCGCTCGAAACCGGTCAAACGATTGAAATCATTACCAGCAATGGTGGCAAACCCAATGCCAACTGGCTCAATTATGTGGTGACCAGTCGCGCCATTTTGGGTATTCGAAATTATCTGAAAAAACAAGAACAAAGCGAAGCGATTGCCCTGGGCAAACGGTTGTTAACCTCGGCGCTGGGCGAAGTGAAGCTAGATGCCATTCCAACGGAACGCATTGCCAATGTGCTGCAACATGAACGCAAAATGTCTTTGGATGAGCTGTTTACCGATATTGGTTTGGGCAATCAATTACCGATCGCGGTGGCGCGGCGTTTGCTCGGCGAATTTGACGATCAGCAACCGCAAAGCAGTGATCACAAGGCCAAAGCGCTGATTGTTGGTGCAGAGGGCATGCTCACCACCTTCGCCAAATGTTGTCGCCCCATTCCTGGCGACCCGATCGCCGCCACCGCCACCCCAGGCAAGGGGTTGAATATTCACCGTGTTGAGTGTCGCAATATACGCGGTTGGGAAAAAGAACCCGGTAAATACTTCCCTGTCCGCTGGGATAAATCGGGTGATAAACAGTTCTGGTGTGATATTCGAATTTTTATCGTGAACAAACAAGGGATGTTGGCCAAACTGACGACGGTGATCGCCTCGCAAGATTCGAATATTCAAGATTTGGCGACCGAAGATCGCGATACCGGCGATTATGTGATAAAAATAACACTCTCTGTGCGTGACCGCGTGCATCTGGCGAACGTGATGCGTAAATTGCGTGTCATGCCTGATGTGATTAAAGTGTATCGAAGGAAATAACTATGTCGAAAGTCATTATCGCCACGGATGCTGCACCAGCCGCCATTGGCACTTACAGCCAAGCGGTGAAGATTGGCACTACCGTGTATTTATCCGGTCAGATCCCATTGGATCCGGTCAGCATGGTGTTAGTATCGGATGATTTCGCCGCCCAAACCAAGCAAGTATTTGCGAATTTGGCTGCTGTCTGCGAAGCGGCAGGGGGTAGCTTAAATGATATGGTGAAGGTGAATATTTTCCTGACCGATTTAAGCCACTTCGCCACCGTCAACGAGATCATGTCGCAGCATTTCCATCCGCCTTACCCAGCGCGGGCCGCGGTGCAAGTGAGTGCATTACCACGTGGCGCCCAGATCGAAATCGACGGCGTGATGGAAATTCCATCCACCTGCTAATTCGTTTTTCTAGGCATTGCCTCCGGAGGTGTGTGGTTGTGGTTAAATCCGATGCGATATAAGCTCATGCGGTTTCCACTATGGCAACACCTCCACTGTGGTTTGCGCCGCTGTGGTTTGCGCCGCCATGCCTGTGTGTCCATGCGAACTCGGTCGATGTTGAGTGCCGCTGTTTATCTGTGTACCATCTTGTTGTTTACATGGTTATCCGCCTGGCCAGCCTATGCCACAAACTCGCCAGCCGTCACCACAACCAAGGCGCCACTGCTGCATTGGTGTTTAGATAATTTCCCGTTTTTTCATGAATTTAATGGTCGCAAAACCCCGCAAGGCCCTTCCGTTGAATTTATGCAGTTACTGGCCGAACGCGCCGGTTTTCGCTTGGATATCAGCCGACAAACGCCGGTACAACGCTGCTTTAAAATGATGCAAGAAGGCGAAGCCGATCTGATGGTGAATTTAAATTACACGCCAGAACGGTCAGACTTTATGCATTTGCTGCCGTACACCGAAAATTTGGTGGAAAGTTTATATATGCACGCGACTGACCCGCGCAGCATCAGCCAACCGAGCCAACTGAGCGCCTTGCGCATGGCCACGATCCGTGGCTATAGCTATAACCCGGCGGTGATGACGGTGCTGGCGGCGGCGCCAGACCAGCATATTGTGGTCGACAGCATTCAAGCTGGCTTTGATTTATTGCTGCGACAGCGCATCGATGCCTTGCTGGCACCGACACAAAGCTCGCTGGAATTGATTGCCATATCGCCGATATTGCACCAACAATTTAAACGCGTCGCTATCCCACTAGATTTAGGCGAGCCGCGTTATGTCCATGTCGGCGTATCAAAACGCAGTGCGCACCTTGCGTATTTGCCAAAAATTGCCGCTGCCATTACCAGCTTGCAGCAGGATGGCACTATTACCCGTCTCTACAGTGATAGTCTCACCAGCCATGCGAAAAAGTACCTATTCCAACCCACGGCACAACCGAATGCCGAACCCGATGCAAAACGCAGTGTCGAAACCACATCAGCGTCGCACTAACTAAAGTCGCAAAGGATATTGTCGTGTCGTTACCGTCACTGGCGAACATGCCAGTCACCAGCCTAAAAGGCGTTGGCGCTAAAGTTGCCCAACTGTTGGCGCAACTGGGGATTGCCTCAGTGCAAGATGTCCTGTTTCATTTGCCACTGCGCTATGAAGATCGCACTCGCGTTTGCCCGATTGCCGATGCGTGGCCGCTACAACATCTTTGTGTGCAAGGCATAGTGATCAGCAGTGAGATCCAGCAAGGCAAGCGCCGCAGTTGGGTGGTCGCCATCCAAGATGGCACCGGTATCATGACACTGCGGTTTTTTCATTTTAGTGCGGCGCAAAAAAATGCCGTCACACCTGGGGTAAAACTACGCTGCTATGGCGAAGTCAAACGCGGGATGCGTGGTTTGGACATGCTACATCCTGAGTACAAAATCTTAAACGATGACCATGAGGACGCGGTGTTGCATGAGAGTTTAACACCGGTCTATCCCACCACCGAGGGGCTACGGCAAGCCAGTTGGCGACAACTGACCGACCATGCGCTGCAGGAACTGCGCCGCCAAGCACCGGAAGAATGGCTCGCGCCGGTTTTAACGCCGCATGCATGGTCATTGGCCGCTGCGCTGCAGTTTTTACATCGCCCACCACCAGATGCGGCGCTCAGCCAGCTGGAGCTTGGCCAACATCCAGCACAGCAACGGCTCATTTTTGAGGAACTGGTGGCACATCAGCTTAGTATGTTGCAACTGCGCAGCCAGTGCCGCCAACAAAGCGCACAAGCCTTTGTTGTTGATACGCCGCTAACACAGCAATTTTTGACGCAGCTGCCCTTTACCCCAACGGCCGCTCAGCAACGCGTAGTGGCGGACATCTATCAAGATTTAGCGCAGCCACTGCCGATGCTGCGTTTAGTTCAAGGCGATGTCGGTTCAGGTAAAACCTTGGTCGCAGCCTTGGCCTGCTTGCCCATTTTAGCGGCCAAGGCGCAGGTGGCCCTGATGGCACCCACCGAATTGTTGGCGGAGCAACATGCGCAAACCTTTCAACGTTGGTTCGCGCCTTTAGGCATTCAGGTTGCCTGGCTTGGCGGCAAAACCAAAGGTAAAGCGCGGCAAGCTATCTTACAAGCATTGCAATCGGGCGACTGCCAATTACTGATCGGCACGCATGCGCTGTTTCAAGCGGATGTGCATTTTGCCGCCTTGCGTTTGGTCATCATTGACGAGCAGCACCGCTTTGGCGTGCATCAACGGCTGGCGTTACGCGAAAAAGGCGATCAAAGTGGCGTTAGCCCGCATCAGTTGGTCATGACAGCCACCCCTATCCCTCGCACCTTGGCCATGACCAGCTATGCCGATTTAGACAGTTCCATCATTGACGAACTTCCGCCTGGCCGTACACCGGTCACGACTGTCGCACTGCCCGATAGCCGGCGCGATGATGTCATGCAGCGATTGGCCTATGCGGTCGAGCATGAACAGCGGCAAGCCTACTGGGTGTGTACATTGATTGATGAATCCGAGCAGCTGCAATGCCAAGCGGCGGAACAGGCGATGGTGCTATTGGCGCAAGCGTTGCCGAACTTACGCATCGGTTTGGTGCATGGCCGGTTAAAATCGGCGGAAAAACAGCAAGTTATGGCCGACTTTGCCAGCCATCAGCTGGATGTGTTAGTCGCCACCACCGTGATTGAAGTGGGTGTGGATGTCCCGAATGCTAGCTTAATGATCATTGAAAACCCGGAACGACTGGGTTTGGCGCAGCTGCATCAGCTGCGGGGGCGCGTTGGCCGTGGCCAAACGGCGTCTCACTGTGTACTGCTGTACCACGCCCCGCTCTCGGCCACTGCACAAGCACGATTAGCGGTACTGCGCGAGAGTAATGATGGGTTTGTCATTGCGCAGCGTGATCTTGAGATCCGTGGCCCTGGCGAACTGCTCGGCACCCGCCAAACCGGTGATGCCAGCTATAAACTGGTCGATCTGCAGCGCGATGCCGCCATGATCCCCGCCGCACAACAAGCGGCACAACAGCTGTGGCAACAGCATCAACGCGCCGCAGAGGCCTTAATACGCCGTTGGCTTGGTTTTAAGGATATCTACGCGCAAGCATAACAACGCAGGATCATGACAGCGGCGCTCACGCAGGCCTTGGCCAACGCACATCGCCCCACAGACTCACAAAACGCGGCGCTTGTGATCTGACGCGGCCATAAGGCTGCCGATAGCAATGCATTTTGCCCATAAAAAAACCGGCTCCTTTGCAGGCAACCGGTTTTTTTGTGCGCGTTGCGGGCGCGGTATCACGCAAAAGCCATCACGGCTGTAGCGTTAGTTTTGCGGCATTAGTTTTGCGGCGATACTTGTGATTTTGGCTTACGCTGTTCCCACATTTTAATGAAGGCATCGCGCTGCTGTGATTTATCTTCCGTACAGAAAATAAAATCATCGGTATCCATATTTTTACGCCGGCAACGCCAGTGCGGTTTGTAATAGGCTTCCCATGCTGCCGCTTGCTCACCTAAAAAAATAGTCGAGGTAATATTTAATTTTTTCTCTTCCGCGGCAGCCGCGGCGGCTGCGGCAACGGCGGCAGCATTGGTACTGGCCGTTTGCGCTGCATTTTGCACTTCCGCTTTGGCTGAGCCAACTTTCTTCGGTGCATCGACAGGATCAGGAATAGGATTTTTACAATGCCGATCAATTAACTTCAGCATTTCTTGATTACGCTCGGTCAAATGCAGCTTTTCCCGCTCGGTGGCATTTTTTGCATCCATACGAGCGACCACGTGCTGGCGTTGTTCTGAAATATGTTTACACCAGCGCTGACTGTATTGCTCATTATCATCGTTGGCATGTGCATCTTGGCTAAATGCCATCGATAGGCTTACCGTGCATAATAAAACCAGCATCGGCGTGGCTTGGAATTTGAAAGGCATACTCTACATCCTTTTAACAACAAGTCTGTGCTAAAAACTAATGTGCGTAATATACCATCGTTAGATTGGTTAAAAAACGTTAAATTTTTAAGTAATTAACAAATTTATACTTATTCACCACTTGCTAAAGCATGAACCTCCTCGTGGGCTAGCGAAACACCATCGACCTAGCGCCTATTTTATCGTTCGGCGGCCATGAATAAATTGATAAATATGCGTTGAATTTGTGATTTTTATGCGAAGCACTGATGTTGTCCTAGTGTTGTCATAGTGCTGCCATATTCGCTCTGCAGGCTAAATTTAACGCACGTGCGCTACGCAGTGTTTGACGTTGATGGTTGTTGTCAGCACGCGGCATCAATACCTATCCCACAGCAACACGACTGCGGGCGTAGGCCAATGTCCATGATTTTAAACACTATTCAAGGGAGCTGTTATGTTTCTGCACTATTCTCGCCGTTGGGCATCATGTGTCAAATCGACGCAACACCACGCTCAATCTGGCATGACTCAATTTTTGCCAAGCACCACCACTCGTATCGTGACACGAACCACACTCAGTGTTGCACTGATGGCCTTCACCAGTCTACCGAACCTTGCCCATGCGATCAGTCTGCCGCAATGCCCACAACCGCAGCTGCTCGAGCAGCGTTATGCGGCGCCGCAGTCCAACCTACAAGGGTATCGCAATCCATTGAACGCGTTACTAGCTGGCCTCCCGCATTATCACATGGTGCATGATGTGATCAGTGCGCGCGGCAGTACGGCGAGCATTACCGCCAAGTTTGACTACGGCAGCGTCGTACATAAAGACTTAGAATTTGAAACGGTGCAGTTTTATCTGCGGGGAGCCCAAGATAGTCAGTGGCGCTACTTAGGGCAAAAAGTGACCAATAGTGATGGCAAAGCCAGTATCAATATCAGTGGCTTAGCCACAGGTCAATATCGTATCTATGCCTTGGTGCCGGCTGATAAAACCGGCGCTGAAGGTTTTATCACCGTAGTCGACCCCGGCACCGAAGCGGTATTGTTTGATATTGATGGCACCCTTACCGAATCCGACTTAGAACAAATTGGCGATTATCCGGCGATCCGGCGAGCCAGTCCGAAGGATGGCGCTTACAGTTTGGTGCGACAATATTTGGATAAAGGCTACCAACCGATTTATTTATCGGCGCGGGTGTATTGGTATCAAAAAGGCACCCGTGACTGGTTACAGTGGATGGGTTTACCGCCAGGATTTTTACGGACTTCGCTCAGTAATGAAACCAGTTTATTCCGTACCGCCGCCTATAAAATAGAGCAAATCAAACAGTTACAAGCTGCTGGCGTCAACATAGTGCGGGCCTATGGCAACGCCAAAACCGATGCCGAAGCATTTATTAAAGCAGGCTTAGCGGCGGATCGCAGTTTCACCATTGGCGCGGATGCCGGTTTTTATGGCACCACCGCCATCACGGGCAATAGCTATCAGCAGCATATTCGCCAAGCGGTCGTGCCATTCCCGTCGGCGCGCTGTTATTAATCAGGAGCCGTATTTAACGCTGCCACGTCAGTATGCCCAGCTGTTGCAGCTGGGCCAATAATGCCTGTAAACCATCACGTAATGTGGCGAAGGGCAGCTGCGGCGCAAGTTGTTGTAATTGTTGCAATACATCCGCTTCAGTGCGATGCCCCTGCAACATCAACTGCAGCGTCGCGGCACTGAGCGGCGTTAACTGTAAAAAGCGCACCTGCCCATGGTGTTGACTGATAGCTTGCCGATGCATTTGGTCGGATATGGCATCTTGTGACCCACCTAGGTGTGGTATCCGGTCCCGATAAAGCGCTAAACACGTCGGCTCGGCAGGGGCGCTGCTGGGCTGAAAACTCGGCGATAACTGGTGGACAGGGTAGCGATAAGCGGCCACCTCTACCACCGTCAGCCATCGAATGATGGGCGCACCTGGCGATACGACGTTGGATGGCATGGCGTCAGTCGGTAGGCGTTCAGACGACAGTGTATCGGTCAGCGTCACGTCCAACAGGCGGTCGGCATCTGCATCGAGAGGCTCATCCACCGGATCGGCGCGACGATACAAATCCAATTCCAACCACTCATAATGCGCCAACTCGAGGCAAAACGCTGGCAGTGTGGGTAAAACCGTGTCAGGTGTGGCAAGCTGTGTGGGTAACCATGCCAAAAAAGCCGCGGGAATATCAACAAAATATGGGCTATCAAGCGAATGGTGCCGCACAAACTGGCGAATATAACCATCCAACACCGCATCGGTACAGATCTGCCGCAGTACAGGAAAGGTACTGCGAATAAATCCGGCGATATTGTTAAACACCAGGTCTTGGTACACCACCAGCGCGGCTGGCGTAACGCCGGAGGGTGCAGTTTGCGTGCGATCACGTACTGCATCGGCCAGCTGCTGCTGAATGGCAAATAATTCGGCAAACTGACTCATCGCACCCTCTGTTGCAGTTGCTGGATCTGGTGAAGTTCAGTGGTTAAATCGGCCAAACTGGGCAAGTTAAAATCGCGCTCCAGCAGCGTGGGCAGCACACCATGGCATTGATAGGTGAAAGCCAGCAGCTGCCACACTTCATCACACACGGCACTGCCATGGGTATCGATCAGCAGAGTTTCATGTTGCTGGTAATGCCCTGCGACGTGGCAATAGGCGATCCTATGACTCGGTAACGCTTGAATAAAAGCATAAGGATCATAGCCATGATTCACGGCATTGACGTACACATTGTTGACATCAAGTAGCAGCTGACAATCGGCTTGCTCCAAAATGCGCAGCAAAAAGTCGAGCTCGCTCATTTGTGCGGCCACCGGTGTGTAGTAGGAGATATTTTCCAGCACTAAGGGCCGCTGCAACAGGGCCTGTACTTGCTTAATCCGCTCGACCACATGGCAAACCGCATCCGACCGAAACGGCAGTGGTAATAAATCATACAGCTGGCCCCCTGAGGCGGTAAAACTGAGATGCTCGCTGTAAAGTCGAACCGGTACGCGCTGAAAAAACTGCGCTAAGTCGGCTAAAAATGCCTGATGCAGGGCATCTGGGCCGCCAATATTTAACGACAAACCATGACACACCAACGGATAGCGCTGTGCCAGCAACTGCAGTTTTTCCGCCAACACACCGCCAAATGGCAGCCAATTTTCCGGCGCGAATTCTAAAAAGCCAATCTCAGGGTAGTGGTGCTGCAATAACAGATCGACATATTCGCGCCGCAAGCCCAAGCCAACCGCGGGCAACGATGCCGGCTGCGCTGATGTTAGCGACGATGTTGCCGTCGCTGTTAGCACTGTTGTCGGCACTTCTGTTGGCACTGAAGTGGGCGTGCTCGACGTGATGTGTGCCGTTGCCGCTAAAAATGACATAAACCCCCAATTTCAACACGAAACAGCCTAGCTAAAAACAACAGACCCTAACTTGTCGCGAAACTATTCAAACCTTGCATGACTTAATTTTACCGATATATCATTGGGCATGAAATTTTTTTGCTACCGCTCAGGTCACTTCATCTGACGCATATACCGAACCACACCGCTTGGTCAGGTATTGATGCATTTCATAAGCCGCTTTTAAGGATACGAACATGAGCCAAAATACCACCAAAACCAATGTCAATGCACTCGTCTTGGCATCGCTCGCCACCCTCGCCGCTGGCGCTACGCCAGCTTTTGCGGCCGTTAGCTTAACCACGGGCTATCAAGTCAGTGCCATGGAAGCGGCATGTGGCGCAAAAACCGACACCAAAGAAACGGCCGATAAGAGTGCAGAAGGCAAATGTGGCGAAGGCAAATGCGGTGAGGGCAAATGTGGCAGCGCCAGCGACGCACAACCGGCAGCCACGGCACAACCATCAACCACTGAACAACCATCGACCAACGCCGATGCCGCTAGCGCTGAGAAAGCTACTGAAGGTAAATGTGGCGAAGGCAAGTGTGGTGAAGGCAAATGCGGGTCTGCCCACTAATTCATCATTGCGCCTGACGCACATCGTCAGGCGCCTGTTGCCACCCAAGATCTACATTTATTGCCAATTTTCGCCAGTTTATGCCGCTTTCTCCGCTACTGCTGCGATTCGGCTGTGCCCAGTTTGCGGCGTTCATTACGCTAAGCCCATCACGATTTATCACTCATCATTGTTGGAGCTTTTGCATGAAGAACGGACAAACCGCCCTTAACCTTATTTTTGTTAGCGCCATTTCTGCCCTCACGTATCAAACACAAATCGCGGACAAACAGCAGCTTACGGTAGAAAAATTACACGTCGAGCGGATTAATGTCATGGAGCCAACCGGGCATCCTCGGCTCGTCATTGCCAACAGTAAGCACTCTCCGTTACCGACGAAACAAGGTAAAGTGATGACCGAATTTGATCCTGGTCCGCGACCTGGTTTTATTTTTTACAACGATGAAGGCTCCGAAAACGGTGGTTTTATGTTCCGTGGTTTTCACCGTGACGGTAAAACAGAACATGGTCTGCATTTATCATTTGATCGTTACAACCAAGACCAAACGCTGGCCATGCAACATATTGAACAAGACGGCATGCAGGTCACAGGGCTGAATATCATCGACCGCCCCAATTTTCCGGTGGATGAATACATGCGTTTGATGCTTGCCGCCGAAAAAGGCGATAAAACGGCTGCCGATCAAATTGCCTTGCTGGAAAAAACCGAACAAATTCATGGCAGTCGCCGGGCGTTTTATGGCACATTAAACCAAAAGGCGATGTTACAACTGCATGATCCACAAGGTAAAAAACGCATTGAAATGGCCGTAGGCAAAGACGGCGAGCCGCAACTGCTGTTTTATGATGCCAAGGGCGATATTGTATTGCGCTTGCCTGAAGCTCAACCAATGACTAAAAATTCGGCAACGAAGTGAGTGCGCGATGAACGTTGAGAACGCCAATACATCCATCAGCAAGGCCACAACGCCATCGTTGATGGTGCGGCTGAAGACGTCGGCACGCCGCAATGGGAAGAGCGTCATCGCTATTGTACTGATGGCGCATTTATTTAGCCTGTACTTGGCACTGCTACAAACACCGCCAGCGCAGCCCTTGCGGCTGCATCTTGATACCGCGTGGTGGTTAAGCCTGCAAGCTCTGTTGGTGATCGGTATTTTACGCGCTCAACTGCGGCGACAGCGGTTGCATCAACCATCTGAGCATCTGTTATCGCCAAATCAGCCCATCCCAAATTCGGCCTTAGGACCATCATGGCGCGCCTTTCGTCACCCGCTGTGGCGACCGCTAGGCCTTAGTCTGGTGATTTTTGTGGTCAGCATGCAAGGCTTACAAATCAGCATTGATGTTGCCTTGCAGCGGCCGTGGGATGGTACTTTGCTGCTGCGACAAGCATTGTTGCTGCTCTTGCTCTTTAGCCTTATCAGCGCGGTATATTTACTCCGACATAGTTGGGCATTACAGCAACAACAACAGTTAGCATTGCATGACGCCACGAGCGCCGCACAAGGTTATCAACTGCAGTTATTGCAACAACAGCTGGACCCGCATTTTTTGTTTAATAACTTAAATGTCCTGTCCGCATTGATCCACCAAGATGCCGATCGTGCAGAGGATTTTTTAAGCCAATTTTCCGAGGTCTATCGATATCAGATCCAGCACAGTGTCAAACCTTTGGTGCCGCTATCATTGGAGTTAAACTTTGCCATCACCTACATGGGGCTGTTAACACAACGGTTTGGCAATAGCATTGCACTGACCATCGCGCCTGAAATATTGCAGTCCCCAGCCGTCAAACATCCGCAACACCACGCCAATGCAACAGCAGCATCGACGCCTGGCCACCCCAATGATATGGCCTCGGAAGCTTTTTATCTGGTGCCTTGTGCCTTACAACTGCTGCTGGAAAACGCCATCAAACATAATCAATTTAGCGAGGCGCAACCGCTGCAGATCGAAATTAAATTGGAAAATCATGGCTTGTCGGTTTCACATCGCCATCGACCGAAACGCTATGCCGTGCCAAGTACCGGGCTTGGGCTGCATAATTTAGATCAGCGCTGTTGGCATCTACTTAGGCAACATATCCAGGCTGGAACCACCGCAAATGGCAACTTTATGGTATGGGTGCCTTTATCCGGGTCTCACTCGGGCTTGGTTTAAACACAATTGGTCATTATTCTGCGGCCATTTGACATAGCGCAAACGCGCTGTACCGCATCACAAGGAGTCACGCCATGCGGGTATTAATCATTGAAGATGAAGTGCTGGCCGCTGATAAACTACAACATTTTTTAAACCGCTATCAGCCCGATATTCAGTTAGTCGCCCGCTTAGACTCCGTGGCGGCGGTGATGGCGTATTTTCAACACCCCGCCGAACTCGATTTAATTATTAGTGATATTGAACTGCGTGATGGTGCTGTATTTAGTGCGCTGGAACAGCTGGATTTACCTTGTCCAGTGCTTTTTACCACAGCGTATGACCAGTATTGGCAGCAGGTTTTTCAGTATCATGCCATTGATTATTTATTAAAGCCGTTTACCTATCCGCGCTTTGTCGCCGCTATGCATAACCTCAGCCAGCTGCAACAGAAACTGCAGCGTAGCGCTGTTACATCGCACCAACGCCCCGCTGTCGCCACCGTATTGTCGCCAAGCGACACCACTATCGCCGCAGCGATGACGGATAGGAGCACTCGGCATGATTCCGCCGACATGCCCAGCAACAAGGGGTACAAACAACGCTTTTTATTACGAAAAGGCCAACAGTTAGCCATTTTACCCATGACGGAAGTGCGGTTGATCCAAGCAGCCAATGGGGTATTAGTGGCCACAGATACGCAGCAGCAGGTACATATTTTGAGTGAAAGCAACATCAGTGAGGTAGAACTGATGTTGGATCCTCAATTATTTTTTCGCCTCAACCGCAGTGACATCATCCACATTGATGCCATCGCGACCGCCGAGCCCTATAGCAAAGATAGCTTGGCAGTGCATCTGCATCAGCACGAGCAAGGCCGCGCATCCCAGCCAGCCCCACTCATTACCAGTAAAAGTCGCACAGCGTTGTTTCGCAAGTGGCTCAATCAGTAAGCTCGGCGACGCAAAGTATGGCTTAAAGATAGCGGAGCCAGCGCCAGCCTGATCTGCGCTTAAACGCCGCAAAAGCGCGGGTTGGCCAATACAGCAACACCACCAGCACCACAGTACAAAGCCATATTTCGCCAATATGCGACATGGCATAACCCGCCGTGCTCGCAGGTGCTAGATCAAGATGTGTTGTAGCGCCAAGCCCTGCGTTATCGCGAGTCATGGCCGACCACCAACTCAAGCCGCGGTGCAGCACGAGTAAAACGTACAAATGCAAAATATAGAAAAACATCGGTGCCCCACCGTACGCTTGCAATACCCGTAACCCGCTAGCGAGCAAAGAACTTGCCATAGAAGATAGTACTGAACTGGCCGCTGGTGACGCTGATATGCGCGGCTCGTCGCCGCGGTCACTGACAATACCGTCCTTAAAAGCGCGGTCACAAACAGTGCTCAGCCGAGATAATCCCACCAAGGCAAAACACATCAAACCTAGGGTTAATAATAAAAAATCGAGCGATGGCGGGTACTTGGTAAAATTGAACCATGACATCACCGTCTGTAACCCGCGCTCATGCCATTGCCATGCCACAGGTTCGCCATACTGATTCACACTGCGCAATACCAACAACAGGCCTAAGGCGATGCCGCCAGCCCAGCATAGCCGTCTCGACAACAGACCCGATGAACTGGTGGGTGTCTTGTTTGGCAAAAACCAAGGCCCCATGGCATAACCCAGCAAAATAACACCAAACCACGGCAGCAATGGATAACTGGCTTTGATGGCAAACGCATAGTCACCGAACCAACTCAATTGCCCCTGCCAGATATAACCGCGGTCGTGCAGAATGGCCCACAGCGTATACCCCCATTCATCGGGCGTAAAACGAATCGGCGATAGCAGGTTGTGCCCCGCCATAATAGTGATCGCCAGCAGCCAAATCACCGGCCGCGGTAAACGATGCAAGGCGGCCAGCACCAACATGCTCATACCTATCGCCCAAATCACTTGCAGCCACAGCGTATGATAATGCCCCATCCACGCCACATTGATCACCAGCACTTCCAGCGCAATCAACACTAAGCCGCGTTTGAGCAAAAATGGGGTTAGCGCACGGCCGTGCTGCTGATACAAAAAGGCCGACACCCCTGCCAGACACACAAACACCGGTGCACACCAATGCGCGGCGAGCCGGCTAAAAAATAGCGCCGGATCCGTGTTGCCCACATCCATCGGATCCGCCACCTGATAATGTAGAAAAAACCGTTCCCGCACATGATCGAGCAGCATGATGAGCATCACCAGTCCGCGCATCATATCAATGCTATTGATGCGCTGCGACAAGGCCGATGCTGGCGCGATCGGCGCCGGATAACTTGTGATATGACTCGACATAATGACTCGACAAAGCGTCCCTAATAACGTCAAAACTCGCGCCCGTCATCGGGCGCAAAACCATCAACTGCGATGAGGCAAGTTCAAGGCGCTGCGAGCAAAAATGCGGCAGCATAAGGCGGCCGCCTGCATTTAAGTGCCGCAGCGGCATCAACACCGGCGCCCAGAGGAATAACAGCGGCGCCATGCCGCCGTAACATCACAAGCGCCTCGCCATTAAAAGCTATAACGCACACTCAACTTGGCACTGCGTGGCTCACCAGGGTAACTCCAAAGTGCTGAATACGAACTTTGGATGTAGTGTTTATTTAGCAGGTTTTCCAGCACCAGATCGGCATTCCAGCCTTGCCCCCATGGTATGGACGCAAACAGTCCCCACAAGGTTGTGCTCGGCAGCATATATCGCGGATCGACCGCATCACCTAAGCGCTGGCTTTGATAACGCAGTCGCAGCCCAAGCGCTGCCGTATAACCAGCGACGGCAAACTCACGCTGTACTTGGCTACTGAGACTGTGTCGCGGCACGTTCACTAACCGGCTGCCTTTGGGCACCAACACGCCCCAATCAGGATTTATACTATCAACCGCAGTCGCGCTATCGACCCAGCTGTAGGATAACTGCCACTGCCACAGGCTACCCAAGCGCGTCGCAATATCCAATTCAAGGCCTTGGCTGGTGGCCGCACCTAAAGTGGCAGAAAAGCCGACATTGACCGGGTCAGACACTAAAATATTGGATTTTTCGGCATGAAACAGCGCTAAGGTTGCGCTTAGCTGTGCTTGCTGCCATTTCAGCCCCATTTCTTTTGATTGGCTTAGCTCAGGCGCAAATGCCGCCCCCGCATAGTCAGTGCCACTTAACGGTAAAAAACCTTCGGCATAATTGGCATACCATTGCCATTCGGGATGCCATTGATAACTCAGCCCCAGCCGTGGGCTGAATTTTTGATCTTGCGTGATAGCGACGGTTTTTTTCACCCGCTCTTCGATTTGCTGCTCGTAGTCATCAAACCGGACACCGGCCAACAACTGCCATTTGGCACTAAGCTGCACAATATCTTGCCAATAGACACCATAAGCTTGCTGACTTTCGACATTTTCATACAACGTATTGATCTTGCCCGCCTGCGCCACGCCATATTGTGGGGTCAACATATCCAGTGCGTAACTGCCTTTGCCGCCGCGAAAACGTCCCAACATGGTGTACAACTCGTAATCATACGCATCCACACCAAACAACATGTGATGCTCTTGCTGCGCCAACACAGGGGTTCCGCTGAATTCGGCCCGAATAGTACGATCTTCCGAATGATAGTCACGCTGCCGACGCTGCCGCGTTAAGGTACGTCCATCATCCACCAATGATTGGCGTGCCCGCGCCAACTCGGCATCCGACGAAAACCCCGCTAAGGCTGAATCACGATAACCAAGGCCCGCATTAAACTGCCAATCGCGATTGAGCTGTCGCTGATAACTCAGCTGATGACCAGTGGCATCGATCTCGGTGGGCCGATCGGACGGCTCACCCAAATATCGTTTGATCGGTAAGTCAGCAAAGTTATTGTTTTGCACCACAATACCACGATCAAACAGCTGCGACTGCTTAAGCCATTCCAGCTCATACAGCCATTGGCTATCTGCATCCGGCTGCCACAACAGGGTTGGCGTCACCACCTGACGATCGCTTTGAACAAACTGGCGGAAACTGCCATGTTCTTGCCAAGCGCCGGTGATCCGAAACGCCAGTTGATCCGACAAGCTGTGGTTATAATCCCCTTCCAATCGATATTGATCGTAAGTCCCGATACTGGTTTTCAGGCTACCTTGCGGCTGAAATTGCGGCTTTTTACTGACAATATTAATGGTGCCGCCAGGTTCTGAGCGGCCATATAACGCCGAACCTGGGCCTTTGAGAATTTCGATGTATTCAATATTGGACGTATCGCGATGGCCACTAAATCCACGTCCCCCATTAAAGCCATTAATCAAGTAGCCCGACGGCATATTTTCGTTGCCCGGAAAGCCGCGCACCGAGAAGCTATCCCAAAGCCCACCGCCATTATTTTGCCGCGCTATGCTGGCTGACAAATCCAACGCATCTTGAAAACGACTCAGCGACCATAAATCCCAGTCGCTGCTATTTAAGCGCTGCACCGCTTGCGGCCATTGCTCGACCGGTAGCGATCCGCGATACGACTGAAAATGCCGCACTTCAATTCGCTCTATGTCGGCATTGCTCGCGTCTTGCTTAGCGGATTGCTTGGCAGTTTGATTGACGGTGAGCTCGGCGGCGCTGATGCTGCTCGTGCTTAGCATTACACTGCTAACGCTAAACAGCGCGAGGACAAGGCGTGATAACTGTGTTTTAGAACGCGGCGGCGCAGCGGGGGGCATCAATAACAACATGATTTCTCGACTGTGTTATGACAAATATCATGAACGTTACCCTTAACTCGCAAGTCACGCGACACTCATACTAAACACTGAACAAAACACCGTAAAAGTAGGCTAATACGTTAAAAGTTCGGTGAAAAGCCAAGTGTTCGTGCCAGTGCAGCCAGAGCGTAACCCGCTCAGAGTAACATTCATCACCTTTGTACTGGGTTGATTGGGATCTGGTGCGATAACACCTTGGTGTTATTTCGTTGGACAATATCGCGCTGGTGTCATCGCAGATATCACACACATTTATGTGATACTGTCACATTATACCCATAATAAATCCACAATCTCAATGAGATATTATCTCATTATCTTGCGATGACAGCGCACCTTAGCGGTCGGGAGTCGCGGCAAGGTCACGCAGGGTTAAAAACAACCGCACATCCAATTCCAACTGATGGTAATTCGGCTCCATGTGGCAGCAGAGCTGATAAAAGGCTTTATTGTGATCTTTTTCCCGTAAATGAGCCAATTCATGCACCACGATCATCCGCAATAGTGCTTCGGGTAACTGTTTAAACAGCGCGGCGACGCGGATTTCATGTTTGCGCTTGAGTTTAGCGCCTTGCACTCGGCTCACTTGGGTATGAGTACCCAGCGCATTTTGAATGACATGAATTTTGTTATCAAATTGCACCTTACTGACAGGCTCGCTGCTGCGCATAAATTGTTGTTTCAGCGCCATGGTGAACTCGTACAGTGCCGCATCGGTTTGGATCGCATGCGACGGCTCAGGGTATCGCTGTGCGAGCACCGTGTGAAGCCGATGTTGTGCAATTAACTGCTGCACTTGCTGAGTGATAGCCGGAGGATAATGGCGCAAATACACCAATTCTTGCATAGGATCAGAACCTCTGTAACTGCGTCGTGGCGGCTGCATGATTAATATGACGCCGTTGTACTGACGCATATTCGGAGACACATTCGGGGGGTAACGCATATTGGACAGGCATTGTAAGCAGTCGCGGCCCGAATTGCGAGTGCATCACTGTAATGGGTTATCTGAGGCGATGGGTTGCCCTAGGCAGGCAGCACCTGGTGGCCGTGGCTTCATCACTGGCATGGCAACACAGAAAACATAACAGCAGTGAAAAAAATGGGAGCGCAAGCGCTCCCGAACAAGGATGGAACTGAATGAAACATCGCAATAACGTCAAGTATCTCGCCTCGGCAGCGCAAGGTTAGACACCCGAAAAACATCGAACTCACAGCAAACACTCAGCAAGCTGAGCGAAAAAAATGTGGTGACAGGGATAACCACGAGCCCATATTAAGGTGCGGATGTAACAAATTTTTGACTCTTCGATGATGCTTTTATGAAAGCATCGATGACCACCGCGGCAAACCACATAGGCGAATCATATAAAGCCGCACATGCGACACGACCTGCTGTGTAACGTGCTGTGTGACGTGCTGTGCCGTGCTGTGCAACGCGCGCCTCGCCTGACTACGCATTTTTCGTGCCGCTGCACTACACTTGCTTTCTGACTTGCTGTTTGATGTCCGCATTTGCCGCGATAGCAGCACTAATGATCGCGACATGTGGCGCAGATGATTACCCAGCGCACCATGTATCACGGAGACCGCCGACATCCGTACATCATTATCCACGGAAGACAACAACGTAGTTGAGGTTCGTTATGAGTGTGCAAGACATCCCGCGTCATCATGATCCGGCGCAACAAGAGGCCTTAAATGATTTTTTTGAGGACTTTAACGATGCATATCCGTTGTGCGAAACCACACTGCTGGAACTTGAGCATGCCCCCGATGACCAAGCGCTACTCAATAGCTTGTTCCGCGTGGTACATACCATCAAAGGCAATTTGGGTTTTATTGGTTTGATGAGTGCTGTGCCACTGCTGCAAAGCTTGGAAGATGTACTGGATGATATCCGTAAAGGGCACATGGCATACAACAGCCTGCTATGTGATGTGATTTTACTGACGTTGGATAAAACGCGGCTGCACGTCATCGCCGAAGCATCTGGCCACGCTAGCCCTTTATCAGAACACAGCATGCAGGTGATTAGCCAACATTTAACCCAATTAACCAGCGCCACCGCCACCGAGCTCAGTCACTACATTCACAAAGTGTTGCTGGAGTTAGATCCAGATCGTCAATTCGATAGTCTCGATGACGAACTGTTGAGTGAAATTGACGCCCCGCAGGCCACCAGCGCGGCACATGAACCGCAGGAAACTGCCGCGCGCACGACTACACAGCCAGCTGCTGCGCAGGAAAGTTTGCAAACACAGCATGCCACAGCACCAACCGCAGGCACTGCGGCTATTTCTGACGCCGATTATGAGCTGCGGCTAAGTCGCATTCTAAAACACTATGGCATCCCCTTGGATGAAGATATTTCTTTTTTACTGGCGATGGCACCGGTATTAGAGCGCAAAACGCCGCTCTGGCGTGAACGCTTGGCACGGCAGATGTTTTTATGCCTCGAGATGAACCGACAAGGTGGTCATGTCATTGCCGCCGAACAGCTGGCCGTCGCCGTTGTCATGCATGATATGGCGTTATCGTTTTATCCAGAAACCACAGAGATCCTCACTGAACCTGAACGCCGTCATCCGTTGCTGTCCGCCGGTTTGCTGGGCTGCAACAGCCGTTTTGAACAAGCCGCCGAGATGATTCTGCAACACCATGAGCGCTACGACGGCTGGGGCGTACCCAAAGGATTAAGTGGCGAGCAAATTGGCTCTGGTGCCATGGTGATTGCGATTGCCGATAAATTCGATGCCATCATGCACGATCGCTACGCACCGGATGATGGCAAAAAGCCCATAGTCCGCGCCATGATTGAAATCAACCAACTGAGTGGCAAAGCCTTTACACCGGAGTGGGTGGAGGTATTTACGCAGGTGGTGAAAAAAAACCATCAGCATTTGGCCTAGGCTGGCGTTAGCGCATATAGGTTTGCGGGTCCGTTTGCTAGATTTGGCGGCTTAATGCCGGTGAATATGTGCATATGAAACTAGTTCAGCGACAACAAGCTGGTGCACCTATGAACCAAGCTCGCCACCAAGTCAAACCAAAGTATCCAATCAAAGCCGCTGGTATGATGAAAACATAAAAACCATCGGCAGGATATGTCGTGCGCCACTTCAGCGCCACCTTAACACCATCTCAACGCCCACATATGCATGGCAAATAGACTGCAACTTAAATAGAGACGCTAGAACAACTCAATCGGCGGGCGAGGTGCGCCTTCATGGCCTGATGAGGCTGTATTGCCCATGGCGGCATCATGGATCTGACGCTGGCCTTGCATCACATATTTTTGCCGTAGCGCGTCGGTGCGCTGCTGCAATGATAGCGGTGGTACTTCATCCCACAAGCCGGTGGCAAGCACTTTGGACAGCTCTAATATATGCTCATTTAAGCCATCGACCGCTTGTTGTACATGTTCGACCCGTTGCCGCACAATATCTTGAAATTGCACCTGTCCTAAAGCATCCGATAACAACATCACCATCTGCTGGTTGGTTTGATCGATGGTTTTAAAGGTGTGATCAATAGTGGCACGGGCTTGCTCAAATTGCGCATCCATCGATGCGATTTCGTCCGCCGCTTCTTGCAAACTTAAGATGGTTTCATGCGATTCAATAGCTTTCTTCGCTGTCTCTAACTCCAGCTGCACACCGCGAACTGCAGAGGTGATTTTAAGCGAAATACTTTCCGCAGCATCACTGGTCTGCATCGACAATTTACGCACTTCATCGGCTACCACGCTAAAGCCTCGCCCACTCTCGCCAGCGCGCGCTGCTTCAATCGCCGCATTTAATGCCAATAAATTGGTTTGCTTGGCGATATTGGAAATGATATCAACCAAAGGGGCTAAAGCTTCCACTTCCACCGCTAAGCGCTGGGTACGGCTAAAGTTATTTTCTAAATCTGCCGATTGCGACTCTATATTTTGTTTTAACGACTCCACCATGGCGCGATTTTTCTGCGCTTGCCGTTTGGTATCTTCGGTTAATTGATGATTCGAGGCCAAGGATTGTGCAATATCATCCACCTGGCTTTTACCCAGCTGGTACAAGGTATTCATGACCTTGATGACCGCCATCACACCGTTTTCGGTTTCTTGTAAGGCGCCGTCCAGTTGCTGACGTAACAAAATTAAATAGGGTGGCACTTGCTGAATTTGTGCCGCCACATCTGGATCGTGATTCACCACCTTGGGCAAATCTTGCTCAATCATCGTCAGTAATTGCTTTTGCCACAGCTTATAAATCACAGGCAGCAGTAACCACGCCGCAAAAAACATACACAGCGTGGTGGTTAAAAAAATCTCCAACCCTAAACTCAAACCAAAAGGCTCGATAATCAGCGCATGCAGCCAATGACTAATCAACAGCGACACCACACCGGCCCCTATGGCTAACCCGACACACAGCAACACGAACTTACTATTTAATAAACGCAGCGAACCTAAATGTTCGGTGTTATGCATAATCACTCCTCAACACTCGATGCCACAACGCACGGACGTCACAACGCCACATATCCACACCGCAAGTCCACACCGCAAGTCAACGCCGCAAGTTCACGTCACCACTTAACAAGGTCGCCATACTGGCGGTCGGACGGCGTCACCCCTCAGTCAATTCATGATGAGTTAAGCGCCTGGCAACACCTGCTTAATCACGCGGATTAAATCCGTCCCAGACACCGGCTTTAACAGCCAACCGGTAGCACCAAATTGCTTGGCTTGGTCTCGTTTCTCCGCTTGGCTTTCGGTGGTCAGTGCCAAAATTGGCGTAAAACGCAGTAACGGACGTACATGTTTAATTAACTCAATGCCATCCATATTTGGCATGTTGATATCAGTAATGATGAGATCAGGTCGAAAGCCCGTTTGCACTAAATTTAACGCTATTTGCCCATCGGCCGCGGTTGATACCTCAAATCCATTCATGTCGAGTGTCGCTTTCAGGCTCATCAGCATGGTTGCGGAATCATCTACCACCAAAATTTTCTTTGCCATTACCCCACCTCAATGCCGCCATCGGTTATTCACATTGCTATTCACAATATGTTCGTTGATTGGTTTATTTGTACCTATTGTCTGCGGCTGATACCGCCTGTGTCGTTGCCTCTGTCACCGCATTTATCAGTGTGGTGTGTTTGACTGACGGGCAACATGGCCAGAAGGTGCCGCCAAACACATTTGCAAAACATTTTTAAATACAACATCCTGCGGCCATGCACTGATGGTTGGTTTGGTCAGTATCAGTAATTGTAGAATCGAGGTATGTAAATGCTGGCACTTGGCTAAATTAATTTTCCCGCTTGGGTGTTGCTGCATCCATTGCCAGAGCGCTTCGGTATCTTCGACCGATACCATATCAATAAATTTAACCACCGTTTTGCCATATTGAATTGCCATCACCATAACCCTCGAGGATTCAACACCATAAGCACAGAACCATCCCCCAACAACGTCGAACCACTGTAGCAACGTAACTGTGCTAACTCGCCCGGCAAGGGTTTTAAAATCACATCAATCACACCTTTAAACTCATCCACCAACAATCCGACGGGATGACCATCAAGTTCAATAATTAAAGCAGCAAATTCACCGTCTGCATTGGTTTTTGCTGGCGCATCGAGCGCCAACAATTGGTTAAGTGCAAACAGCGGCACTATTTTTTCGCGCAGCACCACCGCTTGTTGCTGCTTTACCCGAAACAGCTGTTCGGGCCGCAAGCGCACGGTTTCGATCACCGCATCCATGGGCACACCGAACAACTGCTGCTGAGTTTCAATCATCATGACATGACTAACCGCCATCGATAACGGTAGCGACAACAGCAGTTGTGTCCCTTGCCCTCGCTTGCTTTGCAGCTGCACACTGCCCCCTACCGCAAGCAAGGCATTGCGTACTACATCCATCCCAACACCGCGCCCCGACAGGTCCGAAATTTGCTCGGCGGTGGAAAAGCCGGCACGAAAAATCAGCTGAATGGCGTCCTCATCCGTCAAGCGCGCACGCTCCTCATCACTGATGAGCCCTTTCTCCCACGCTTTGCGTTTAACCAGTTCAGGATCGATGCCACGCCCATCATCTTCGATGCGGATCAGTACCCGATCGGCATCTTGTTTAGCATGAATTTTTAGGTGACCCACCGCCGTTTTGCCTGCAGCGAGTCGTTCATGCGGCGCTTCTAGGCCGTGATCCAAACTATTGCGGACAATGTGCATCAAGGGATCGGCTAAGGCTTCAATGATGTTTTTATCCGCCTCGGTATCTTCGCCCGATAACTGCAGTTGTACTTCTTTATTTAACTTGCGCGCCAAGTCACGGACTAAACGAGGAAAACGTTGCAGGACAAAGGACATCGGCATCATACGCACTTGCATGATGGCGTCTTGCATTTCATCGGCAATGCGATGGATCACGGCATAACTTTGTTTGATATCGCGACCAATATCCAACAAGGATGCACCTTGCTCGGTCTTGCGCGCGATATACGGTAAGGCATTTTTCGCCACCACCATTTCGCCAATGAGCTCAACCAATCGATCAATCTTACGCTGTTCAACTTTGAGTAAAGTATTACCGGCATGATCGTCACTACGACGTTTAAAATCCATCGACTCGCTGCTTGGTGGTGCGGCTGTGGTTGATGCTGCTTCCGTATTGGTGATTGCCGCCCCAGCGAGTATGGCATCGCTCGTATCAGTCCGGTTGGAATCCATGGTCGACCTCAACTCAGCATCAACGGATGGTATGGCGGCCGTGCTTGCGGCCAAAGTGAGCGCTTGTGTCGCCTGCTGCTGCCAATCTTGATCAAGCATATCGTAGTGCTGCTCTATCGCCTCCAGCCATCTGAGTATGGGTGTGACACTCTGCAGTGCAGCGGCAGTCGCGACCTGCTGCGACAGCACTACCGCCAGCGCGCTATCCTGTAAAGCTGCCTGCAGGCTCAGGATTGCCGCTTGCGTTCGCGCATCTTGCCATGCCGCTGTTTCCGCTGCCTGATGGGGTTGCGGCTGATGTGATGGCAACAGCGCTGCAGTGGAAGTCTCCGCCAACGTCTCGCGCTGCACTTGTTGCAAAATCTGATACTGCGCCGCGATGATCGCCAGCTGTAACGGCGTGAGTGCCGCCAGCTGTGTCAATTCCAGCACTGCAGTGTGGTCTGGGCGTGACGCTGTGGTATGGATACGTGGGGCGATATCACGGTGCAACAGCCACTGCACTTGGTCGCGGACATAACGAAAATGCTGCGCCAATACCGCTTCCGTCGTTTCCACCAACGCCACAAATTGCAGCTGGCAGTCATACACATCAAAATCGAGTGGCAACGCACTCTGCACCGTTGTTTTTTGGGATGATGGTTGGGCGGGTGCAGACGTAAACCACGGCTGCTGCGGTTTTACCACCAGAAAACGCAGCCCCGCAAGCTGGCGCATGCTGAAAAATGGATCTTCACCATTAAAAAAGCATTGTGCATCAGGCGTATAACACAACCAAAATAGCTGAACCTCAGCGGTGTCCGTCACATCCGCAGCACGCTGCGCTGTCAGATCCAGCCCGCTAGCATCCTTACACGCCAGTTCGAGCCAACTCGGATCCAGCCATGCCAGATCAAGCCACGCCGGCAATGCGGGCACAGTGATGGCTGGCGGTGATTCAGGTTGCGGCTGATAGCTAGCCTGTGCAAACTCAGCGTACGCAGACTCAGCCTGTGTAAACATTGCTTGATTCGACGGCGCCGTGCCAGAGGTAGCCACATTGGCACTGCTATCAGCCGTTGCAACTGGCGCACTTAACAGCTGCCGCAGCGCTGTACTTAAGTGCAGCGCCGGTGTGCCACGATAGCTGGCAATCGCATCGGTACGCTCGATGTCGTCGAATAACTCGGTGACAAAATCGCAGCTATGAAGGAGCTGATCGATCAGATGGCTACTGAGCGATAACCGCTCATGGCGAACCGCATCCATCACATCCTCGGCAGCATGCAACACTTGGGTCATCTCAGGAAACGAAAATAAACCACTGTTGCCCTTGAGGGTATGCACGGTACGGAACAACTCAGCCATCAACGCCGGATCACGCTGCTGCTCCATCATCAATAAAATTTCGGCCATCCGCTGCAACAAATCGCGGCCTTCCGCCAAAAATTGTTGCAATAACGCGTTCACTGTCCACCCCCTTGATTCGATGATTCAGCACGTGACGATGCCGTAGTTGCGCTGGCTGAGACCGCCAAAAAACGCTGACAAACCTGCAAAAGCAAATCCGGCCGTATCGGTTTAACCAGATAAAAGTTGGCTCCAGCCGCGTAAGCGCGCTCGCGATCGATGGCGGCGGCTTCGGTGGAGATCATCACCGCAGGCGCCGGCGGGATCGGCATTGCACGTAACGCGCGCAAAAAACCATACCCATCTTGCAATGGCATATTGACGTCGACCAAATACAAATCGTAACAGCCATGCTTGGCAATTTGTTCTTGCGCCTCTAGTCCGTTCATGGCTTCGTCGACTAAAAAACCAGCCTGCTCAAGCAGTTGGCGCTGATACAACCGAACGGTGGCGGCATCATCGACGACAAGGATCCGACTCATAGCGCAGATGTCTCCTGTTTCTGATACACAATCGCTTGTGGGAAATGTCGAATGCGAAACAACGAGGAGATCCGGCTCATCGATTCGGAATGTCCCAAACATATAAAACCACCAGGTTCCAGCGCATCAAAAAATACTTCCGCAGCTTTTAACCTAGATAAGTCATCAAAATAAATCAGTAAGTTACGGCAAAAAATTACATCAAAGTTCCGGTAGCTGCAGGTATCCGCCACATCACTTAAATTCACGCGGGTAAAATTCACCACGTCACGCAAGTCTTGGCAAATTTGATACTGACCATCACCAAGCGCCTGAAAATACTTCCGTAGCAGTGCGTCAGGCACATGTTGCAGTGAACGTTTGTTGTAAATGCCTTGCTGCGCTTTTTGCAAAATGTGGGTATCAATATCAGACGAGATAATTTCCACATCCCACTGCGCAATCCCCCGCCAGTATTCCAATAAATAAATCGCGATGCTGTACGCCTCTTCCCCCGATGACGATGGGATCGACCAGATCCGAATGGTACTTCCGGCGGCTTTGCGCTTGACCAGATCCGGCAACATGGAATCGATTAAACACTTAAACTGATAATCTTCGCGGAAAAAGTAGGTTTCGTTGACCGTCATCACATTGGTTAATACTTGCAACTCTGCCGCCGCATTGCCAAACCGCAACAATGAAAAATATTCGCGGAAACTACTGCTTTGGGTGGCCTCCATCCGCTCGAGCAAACGTTTATCGACAAAATATCGTTTGTTTTCATCAAACCGAATCCCCGTTTTTCGATAAAAAAATTCCCGGAATTTTAAAAAATCGTCAAGGGTAATACTGATATGAGCCAAGGGTTAGTCCCCCCGAATGCGCTTGAGCGCTAACTCCGCCGCAAAGGCAATAAAAGGCTCATGCTCAAAACGCCGACTGACCGCTTGCAACGCCGCCATCGACTGTTCGGAGCCAACCTCCCCCAGAATATCGATCGCGGCTGCGCACACATTGACATGTTGGTCATGCTCAAGTACTCGAATTAACCAGTGTTCTACCGACGGGATTGGCAGCGATGCCAGCAAGGTCACCGTCATGATGCGCACATCGGTATCTTGATCACTGAGCAAGCGGTCTAGCTGTGGTTCAACCCATTGTGGCAGCTGCTGTAACGCGATAATGGCCTGGTTGCGCCACTCTGGTTCGTCACTCCCCAAAGCTTGTAAGAAAATGTCGGCCACCTCTGCCGTGGCCATCTGAACCAAACTGGTCACTATGGCATGTCGCACCTGAGGTTCAGGCTCACGCTGCCAACGTTCGGCCAATATCTCAGTGGCTTCAGGATGCTGCGCCAACGCAAAAGCCGCTTGCCGTCGTATCGACCAATCATCATCCGTTAAGGTTTGCACTAAGGTCGCGGTATCTTGCGACAGCAAGTTGCACGCTAACGGGGTATCTGCATGTGCAGACGATTTAATCAGTGCCACGCTTACCTCCTCACCGCAGCACGCTGCGGATACATTCACCGCGTTCGGCGGCGACACTATTCACCGTAACCGCTATCAGTGAGAACAGAGACCCGCGCCGCTAGCGCATGTCTTGGGTCCAGCGCAGCACTTGAGACGCGATTTTGTGTGCCGGTAACACCATACCGGCACCTTGTTGTTCAATTAATTCTTTTGGCATGCCAAACACCACACAGGACTCCTCCGACTCGGCAATGGTACGGCCACCTTGCTGATGAATCGCCGCAAATGCCTGACTGCCATCGTTGCCCATCCCAGTGAGCATGATCGCAATAATCTGTTTGGCCGGAAAATGAGCCAAGGCTGATTGCCCAAGTAGCTCAACCGACGGGTGCCACAGCTGGGTTTTACATTCGGGTTTGGGCATCACTATTTTTTGGCTGCCGCGCTGGCTAATCACCACATCAGCCCCGCCTTTGCCAATATAAACAGTCCCCGCCTCCAGCGGCATGGGTTTATTCGCCTCCACCACGTGAATGGGGTACAACGAATTCAAGCGATTGGCAAAAGGCCCAGTAAACGAGCCGGGCATATGCTGCGCTATCACGATCGGCAGCGGAAAATCGGCCGGCAGCTTGGGTAATATCAACTCCAGCGTACCTGGGCCGCCAGTGGATACACCAATCAGTACCACACCATCCATCAGCCGCCCAATAGGGTTTCGATGCAGCGAACTGTTCGTCGAGGCAGCGATGCCGCTGGCCGAGGTTCGAGACGGTGCTTGCTGTGCGGGCTGTCGTAAGCTCGGGGATTGGTCCTGACTGCGCTGTTGCGATGTCGGCCCTGCGACGGACTGTGGCGGCGTTGACGACGACTGCGCCGCGACATTTAACCGTGGCCGCGCCCGTGCTGCGGTGCGAACTTTACGCACCAACTCAGTTTTGATGACATCAATCGATAACGAAATGGTGCCGTCTGGTTTGGCGATGTAATCGACGGCGCCAAGCGCCAACGCTTCAAAGGTCGACAAGGCGCCTCGCTCGGTCAGTGATGACACCATCACCACCGACACAGGACGCGATGCCATCAAAAAAGATAATGCCGTGAGGCCATCCATTTCTGGCATGTTGATATCAAGCGTGATCACATCCGGTAAAAAAGACAAATTTTCATCAATGGCTTCTTTACCGGTGCGTGCGGTTCGGATCACAAAATCGCCTTCGGCTTCAAACAACTGGCTGAGTTGCCGACGCATTAAGGCAGAATCATCGACAATTAACAGTTTTAACGCCATGCCTATTCACCCGCTTGCCTATTCCACCACTCGGTTATGCCATCGAATCCATCATTACCCGTATAACTGCATTGCGATATGCCACAAACCAATGCTTAAACTTCACCTACGTCAACCCAACCGATACCTGTCTTTATTGCATGGACGCCATCGCCAACTCTTCTTCGCCGTCGAGCAGCTGCTCTGGCGCAAGCAGTTGGATCATGCGATCATGCTGCGGTAAATTCGCCACTTGCCCCAATAAACGACGCTGCGCTGCCGACAACTGTGGCGCGGTTTCGATAAAGCGCTGCGGCACTTTCAGCACTTCCGTCACGGCATCAACAATAAAGCCCACCCGCACCCCGCGTAGCGTAAACACCATGATCCGTTGCCGCTCATTGCGCGCGGTGCTTGGCAATCCAAGCCGTGCGCGCTGATCAATCACAGGTAGTACAACCCCTCGCAAATTAATCACCCCCTCCACAAACGAGGGCGCCTTGGGAACATGAGTCAGTTGCTCAGGAATGCGGACAATTTCCTGTACGGCATCAATCGGGACGCCAAATTCGCCATCGGCCAACCGAAAGACCACAATTTGCCAGTCATCATCGGTGAGTTCATCATCGCTCTCACCCGATGTACTCTCAGAATGCTGCATCGCCCCCTCCTCATGCGCCGCCACTGACATCGCCTGCATCACCGCACTTTGTTGGAACATCTCCGCCACAGAGATGATCGACACCAAACGTTTGCCGCCATCGAGCCGACAAATTTGACTGATATCTTGTCGCTGCTGTTGTTGTAACAATAACGCTGGCATCGCATCCACCAACTGCCGTGGCACCCGCAGCACTTCGGATACAGTATCAGTGACAATACCCACCGCCGCCGAATGCTGCGCCCCCGCCAATGCCACCACGACAATTCGGCACTGCTCGGTAATGGGTGCCGGTGGTAAATGAAACAGCGTCCGCAGCGATACCAAAGGTAACAAACGCTCACGTAGGGTCATTAAGCCCAGCACATGCGAGGCGGTGTTGGGTACATTTACGATTTGCGGAGGTACTTGCACGATTTCCTGCACATGCGTGATGTCTATCGCATATTCTTCGCCATCGACACTAAAACTCACCAGTTGCCATTCATCGCTGACGTCGTCGTCTTCGGTTGGAGTATCTACGGCCGTTAGCGACATATCTTGTCGCTGGCTACATTGCTGGATCGCGGCAAACTCATGCGCAATCAGCCGCGCAAAGTCCAACAACATCACCATGGAATAACCGGCGACATTCTTCAGCACCCCAATTAGCAATTCGCTGTTGACCGTCTGTTTGATATCAGTGACATCCTCGATTTGATGCGGTTCAACGCTGATCACGCTGGTCACTCGATCGACGATAAAACCAAGGGGTTGGCCCAAATCAATCACCACAGCGCGCGATGCATCATCTTGCGCCCGGTCGGCCACCGTAAAGAGCCGACGTAGTGAAATAATCGGCAGCACCCGACCACGCAAATTGGCTAAACCTTCCAAACTCGCTGGCGCCAGTGGCACCCGCACCACGGAAGGCACCCGAATAATTTCTTGGACTGGTGCCATATCCACCGCAAACACCTCATCGGCGACCACAAAGGTAACAAATTGCCGTAACTCCGCTTGCTCGGAGCTCTCTTGCGCTGCGCTTGCCAACGTGGTGCTTCCACTCTCGTTGCTTAGTTCCGCTGACATTGATGTCATAGCAGCTCCTGTCGCTACATGCTTTGCAGTTCATCCGATAACGATGCAATTTCTTCGATGGCCGCAGCCAACTCTTCCGCACCTTTCGATTGTTGCACGGCGGCCGCAGCCGCTTCGGTGGCGGCCTTGTCCGCTTCTTGCGCCGCCGCGGCAATTTGCTCTACGCCTTTCTTGGCTTGGCTGATCGCCACGGCAATTTCATTGGCACTGGCCAACATCTCTTGTGAACCACGTGCAACTTCTGCAATGTCGGTTTCAATTAACACTAAATTGGCCGCCGAGATTTTGGCTTGTTCACTTTCGGCGACAGCGGCTTTGGCGATTTCATCCAAATCATTGCTCACCACGGCGATCTGATCCTGCACACCTTTCACGAGATCTTTTATGCGATCGGCATTTTCTGCTGAATCACGCGCTAAATTTCGAATATCGGTAGATACCACCACAAAGCCTTTACCAAATTCACCAGCGCGCGCTGCTTCAATGGAGCCGTTGACCGCCAACATATTGGTTTGAATAGATACCGTGGTTATGGCTTCGACGATTTTGTCGATCCGACGAGAGACTTGTTCTAAGTCTTTGACCTGACGAATACTGGTGCGAGTGGCTTGCACCGAATGCGCAATACCGCGAATCAACTCCTCCACTGAGGTTTTATTCACCGCCATGGCTTGCAGCATATTCTCCACGCGCTGCGCGCCGGTACTGGCGCGTTGCTGTGCAATCTCAATGCCGCGTTCAATTTGGCTGATAGCCGCCGACGACTCCTCGGTCGCCGCCGATGCCGACTGAGCACCGCGACGAATTTGGTCGACAGCTGTCATAATTTGCATCGCGGCGCGGGTAATTTCTTGCACTGCGGATGACAATTCCTCCGCCGCCGACGCCACATCTTCGGCACTTTTCGCCACATCATGTGAGTTTTTCAGCTCATCGGCTAAATCGGATAAATTTTGCGCTGCACTTTCACATTCACTGAGCGCTTGCGACTGCTCTTCCACCGTTTTCGCCGCCTCGCTTGCTGCCGCGGCTTGTTCTTCCGCCGCCGCGGCAATATCTTCGGAGCCGCGCAGTGCTTGTAATGAGGCCACATTCGATTGCTCAGCGCCGGTGGCAATATCCACAATACCACTGACAATCGACGCCATATCGCTACGGATTTCGGCTAATTGCGCGGAGATGATTTTGCTTTTCTCAACTTCGCCTTCGACCGACTGCGCCGTCATATTGATCCCTTCGGAGATCACTCGCACTTCTTGTTGAATTTGCACCAATAAATCTTGAATTTGCTTGGCGCTTTTTTCCGATGTTTCCGCCAAGGTTCGCACCTCATCGGCCACCACCGCAAACCCTTTGCCGTGCTTGCCGGCTCGGGCCGCCTCAATGGCCGCATTGAGGGCTAATAAATTGGTTTGATCGGCAATCCGCACTACCGCCTTAACAATTTCACCAATATTAGCTGCTTGCTTTTCCAGTTCCGCCACCATAGCGACAGAGCCAGCTTGGCGCTGCGCGGCAATCCCGACGTTTTTAATCAATAAGGCAATATCATCATTGGTTTTTTGCGTGAGTTGCTGCACATTGGTGCTGCGTTCTTGGCTTAAACGGGCACTTTGCAGTTGCTGGGCGATGGCTTGCATCACCAACTTAAACGCCGCCAGTGATTCTTGAGCAGCGCCAGAGGCTTCTTCAGCCCCTGCGGCGATTTGATCGGACGAGCGGCGCAGCTCTTCGGCAGCTGATGCCGCCTCATTGATGCCAGCGGCCAACTGTCCCGTCGCCGCCGCCACACGCTCAGCGACTTGCTGTTGTTTTGCTAAGGTTCGAGCGCGTTTGCGCTGTAACTCGGCTTCACGAGCCACTGCTGAACTGGTTTTTTGCGGGTCTGAGGCGACAGCCGCTGACACAGCCGTTTTTTTTACCAAAGCCATGAGAATCATCCTTCGCCGAAAATGAATAGACGCTGGTGAAAGACACCAGCCACCTGAAGCACGCACGTACTGGATAGATCCAAAGACCAGATGTTGTGGGTCTTGGTGAGGCTAACTGTAGTTAAGGTCGGGAAAATCGCCAGTCAAAATCTGCAATCACAGGCCTAAAGGTTGATGCGAAACAAAACGTCAGCACATAAATCTGCTGCATAGCCGTAGCCAAGAACGGGCAACGCTTCATGCAGAAAAAAAATACAGCAATCGATTCAATCGGTTATTGCGTTTAGTAACGACAGCTCATCTTTGTTTGCATGTTAGGCTGTCAGAGCGAGCAATTTACACTACGCTTGAGATGTCTTATCGAAACAAGGAGCTTGTGATGAATCATTACACCTCATTGGTCACGTTGCTTGCCGCTTGCTGTCTGGTATTTATAACGGCCTGCTCACCTGCACCAGAATCTACCCCTGCGGCCACGCCTAATGCAGCACCCGCGGCGAACGGCACTACGCCACATGCGGCATCGAATACGACTGAAAATAACACCGCCAGCGCGGCAGCCGTCACGGCGGCGGAAGCAACCCCTGCGTGTCAGCTACGTCTTGGTTTTGATGCGTGGGAACCCTACCAATACATGGGGATCGCCGGCAAAGTCACAGGATTGGATATACAGTTGATGGAAACCATTGCCAGCGATATGAAATGCACCTTGGTGATGCAACAAGGCCCTTGGTCAGAACTCATCGCGCAGCTACGTGAAGGGCAAATCGATATGTTATTGGGCGCCTCAAAAACACCAAGCCGACAAGAATTTGCACATTTCTCTGATAGTTATCGCCAAGAAAAGTTCTCACTGTACGTGCTAGCCATGAATGATTTTGCCGAATTTAATACCTTGGCGAATTTTGTGATGGCAGGTCATAAGGTGGGCATCGTCAGTGATTACTTCTATGGTGAAGAGTTTTTATCGCTATCATCCTTGCCTGCAAGCAAAGATAAATTTGTTGAAGCCAGCATGAGTGAACTGAATTTGGCACGGTTGATTGACCAAGATATTCAAGGATTTTTGGAAGATAGCTTTGTGGCCAGCTCCATGCTTCGTCGCAAGGGGCTCGATCAACAAATTAAGGCACAAGGCGTGCATTTGGGTGATAAAGAAGTGTCGGTCATGTTTAGCAAAAAAACCGTATCCGAAGCACAAGTGCAAGCATTTAACGCTGGGTTAAAACAAATCCGCCAAGATGGCCGCTACGACAAAATTTTGGCCGAATATCAATAAATGCCGCCGTACTAACGCCGTCCAGGGACAGTCAACACTGTCCCTGGCCATGCGGTTTAGAGCTGATTGACACGAAAGATCGCTGAACATGGCGTCGACAACTAAGCGTCTAAATCTAAGCGTCTAAATCTAGCGTCGAAGTAATGAAAGTTACACTTTTTTCTAATCCTAGCAATCCTCGCGGTTCCATCGAAGGTGCTGCCGTAACGTACAACCGTAACGAATATCATCACCGACTATCGTGGTCCTCGGGCGGCTGTGTATTATCAATCACCAGCTGCAAATGTGCTGTCTTGTCCCGTGTTATTGACGTTGTCGATAGGTGTAACGTGGGAGCAACGCCCGTCGACGTTAATGTGGACTCAGATTGCGCCGCTGTAGACGTCGGCGGCTGTGTTGGTGATTGCGGTTTAGGCTGTAACTTAGCGACCGGTTGCCGCCATAACGTTAAGACTTTACTGACGATCATGGCGTGATCAACGTCTAACCGCTGGTGTTGATGCGCACTGTTGGCAGGCCAATCGTGCCAATGGCCGCCGCAGCGCGCGACTATATTCGCAAAATTTAACCGCGGATCTGCCGCGCAGTAGTTGCGCCAATGCTGGCAAAAACGCCGCAGCTGCATGACGTTAGGTTTTCGCCAACCGACGGGATCAATGGTCACTAGCTCTGATACCCGATACCCCTCGGCCACAATCGCAGCCGCGGTACTGGCGCCATAACTGTGTGCAATAATCAGTGTTTGTTGCTGCTGATGCTGCTGGATCCAACGCTTGATCGCACGATATTGATACCACTGGAAATATTGCTGCCCAGCAGGTACATGCCGTCGTAATAGTTGGGTGTAAGCGTCCATAGCACCACCGATCCAAGCCACCGCACGCAATTCGGTGCAAGGTGTTGTAGACGCTGAAGTTAACGACGAAGTCTGCCATGCTCCCGATGTTGTAGCATCAGATGTTGCCGTCGCTGGGGTTCCTTGCGGCGAAAATTCCTGACTCATCGCGCACGCCTCCTCAAATAGTATTGCAACCGCGGACCATCGTTTATTATGTGTGGCTGCTTTCTTGTCGACACATCTTGGCTCTGTTGACCCGTTTTATCACCCGTTCTACCTGCGGGTCTCTGGCGGTAAGGGTTCACAGCACAGCGGTTGCTTGCCGAGCTTGTGTTAGCGCGGGTGGCGCTGACAACAGGCCGTACGGTTTAACCAGCCCTTGGTTTAACCAGCCTGACGGCTTAATCAATCGCATAGTTTTCACAACCGCACGAACAAATCCTGCGCCGCAACGGCCGCCAGAGAAACCACGATCATCCACGCTATTATGCCAACTATAAGCGCAGTCAGGCCGAATTGCTGGTCGACTCAGGTAATTCTAGCGCAGCTTTCTCTAACAGCTCTGTATCAATTTCTTGCCGTACCATCACACCTAAATCTTTAAATTCAGATGCTTGTTTGATTAAATTGGCTTTACCCAAATACAGCTGCGCCAGCGCTTTGTCATAACTTTCTTTGGCGCGATCTAGCTGTCGCCCTACCCCCTGCATGCTGTCCAAAAAGCTGAGCAGCTTTTGGTAAAAACGCTCGGCGCGTAATGCCAATTCAGCACTGTGCTGATGCTGCCGTTCATAACGCCATAACTGCCGCACTATGGTCAGACTGGTCAACAAGGTGGTTGGCGTGGTGATCAAAATATTTCGCTCAAGCGCAATTTGATACAGCTCAGGCTGATACCGCAGAGCTTCGCTATAGGCCGACTCCACCGGAATAAACATAAACACCACTTCCGGTGAATCGATACCACTGAGCTGAAAATAGTTTTTATCCGCTAATTCATAAATCCGATCACAAACCGCTTGGCAATGCTGGGCGATCGCCACTTGCCGCTCGGCATCATCTTGACTGTTGATATAACGGGTATAAGCCGTCAGTGAGGTTTTGGCATCGATCACCAAATGTTTGTGCTGCGGTAAATAAATGATGGCATCGGGTCGACGTCGGCCATCCTCACCCAGCAGACTGACTTCGCGACGATAATCTTGCCCTAGTCGTAAGCCAGAATTTTCCAACACATTTTCGAGCATTAACTCGCCCCAATTACCCTGTACTTTTTTTTGTCCCTGCAACGCTTGGGTCAGTCGGGCGGCTTGGTCAGTGATGGCTACATTCAATCGCTGTAATTGCTGTAATTCGGCTTTTAACTCGCCGCGCTGGGTCAGATCGCGGCTATGCATGGTTTCGACCGTTTGCCGAAACCCGGCCACATCAGCTCGCAGCGGTTGTAATAAGTGTTGCAGGCTTTGCTGTTGCAATTCGGTCAGTTGCTGGCCTTTGCGCTCAATGATTTGACTAGCTAGCAGTTCAAACTCTTGTTTCATCTGCTGTTTTTGCTCTTGCAGCCATTGTAATTGTTGGCCGTGCTGCAGCTGCCGCTCTTGTAATAATGCACTTTGTCGATCGAATTTTTCTTTGAGTTGTTGATATTGCAGCTGCGATTGATGCCACTCATCTTGTTTTATATCAAGCGCTTGTTGCAGATTTTCCAGCTCAACTAGCTTGGCTTCCCACTGCGCTTGTAACCGAATGTACTGCGCGCTGGCCTGTTGCCAACGCCATGCCAACCACCCCATCCCCAGGAGCAATATCCCGATGGCGACGACACAGGCCGCAAGTACGGTATCCATAACTCGACTCCTTTTTTATCTAATCGACGGCCTTCGCCTTATCCAGATGCAGAACCCGTGCGTTCATCGCAATTTTCATGGCGTCACTCGCCAAAAACACTGTATTAGTATACAGTCTTTTCAACGAATACCTAGCCTCCGCGCGCTTCGTCCTTGTAAAGCGGCGGCAACTCCCCCATAACCGCATGCAAGACAGCAAGAGGTTGCAGCATGATTGAACAATTTGACTATATTGCCATCGGTGGTGGCAGTGGCGGTATTGCCAGCGCAAATCGCGCTGCGAGCCATGGCAAAAAAGTGGCACTGATTGAAGCCAAAGCCTTAGGTGGCACCTGTGTCAATGTCGGCTGCGTGCCGAAAAAAGCCATGTGGTTTGCTGGTCAAATCGCCGATGCGTTTAAACTAGCCGCCGATTATGGTCTGAACGCTTCTGCACCGACCCTAGACTGGGCACAGCTGTGCCAAAGTCGCGATGCTTATATTCAGCGCATCCACGCATCTTACGAGCGTGTGCTGAGTAAAAATAACATTACCGTGATCCAAGGCTTTGCCAGTTTTATCAACGCCACCACAGTGGAAGTGAACGGCAAGCATTATCAAGCGCCTCACATCAGCATCGCCACTGGTGGCGCACCCAGTTGGCCCGCGATTCCCGGTGCGGAACATGGGATTGATAGCGATGGTTTTTTTGCGCTAACCCGCCAACCCAAACGGGTCGCGGTGGTGGGCGCGGGCTACATTGCGGTCGAGATCGCAGGCGTAATGCAGGCCTTAGGCAGCGAAACACATTTGGTGGTGCGGCATGACAAAGCGCTGCGGCAGTTTGAGCCGATGTTAAGCGACAGTTTGCATCAGATGATGCAGGCCGAAGGGGTGCAGATCCATACACATAGCGAGGTGGTGACTGTTAAGAAAATTGAAACAGTTGAAACAGCGACACCCAATCCTACCGAGGTCGCAATAACAGATCCTCAACTTGCGAACTCCTCTTATCTTCGCGTGCAGCTTCAGCATAGTGAAACGAAACAAATCAGTACCTTAGAGGTTGATTGTCTGATTTGGGCAATTGGCCGCACCCCTGCCACCACCGACTTAAATTTAGCCGCAGCTGGGGTGGTGACGGATGCACAAGGTTTTATTCCCACTGATGCATATCAGAATACCAATGTCAGCGGTATTTACGCCATTGGCGATAACACCGGACGGGTTGCACTAACCCCGGTCGCGGTGGCGGCGGGCCGTCGTTTGGCCGAGCGGTTGTTTAATGGCAAAACCGAGTTAAAACTCGACTATGAGCTGATCCCAACCGTAGTCTTTTCTCACCCACCGATTGGTACCATAGGGATGACCGAGCCACAAGCGCGCGCCCATTACGGTGACGCCGCCATCAAAGTGTATCGGAGTGAATTTACCGCCATGTACCGAGCATTGACTCAGCATCGTCGTCCCACACGCATGATGCTGGTTTGCGCCGGACCTGAGGAAAAAATCGTTGGTTTACATATGATTGGCGAAGCCGCTGATGAAATTCTGCAAGGCTTTGCGGTGGCTATCAAAATGGGCGCCACCAAAGCCGACTTTGATGCCTGTGTCGCTATTCATCCCACCTCGGCGGAAGAGTTCGTTACCATGCGCTAATTGGCCGGCGATTCATCTGACACCACCTTGTGCCATATCGATATGTTCAAGGTGGTGTGCGGTGCTGCTCAGTTTGGCAAGATTGCATTGTTAGCAGATATTCGGTAACCGCATTCTTGCATTCTGGACAGCCACAATTATCTAGCTATCGTCAGCCATAAAGTCATAACGCCGGCAGCTATAAACACCAATGCACTGAGCATATCGAACAGCGTCTGCCACGCCATCAGTTGGTGCCGCAGCATGCCGGCCATCCAGGCATAGCAAATAACGCTGCATGTAGAGGCCACAATAAACGTGAGTGCTAACAACATAAATTGCGGTAACAACGGTGTCTGGGGTTGGATAAAGAGTGGCAAAAATGCCATAAAAAAGATGATCGCTTTTGGGTTTAATGCAGTGATGAACAAAGCGCGACGAAAAATAACAGCTCCATGGTTGATAGCTGCGCTACTAGTGCCCGCATTCGCAAAACCTTGCACTGCGTCGTTCGCGGTACTAACGCCTTCACGATGAACTGAAATTTGACCTGTTTTTTGTAGTAGTGAACCATGGACTCCTAAATAATAGGAAACTACGGAATATAACCAACGGCCGCATGCACTGCTGTGTAGGATGCGGCATAAACCATGGATCCCCATGTACATCAAATACCCTGCCGCGCACCATGTTAGCAACTTAAACCCCATCGGCGATGCCGCCAAAATCGCCCCCATGCCTAGCAGCGAAAACCCCATGGCAATTACATCACCTGACAACGTGCCTAACACCAATGGCCATGTCGATGTTTTGCCATGCGCCAAGGCCTGCGCCATAACCATCAATAAGGTTGGGCCAGGGGTAAAACAAAGGATCAACGACGCCGCCACAAACGATAGCCAGGTGTCCAAACTCATATGCCTTCCTTTCCCATACGGTTGCAACAGCAAGGCGCTATTAAAGCACATTATGAGGATATACTAGACGGGGATATACTACGGATATACTAGACCCCCATTCATCAGCCAATGGATATACTAGACACCCATTCATCAGCCAATGGATGGCCGGGGAGGATATACTAGACACCCACCCATCAGCCAAAGAGGATATACTAGACACCCACTCATCAGCCTGGCTGTGAATCAC
>JACCDR012263800.1_pt1 | contig 57108 bp, 52 predicted proteins | sample 7446431 | NCBI WGS metagenome assembly JACCDR01 (sample SAMN15323443, study PRJNA562643) | freshwater metagenome | isolation source: river surface water | place: USA:Blue River Watershed | collected 2017-08-17 | reverse complement strand
TGCAAATCCACCGCAGATTCGTTCCAGATTCCAAATCTGGAACAGCGGTACACTAGAACAGCGGCCTGAATGAGTAAATGAGGCAACTGTGTTGCCCAGTAACAGAGCTGTGGATGAGATTCGTGGAAGTCCACGAGGATTATTTACTCATTTACTCACTTGCTCATTTTGTTTGTTAGGGAATATTCACTTCCAACTGCTTGGGGTTGCCCATATTATCCCAGACTTCCAGCTTGAAATGTCCCTGTAAGAGAGGCATGGTAATGGGTCGGTCTGACCACAATAGGCCCGTTTTATAGTCGTACTGCATCAGTATCCATTGGCCATTGATACTGGCTCGGTACGTACCAATTCCTGACAGGTTGTCTGAGATTTTACAGACTACTTTTTCTTTGTTGGCAATCAGCAATTGGATAGAGGGGGCTGTAAGGTCGGATAGTACGGTGTAGTTGCCTAGCTCGTCGGTATGAAAACTAAGTTCGTTGCCTACCCATGTGCCTCCTTGATACACGGGCGTACGTCCACGTAACTGATAAACGGTATAGAGATTTCGCTGATTTTCAGGTATATCAGGCTTAATACGTACCTCAATGTCTTCCTGTAATGGTGTAGAGGCTGTACCAATCTGAAAGACATTGCGTTTGCGTTGGGTTTCCAGATAGAGGGTATCAAACAAGGATTTTTCATGGAATAATATACTCACTGAGTCTTGTTCAAAGAGGTGCATTTTTCCGGAAGGAATCATTTTTCGATAATGAAATGCCGATACTTTATTGCCGATTTGCACGGAATCTGGCAGACCCTGACGCATGTCCCACAGGTAGGTTACTTCACCATTTTTGACATAGGCCGACGACAACGAATGTTTTTCATTTCCTACAAAAATGGTGGCAGGCAGCATGCCTGTAACCGGATTCGTGACCCAGGTACGGAGGATATTCTCAGATAAATATTGCTGAATTTGAACCCCTCCAGCTGACGATTGAAAGACAGGCAGGGCAGGCGTAAAAGGGGTTCCCTTTAAGGTAAACTGCACGCGGCTCACATTCTGATAAGCATCCCAAACACTAACCAGAATCTGATGCGGCTGGTCATCGGCGATGGCGATACGGCCACGTTGGGTACTGGTCTTATAGGTTGTGAGTTCATTGCCATCAGTGAGGTAGCAACGCTGAAACCGTTGTCCAGATGAGTGGTAGTGTTCGTAGGCAATATGAGTATTAATAAAATGAGACTGTTCAAACGAAAAAGACTCTAGGTGATGGGAAAAAATGACTTCATTGTCCATTTTTACTTCAATGCAACTGACCCCATTTCGATTGGATGTACCGTTGGAGATATCGTTGGCGAGTATTTCCAGACCCAGAGAGCCAAAGGCGGGCAGGGCTTCCGAGAGTACATACGTGCCATTAGGTAACCGTTTGGGGGTAAATTCCATGCGTCCAAAGCTACCTTTCAGGCGAGAACCCATACCAAGGGTACGTATCGCAATTTTAGAAATGATTGGCGAAATATTGTCTTCAATCTCTTTGAAACCAAAGTTCAGCGGATTGAGTACATTATCCTGAATATCACGAATTTCGTAATGCAGATGTGGACCACCAGAGCCGCCAGTATTGCCAGACAAGCCCACAATTTCTCCGCGGCTGATGCGTAGCTGGGTACTGTCGGGCAGGAGGTCTATTTCGAAGGTTTGCTGCTCGTATTGTTTCTGTTTTAGAAAATTCTGTATGGTAGCATTGTATGACTTTAAATGGCCATACACGGTTACATAGCCATTGGGGTGGGTGATGTACAGGGCATTTCCATAGCCTTTGCGGGCTACTTTAATGCGGGATACATAGCCTTCTGCCGATGCATACACAGGCAAGCCTTCCTTTCCATCGGTTTTAATGTCTAGCCCAGCATGAAAGTGATCTGGACGCAGCTCCCCCATATTGCCTGCCAGCAGGTTTCGCTGACCCGGTTTGATTGGAAATAGAAAATATCCTTTTGGATACACGTTCTGGCCGATAGTAATCTGTGTCAAACTACAGATCATCAGACAGATACATATAGAAAATATACAACTCTTCATGCGCTAGATCTATGATTCTTCAAAAATGCCTTCAATTGATACATACGAATGATTGAATAGGTAATGGAGCCATTCATCATTTGCGTAAACCCATGGTAGATAAGTACTTATTTATCCATTAAACAATCAATCTTTCTATTTTACTTCAAAATTTAACAATTTTTTATCTTGGATAAAGGCTTCGAGTCGGTCACCGATGTGTACCGGACCTACGCCTTTGGGTGTGCCTGAGAAAATGATGTCCCCTTTTTTTAAGGTAAAGAAACGAGACACATAGGATAGAATATAGTCAAAACTAAATAGCATTAAACTGGTATTACTTTGTTGACGGACTTCGCCATTGATTTGCAGGCTAAAATCGAGTTGCTGCAAGTCTGCCACATCTGTTTTTGGAATAAATCCTGATACAGGAGCGGAGCCATTAAAAGCTTTGGCAATTTCCCATGGCAAGCCTTTCTCCTTACATTTCTGTTGCAGATCACGGGCTGTAAAGTCAATGCCAATGCCTATTTCTTCGTAATACTTATGGGCAAACTTTTCTTCAATATATTTACCTTCTTTTGCTATCTTTATAAGAATTTCTACCTCGTGGTGTACATCTTGCGAAAATTCTGGATAATAAAACGGCGCATTGTCTTTGAGTAAAGCAGTGTCTGGTTTCAAAAAAACAACAGGTTCGGCAGGACGTTCGTTCTGTAACTCTTCAATGTGTTCAACGTAGTTTCTGCCAATAGCAATAATCTTCATGAAAATAAATAGTAAAAATCCAGAAATAAGTAAGTGAAAATAGATAGAGAAAGAAGTGTTTTTCAGGTGAGTAGCCTAATTTTATACATTCACGCTACCACTATTCGACAAAAATACATAATTTTGGGCAGACTTTTTGCTATAGATTCGGTGTAAAACTTTCATTGAACAAAAATCAATACAAAAAATAATATGAAACAAATAACAAAAATCCTTCTGAGTTTTCTTTGTATCTGGATCGTGGTTAGTTGTAAGACTGTACCTATTACCGGACGTAAGCAACTTAGCCTGATTCCAGACTCACAAATGAATGCCATGGCATTACAAGCCTATTCACAATTCTTAACTGAAAACAAACCTCTGGCAAATTCTCAGGCAACCGTAGTTAAGAATGTAGGTGTACGTGTGCAACAGGCATTGGAGCAGATACTTAAAGAACGGAATTCTCTCAGTGCCATTGACGGATTTAAATGGGAATATAATCTGGTTGAGAGCAAAGAGGTAAATGCCTGGTGTATGCCCGGCGGAAAAGTAGTGGTATACTCCGGTTTACTGGCTGTGACACAGAATGATGCGGCCCTGGCTATGGTTATGGGACATGAAATAGCCCACGCAGTTGCCAAGCATGGAGGCGAACGAGCCAGCCAGCAGCTGGTAACGGCTGGATTACTTCAAGTGGGAGGTGCAGTTGTTCAAACCAAACCTACGCTCCTTAATCAGATTATACTTCAGGCGGCTGGTGCAGGTACGCAACTAGGTGTACTGGCTCACTCCCGTAACCAAGAGTCTGAAGCGGATGAAATTGGCTTATATGTAGGAGCTTTAGCAGGTTATGACCCACAGGAGGCTGTGCGCCTGTGGCAACGCATGGGTGAAGCCCACAAAGGACAAAAACCACCTGAATTTTTGTCTACCCACCCATCAGAAGCAACGCGTATCAGCCGCTTGCAGCAACTCATGCCAAAAGCCCTGGAATACTACAAACGTAGCGGAAGAAATTAACGGAACGGGTGTAGTAAAGGGTTGATGTTTCAATGACTCAAAAGCTTCTGAGTCATTGAAACATCAACCCTTTAATTATTGGCCAGTTTATTGCGTTCAACAAAGCGGATGCCTACAGCTTCTATGGTTGGAAATGAGGTGGGTTTAACGCCGCTGCCAATGGGCTGACGGTAAAACTTAACCCGAACCAATGCTTCACATCCATCCCGTTTAGCCTGATTTTTTATCCGTGCCAATACCCGGTCAAAAGACGTGATATTGCTCCCTACTGCCTCATAATGAGATACTTCCTCGTAGGTTCGAAGTTCGGGCTCCTGTGTAAAGATAGGAATGTCGGTTTTGGTTCGTTGTGCGTGTTGTTCACTTTGATAATTTTTGTGCAACATCACACAACTGCTACACCACAATCCTTGGCCTATCAGAATACTGTATAAAATTTTTTTCATAATTACGTTACCTGTTAATAACCTGTTCTGTCTGCACCTGCAAAGAAACACAAACGCCTATCCGTTACCACTTAGTGAAAACAGGTTTCAGTACAGATGTAAGGATAGCAGTGATTTTAGGCAGATCCAGAAGAAGGAGAAGGATACATCAAAGGAGAAGGATATATCATAAGAAGCCCTGAAGGGGCGTAATCCATCAGCACAGGGTATAGCCCTGTGAAAAGGGTGAAGCCCCGTGAACTGAAGGGGGCGAGGTCTGTTAGCACAGGGTGTATGTGAACCTTTGAACCCCAATATCAGGATAAAATTACGGGGTAGGTCTGAAAACTCGCAGTAATTTTTTACTTTTGCAATGCAAACGTAGATTTGTAGCTGTATGCGATCCAGCAAAAGAGCAGAGGGAAATAAAAAAAAGAGGCTAAGTAGTTGGTTGTCAAGATTTTATTTTTCTATGGCTTCTTGTCTGGCAGCGTGTCTGTAGAGTCATACGTGTACCATTATACCCGTTCCAAAGTTAAAAATCCGCACATGGTTACCGAAACACAACTTCCATCCGTCGAAACTGCCCGAAAATTAGGTTTATTGCCTGAAGAATTTGAGAAAATCCAGCAGATACTAGGTCGTGTACCCAATTTTACTGAACTCAGTATCTTTTCTGTGATGTGGTCAGAGCATTGTTCCTATAAGAATTCCATTGTATGGCTCAAAACCTTACCTAAAGATTCGCCTCGTATGCTGGTCAAAGCGGGTGAGGAAAATGCAGGTCTGGTGGATATAGGAAATGGCCTGGCGTGTAGCTTCAAGATTGAATCACACAATCACCCGTCGGCATTGGAACCTTACCAAGGTGCAGCTACAGGTGTAGGAGGAATTAACCGGGATATTTTTACAATGGGAGCCCGCCCCATTGCTCAACTAAACTCTTTGCGTTTTGGTGACCTGAAACTCGACAAAACCCGCCGCCTCTTGCGTGGTGTGGTGAAAGGAATCGGCGACTATGGCAATGCCTTTGGTATTCCTACTGTAGGTGGCGAAGTGTTTTTTGATGAATCATTTAACACCAATCCACTAGTCAACGCCTTTTCAGCAGGTATTGTAGAAACCGATAAAGTAGCCAGTGCCATTTCGTTTGGTGTAGGCAATCCAGTATATATTGTTGGCTCTGCCACGGGCAAAGATGGTATTCATGGAGCTACTTTTGCTTCGGAAGACATTGGTGAACATTCGGTAGATAAACTCCCTGCTGTACAGGTGGGTGATCCGTTTCAGGAAAAATTGCTGCTTGAAGCAACTTTGGAAGTCATTGCAACAGGTAGTGTGATCGGAATTCAAGACATGGGAGCCGCAGGTATTATTTGCTCTACTTCTGAGATGAGTGCCAAAGGCGAACATGGCATGGTGATTCACCTGGACAAAGTACCGATGCGTCAGCCGAATATGGTGCCATTTGAAATTCTACTGTCTGAGTCGCAGGAGCGGATGCTGATTGTAATCAAAAAAGGCGAAGAGGAGGGTATCAAAGCTATTTTTGACAAATGGGATCTGAATTGTGCCCAGATTGGTGAGGTAACCGATACCAAACGCCTGCATTTCTACATGAACGGCGAAATGGTGGCCGATGTGCCTGCCGAAGACTTGGTATTAGGCGGCGGAGCTCCTGTGTATCACCGCGAATACCGCGAACCTGCCTATTATCAGCAATATCAGCAATTTTCGATAGACAGTGTGTCCGATGTAGCTGGATTAGACGAAATTAAAAAAGTAGGAGAATTCCTGCTGAAACACCCCAATATCTGTTCTAAAAAATGGGTGTATGAACAATACGACTCCATGGTAGGCGTAGCCAACCGAAGTACCAACCTGCCTTCTGATGCGGCAGTGGTGCGTGTCAAAGGTGTAGATATGTCTATTGTGGTCAAAGCTGATTGTAACTCCCGCTACGTACATGCCGATCCTGAGCAGGGGTGTGCCATTGCCGTAGCCGAAGCTGCCCGTAACATTACTTGTACAGGTGGGGAGCCGGTGGCTATTACGAACTGTCTGAATTTCGGAAATCCCTATGTACCAGAGGTTTACTGGCAGTTTGTGGGAGCTATCAAGGGCATGAAAAAGTCATGTGAGAAGTTTCATACGCCTGTCACTGGTGGAAATGTGAGTTTCTACAACCAGTCGTCTGACGAAGGACCTGTATTCCCAACGCCTACCATTGGTATGCTGGGACTGATGGAAAACCCAGCCCACCAGATGACGCTGGATTTCAAACAGGCAGGTGATATGATTTACCTGATTGGTACGTCTCGCAACGACATAGGTTCTTCCGAATATTTGTATTCCTACCGTGGCGTGAAAGGTTCTCCGGCACCTTATTTCGATCTGGACGAAGAGTATAACATACAGCAGGTAGTTCGCCAACTGATTTACAAAGGCTTAATCCAGTCTGCCCACGATGTATCAGACGGAGGCTTGTGGGTGACGCTAGTAGAGTCTTCCATGCCTCGTGGCTTAGGCTTCAGCATTGAAACCGATACTAACCTACGTACAGATGCGTTTTTGTTTGGTGAATGTCAGAGTCGGGTGGTCGTTTCTGTGAGTCAGGGGCAGTACAAGGCATTTGGCGAATTTATTACGCAGCAAAACATAGGGCATCAGTTACTAGGTACAGTACATGCCAATGCTTTTCATGTCAATGGAGGTGTTGTGATGACTTCCGCAGATGCTAAACCTTTGTACAACAATGCTTTAGGTGCGATTATGGAAGGGTAAGCCATTCCTGAAAATACAAACCCCCCGAAGATCTATTGCATTTTCGGGGGTTTTTTATGCTTAAACCATGACTTCTTCTATCCTTTTCAAGGAGTGGAAGAATGGACTCGGTTAAAAGTTTAGTACATTACTTTCATTGATGCATATTAAACGCCTTTCTATCAATTTTTTTTGAGGATCATCCAGAGTATCGTATTGGTTTTGGTTCTAACAAAAACCAAGTGAGGCTGTCTGTGACAGCCTCTTTTTTTGACAATAAAAGATTTTTGTATTACGGAATTTGGAATTAAATTCCAAATTCCGTAATTTTAAGTCATCGAATCAACCAACTATGGTTATCATTACTTACAGCACGATTCGGAATTTTGCAGAGAAACACGCAGATGCAGCCATACCACTCCATCAATGGTATGAGTTGACAGAGGCAGCAGATTGGGCAACGTTTGCCGACATTAAGGCAACCTTCCCAGCAACCGACTATGTAGGCAATGACCGATATGTGTTTAATATAAAGGGCAACCGCTACAGGCTGATTGCCATGATCCATTTCAGTATTCGGACTGTTTATATCCGGGGTATTTTCACCCATGCAGACTACGACAAGATCAAAGACATTAGTAACCTATAGCATTATGAAACCTACGACTAGCCAACCCACTATCACAATGGAAGAATACTTCCAACTCGCCGATCAGATAGAAATCTATCTGAAAAAAGCCACTGACAAGGGTGGCTTTCATACCCTTAGTGATGCAGAGAATGCAGAACTAAAACGCATTTCTGAACTGGTCAGCCAGTACGAGAAAGATATTAAAGTAGTTCCATTGGATGCACCGCTCACCTTGCCGGAAATGCTTCGTTTGAAGATGTTTCAAAAGCGGCTGACCCAACGGCAAACAGCGGAACTCTTGGAGATTACACCCAGTCGGGTTTCTGAAATTATGAATGGGAAAATAAGTATTAGTCTCAAAGTAGCTAAACAGATGTATCTCAAGTTGGGAATCCCAGCGGATTTTATCTTACAGAATGCTTAAGAGAGTGAGCAGGAAATGACATTGATCCCATCGAGAAACAAGTTTCTACCTTAATAAACTGAAAACAATGGATAGTACTAAATATGTAAAACTTCAAGCATAAAAAATTAATAATCAACTATTTATGCATTGTTAGTGAAGGTAATACACTAAACTTTTAACCGAGGCCAATAATATGTTCCCAATGTCATTGTGGGGAAAGATTAGTCACAGAAATGATAATTATTTCCGTTTCCCAGTTTCAATGCCAATATATTCAAAATAGTTGCCTTTTAGCTGATACAGAATGTTTTTCTTCGTTACCTGATTTTTTTCATTGACTACAGCCACATAGATAATCTTTTTGCCCTCATCAAAGGAAATTACTTCTACTGGTCGTTCGAGTCTGTCAACTACGCTGAAGAAATCATAGGCTACATCAATCCGATTTAGAAGCTTGGTTTTGGTTTTGAACAATTTGACTGTATCAACGAGGGCATTGTTTTTGATGGTAAAAATCTGGATAGATTGAGAAATATCTTTTGAGGAGTAAATGCCGTTGGAAATAACAAGATAATACGTTTGGTTTTGGATCGTAACCATATGTATTTTGGAACAGTAACTTCCTGCGTCACCTTCAGGGTAGATGGGTATTTTGGTCAGAACCTTGGATTGAGCCTTAAACTGATATACCTCATGGAAGAAGTGCATAGTTCCGCCTAATGTTGTATCCCAGCTGTAGACCCTTAAATTACTATCTTGGGATGTCTGTATGCGACAATAGCCACTGTCCAGCAATGTTTTAAACGAATACCCAAGGGTTAAAGGATTGTTTTTAATGAGTTGTTTGAATTCTTTGCCAAATAGGTTCGAATAATAAACAGCAGAGTCTGAGCTTTGTAAAGCCAATAGCTTGGAATATAGGTTAGCCAGTCTCTTTTCTGACTTTTTCAGATCTGCGGTTTGTGAAAGACAATTTGTATGGTTCAACACTAGTAAGCAAAGCAATAGTCCAAGAAATGTAGGTCGGTTTTTCATTCTATTTTTGGATGGTTTTCAGTTGTCAAAGAAACTGGAAAGACACCATTTAACCTATTGGATAGATAAAATCCATGGATAGTTAAAAAGTAGTTTCATGTCATTTATAAAAATACACGATGATCAACCTGTGATTTTTCGCCAGATTTTACGAAGGAAAGGTATAGATTTTCGGATTGATTCTCAACACTTCCGAAAGGAATTGTACTTGATAATCAATGGCTAGTCTACGTTTTTGTTGGAGGTATAGAAACTTTTTTAGTTAGGACTTTGTGTGAGGCTTCTCTGATGGGAAAATCTGCATGAGGTAAATGAATACACTAATCAATAGTACATTGTATTCAATGCCATTTCTACCGCCGCCCACTACAAACCAACCTTCTTGGAGATGTACCAGCACAATGCCCATCAGAAGAATAAAAATAGTAGGAATACAGGCCAGCCAGAGGTAGCGGTTGAGGAGTAACAGAATGGCACAAACCACATGTGACAATTTAATCATCCAGGCGAGGAAGAGGCCAAAGGGGGCAAAACCGATTGGGTTCAGATACAAATTTCCAAAGTCATTTACACCTCCATTAAGCATACCAAGGATGCTGTGCATCAGTAAGATAACCGCCAGTGTACCACGCAGGATAAACGTATGGGTAAAAATAGATTGAAGAGACATAAAAGTAAGAAACAGGCAGGAACTGAAAAGGCACCTGCCTGTTTGTAGTTTTTACTTATAGTGAGAATGTGGGTGCATTTACTGAAAAGAAAATATTGGTGATGGTTGAGCTATTGGAAGATTTTTCCTTCCCACCTACATATACTTTAAGTGTGGCGGTCTGGCCATTGGTTCCGTTGCCACTACACGAAAAATATACAGTATTGACAGAAGACTCATACGTGAGAGTCTTAGACCAAGGCAAACTTGTGATGATTTCAGATTTCTGAGCTCCATTTGCGTCTGGATAAACCAAAGCTATTGTTCCAACAACATTGCCTGTAAGTTCAAACTTCACCTCGCGGCCGCCGGGTGCTGGATCATCATCTTTTTTACAGGCGAGTAGCGAAAAGGTAAGCATCAGTACAGCAAAGACCTGCATCAGATTTCTTTTTGACATAAATTTCATGATACGTTAGTGTTAAACATAGACGTTGGGTTTTGGGTACAAAAATAGTTGAGGTATCACAGATAGAATTGTAAAAAAACGACACAGCTTCAAGCAGACTGTACATAGGTTTACAGTACTACAGAAGGAGGGATAGTTCATTTCCTGCGAACTGTTTTCGATGAACGAAGTAGTTTTTCGGGTTTTACCAGGGCAGTATTACAATATGTAGAGTTAATGGTATGAAAGAGTATATTTTCTACAAAATAATTTCTTTGCAAAAATGAAAATTCATTATTTGTGTACCAATCAAGGGGTGAGGAGGTCATAGTAGGAAGTCACTGCTTCCTGTCCTGTATAGTTCTTGCCAGAGGTATCATCAGCTCCCAGATACTGTACTCCAAATGAGATTTCTGCCGGGCCTTGTCCGCTGAGCAACTTGCGCCGAGACTGATAGGTAAGTCTATATTGCTGCCAAATAGATTTTAAATAGGATGGAGTACGAACACCCTGAATAACTATGTTACGCAGATCCAGATTTGCTACAAATACGCCTGAAGGACGTAATGCCTTGATAGCCGTTTCAATGACCTTCAGTTTATCACCCACATAGTGCAGGCCATGTATACAGGTAATGAGGTCGTAGGATTGGGTAGGAGTCCAGTTTGCCAAAGACATTGCCTGAAAGTGCAGACATTGTAGGTTAGGTGCAGGCGTTACAAGGGTGTCTAGCAGGTCTATGCCTGTCAGGGTGACGTGTTTTTGTAGTCCTTGTGTGCAGAGGTACTGGGCTGTCTGAGCCAATGCCTTGCCTTCGCCACAGCAAAGGTCTATCCACGAAGCCTGACCTTGTTGCTGTATGAGGGTTTCTAGGTAGATTTCTGGCTTAAACCGAAGTTCTTGTTCATAACTGTTTATACCACTGGCATTTCGCTGTCGGTTCATGCGGCAGTTGACAACAATAGGCGACCAGATGAGTTTGTCTTCAGGTAGGAGAGGCATGAGCAGGTTTAGAAGTAGTTTTTTTGTAAATAGGACATGGGCAAGCTTTGTCAAAAATCCCACTGTTCAGGATTTATTTTCAGGATAGGAGATTTGCCAGGGTGTTGGATATAGCTTATTTTGCTTTGAAGACCTATGTGGTAAAACAGTTCAAGGTTAGGGTAATTTGGTTGCTGACTTTTGGGGTTTGTATACAAGGCTTGGTGGTGCAGCTGTTCATTCAATGCTTTTAAATCGGCTATTTTTAGCATTTTGCTCTTGGTAAGCTCGAAAGATTTCCGTTGCTTGACAAATGAAACAAAGAGCATAAAATCTTCTATGATAGGAAAACTTTGGATCGCAGATAAAGGAAAAGAAGGAGTCATAGGTACTTGTTCAGGGTTATCTCTACAAAAATAATATTTTGAAAAAAAATAATCCTACGAAGCAACCTTTCTTTTTGTTTTCCCGTGCTGTTGTTGTATTTGATATATGTTAACAGGCTCCGCAACCACGATCGAATTTGAGGCTTTACTAGAGGGATGCCGGAACGGCAACCGTAGAAGCCAGGAACTGCTCTACAAGCAGTTTTATGGGTATGCTATGAGTATCTGTTTGCGGTATACACGTACACGAGATGAGGCGATAGAAGTATTGAATGATGGATTTATGAAGGTTTTTACAAAAACTGAAAAATACGATCCGGAAAAATCATTTAAGGGGTGGGTACGGCGAATCATGATCAATACTGCACTGGATTATTACCGACAGAACCTCAAACATTACTTTCACGAAGACGTATCAGTTGCAGAAAATGCGCCTGAAAACGAAACGATTCTAAGTAAGCTGGCTCATGAGGAACTGATTTTGCTGGTACAACGGCTGTCACCTGCTTATCAGATGGTTTTTAATTTATTTGTCATTGATGGCTATTCGCACGAGGAAATAGCCGAGCAACTAACCATTTCTGTTGGAACATCGAAATCTAATTTGGCCCGTGCCCGGGAAAATTTACGTAATATGTTAAAAAAAGGAGGCTATGACACCAATGAATGAGATGACTGATGACGAATTGGATCATCTCTTCATTCAGTCAGCTGAAGAGATGCAAGTCCCTTTTGATCCTACCGCTTGGAAGCGGATGGAACAGAAACTGGATCAGGGAGTGGTAAAACACAAGCCTATCTGGATGCGGTGGGGATGGGCTGGCCTTGCCTTGCTACTGTTAGGAACAGTAGGTGTAGGAGTACGGCTAACCCAACAATCCCATACGGATAAAAATACCCCCATAACTGTAGAAATGGGAAATAGTAAGGTTACTGTACCAACCAATACTCGTACCCTACAACCAGCACAAAGTTCTACCTCTAAGGCAGAAACATCTGCTGGAGAAATAACAGGAAAAGAGGCAACTGATACGCAATATATATTGGATAAACAGGCTACTACAGCTAAAGAAGTAGGGGAGAGAAAGCAACAAGTAGAATCAAACAATAGTCATACATTACTAGAAACAGGCGGCCTGAAAAATTATGGACAAAACCAGAAAAACCCACTTCAAAAGATCATCCGTGAAGAGGATCCACAACCTGCTATGGTTGTAAAAAACAGAACGGCGGAGTCGGAGGATACAGAGGCAACATCACTGTCTGATGCCCCTGGTCAGAAGAAAGATAAAGATAAGCTTCGCCGCTTCTTTATTCAGTCGAAAAAAACAGATCAGACACAAACCCATGCCGAGAATAAATCTGAACCGACACAACCAGAGCTTGCAATGAAACACATGGGGAATGGTAATATCCAGACAAAGCAGACATCTGAATCGGTATCAGAAACACCTAAAACCGTCAAACCTGAAGTAAGGAAACCGTCTGCGAATAAACCTGAAGTGAACAGACAGGCAGTGAAGAAACAATCTATTGCCGATCAGTCTGTTGTTAGCCAGGTCGTTGTCACTCAGGTGGGTGTAGATGTTTCCCATACTGAAACTGCCGACCAAGCAGAAAAATCTACTACAGAGCTATCATTACAAAAAACAGTAGTAAGCTATCTGTCAGGAAGAGGAATTGCTTCCAAACCTTCTCAGATGCCTGTACTTACCTACACACTGACTGCTGTGCCTGAGATTACGCCACATACCACCAATCCGTGGTCACGGCTGGGTATACGCTTGGTAGTAGCTCCTGACCTGACTACTGTAGGTTTCAGGAATTTTACACAGCCAAGTACCAATGTAGGTGTATTGCTGGAATATTCTATTGCTAGACGACTGGTCGTTTCTGTAGGAGGGATCTATGCTAAAAAACTATATGATGCTGAAGGAAGTGCCTATAACCCGCCAGCTACCTACTGGACTAATCGCCCAGATGTAGATCTGGTACGTGTCAAAGCCGATTGTCGGATTATTGATATACCCATCACATTGCGATACAATTTTATACAACGTACCCAAAGTGCTTGGTTTGCTAGTGTGGGTGCATCTTCGTATCTGATGAAACGCGAAAAGTACAGGTATGGATACTATACAGAAAAAAGCTATGGGAAAGAATACGTTGAACGTGACTGGAGCATAGACAATTCCAATAACCATTTTTTGGCAGTGAGCAACTTTTCAGTGGGGTATGAACGGCAGTTTAGCCGCCGATTTTCTTGGCAAGTAGAGCCGTTTGTAAAAGTTCCGCTCGGAGGGGTTGGATTTGGGAAAGTTCGACTGATTAGTTCTGGTGTATTCTTCTCGCTGAAATACCATCCTCGGATGATGAGATAATAGATAATTTGCTGGTTTGTAGTGAGTTAAGATATGTGCAAAGTATCTGATAGCAATTCTTTTGTTTGAAAAAAGAGAGGTTACAAAACTTCTCAATCTGCATCTGTTCATCTGTAGCATTTAACCATTTTTTATATGTTTTACTTTCAATCTATTCAACCCATGAAATCCAATCGTATGTTTAATGTATCCAGAAATTACCAATGGTATGGTATACTTTTGATGGTATTGCTTTGTGTAGGTCTTACAGTATCCTGTAAAAAGGATGACGAACAACAGCCTGCTCCTCCTACACCCAAAGTTAAGCTGGCCACCAGTACAACGCTTGGCACATATCTGACAGATAGTATCGGAAATACACTCTATTTCTATACGCGGGATGTAACAGGTGCCAGTCTTTGTACGTCAGGTTGCCTGAATGCCTGGCCTATCTTCTATACCTCTAAGCTGACACAAGATGTACTAGGTAATGGCCTGCTACTGAGTGATTTTGCCGAAATTACTACTTCCACTGGAGCCAAACAAACGACCTACAAAGGCTGGCCACTGTACTACTATGCCCCGTCTGTCAATGGAGTGAATGTGCGTGAAAACCCAGGCGAAACCAAAGGCGAAGCTGTAGGTACAGTCTGGTTTGTAGCCAAGACCGACTATACCATTATGCTGGCGAATGCCCAACTGGTGGGTAATGACGGAAAAAACTATAAAGGAGACTATACAGAAGGCACTGGAACTACACAGTATCTCACAAATGGAAAAGGTTCTACAATCTATACGTTTACTGCTGACAAGAAAAATACCAGTACCTGTACAGGAGGCTGCCTCACAAGCTGGCCTATCTTTGCAGATGAGCTAAAAAGCATTCCGTCTACACTGGACAAAACCCTTTTTGGTTTTATTCAGGTAGGAGATAAAAAACAACTGACCTACAGAGGCTGGCCACTGTATTATTTTTCAGGAGATACCAAACGTGGCGAAACCAAAGGTGTGAGTGTACCTACGCCTGGCAAATGGCCTGTCGCCGTAAAAGATGCACCTAATGCAGTTCCTCAATAATAGGATATATTCACTTTATAGTTATATTTCAAATTCTTAACCCCATACAGTAATTTTATGAAAAGAGGCGAATTTTTAAAAAATCTTGGTTTGAGCAGTGCTGCATTAATGTCATTCTATTGCTTGGGAGGCGTAACGGGTTGTGTCTCTGAGTCTCCATCTCCCCAGAATCCTAACACCACTGGTAATGGCGGTTTACCTACCGGTTTGACGGGAAATGTGGCCTTGGGTAGTGGTAAAATAGATTTTACAGTAGACCTGACCAATGACAACTACAAAAAACTCCTGACAGATGGCAGTTTTGTCTATGCAGGAGATGTGATTGTGGCCCGTGTCAAAGGTGGCTCATACGCCGCTTTGGCCAAAGCCTGTACCCATAGGCAAACAAGTGTAGAATATCGCCTCAATGAAAACGACTTTTGGTGTAGCAACCATGACTCTGAATTTAGTCTCACAGGAGCAGTAGAAAAAGGTCCGGCTCTTGATGCATTGAAAGTTTTTAAAACGGAGCTGACTACCAATACACTACGTGTGTTTGAAGCCTAGCCGTTTATGGGTTGTATACTGCATTTCTTTTCAGACTGGTTGTTCTTCTGAAAGAAATGCAGTATATATATGTTTCCTTTTCTTCCTAAAAAAATAATCCATGAAAAAACTTCTCTGTCTGCTTAGTGTATGTGTCTATATGAGCCATGTACAGGCACAGGACGACCTGCTCAATAGCTTGGACACAGATAGCAGCGTCGTAAACTACACCACTGCTACTTTTAAATCTACGCGTGTCATCAACGGACATTCGATTGAGACCACGCCCAAAAGACACATGGATTTTCGGATTTCACATCGGTTTGGTCGCCTAAACAGTGGCTCCTACAATTTCTATGGACTCGACAATGCTTACATTCGCCTGGGATTTGATTATGGCATTACCAACAACTGGATGGTAGGCATTGGACGCAGCTCTGAGCAGAAAATGTATGATGCTTTTACTAAAGTCAAGCTGCTGCGCCAGTCTTCTGGAGGCCGTCATATGCCTGTGTCTGTAGGTTTGTTTGCCAGTACTGCTGTGAATACGTTGAAATTTCCGCAGGAAGACCGGTCTTTTGTATCACGCATCAGCTATTGTTCACAACTGCTGATTGCCCGTAAATTCAATACGCATCTTTCTCTGCAACTGACTCCTACCTTGCTGCATCGCAACCGGGTAGAGAATATTGGAGAAAAGAATACGGTTTTTGCACTAGGCATGGCTGGACGGTACAAAGTGAGCAAGCGAGTGGCACTAACAGCGGATTATTACTATGTGCCTGCCAATCAGTTAGATGTGCAGTACCACAATTCACTGGCTGTAGGCATTGATATTGAAACGGGTGGACATGTATTTTCGCTGCATTTTACCAACTCTATTGGGATGGTTGAAAAACAATTTATTGGCGAAACTACCGGACAGTGGAATAAAGGTGATATTCATTATGGCTTTAATATCTCGCGTATTTTCTCGTTTGACAAAAAGGCTCGACAGTTAAATAATAAATAAACGAAATATCTCTATGCAACGAAAGAGCTTATTGATCCTGATCATAGGTATGCTGAGCATGCCAGTACTAGTTGCCCAGCAATTATTTGTCGCCAAGTCATCTGAAGTAAAATTTTTTTCGGATGCACCCCTGGAAGATATTGAGGCCGTCAATACGGCCAGCCAATCATTGATCAATACGAGTACGAAAGAGATTGCGGTGAAAGTCCCTATTAAGTCATTTAAGTTTCCAAATGCACTGATGCAGGAACATTTCAATGAAAATTATATGGAAAGTGAAAAGTATCCACAGGCTACGTTTAAGGGTACGATTAACGAAACCATCAATTTTACACAGCCAGGCTCTTATCCGGTTACAGCTACTGGAAAACTGACCATTCATGGCGTGGAACGGGATCAGATACTGAGGGGTAAGTTACAGATAGAGGACGGAAAAATGAACTTGGAAACATCCTTTGAGGTTTTACTGGCCGACTATAAGATTAAAATTCCAGAAATTGCTTTCATGAAAATAGCCGAAAAAATAGCTGTCTCTACACGGTTTTTCTATCAACCATACCAGAAAAAAGCTCAGTAAACGATTGATGGTAAAATATTTCCCCTAGACCTATCAAAGGGAAACATTTTACCATCAATCATTCATTACATATTGGTGCGTGTCAGTGTCACGTTGGTTGTTTCTGGATCTGTTACATTGCCATTCAAGACACGTTTGCTAATGGTGCCATCCGAATTATAATAGACGCGTGTCAGTACCACATTTTCTGCTGGACGTACCACCAGAGGTACTTTTTCCACTTTCACCGAACTTGTATCCAGTCCAAACCATTTATCGTCACCTGGTGTAAATTCTTTGATGAAGAAATACGCATTCATAATGACCCGTTCCCAGCGTGGCATTTCGTTTTCGAATGATAGAAAACGTTCAAAAACTACAAATCGGAAGTCACCAATCACGTGTTGTCGGTTTAAGGACTCATAGCGGCTGGTAATATCTACCTCTTTATTTTTGACCATATCTTCAACCACTTTACGGAAGAAAAGGTTGATGCGTTGTTCGACACGGAAACCGAGGCGGAACGTGATTTTGATCAAATCATCTGGGGCTTTGATGTCTACTTTGTACTCCATTGTATACGGATCATCAGTCGTATCTACGTGTACAAACCAGTATATATCAGCTCGTTTGGGTCGTTTCTGGAAGATAGAATAAATAATAGTCTGTTCTATTTCACTTTCGTTACGGGCATTGGTCATAAATACCAGATGCGTGGCATATTTGGGTACACTGGGGTCTATGCTCAGCATTTGCAGGGGTTCTATATAATTATCCACCTTGACAAACTGCGTCAAACGTTCTTTGATACGGAACGAAGCAATCCAGATATACATAGTCAGAATGAGTAGCCCGCCGATAATGAGGGAGACAAAACCACCATGAGGGAACTTTTCTAGGTTAGCTACCAAAAACGCCATTTCAATGGCTGCATAGACTATAAACACGAGGGCTACCCAGATACGGCCTACGTGACGGGTATAGAGCCAATAGGCGAGTAGTACTGTCGTAGAGATCATCGTTACCGTGATAGCCAGACCATACGCAGCCTCCATATTGGAAGATTTCCGGAAGTAAAGTACAATACCCACACAACCTGCCCACAGCAACCAGTTAATGCTGGGTACATACAATTGCCCACGTTGATTGGTTGGAAATTTGATGCGGACTTTAGGCCAGAAATGTAGCCGGATAGCTTCGTTAATCAATGTAAACGAACCAGAGATTAGAGCCTGACTGGCAATAATAGCCGCCAATGTGGCAATGCAGATACCTGATGGTATAAACCAATCGGGCATGATGGAATAAAAAGGACTGCGATTTGGATCGAGTACTTTGCCTTCATGTGTCAGCAACCACGCTCCTTGTCCAAAGTAGTTGAGTAGCAGACAGGACTTGACAAAAACCCAGCTGATGCGGATATTGCCTCGACCACAATGTCCCAGGTCTGAATATAGGGCTTCTGCTCCTGTGGTACAAAGAAAGACAGCTCCCAGTAGCCAGAAACCGTTTGGATAATTAACCAGTAGGTCGTAGGCGTAATACGGATTAATGGCTTTCAGAATGTGAAACTCCTGAACCAGATTGTAGCCTCCCAGTACTGCTAGCATCGTAAACCAGATGGTCATGAGCGGACCAAAAGATTTTCCTACCAGCTGTGTACCGAGTGCTTGGAGTAGGAAAAGGAAGGTCAGAATCGCAATGACAATCGTAATGATCTGAAATTCAGTAATTTCAGGTATGATTATACTCAAACCTTCTATGGCTGAGGCTACAGAGATAGGTGGGGTAATGATCCCATCTGCGAGCAGCGAACTTCCGCCAATGATAGCGGGCACCGTAAGCCACTTCGCATAGCGTCTGACTAGGGCATAAAGAGAGAAAATTCCTCCTTCCCCATTATTGTCTGCCCGAAGTGTCAGAATGACATACTTAAGGGTTGTTTGTAGGGTAAGTGTCCAGAAGATACAAGACAAACTTCCCACCACTACCTGACTTTTAATGGGAGCTTCGCCTATAATGGCTTTGAACACATATAATGGAGAAGTTCCGATATCGCCGTAAATGATACCTAATGCAACTAATACACCTGCGGCTGTTACCTTATCAAGGTTATGTTTATTATCCATCGGCTAGTAAAAAGATTAGCTACGCCCCTTCATGGATAGGAGAGAAGTAGAACGGCTGCAAATGTACTATACTTTCAACGGAAAACATTCATAGTTTATCCAGTATTTTTTTTGAGTATGGATTTTATTAAAGAAAAAATAAAACTTTTCACGGAAATCAATGGATTTATTCAGAGAATAGATATACATACAGGCAGGTTTCTGTAGAAAAAAGGTATTTGATAGCTGTATTCAGACTCAAAGAATCTATGTTTTGGTATGTTTTTTAGCAGAAAACACCTGTTAAACATATATGGACAGAAGAGCAAAAAAAAAGAATAAATACGCTATTTTTATAGCTTTGGATACTTTTCTTTTTATCTTCACGCCTTTTATGTCATCTCAGAAATAGTTGGGTTTTCTTAACCTACCATTCGTTTTTTACTATTTATCTATCTTTATATCTCAATGAAAGAAGTAGCTCTTGGAATTGATATTGGCGGTACAAATACCAAATTAGGCATTGTGGACAGAGATGGTATTTGTTTAGCTGATACTTCTATGCCAACTGGTGAAGACAGTGCCGATAAATTCTTGCTTCGTTTGTATCGGACTGTAGATCAATTAATTATGCCCTTGCGGGATAAAATAGCCATTCAAGGAATTGGCATAGGCGTACCAAATGGTAATTACTACAAAGGTACAGTAGAAATGCCAGCCAATCTACCCTGGGGCAACTATACACCACTGGCCAGTTGGATAGAAGACCACTACAAACTACCCTGCAAACTCACCAATGATGCCAATGCAGCCGCTATTGGAGAAATGCGATTTGGTGTGGCTAAAGGTATGAAAAACTTTGTGGTCATTACCCTAGGCACAGGTCTGGGAAGTGGATTTGTTGTAGATGGAAAAATAGCCTATGGGCACGATGGCTTTGCCGGTGAACTAGGCCATGTGGTGGTGAATCCGAATGGACGAATGTGTGGATGTGGAAAAAAGGGCTGTCTGGAAACCTATGTATCCGCCACAGGTATCCGCCGCACTGTCTATAAACTACTGGCCGATCATACCGAAGACAGTGAAATGCGTCGGATTAGTTTTGAAGACCTTGATGGAAGTATGATTACCGAAGCTGCCATGCGAGGCGATGTCATTGCCATTGAAGCCTTTGAATATACCGCACGTATACTAGGCATGAAACTAGCAGATGTGATGGCTATCCTGAGTCCAGAGGCGATTATTCTGTTTGGTGGACTCACACGGGCTAAGGAATATTTGTTTAAGCCTACCCTTCGGTATATGGAAGAGTTTATGATGCCTATCTTTCGCAATAAAGTAAAGCTACTCACTTCTGGCCTGACAGGTGCCAATACGGCTGTACTAGGGAGTGCCGCCTTGATCTGGCATGAACTAGATACTTACCAAACGGAATCTCCCAGATAAATTGACTAATGAGTAAATAGGCAAGTGAGCAAAAAAATGCTTTAGGGAATCCCCTGTGTGTTAACTGGGGGAGAATGTCAACTCTTTACTTTTTTCTTTTGTTAAAATCATGAAAGCATTGGTTTTTACCGGAGTGAACGAGCCTCTTTCACTCCAGGAAGTAGACAAACCTGTACCTGATGCCCACGAAGTACTGATACAAATAAAGACTGCCGCCTTGAATCACAGGGATTTATGGATTCAGAAAGGACAGTATGCAGGTATTAAATTTCCGGTGATCCTCGGCTCAGACGGAGCGGGAATCGTGACAGAAGTAGGCAGTGCAGTAGACACCAGCTGGCTGGGAAAATCTGTGATTATCAATCCAGGTATTGGCTGGGGATCTCACCCGTTTGTCCATGCCAGCACATTCAAAATTCTTGGTATGCCAGACAATGGCACCTTTGCAGAATATGTAAAAGTGCCCGTCTCCAATATTGTGCCCAAACCCGACTTTCTTTCCTGGAAACAAGCGGCTGCCTTACCACTAGGCGGACTAACGGCCTACCGGGCTTTGTTTACGCGGGCACGTCTGCTAAGTACTGAAAGAATACTCATTACAGGAATCGGAGGCGGGGTGGCTCAGATTTTGATGCAGTTTGCCCTGGCTGCCAGGGCACAGGTATACGTTACTTCTGGAATGAATGTCAAGATTCACCAGGCTGTACGTCTGGGAGCCAAGGCAGGGGCCAATTATCACCAAGATGACTGGGTAGACCAACTAAAGGCGAAGGCCGGCAGTTTTGATGTGATCGTAGACAGTGCTGGTGGCGAAGGCTTTGCCAAACTGATAGAGCTAGCAGATGTCGGTGGACGAATTGTTTCCTTTGGAGGCACACAAGGGCCTATTACACAGCTCATTCCTGCCCGAATTTTCTGGAAACAACTGAGTATTCTGGGTACAACGATGGGCTCTGAGGCTGATTTTAAGGCTATGGTGAATTTTGTAAAGGACTACTATATTGTGCCTGTAGTCAGTAAGGAATTCCTGCTTGCCGAAGGAAATGAAGCCCTAGCATACATGGCTGCTGCTGAGCAGTTTGGAAAAATTGTGCTGAAGATTGATTATTGATTTAAAGGAGTCAAACGACTGAAGTGTGTTCTTTGGATTCCTCCAGTACAAAATGGGTTACTATGCTTAGCCTATATGTAAAATAACGTGAGTTATGGATGAGGTTAGTGTTAAATGACTGATAATCAGATTATATATGTACCTATTATTGAACCCATGTGTTCCCAAACCGAACGACTGACTTGGAATGCGATCCAATGGCGTTTATCAGAAACGGTGTGGTCAAGTCTGGTACGAGATAAGAAACGTAAGTTCGGCGAAGCCAATCTCGCACCAGACTCATCCATAACTCACGTTAAAATACTATTTTACATATAGTCTATCGTCGAGTTTACGTAGTGAATAGAATTCCTATTGTTTTACTTGCCCGTTCTTGACATAAGTATCTAGCCATTTATCCATTTCCCAAAGCATATGCAGAATGGATTCTTTGCCCCGGTAGCTATGACTTTCGTAGGGCAGCACCACGTACCGAGCTGTTCCGCCGTGGCCTTTGATGGCATTGTAATATCGTTCACTCTGAATGGGAAATGTGCCTGAATTATTGTCGGCCTCACCATGAATCAGTAGAATAGGGGTTTTAATTTTATCGGCATGATTAAAGGGAGCCATGTTGAAATATACTTCTGGAGCTTGCCAATAGGTACGTTCTTCTGCTTGGAAGCCAAATGGTGTAAGGGTACGGTTGTAAGCTCCACTTCGGGCAATACCTGCTTTGAATAAATTGCTGTGTGACAATAGGTTGGCTGTCATAAAAGCTCCGTATGAATGCCCCATGACACCTACCCGATTGGCATCCACTACACCCAGTCGTACACCTTCGTCAATGGCCGCTTTGGCTCCTGCTACCAGTTGGTCTATATAGGTATCGTTGGGTTCATTGGAGCCTTCGCCTACAATCGGAATGGAGGTTTTATCTAGTACAGCATAGCCTTGTGTGACCCAGAATACAGGTCCGCCCCATGAAAGATACGTAAACGAATAGGGTGAGCCACTGACTTGTCCGGCAGCGTCTTTGGTCTTGAATTCTTGGGGATAGGCATACAGCAGGGTAGGCAGTGATCCATTTTCTTTCTTGTAACTCGCCGGCAGATAGAGTGTGGCAGAAAGATCTACGCCATCGGCACGTTTGTAGGTGAGGAGTTGCTTTTGTACATCTTTCATTTGTGGATACGGATGCGGAAACTGCGTAACCGCTACTGGAGCCTTGCGTGTCTTTAGGTTGCGGATAAAGTAGTTCGGATTTTCAGTTGGTGATTCGCGTCGGGTGAGTACGATTTGCTGTTTCCAGTTTAGTATCTGAATGGGTTGTTCGTAGTAAGGTGCAGTCGAACGCCACAGACGAGTGGTTTTTTTAGTCTGAAGATTCAGTTGGTCTATAAATGGTCTATCCCCTTCGGCTGAAGCACCTTGTCCGATCATAATCAGGTTGTTATTGTCTACTTCCAGTACACTTCTGCCGAAGCTGTTTTTAGTCATTTCGGGTTGGCCGGGGCTGGTATAGGAGTCTTCGTAGGAACGGTCAAAGAGAACTGTAGCTGTTCCTGTTTTTGGTGCCAGTAGGGTGGTAATTTCCTTGCGGTTTGCCCACCAGCGTTCTGTCATCAGAGCCAGGTTATCGTTGCCCCAGCGGATTTTATCAAAGCGGAGTTTGGTAGAGGTCAGCTCGCGAGGTGCAGCTGCAAAAGGGGCTTCCCACATAAAAACTTTGTCTCGGATGGGTACATTTTTTTTCGGATCTCCACCATCTTGGGCTTCTACCCAGTAGAGAGTGGCTGGGGTGTCGTTTCTCCAGTTGTGGTCGCGTTGTCCGGCACGGGTGGCATTGAATCCAATAGGCACATTGTCGGCTAATGGAAGATCAGCAATGGCTTTGATCAGCTGGCCCTGAAGGTTGGTAATGGTTACTTTCTGTGGGAATGCCCATACTGGCACCAAGTATGAGTACGGCCGATGCAGGGTTTGTAGTAGCAGGTATTTGCCATCTGGTGAAGGTTCATAATTCTGATAAATGTCCGGTTTACCGATTTTAGTTGGGATGCTGTTTTCCAACGAGATAGAATAAAGCTGGGCCGTGGCATAGTAGTCGAACAGGGCTTCATCGTAAGGGTTTTTGAGTAAGTCTTGGTAAGTGCGGGACGGAGATTTTTTATTGATATTCTCCTGTACAATGGGGCCTGATGGAATAGAGGGAGCTTCTGTCATAGGTGCCCGGTTGTCTGGTACGGCTACAAATAGGATGGTTTTATTATTTGAAAGTCAGGTAAATGGCGACGTGAGTACAGAGTTGAGGCGGGTGGTGGTCAGCTTGCGGGCTGTACCTGTGGCTACTTCCAGCACATACAATTGAATAGTGGCTCCTTCGGTTACACAAAAGGCAATTTTACTATCGTCTGGTGACCAGCTAATGTTGGAAATCAGCGGATGGGCAGGCAAACCTGTAACGGCAGTTTCTTTGCCTGTCGTGATATTTTTCAGGGAGAGACCCGTGATGTAACTCATCCGGCTAGGGCCGTTGGTTTTGGGATTGATGCGTAGCCCAGCCATGCGTAATTCAGGCTCTGCCAGTTCGGCAATGCTCGGATAGCCAGCTATTTGCATCAGCAACAGTTGGGTTCCTTTGGCATTGATACTCACCTGTGGTGTAATAGGCGCATTGATCAGATCGACAATGGCTTTGGGCGGTGTTTGATACGTCAGGTTGTCCTGTGCCAGCAGTGACAGTGGCAGGAATAGTCCTAGCCAGAAATAGAGAATTGTTTTTTTCATGTGTTTGTTGAAGTTGTGGTTTGAATATTAAAAAGGAACAATAGAAACCCTACTACAGTAAATTAATCTGGTTTTTTATTAAACTTCGTAAAAACTCAATTTCTTCTTTCAGGTGATTGGTGTGTCTAGGTATGTAAATAACCTAAAAAAAACCTCAATAAAACTAAAATTCGCATGGGACAGGTATTCAAATCCCCTGATTCAGCCCAGTGTCCAGTCGGAAGAGGGTGCGGGTAGGTGCGTTGACTTCCGAAAAACCAATCAGCAGATCTTTGGTGCGGGGCTTTGGTTTTCCTGCTTGCTTCATCTCAATGCGTTGGATCACTACCTCGTAACGGCGACTAAAGATAATAACTGAAACGGCATGGTGCAGTGCCGTGGCAATGTAGCCTTTAGACTTCTCCTTGCCATCGGCTGACTCAAACGTATACATATTGTTGCGCAGATTGAGGGCCGTAAAGCGGCCTGTTAGGCGGATGGTGTTGTCGGTCAGGTATTCGAGGCGATTGATGTTTTCGAGAATAGTGGTTGCTTCCAGCTGGCCTAGTGTATGCTGCCACTGAAGCTGACTCTGGTGATTGGCCCACTGAATCTGCATCTGTATGCGGGTAGTTTTGAGGAGTTTTAGCAGGTTTTGGTAATGCAATACTACCGAGGCTTCTATGGTATTGGCAAACAGTTTTAATTTCTCAAAATGAAGACTGGCCTCCATGAAATCATGCCAGTAGCGGCTAAACTTGTCGGCTTCTCCTTCTTGTCCAAACAGTGGCAATTGCTGGTTGCGAGGTCGGAGAATCAGGGTAAATGATCCGGCCAGTGTCTGGACAATTTCGTATTGTGACGCACTAACAATGAGTTGTTTGTGATCATTTCTGGCAAATTTCTCAGTGGCTTTATCCGCAGGTTGTTGTTTGTAGTAACTGTTGCCTAGCCCAGTGGTGATTTCTTCAAGGTGGTGCAGTACTGGAGCTAGCAGACTCATGTCAATGGTGCCATAACCAATCTTGGGCGAGCCGCTCAGGTGTATTTGCAACAAGCCAGAGTCGTAGGTACTAGAGAGTTTCATCAGATCCAGCGGTGGGGTATATGGCGAACCGGGGTAGAGAGAATCTCTGGTTGGAAACTGATGTTTAGGGACTTCTTTGGGAAAGATAATTTCTATCTTCTGGTATTGCAGCTCTGTGCCATTGTCAGTTTCTACCTTGTACAGAAAGCCGTCTGAAGGAGCCATCAGCAAGGCATGCAGCGAAATCTTACGGTCGGTATATTTGAGTAACTGTTCCAGACGCACCCGGCAGACCAACCATCGGTTTTGCAGCAAATCTCCTTCCAGCCAGTAAAACAGGTAGTGTTCACTGCTTTCACTGACAAAGTGTGACAGTAGCATCGGCCCTTTGTGAATCAGGTCGGCTACTTTGCGTAGGGGAGGAAAGGAAAAACGTTTAGGTGTCTGCATAAGTGACAAGATTACATGCAGCAGAAGTTTAGGTTAATGAATAATAGATTTCGTTTTCAAAAGATGTAGAATGCGGCATGGGTACAGATTTTTTTACTATTTAATGATTTGACAGGTAGTTGCTTAAGTATCGATTGAACATTGTGTGTATGTTTTTTTTTTCAATAGTAGGCAACGTTTGCAATATTGTTACTGTCTGTGTTTGTAGAAAGAACGTTCTTCTGTTTTCTATTTCTTCAATCTCTTATTGTATTGTTATATGTTAAAGAAAATGTTGCTTTTTATAGGCATTACATCTGGTTTTCTATTGGCCAGTTGCAACCTTATCGACGATCAGTTAACAAAGCCAGGTAAGCCTATACCAGGTTCAGGAAAAGATACTATACCGAAGGATAGCATCATTATTCCGAAAGATACGATCATCGTTCCCATAGATACGGTCATTGTCCCTATAGACACGATTATCATTCCCATAGATACGATTATCGTTCCTATAGACACAATTCCAGGAGATACCATACGGCGACACAAAACGAAGCGTTGAAAATATCCTACCTGTTTACTACCTCTGCCCTCAGCAGAGGTAGTGTTTTTTGCTAGAATCTCTGTATGGTGTGTTTGATCGAATCGGTTATTCTATTCGGGATGCTTTGTTTCGCAGGTAGAAGTCGGCCAGTACCAGGGCTGCCATTGCCTCTACGATGGGTACTGCACGAGGTACCACACAGGGATCATGCCGACCTTTACCTTTGACGGTCACTGAATCACCTTGTTGATTGACACTTTCTTGGTCCTGCATAATCGTGGCTACGGGCTTGAAGGCTACATTGAAGTAGATATCTTCGCCATTGCTGATGCCACCCTGAATACCTCCAGAGTAGTTGGTGCGGGTGTGTACTTGGCCTTGGTCGTCGGTATAAAACGCATCATTGTGTTGTGAACCATACCAAGAGGCTCCTTCAAAGCCACTGCCATATTCAAACCCTTTCACTGCATTGATGCTTAGCATAGCTTTGCCTAGTTCGGCATGTAGCTTATCAAACACGGGTTCTCCCCAGCCTGCAGGCGTACCCTGAATCACACATGTTACAATACCCCCGATCGAGTCGCCATTTTTGCGGGTTTCGTCAATCAGGTCAAACATTTGCTGGGCCATGGCTGGGTCTGGGCAACGAACGGCATTTTCTTCGGCTTTTGCTAGGTCCATTTCCGAATAAGGTGTTTCTAGGGCTAGTTTACCCACCTTGCTCACATATGCTTGAACCTGAATGCCCATTTGTTGCAAGAGCAGTTTGGCTACGGCTCCGGCTGCCACACGGGCGGCTGTTTCGCGGGCAGAACTACGGCCACCACCGCGGTAGTCACGGGTACCGTATTTGGCTTGATACGTATAGTCGGCATGGCTGGGGCGAAACTGCTCAGAAATATGGGCATAGTCGTGGCTACGCTGGTCTTCGTTCATAATGACCATGGCAATGGGTGTACCCTGCGTTTTTCCTTCAAATATGCCAGAAAGAATCTGGCATTCATCTTTTTCACGGCGTTGGGTGGTAATGCGGCTTTGTCCAGGCTTGCGGCGGTCTAGCTCCTGCTGAATAAAAGCTGTATCTATAGACAATCCGGCAGGACAACCGTCAATAATAACGCCAATGCCGGCTCCGTGTGATTCCCCGAAGGTTGTAATGCGGAATGATTTACCGTACGAATTCATAAAAAGAGTAAGTAGATGCCTTTGTCATACACAACGAATGCCACTCCTGTGGAGGTATGTACGCTGGATTTAGGTTTGGACAATTTCTGCAAAAATGGTTAATTAATTCAGATTTTTAAAGAATCTCCTTCGTGTATCTGTGATTTTCGGCTGTGAAATAAATAGTTTTTTTTTGTAATGAATTGATAGTAAATGTGTTGAGTGTATGGGTGCCTGATTTTTTTACCATAAAAAAAGCCTTCCTGAAAGAAGGCTTCGAAAACAAAAAAGGGTTTTTATTCTTTGCTCAAATTAAAACTAAAGGTAGCCCGGAATACAATGGGAACACCCCCAACGGTCGTATAGGGAGTATAGTTGGACAGGTGATTCAGGTTATACAGAATGGTAAGGCTTTGTGATGAATTGTCTCCTTCGTTGACATAGGCCAGTCCAACGAGTGGATTGCCAATGGTTTTATGGGTAAAGGAACCGTCTGTATTGACATGTGGTCTTCCATTAATTACATCGATTAACAACGCATTCATGACTTCGTATTCGGCATGGGCATAGAACATCTGGTAAATCCGGTGCTGAGCCCACACCCGACCACCCCAGATACTGGCTGTTTGTCGTACGCCTGTACTGGCATTTTGAAACATATTAAACATATACAACGGGCCTGCGGCTACATTGAAATGGTTGGTGACATGGTAGCCAAAGGTAGGCGAAATATAGACACCCAAGAGTTCTGAGCCTAGAGAAGGAGTGAGGTTAATGGCAATAAAAGTTTTTTTCCAGAAATCTTCTGGCTTTTTTCGGTTTTTATAGATAGGTTTATCCTGGGCTAAGGCCGTCAAGAAGGCTAGCAGCAGAGCGGCTATGCTTACCAAAGTAGTACGTAGGTTCATAGGGTTGAATGATATAGTTGAAATCTTTCCAAAAATAAAAGGTTTCTAGTAAACAAAACGAAACCAGAGAAGTTTTATCTGATAAACGACAAAATTAAGACTTTTAGATACAGCTGATGGATTTTTTTTACAAAACATTTGCCTCAGCACACAACCATGCATATCCGAATTCAGACACAAGTATCGGCTGATTTTACAACTGTCAGCCAGCAGTTTGGTCAGTCCTTGCTCACATACGTTTCGCCGCCTTTTCCGCCCACACGTCTGTTGCGGTATGATGGCAACGAGGTAGGCAGTGAAGTCCATGTAGAACTGAATTTTATCTTTTTCCGTCAGGTCTGGAAAAGCAAAATTATCAGTTTGGTGCAGACTGCTACACAGATGGTTTTTATAGATGAAGGATTGGTTTTGCCGTTTTTCTTGTCGTACTGGCACCATGAGCATCGGGTAGAAAGCTGTGAAACAGGTAGTTGTATTGTAGATAACGTTCAGTTTCGTACTCCGTTTATCCTGACCGATTACCTGATGTATCCGTTGATGTATGTGCAGTTCTGGTATCGGAAGCCTAGATATCAAAAGTTTTTTGCCAATCAATCTCAAAAAAAAACCTAGTCTACACAACTTTTTTTACCATTCATCCAGTATTGGCTTGGTTTTATTCTAAAATCTGTCCAAACTCGTAGACCTTCAATGGTAAAAGTAGCAGCAGATAAGGTTACCGATTAGATAAACATGCATAAACCTCTGTGTGTAAGCAAACTGAAACGTACCATTTTCAATCAATAATCTTTTTTAACCATTCGTATATACTTAATTATTCATCTCTAATCCCGAATTCGTATGAAAATTGAAGAAATTGTCTCCGAAATTGCTACCAAAGAAGGTATTACACCTGCACAGGCACAGGCTTCTTTTATGGCTTCGCTGGAATACATCAAAACCAAACTGCCTGACTCAATAGGTGCACAGCTAACCGGATTGTTGGAAGGGAAAACGTTTGATTTTAACGTAGTTCTGAAAGAAAAACTAGGCTATGTGAGAGACGAGGCCGAAGAAAAACTCGAAGAATGGGGCAAAGAAGCCAAAGAAACATTCGAAGAAATGAAAGTAAAAGGCAAAGACTTGCTGGACAAAATGTTCTAATGGTGCCTGAACCTTGATTTTTAGGATAAAGGATTACCTTGATTTCTAAATGCCCTTGGGGTAAAAATTCTGCAATCAAGGCAAGCTTTCAATCCTGAGAAACTGTTTTAAAACTGGTTTGACTTCAAGGGAGTCGTTGCTGGCGGGGACGCCAGCAACGGCAGCTCAATAGGTTTTAATACAGTTTCTGAGAATCAAGGTTCTGCTAATCAACTGAAATCAGGGTAATCCTTTAATCCTAAAAATCAAGGTTCCGACTATAGGAGTGTAATCTTTTAATCTTTTTAATCAAGGTTCAGACTAAGGTTCAGACTTATTTCACTACCTTTGCGATTTACACAGAACCACACAACGCTTTGCAGGTAAAAGACATTTCTCAGGTTTATTTTATCGGAATCGGGGGCATCGGAATGAGTGCACTGGCCCGCTGGTTTCGTTTTCGTGGATGCCAGGTAGCAGGCTATGACCGTTCCGCATCTGATCTGACCCGCCAACTCGAAAAAGAAGGCATAGCGGTTCATTATACAGATGATACAACCTGTATTCCCGAAGCTTTTCAGCAGCCCAAAGGCTGTCTGGTTGTTTATACCCCAGCTGTTCCAGCCGATCACCACGAACTGCGGTTTTTTCAGACCAATGGATTTACGGTGCTGAAGCGGTCACAGGTGTTGGGTCGCCTCACACAGGATTTGTTTACCATTGGTATTTCTGGTACGCATGGTAAAACAACTACTTCTGCAATGGTAGCTCATCTGCTCACAGTAGCCGATAAAAACTGTACAGCTTTTCTGGGTGGCATTACACAAAACTATGGCACCAACCTGTTGCTAGGAAAAGAAAACACTACCGAAGCTCCGCTGGTTGTCGCAGAAGCCGATGAGTTTGATCGTTCCTTTCTGACCTTGTTTCCCAACATGGTAGTGGTCACTTCCATGGATGCCGACCATCTGGATATTTACGGCACCCATGAAGAGATCATACACTCGTTTCAGGCATTTGTCAATCAGATTAAAAACGAAGGCATCCTGATTATCAAAGCGGGACTGGTGCTACAAATACCAGAGCATGTGCAAGCCTTTACCTATGCCTGCCAACAAACAGCTGACTATTATTCGGATGCGATTCGAATAGAAGCACCTTATTTTACCTTTGACTTGCACACACCACAAGGTATACTGAAAGACCTTAGGGTTCAGGTACCTGGGTTTCATAATGTCGAAAATGCCACAGCTGCCGCTGCTATTGCCCTGCAACTGGGTGTTTCGGAAGAACAGATTCGCGAAGGCTTGCGTACGTACCTAGGCGTGAAGCGGCGGTTTGAGTACATTTACCGGAGTGAGGCTTCTATTTATATAGACGATTATGCCCACCATCCGGCAGAAGTAGCAGCTTTGCTGCGTTCTGTCAAAGCCCTGTATCCGTCCCGAAAAGTGACGATTATCTTTCAGCCACACCTGTATTCACGTACACGTGACTTTGCCCGTGAATTTGCCGAAAGCCTCAGTCTGGCAGACGAAGTGATTCTGCTCGACATCTATCCGGCACGTGAAGAACCGATAGAAGGCGTGACATCGGAAATTATTTTTACTGAAATCCAGTCACCCGAAAAGCATCTTTGCCGTAAAAGTGAATTAATGAGTCTGTTGACAAGTAAACAACCCGATGTTTGGGTAACCGCAGGTGCCGGAGACATCGATCAGTTTATACAACCCATTGGTGCATGGCTGGCCAATCAAAAACAAGTGGCATCGTAAGTGCAGAAATCCATAACGAACCTTGACAGGCTTCGAGTGGTTGAATAGGAAGAGAATAACCATTGTACCATTAGCCCTGTCTGCCAAACAGGTAGGCATTTAGCCATTGTTTAGTTGCAGGAGCTAAATCAACGTTAGCACATTAGGTATGTTTGAACGTTTGAAAAATATCCGTTTACGCACCCCGGTTGTCATACTGGCAGCAGGCATAGTTTTTTTTCTGCTTATTGGATTTGTCGAAAACAAGCAACAGCACCGACGTTGCAAAGGGATTGATATTCAGATAGAAGATGCCTTTGATACCTACTTTATCAATGATGCAGATGTAGAGGCATTGCTTACCCACAATGGAACAGAACCCATAGAAGGCAAATCATTCGACGAAATCAAGCTGAAAAATCTGGAATTACGGTTAAAAACCAATAAATTCGTACGCAATTGTCAAGTATATGCCGATCTGACAGGTAAACTGCATGTACAGATTCAGCAAAACCGTCCAATTGCCCGGATACTGGACAGTTATGCACCCGATGCGTATATCAGTGAAAATGGAGGCATACTGCCTTTGTCTGAACGATTTACGGCACGGGTGATGCTGGTAGAAGGCCCCGGACTGAAAAGAATTCTACACGATAGCCTCGCTACAGACAGTGCAAGCCGGGGATATCTGGAACTGATGCATCAGGTAGACACCGATCGGTTTTTTAAGGCTCTTATTGCTCAGATATACATAGATGCAGCCGGAGATATACAACTGTATCCTCAGCTGGGAAAACAGGTAATTGAATTCGGAAAGCCTACAGATCTGGATGAGAAATTTAAAAAGATTAAAATTTTTTATCAGAAAGTCTTACCTGTTCAGGGCTGGAATCGTTATAGTAGAGTGAATGTGGCATATAAAAACCAACTGGTGTGTGAATAACCGTAGTTCTGTCTGAAAAAACCAGCAAAACCTGAGTACTAAACCAATCATTTGTACATTTATTTTTCTTTGAAGTCTATGCAGGACGATAAAATTGTAGTGGGTCTTGATATTGGCAGCACCAAAGTGTGTGTGGTGGCTGGACGCAAGAATGAGTATGGCAAGATAGAAATTCTGGGTGCTGGAAAGGCAGCCATTGAAGAAGGAGTGGTGCGTGCAGGGGTAGTGACTAAGATAGATCGTACTACAGAAGCTATGCACCTGGCTATCACCGACCTGAATGCCTCTATGGAAGGGCAGATTGACGTGCAAGAAGTAAATATTAACATAGGAAGTGTATATATCAAAGGTTCTTCCCAGCGAAACGGCCTTACTCGCCGCAACACACAGGACGAAATCGGTATCCATGATGTGATGCAACTCAATGATGACATGACCCGCATTACACCTCCGCTGGGCACACAAATCCTACATGTACTGCCTCAAAAATACCGGGTAGATGGCGAAAGTGGGGTCAAAGATCCGATTGGCATGCTGGGTGTACGCCTAGATGCTGACTTCTATGTCATCAATGCCCACTCGCATGTCATTCAGAATGTAGACATGTGTACCCGCCGGCTCGGACTAGAAGTAGGTAAGATGGTATTTTCACCACTGGCCTCTGGCTTGGCAGTGCTCAGTGAAGATGAAAAAGAACAGGGCGTAGTCGTGATAGATATGGGTGGTGGTAGTACGGATATAGTTATTTATCAGGAAGGCATTGTACGGCATGTAGCCGTCATTCCGTTTGGTGGTGAGGTGATTACACGGGATATAGCTCACGGATGTGGCATTACACGTGCCCAGGCCGAACAGATGAAAATCCGGTTTGGTGTGGCTACTCCAGAAATTACCAGCCACAAAGACCGCATCACAGTACCTGCCCTCCGTGACCGTCAGCCTACACTGGTGTCTATGAAGGTAGTGGCCCAGATCATCGAAGCCCGTCTGACAGAAATCATTGAACTGGTCTATGCTGAAATTGTGCAGTCAGGCTACGAAAGTCGCATCCGGAATGTAGGCATTGTATTGTCTGGAGGCACGGCTGCCATGCTGCACATCAAAGAACTGTTTGAACAGCTCACAGGCATGCCTGTACGGATTGGCTATACCGGCGAACACCTAGGCATGAGCCGAACCAATGCCATCAAAGACACGTCCTATGCTACCGCTGTAGGACTGGTGCTGGCAGGCTTTAGCTCATTGGATGCCCGTGAAAACCGCTACGAACACCGCAAACCCGTTACACCCACCAAAGCCGATACGCCTAAAAACCATGTGGGTGGACTGTTTGGCAGAATCCGAACCTGGCTCAGTGAAGATATTGAAGATAAAAATGAGTATTAATTCAAAAAATGGTTGAATGGTGAATCAACCCTTAATCTGGAAATAGAAAGCTTGGCATTGTAAGTACTTACAGGTATTTAGTCTACACTATTTTGAATCAAGAAATAGAAATAATCACCTTGCCATTCAACAACTAACCATTCTATCCTACGTGCATGATTATATAAGAAATAGGTTGAAAGTTTTTTTACTATTGAACAATCAACTATTTTTCAATGATACAAACTACATATAATCATCCACTTACCATCTGTTTACGCTAAAAAAACGAATGATATGCTTGATGTGAAATTTGATTTACCCCTGATCAATCAGTCTATTATTAAAGTCATCGGTGTAGGTGGTGGCGGTGGCAATGCCGTCAATCACATGTACAAGCAAGGCATCCATGATGTAGAGTTTGTGGTCTGTAATACAGACTCGCAGGCCCTGGCATCTAGTCAGATTCCTACCAAAGTACAACTGGGTGCTAGTCTGACTGAAGGATTGGGAGCTGGAGCGGATCCAGAACGTGGCCGACTTGCCGCCCTGGAAAGTGAAGAAGACATCAAACAGTTGTTTACACCCAATGTTAAGATGGTCTTCATTACAGCAGGTATGGGTGGAGGAACCGGAACTGGTGCAGCCCCTGTCATTGCCCGTATCGCTAAGGAAATGGGCGTACTAACAGTGGCCATTGTCACTGCTCCATTCAGCTTTGAAGGACGGATCAAACTGCAAAATGCCTACAAAGGAATTGAGGAGTTGAAACAGCATTGTGATACCGTTCTGCTGATTATGAATGATAAACTGCTGGATATCTTCGGTGACCTGGTGAAAAGTAAAGCCTTTGCCGAAGCTGATGGCATTCTGACCAATGCTGCCAAAAGTATCGCAGAGATTATCACCATTCCTGGCTATGTCAACGTCGACTTTGAAGATGTGAAGAAGGTGATGAAAAATGCCGGACAGGCTGTGATTGGCTCTGCTATGGCCCAAGGTGAAACACGTGCCCGCAAGGTAATTGAATCAGCCCTGAATTCGCCTCTGCTCAACAGTCGCGACATCCGCGGAGCCAAGAAAATTCTGGTAACCATGTTCTACAGCCGCGAATCCGAAATGACCATGGGCGAAACCCGTGAAATTATGCGGTACATTGAAGAAAAAACGGGTATTCTGGTAGACGAGCTGATTCACGGAGATATTATTGACGATACGCTAGGCCCAAACATCCGGGTAACGATTATTGCGACAGGTTTTGATGCCATGGAAGAACCCGCCGCATTGAAAGCCTATGCCCAACAACTGGCAGCCCAGCAAGCTCCAACTAAAGATACAATTCCTCCTGCTCCGGCAGAATTATCGCCCCAGGATTCTGGAATGGTTGGCAATCCAACCTTTAATAATCCGGCTGTGACCGAAACCAAGGAAGCAGACACGGCTATTCCTATGCAGCAACCATCCGACGAGATTGAAATATTTCTACGACGCAAACGCCTGTATGAGAGTAAAGAAAAAGAACAGATTCGCCGTACAGGCAGTGAGCTTTCACAGGAGGAAATACGCGAACGTACCGAAACACCTGCATACATTCGTCGAGGGGTGCATATTACCAATCCTCCCATTGACCCCCACATCAACCGCCATTCTCTAGACGACTAAGAGCTGTTTGTCGGATTTGAGAGCCGAATAAGACCACACAAACCCAATCTGTTTAAGATGGGTTTGTGTGGTTTTTTATTGCCTAATATAACGTGAGTTATGGATAAGTCTGGTGCGAGATTCCAATCTCGCACCAGACTTATCCAACGTGAGTCTATGTATAGACAACTTACATTCCCCCCGAACTTCTAGAAATAGGTACAAGAGCCTCTGTTATAGTTAGTTATAAGAAATATATAGCAAGAATTTCTACAGATTGTATTTGAGGTAAGTTAATGTAAACAAAATAATTTATACATATAATAATTTGTATTGATAATAGTTATAAATTTGACTTTCACTTAAACCTCTATTTTAACTTGTCTATGAAGAAGTTTTTTTTATTAACTATTGTTTCTATACTCTTTGATTATAGCTTTATATATGGTCAGGAGTTATGTGAGTTGATTGATAGTGTGGGTATTATTGTTGAAAAAAAGGTAGAAATTCCATTTCAGAAAAAAGCAGGAAGAAGTACAGAAACCTATCGGGAATGTGCCTTATATGTGCTGGATACGACCGACCCAATCAAGCCAGAGCCTGTGTTTCTGCAAAGCCTGACGTTTCACATCAAAGACCGGGAAACAGGGCAAGTCGCCATGTACCGGAATGACTACCTGCGTGTAAAGTTGCCTCACACAGCCATAGATGTGTGGGTGACAGACAAAGAGGGTACAGAAGTGGGCAGAATAATCATTGCCGAAACGGCAAAAAATATCTTTGTATCAGACCTGTGGGTAGGGATTCCGGTGAAAGGTCTTAAAAAACACACAACGAATGACAATCACTTGCTGATTATTGGAAGTTTGGTCAAAAATCCACGGTTAGCTGGTCAGACCTATGAAAAGTATCCATTGTTTCACTATACTACCCTCCCTTTTTATGCCCTCATTACCATTACCCAACCTGACGGCATTGTCATAGAGAAACGAACCAGTACTTACCTGACCAAGCTTTCTGTAAAGCCAGGTTCGGCTATTGCCGTAAAAATAGTTGATCGAAAAACACTAGAACCCTTTCTGTATGAACAATATGGCGAAGAAATTCCAGCGGTTACCAACGCCGAAGTAACAGGAGGCCGCTATAAAGTGATTCGGACTTGGTTTCGGGAACCTGCCCCCAAGCAGTACCTGACGTTTCGTATGCGGAATTCGTCGGGTCGTATTCTGCCTAATGAGCCGCTGGTGTACGAATGGCTGGATTGTGAGTATGACTTTACAACACTTAAAAAAGAAGTCATCACCAATGAAACAGGCGAAGTGCAGATTTCAATTGTGGGTGAGAATGAAGACAATGAACGGGGAGCCATTCAGTTTTATGCCCCCAACTATGCCTACGACAGCTACCAATGCTTCCTGACCGATACCGTCACCAAAGACAATACGATAATCTACGTCAAACGGACCAAGCTGGTTCAGCTTACCTACGATGTCCGTGATGCAACAGGCAATCAGGTCAATGATTTTGAGTTATGGTACAAGCAGTCAGATAATTGCGACTATGAGGATCTAACAACCTACACCAAACATGACAAAACCCAATCGTTGGCTCTGGACCCAACTAAAAAGTGGAAAATATATGTGCAAAGCTCATCCGGCAGAAGTCAACTTTGCTGGACGGGAAACCTGCCGTCTGCATTGAAATTTCGGCTGGAGTGATCATTTGTGTGGGCAAATAACCATTCGCCCACACGTTTTGATTCTTATTTCATATAGAGGTTGGGACGGAGTTTCTTGCTTTCCATTTACGAAAGGCTAGTTTGATGATTTGATTGTATTGGTGATGGTTGGTATGTGAAGCCTTGTCATAAAATCTAATCCCTACACCAGCTTATTTCCCCGCAGAAACTCTTCGGCTGACATGCGTTTTTTGCCTTCCATTTGTAGTTCCCGAATGTTGATCCAGCCGTCGGAGGTACGGATGCGGAGGTAGGTTTTGTTGTCGCCGCCGAGGGTGCCTACTGGGAGACTGGTCGTATCGTATTGTTTTTCGGCTTGGAAAATTTTGCAGGTTTTGCCGTTGAGTTTGGTCCATGCACCAGGGTAGGGGGAAAGGCCACGGATAAAGTTATAGACCCGTTCGGTAGACTGGTGAAAGTCAATTTCGCAGGTTTCGGTAAAAATCTTCGGAGCCATTTTAACTGGTTTGGACAGATCTTGAGGTACTTGCGGATAGCTGTCTGCTTCTATAGCCCTGTCCGTTTGTAGCACCATATTGGCTCCAGTATGCATGAGTCGTTCGTAGAGATTTCCGGCGGTGTCAGTTTCGTAAATCGGTTCTTTTTTCTGGAAAATGATGTTTCCTGTATCAATTTCATGTTGTAGGAAGAATGTCGACGCTCCTGTTTCCGTTTCGCCGTTCATAATAGCCCAGTTGATAGGGGCAGCTCCACGGTATTGGGGTAGCAGGGAGGCGTGCAGGTTAAAGGTTCCTTTGGGCGGCATATTCCAGACCAGTTCTGGGAGCATTCGGAAGGCTACGACAATCTGTAAATCAGCTTGGTAGCTACGGAGTTCTTCCAGAAATTCTGGATTTTTAAGTTTTTCAGGTTGCAAGACCGGAATATGGTGTTTCAGGGCGGCTTCTTTGACAGGTGAGACTGTGAGTTTCAGGCCACGGCCCGCAGGTTTGTCGGGGGCTGTGATGACGGCGACAACGTTGCAGTGGTTCTGTACCAGTATTTCGAGGCAGGGAACAGCAAACTCAGGCGTTCCCATAAATATAATACGCATAATTTCAGGAGGTTACAAACAAAAAAACGACTTGGACTTCTGGTAAATGATTGTCAAAAGTAGTATTTTTTTTGAGTCGAATGTTTTTTAATCATCTGTATGTAAGCATAGCAGGGTTTTTTAGTTGCAGGATGGCAAGAATGAATAATATTTTTCTGAGAACACACTTGTTCTGTTCAACCAAAATTCTTAATTTAGCGTTTACAAGTTAACCTTCCGCAAGAGTATTTGGCTCTTGCGGTTTGTTTTTGTGTAAGCTAATGATAGGCTGATGATTAGAAAAAATACAAATAGTTGGATAGCAAGCCAATGTCTGATTGGCAGTTCGGGTTTTAGCTGAACCGTTTTTACAAAACCATTCAGGTATAGTTTTGTAGAACGGCTTTGGATAATAGCCGTTTTTTTATTTGTAGCACAGCAGCCATGTAGACAGCACCAGGGATAGGTTTAGAGTAATCGCAGCAGCCCCGATATGAGTGTGTACATCGCCGCTCATCTGCCTGAGAAGCAGAAAAAATCAGTGACCATCGTGTGTAGGCCATGAAAGCCCAATATCGAGGCTTTCTTTTGGTGTATACAGTCTATGAGTAAAGCAATAGAGTAAACTAACTTTAAACATGATAGATTATGAGTAAGATTTCGTATTATACACCAGAAGGGTTTAACAGACTCAAAGACGAACTGGCTGAATTAAAAACGAAAGGACGGGCAGATATGGCTCGTCAGATTGCAGAAGCCCGTGACAAAGGTGACCTCAGCGAAAATGCAGAATATGATGCGGCCAAAGATGCACAAGGACTGCTGGAACTCAAGATATCCAAACTGGAAGATCTGATGGCTAATGCTCGTCTGCTCGATGAGTCGTCTATTGATACCTCACAGGTATCTATCTTATCCCATGTAAAAATTAAAAATAAGAAAAACGGAGCTGTACTCACTTATACACTGGTAGCTGAAGAAGAAGCAGACCTGAAACTCAGTCGTATATCTGTCCAATCTCCCATTGGCAAAGGTTTACTGGGTAGAAAAGTAGGTGAAGTTGCTGCTATTACAGTTCCTGCTGGACAGATAGAACTTGAAATACTCGAAATTTCTAGATAATTACTTGGTAGTCAATCAGGTATCTGTGATGGTATACAAAATAATACGACAGATACCTGAAAATTATAGATAAGTCAGCCTGATTTACCAGCCTTTTTTGTATATTCCCTGAACCATACCAAGCTGTGCTTTTGGGCAAGTGGATTGTATACAGGTACAGGAGGTTCGCTAAGTCCTTAAGGCTGTGTATCGCAGAAAAGAGGAATAAAATACTTGTTTTTGTAGAGAATCTGAACGTAAAATCTCATCTCTTTTAGACCCGGGAGTATAAACCTTATTCGTTTTCCAATCTATGCCTTCTATTTTTACCCGAATCATTCAGGGTGAGATTCCCTGCCACAAAGTAGCTGAAAATGAGCATTGTTTTGCCTTTCTGGATATCAATCCATTAGCCCAAGGACATACACTGGTCGTTCCTAAAAAAGAAGTAGATTATCTCTTTGACCTCGATTCAGACACCTACACGGCTCTGATGGATTTTTGTAAAAAATTAGCCCCAGCTTTGGCAAAAGCCGTGCCTTGTTTGAGAATAGGTATGTCTGTGATTGGGCTAGAAGTACCACATGCACATGTGCATCTGGTGCCGCTCAATTCTATGCAGGATATTAACTTTTCGAAACCAAAATTAACTCTTTCGCCAGAAGAACTGGCGGCTATGGCAGCTCGTATCCGGGAGAATATATCTTAAATTGGGTTTTGTTAAAATGTATGACAACTTTTTATTGATTATCAGATAGTTGTATCTAGTCTTTGTCAAACCTGCCCGTCTGGCAGATAGGGTTTAATGCTTTGACAAAGGTAAATGCTTGATTTTCAGGCTAACTATTTTTCAACCCTTGATTAAGATTATAAATGTGTATGTACAGATGACTTGTCAAATTTATAGCCTTTTGTCCAGTGAAAACAAAATTCCTCGGATTACGCACCGCTATTTATAAAGTCAGTCAGATTGGACAGGCAAAGGATTGGTACAGCCGTGTGCTGGATTCTCAACCATACTTTGATGAACCCTATTATGTAGGGTTCAATGTCGGTGGGTTTGAACTGGGCCTAATGCCTGATCAGACTCCTGCCGTGCAGAAAATCGAGGGAGTGGTGACCTACTGGGGAGTAGAAGACATCGAAAAAGCCTTCGAAAGACTCATAGATGCAGGTGCAACAGCCTACGAAAATCCAGAAGAAGTAGGTGGCGGAATCATGACTGCTACCGTCAAGGATCCTTGGGGTAATGTGCTGGGTATCATTTACAACCCACATTTTGAAGGATAAATAATCTTTACCATTCAGACAGCCTATTGGTTGAAAAATATTCATTTGCTTGGTGTTACAGGCAAGTCATTAAAAATTAACAATAGAGAAGACGATCCATTTTAATGTTTTTCAAACACTACTTTGGAGAAGTCAAAGCTTTACCAAAAAAGAAAAAGAGACCTGTTGCATAACTAAAATACACTCATAAATAGGTGCTTATCACTTTTCGGAGATTTTTTTACAAAAAAAATAGAAACAGACTAAGGGTACAGACCTTGTTTTTACTCTTATACCTAAAACAACCTTGGTCTAATCGTTTTTTTCGTACGAACAGTGGGAACCCTGACACAAACAGACGCATTCTTGCAACCGGTCTTTACTACACACATGGCAAACGACCTGGATGGTGCCGTGACACGGTCACAGTGGGAAGATACAGAAGTATTTATTCGTAAAACATTTGAAACCGACCCACAACAGGGGCTTGAACTGGTATTTAAACGATACTACAAGCCGCTGTGTAGCCATGCCCTACGGTTTGTATATGGCAAACAGATTGCCGAAGACTTGGTGGCGGATGTGTTTTATACGTTCTGGCAAAAAGGTCATTACCAGCATATTACCACTTCGTTTCGGGCATATTTATTTGCGGCAGTTCGCCACCGGGCCTATGCATACCTGAAACAGGAATTTGATCGAGTACCCAACTCTACTTACGACCCACTTGAGCAAGTATCACCATTGCCAGATCCTAACCAGACCCTTCAGTACGACGAATTGTATCTGAAAATCGAGAAAACCATTCAGTCTTTACCTCCACAAAGCCAACGGGTATTTCTGTTGAGCCGCTTCGAAGGAAAAAAAAACCAGGAAATTGCCGATGAACTTCAGATTGCCTTAAAGACAGTAGAAGCCCATATGAGCAAGGCTCTCAGTACGTTACGAAATGCCTTGAAAGAAGAATTGTGGGTGGCTGTACTTGGGATAATTTATTTTTTTGTGTAGCAACTAAGGGTAGATACCTGTTTTTTTCTCTTAATCTATGAATAATGTTTTTTTCTGATGAAACCCATACTTTCTAAAAATAGCGTCTTTATGTTTTTATCTGGCAATGCCACGCCTTTGCAGCGAAAGCTGATGGAGGAATGGATGGCAGCAGATCCAGCAAATGTAGAGCAGTTTTATGAGTGGGTTGAAGAATGGGAAACCGAACATCCACAGGTATTTCCTGATAGTGAACAAGCGTGGGAAAAATTTGCTGCACAACTAGATACACCACAAACAAAATCCTTGGCAGGCCGTACGATTCCACTAAAGAAGACTCATTTTTGGACACAAAATCGTTGGTTGGGATGGGTAGCCGCTTCCGTAGTACTGGCCATTACCTTTGTTTTTACGAAAGATACTATTTTCTATACATCTTATCAGACAGCCTACGGCGAAATCAAAACCATACAACTCGAAGATGGAAGCCGTGTGGTGCTCAACACACATTCATTGTTACGGGTGCCACGCTTTGGTTTTGCTACAGGTACACGAGAAGTATTTTTAGAAGGAGAAGCTGAATTTTCAGTGACACACAAGCCAGACAATCAGCATTTTCTGGTGCATACGCCAGACCAGCTGGAAGTAGAAGTACTCGGAACTGAATTTGTGGTCTATAGCCGTTCCAAAGGATCTCAGGTCGTATTGACCAAAGGCAAAGTACAACTACGGTCACTGCAGAGTCCAAAAGATAAACCATTGGTAATCAAGCCTGGAGACGTGGTAACTGTAGATCGAAAAGGGACTTTTTCTGTACAGTCCATACCATCCACACAAAACTATACCGCCTGGAAAGAACATCGGTTTGTCTTTGACCATACTTCTTTACGAGAGGTTGCTACCTTGATTGAGGAGAATTTTGGCGTATCCGTCGAGTTACTCGACTCTGCGTTGTATGACCGTACCCTGACAGGCACTTTCCGTGCCGAAAATGCCTCCGAAATGCTTCAGGCTCTTTCGGAACTGATGAACCTGACCATACAAAAAGGTACAAATTCCTATACTATTAAAGAAAATCCATAAAAAGTGCCATACCCGGTACTGGCAAACCTATGTCTTGATTTAAATTGTATAAAACGTATAACATATTGTATAATACGTAGATAAAATGCAAACCAAAACCCTATATCTATCATCCATCTTACCCTTATTTAACGCATAGTAAACTTATACACAAAAGTTATGAAGTCAACGCTAAAATTACTAATGGGGACATTGCTGCTGGTGGGCGTACCAGGGTTGTGTCCGGTACCAGCGTACGCACAGGTGCTGGCACATACGCCAACAAGTACGTATGCACAGTCACAAGGGTCAGTCATTCACCTGCGGGATGCCTTGCTCAAACTCCGTGAATTATATAAAGTAGATATTTTATTTGAGGAAAAACAGGTTGAAAATTTCAACATTGATGCCCGTGTGATAGACAATAACCTATCTATTGAACGAAACTTGGATTTGCTGTTACGACCTTCTGGTCTAGTCTATAAAAAAACCAGCAAAAATGCCTTCCTGATTGTGGCACCACGAAAAGATAAAAAAGCAACTACCTCAGAAAAGTCGGCCTCTGCAACCGGAACCAGTTTCGAAGGTAATACAAGTAATGCTGTAATAAACGTTTCCAAAGTCAATGTCTCTGCCAGAGAAGCACAGGTAGTTAAAATCAGCGGACGGGTGACCGACGAAAATAACGGAGGTATCCCAGGTGTGAGTGTGGTATTGAAAGGAACAACTACCGGAACAGTGACTGATATTGAGGGAAAATATGCGTTAAATGTGCCAGATGAGAATGCACAAACGGGCGTACTGGTTTTCTCTGCTATTGGTTATGTGACTGAAGAACTACCCTTGAAGGGACAGACAGAACTTAATCTGAAAATGCTCTCAGACATTAAGGCATTAGCGGAAGTAGTTGTGGTCGGATATGGAAAGCAGCAAAAGAAAGACTTGACAGGTGTTGTGACAGCTGTAGACAGCAAAAGTTTTAACAAAGGTGCCATTGCCTCTGCCGACCAGCTGATTGTCGGAAAAGTGGCCGGGGTGCAGATTACCTCCAATAACGGTGGCGAACCTGGCGGACAGTCTTCTATCCGCATTCGGGGTGGTACTTCTATCACCGCCAGCAATGAACCTTTATATGTGATAGATGGGGTTCCTATTGACAACTCAGCCATTGATCCAGGTGGGTTTTCTTCGGGCCGAAATCCGCTTAACTTTCTCAATCCAAATGATATAGAAAGTTTTACCGTACTCAAAGATGCTTCTGCTGCCGCTATTTATGGTTCACGGGGAGCCAATGGTGTCATTATTATTACAACCAAAAAAGGAAGTGGCGGGTTGCAGCCTTCGGTATCGTATGATGGCTGGTATTCGATTGGTCAGATTGCCAAGTCTCCAGATTTGCTTAACGCAGACGAGTTTCGCAAGGCTGTATCTGATAAGGAACCGGGCAAGTTATCTGAGCTAAAAAATGCCAACACCAACTGGGTAGACGAAGTAACGCAACAGGCTATTGGAAGCAGCCACTCCCTGACTTTCATGGGTGGAACCGATAAACTCAACTACCGGGCTTCTATCGGACGTCAGGATCAGGACGGAATCATGCATAATACCAACATGAAACGTACCAACCTGGCATTCAGCTACGGACATCGTCTCTTGAATGACAAACTAAACGTAAATGCCAACATAAAGCTGGCCCATACCGCTGACCAGTTTGCTCCAGGTATCGGAAATTCCATCAGCTTTGCTCCTACCCAACCCATTCGGGATGCCAACAGTCCGTGGGCCGGATACTGGGAGTGGGATAATGTATTAGCTCCTAAAAACCCTGTTGCTGAAATGAACTTGCGTAAGGAGGTAGGCAAAAACCTAAGAGGGATTGGGAATATTCAGCTCGACTACCAGCTTCCATTTGTGAAAGGACTGTCAGCTAATTTGAATCTAGGATTTGATGCTTCTGGTGGGAATCGTAAATTATTTATGCCCAATAACCTGCGGTCACAGTTTTCTAATAAAGGAGAAGTTCGGGTCGAAAGTTTTCTGCGAACCAGTATCTTGATGGAGTCGTATCTGAACTATAAAAAAGACCTAAAAGGTATTTTCAGCAAAATAGATGTAACTGCTGGCTACTCATACCAGGATTTTTCAGCTGAATATCCGGGTTACAGAGCCTGGGAACTGACTAGTAACTTTTTGGAATTTAACAGTACTGCGGCAGCTAAACAAAATCAGACATTTAATAGTGTAGAAGAAAGTCGTCTGATTTCTTTCTTTGGACGTGCCAATTACTCGTTCAAAGATAAATATCTACTTACTTTAACCGTACGTCAGGATGGTTCTGCTCGTTTTGGTCCGTCTTATCGTTGGGCTACCTTTCCTTCTGCTGCATTTGCCTGGCGTGTCATTGATGAGCCATTCATGGGTAGTATACGCAATGTCCTTTCTGACCTCAAATTCCGGGTTGGCTATGGTTTGGTTGGTAGTCAGGAAATTGGAAACTATAGGTATTTCCGAACATATACTTATGGAGACAATCTCTCACAATACCAGTTGGGTGACACTTTTTATACCACCATTCGCCCCAATGGTGTAGACCCGAACCTGAAATGGGAAGAAACCAGTTCTTGGAATATTGGAGCCGATTATGGTTTCCTGAACGGCCGTATCACGGGTTCTATTGAGTATTATTACAAGCAAACCAAAGACTTGTTGTTTGAAGTAACCGTTCCTGCAGGTAGCAACCTGACCAATATTGTATTGACCAACATCGGAAAGGTCGAAAACAAAGGACTGGAGTTTGCAGTAGATGCACATGTGATCTCCAAGCCTAAATTTAACTGGACTGTAGGTTTTAACTTGGCTCTGAACCAGAATCAAATTCTAGGTCTGGATCGGTTAAATGATCCAAACTTTAAAGGATATGAAGTAGGAGGCATCAGTGGCGGTACTGGAAACAAGGTTCAGCTGCTTAAAGTAGGCCAGGTTGTGAATGCATTTTATGTATATGAGCAAAAAATGGATGCCAATGGAAAGCCACTCGTGGATGGTGTAGACCATAACGAAGATGAAAAAATAGACTTGGCAGATATGTATGCTGATACCAACAATGATGGAGTTGTTAATCCAGATGACCGCCGAGCCTACCAAAGTCCTGCACCAAAAGCCATCTTGGGTTTTACGTCTCAGCTTACTTTTCACAGTTTCGATCTGAACTTTACGCTTCGTAGCAACCTGGGCAACTATGTCTATAACAACGTCGCTTCCAATACTGGCTTCTACAACCGTCTCAATGATGTGCCTCAAAATATGACACGTTCTGTACTGGAAACCAATTTCAGACAGGCTCAGTATTTCTCTGACTATTATGTAGAAAATGCCTCTTTCCTGCGAATGGATAATATTTCGCTAGGCTATACAGTAAAGCCACTGAGCAGCAAACTGAAACTACGTGTATACGGAACCATCCAGAATGCATTTGTGCTGACTAACTACTCAGGCCTGGATCCGGAAGTAGGCGGAAAGGTGACACAGGGCATTGACAACAACCTGTATCCTCGGGCACGAACCTATACTTTTGGTTTGAATGTAACTTTCTAAATCTGTGTGACCTAGACCTAAAACTTTAATACCAATATGAAAAAAATAATTAGAATCGTAAGCGTTGGTGTACTGATAGGCATATACGGCTGTACCGACCTGAATGTAGAGCCGAAAAGTACGGCTGCTGCCAATATTATCTTCAACGATCCAAGCTCTTACAAAGCATTTTTGGCTAGATTATATGCAGGTTTGGCCTTGAGTGGACAAAAAGGACCGGATGGTGATGCAGATATTAAAGGCATAGACGAGGGTTTTTCAACCTACCTGCGGCAATACTGGAAAGCACAGGAGCTCACCACTGACGAAGCTGTCATTGGTTGGGGAGATGACGGCCTGTCCGACTACCACGACCAGGACTGGGTGTCTAACAACCAGTTTGTTACAGCTATGTACAACCGGATTTTCTTTCAAGTATCGTTGTGTAATGAGTTTTTGCGGGAAACCACTGACGAAAAATTAGCCACTCGTGGTACCACCGATGCTTTGAAAAAAGACATCCGGCAGTTTCGGGCCGAGGCTCGTTTTCTGCGGGCTCTCAGTTATTGGCATGGCATTGATATGTTTGGCAGCATTCCGTTGGTGACTGAAAGTGCAGAAATCAATACAGGTACGGTGCTGCCAGTGCAGGCTAGCCGTCAGGAGTTGTTCACTTTTGTAGAGTCTGAACTGAAAGCCATCGAAGCTGACCTTGCTCAGCCTAAAAAAGGTGAATATGGCCGTGCCGACCAAGCTGCCCTCTGGACGCTGCTATCAAAATTGTACCTGAATGCAAGCGTGTATACAGGGCAGGCTAAAAATACCGAATCAATAACCTATGCCAAGAAAGTCATTGATTCGGGTGTGTATAGCCTTACGCCAACCTACCAGAACCTATTTTTGGCCGACAATGATATATCTGGTGAGATTATCTTCTCAATCAATTTTGACAGCAAAACCCGTACTTGGGGTGGCATGACATTTTTAATGCATGCAGCTGTGGGGGGACGTATGAATGCCGAGGCCTATGGACTAGACTTTGGTTGGGGGGGGACACGTACCACCAGTGCCTTAGTAGATCAGTTTCCAGATGCCACAGGTAGTATAGACAAGCGGGCTATCTTTTATACCAGCGGACAAACCAAAGACATTGGCTCTATCGGAGATTTTTCGAACGGTTACGCAATACCTAAGTTCAAAAACATCACCTCTGCCGGATCTCCGGGAGCCAATACTACTTTTCCTGATACCGATTTTCCGCTATTCCGTTTGGCCGATGTATACCTGATGTATGCCGAAGCTGTGTTGCGTGGCGGAACGGGTGGCAGTATAGCTTCGGCTGTAGAGTACGTCAATAAAATCCGTGAACGGGCCTATCAGAATACAGATGGGGCTATTGTGGCGGCTGACCTGACACTGAAGTTTGTTCTGGACGAACGGGCACGTGAACTGTATTGGGAAGGTCATCGCCGTACCGATCTGATTCGCTTTGACCAGTTCTCAGACAAAGGCATCTGGCCTTGGAAAGGAGGCGTAAAAGCCGGGAAAACAACCGAGAAGTTTCGAAACCTTTTTCCGATTCCTGCCTCTGAACGCATTGCGAATCCACAACTAAAACAGAACAATGGTTATTAAGTCAGACTTATAAGCTGAAGAAGATTAAATAAAGTTTCCACTCTCAAAAAAAATACACAAAAAAATCCTCGTCATGCAACTAATTTTATCAAAGAAGTGTCATACTTTTGAAATCATCTTCATTAGATTGAAGTGAAGAGGAGTTTTGTGACTGAAAATCCCGTAGGTGCTTACCTACGGGATTTTTTTTTGAACACCTTTGTGATTTTAAGAGATAACTCTGCCGATTTTCAGCTATCTTGCCAAAAAAGTACTTGTACCTGTATGCTGAAAGTTGAAGCTTTCCAGATTGCCGAAGAAATTAATATCAAAGTATTTAGGGCAGAATTTACCGGTAATCCACTCTTTGCAACCAATTACGAACTTTTTTATGAGTCGGAAAAAGGTAAATATGCCTATGTGCTCAACTATGGGGTAGTAGTGTTTGCCAATTATGCCGAAGTTGAGAAAAGTGATTTTATCCGGTTTTTGAAAAACTACACCAAACTTCCCGTTCAAGGAGATTTTAAGGAAGATCTAGTTGTAGAAGTCAATCCAGATCGTAAACTGACCTTTAGCTATACCTCGCTGGTAGTACCAGAACTGAATGAAAACGTGGTGCGCATTATCATGCTCAATACCGCTCAGTCTGTGGTACTAGAGATGTATGAGTTGCTGGCAGACAATATTCTGGACGGAACTAAACGGTTTGCCGAAGACCTAGAAATTGCTGGAAAAATGCGAATTTCGTCTAAAAACCTGATGCGGTTTATTGGACGTACCATCAATGTCAAAAACAGTATTATTGATAACCTATATATTTTTGGCTCGCCAGATGTGGTCTGGGAAAATGAATACCTATCCAAACTGGATCGAGGCTTGCGGGAGATGTTTGACATCAACAACCGTTTTCGTGCCCTAGATTATCAGCTGCGGGTGGTACAGGATAATCTGGAACTGTTTACCGAACTGCTTCAAAACCGCGAAAGCACCCGCCTAGAATGGATTGTCATTGCCCTGATCTTTATTGAAGTCATGAATCTGCTGGTTTCCAAGCTTTTTGGCATGAGCCACTAGGAGGCTGAAAAGCTGATTGTGCTCCTGTGAGACTGTGGTTCAAAGAAAGCCCCCACACCGGATACTCCGTTTGTGGGGGCCTTTTTTATGATTGTATGAGTTAGGCACAACAAATAGTTGAGACTAGATCATCCAGTCTAGGGTTTCTTTCTGGATACGCAGACAGTCGGCTAGGGTAGTATTGTCCAGCACATCGGCAGTGGCATCACGAACTTTTTTCATGGCAAACCGAATAGCACAGGTATCTGGAGAATGGCATTCTTCGCAGGGCTGATAGCCTATATGGCGAGCACAAGGCACCCAGGCCAGCGGCCCATCTATGATACGAATAATTTGTCCCATCGTAATCTGATCTGGGCTGAGTAGCAGTCCATAGCCACCCGTTTTGCCCCGGCGACTGAACAAGATGCCGTGGTTTTTGAGGTCTAGTAAGATGGCTTCAAGAAATTTTTTGGGAATGGCTTCTTTGTCGGCAATGTCGGCAATGAGTGTGGCATCGTTTCCATAATCTTGGGCTAGTACAAAGAGGGCTTTTAACGCATATTTGGCTTTTTTTGAAAGCATATAATTGAATGAAGTATAGAAATAAGAAAAAGCAGCAGAAAAAATGAGTCTGTCTGGATCTATCGTGGATAGAAACTTAGGCCCATGAAAGGTTTTTCAGCTAAAATATAGGCGAAGTTACAAAACTCTATCGAATAAGTAGAGATTTAATTATCTAAATTTTCACTCCCCACACACCATGCTGTTGGCTACTTTCCTGCATTGCTTCTTTTATTCGTGCATTTATTTACTAACTTTGCCCCCCGGCAACAAATTTTACTTACATGTTATTGGACTTTGAGAAACCTATAGCTGAACTGGAAGCTAAATTAGCAGACATGAAGCAACTCGCAGAAGGATCTGATCCTCAGATGCAGGCTGCTGTAAAAGTACTCGAAGATAACATCCTCAAGCTCAAACGTGAAACCTATCAGAACCTGACCCGCTGGCAACGCGTACAACTCTCCCGTCATGCAGACAGACCGTATACACTGGACTATATTTATGCCATTACGGATCAGTTTGTAGAATTGCATGGAGACCGTACCGTTGCAGATGATAAGGCCATGGTAGGGGGTTTTGGGATGATAGACGGGCAGTCAGTGATGATTATCGGGCAGCAGAAAGGACGCAATACCAAGCAGCGGCAACTTCGCAACTTTGGTATGGCTAACCCAGAAGGCTATCGCAAGGCCTTACGGCTGATGAAAATGGCAGAGAAATTTAACAAGCCTATTATTACGTTTATTGATACACCAGGTGCATTTCCGGGTATCGAAGCTGAAGAAAGAGGCCAAGGCGAAGCCATTGCACGCAACCTGCGTGAAATGTTCATGCTCAAAGTTCCTGTTATTTGTATTGTCATTGGTGAAGGAGCCTCAGGCGGAGCCTTAGGGATTGGGATCGGTGACCGTGTGTTAATGCTCGAAAACACTTGGTATTCTGTTATCTCACCAGAGTCGTGTTCGTCTATTCTGTGGCGTAGCTGGAATTATAAAGAACAAGCAGCAGAAGCCCTGAAACTAACCGCAGAAGACATGAAACGGTTTGAACTCGTAGATGGTATTATTCCAGAACCACTCGGTGGCGCACATACCAATCCCACAGAAATGGGCCAAATCGTTAAAAAATTAATCCTAGAAACCTTACAAGAACTGACAAAGCTTAGCCCTCAGCAACGAATTAATCAGCGTATTGAGAAATTTAGCTCAATGGGTGTTGTGAGAGAATAGTAGGAAAAATACTTCTTTTATCGCCTGGGAATCATTCTCAGGCTTTTTTATTGCCTTTTTACAGCAGTACTTTTTTTTAATATTACTTGTAAACTTTTGATTATCAGAGAAAAACAGGCTGCATATGGGCTGGAAATTATGCATTCTGATAGATATTTGCCACAAGTAGGGATCACTAGATTTTCTACAAGGTTTTTCTGACTTTTTTTCCTATCTTGTACTTAGTCTTTCTATATCTATGGGCGAGAAAATAGCAGTAGAAAAATCTTTTGAATTACACGTAACCAATAGATTTGTAAAGAAAAGCCAAACAGGGGTGAGCTATATTTTGTATTACACATACGTAATTGTGTAATACAACTAACAATCAAACATTTAACACGGGTACGGGGCGTTTAGTCATTGGTTGTAGAGTTGTCAGGTATATTTTCAGATTTCTATTCATTTACCATATATTTGGAAACACTTGTTTACAAAACAGATATTTTCAAGACCAACCAGAACAACCCATGCACCTACATGTCATAGATACGGGTTTCTTTAAGCTAGATGGAGGAGCCATGTTTGGCGTAGTACCCAAAACAATGTGGCAGAAACTCAATCCAGCGGATGCCAATAATATGTGTACTTGGGCAATGCGATGCCTACTCATTGAAGATGGCAACCGGCTCATTTTGATAGACAATGGCATAGGTACGAAACAAGATCAAAAATTTCTGAGTCATTATTTTCTGCATGGAGAGGCCAATCTGCTGGATTCGATCCGCAAAGCCGGTTTTAGTCCAGACCAAGTGACAGACATGGTACTGACCCACCTACATTTTGACCATTGTGGAGGTGGTGTACAGTGGAATACCGATCGGACGCGTTTTGAGATGACCTTTCCAAACGCCCGATACTGGACCAACAGCAGTCACTGGCAATGGGCTACGCAGCCTAATGCACGAGAAAAGGCCAGTTTTCTGAAAGACAATATCCTGCCCATGCAGGAAAGTGGACAGTTGCACTTCATTGAACCCGGTCAGGCATCTCCGTTTGAACAGATAGATTTTCTGTATGTAGACGGCCATACCGAAAAAATGATGTTGCCACGAATCCAGTACAGGGATCAGACGATTGTGTTTGTGGCAGATTTAATCCCTTCTACCGGACATGTGTCTATACCCTACGTAATGGCCTATGACACCCGTCCGCTGCTGACCATGGAGGAAAAAACACGATTCCTAGAGGAGGCTTTTGCTCAACAATGGATTTTGTTTTTTGAACATGATCCGTATAGTCAGTGTGCTACATTGCAGCAGACCGAAAAAGGTATTCGGTTGGGGCAAACAGCAGAACTATCTGAGTGGGTGGGAAGTTTGTATCTATAGCATTATCCAGCCAATGGTTTGTATATACAGGCTAAGGCAAATTAAATATCTATCATAACTACCATTTCTGAAAAACTATGTCTATGAAAATTAGTTTGGTACTATCTGGCGGGGGAGCCAAAGGATTTGCCCATGTAGGAGTGTTGAAAGCCCTTCTGGAGCTAGGGTTTGAGCCAGAAGTCATTTCCGGAACCAGTGCAGGGGCATTGGTGGGAGCGTTGTATAGCAGTGGCTACTCGCCTGATGAGATTATGGAAATTGTGGGTCGAACCCGCATCCGGCGTATCCTTCGGCTGTCGCGGCGAATGATGGGGATTTTACATACCGACAAAATTGAAACTTTTATTCAATCCTTTATTCCACATAATTCGTTTGAAGGATTACGTATACCCTTGACAATCAGTGCTACAGATATTGGACAAGGCAAGACTATCTATTTTAATTCCGGCGAACTGATTCGACCACTGATGGCTTCGTGCTGCATTCCAGTATTATTTGAACCTGTCCGCTGGCAGAATTATACACTTGTAGACGGTGGTGTGCTGAACAACCTGCCTGTAGAACCTGTCCTGAACAAATCTTCCTTTATGATAGGGGTACATACCAATCCCTGTGGTGATGGAAAATTGTTTACCAATATGAAATCTGTCGTTGAACGGAGCCTGATGTTGGCCATACAGAACAATATTGTAGACCGAAAAACCAAATGTGACTTCTTTATCGAACCTCCGGAATTGTGCAATTTTACTGCCCTAGACAGTGGCAAGGCTCGGGAGATATTCGAAATTGGCTATGTGCATACCCACCGGATTGCCTCGCTGCTACACGAGAGTTATCTGGAAAAAACAGGAATGCCTATCTTGCATACCTCTTCTTTTGCGTAAACTATTGGCGGCTGGTGCCGCAGGTATTGTTATTTAGATTTCTTTCTTGTTTCTTGCTGGCCTAAAAGAAGAGAAGTGCATGTATGCTACTGATTTCTTTTCAGAAGATGTCTCAGTCAGGATTTTGGCTGAGACATCTATCTCTACTTCTGTAAAACTGTCCGTTCGAGACTCTTTTTATGCGTTTGATTGCCCGTTTGTATTTTTGGTTGATTGGCTGGAAAGCCAAAAATGAAGTTTCTCCTGAACTGAAGAAGTATGTGATGATTGGCGTGCCACATACCAGCAACTGGGACTTTCCTATAGCTATGGCCGCTTTGTCTATTTTACGGCTGAAAACCAACTACTTAGCTAAGCGAGAGTTGTTCCGCTTTCCACTAGGAATAATTATGCGGGCTTTTGGAGGCATTCCTGTAGATAGGAGTCAGAGCAAAGGGATGGTAGAGGCGATGATTCAGGAGTTGAACCGCCGAGAAAATCTCATTCTGATGATCCCACCGGAAGGCACACGCAAATACGTAAAAGAATGGAAGACAGGGTTTTATCGAGTAGCTATGGGAGCCAATGTACCGATTGTACTGGCCTATCTGGACTATGGAACCAAAACTACAGGTCTGAAAACCGTATTTTACCCCACTGGCGACTATGAGAAAGACCTAGTTATTATCCGGTCGTATTACCAAGGCATGAAAGGAAAGTATCCTGAAAATCAGAGCCTTTGAGCAATGGCTAAATGGTAAAAAACCATTTAGCCATTTACATTTATTTCAGGCTTTGCAGGATGGTTGAACCCGTAAGTTTTCCATCTTCCGTATAAGATTCCTGTTTTACCATTCCTGCATTTTTGGCATACCATGCAGCAGATTTGGAAAGCCGCATTTTGCCCATCATTTTATATTCAAGTATATAGGTAATTTTATAGCAGTCAAACGTTCCAGCGGGAACTGTCACTGATTCTTTCTTTTCTACTTTTCGTTCTTTGATCGTAAAATTCATTTCCATGATTTTCATCGTACCCATGTAACTTTTCATACTCATTGTACCACCACCGAGATCCTGATCTACACTTAGAGAAGCCGGAAGATCCAGGTTGTCGCCAGTGATCTCCATTCGTATTTCACTTCCTTGTGGCTGATTGGCAGGCATATTCCCGATCCAGTCTTTCATGTTGAGTTTGAGTACGCCATTGTCACAGACCATTGTATAGGAATGTTTGCCTGTGCTGCGGTCGTTTTTATCCTTAAAATCAGATTCAATTTCAGCAGAGATTCCATGAGCTGTTTTCTGCACTGCTTTGACTAATTGTACGGAGGTTCCGCTAATTTTATTCTTCCCGTCCAGGTGTTGCAGGGTGATTACCGTCCCTGTTTTCATGGGGTAATAAGCCGATGTACAGTCTTGGGCCTGCAACTGTCCACTTAGGGCTGCTACAAGGGTCAATAGGAAGAAGATAGAAAATTTTTTCATACAAAATAGAAGGCTGGAAATCGTGTGTGAAAAGATGAAAGTTAAACAATTTTTAGTTAGAAAATTATGTAAGAAGTAAACAAAGAATATCTGTCAATTTTGTCAGAATATTAGATACATTTGCACAATATCCTTACCGAAAGCAATGATCGAAGTAAAGAATATCACTAAATATTATGGAAGCCTCCAGGTATTGAATGGAATCGACCTGACCATTCAGCGAAAAGAAATCGTTTCCATTGTAGGGGCTTCAGGAGCTGGAAAAAGTACGCTGTTGCACATCATAGGCACCCTAGATAAGCCAGATAGCGGCACTGTCCATATCCATAAACAGGAAATTGTAACCATGAGAGGTACAGCTCTGGCTAATTTCCGCAATCAGAATATTGGTTTTATTTTTCAGTTTCACAACCTGCTACCTGAATTTACAGCCCTGGAAAATGTGTGCATTCCAGGTTATCTGGGCAACCGGGATCCTAAAAAAGTACAAGCCCGTGCTGTAGAGCTACTCATGATGCTAGGACTGAAAGACCGTATGGATCACCCACCTGCACGCATGTCAGGCGGCGAACAGCAACGGACAGCTGTCGCCCGTGCCCTAATCAATTCGCCGTTGGTAGTCTTTGCCGATGAACCTAGCGGGAACTTAGATTCGAGAAATGCCCAAGAGCTACATGAACTCTTTTTCCGTCTCCGTGACGAAATCGGTCAGACTTTTATTATTGTTACCCACAACGAAGAACTAGCTAATATGGCAGACCGGAAACTAGAGATGAAAGATGGGAAGATTCTAGTGTCAGAAACAACTTATTAACAGTTAGGTACAGGGCTTGTTCATAAAAAATATTTAGGGTATAGGACTTACACAACATACACAGGGCTATACCCTGTGCTGATGGATTACGCCCCTTCAGGGCTTGAAGTAGAGTAGGTTGCGTAAGTCCTAAGGGCAAGCTTGCGAAGCAATCCCCTAGGCACAGGCTCGGTAAAAGGGTCTTTACCCACAGGCTTGGCAAGAAGGCTATAAGCCACTCAAACTGAGCCTGTGATCTGAACAGATTGCCTCACATGCTCGCAATGACGGACTGTTTTTAAATTTGTCCAATGCTTTGAAGTCTGGTACGATATAAGAAACGTAAGTTCGGCGAAGCCAATCTCGCACCAGACTCATTCAACGTGAATTATGGATAAAAGCCATGTACGAACCCACACCGGCGAATGTAAGTCGTCCCTACAAGTGCTCAATAATAGGCATGTATAGTCTGACTATCAGGTGTTTAATGCTTGATTTATCCATAACTCACGTTAATTAATAGAGTTACTGTTATTTTTTATCTTAAAACCTGATTGTCATGAAAAAATAACTTTTTTGGTTTTTTTTAGGAGTTTTAGCCCTTTCTATGACAAATGGTCTGGAGTTGAGGGACTGGCTGGCTGGGCATCTTCTCCCTGCTATTTTTTGTAAGTAGTCTCGGATCAGCATTTTTGCTGATCCGACTAACTCCAAGGAAATTATCTGACTAATAAGGGGTCATTTACTCACTTGGTACACCTGCATTGGTATTAGAAGAGGACGAGTGGTTGCCACCAAACACCCAGTGTAGACCTATCTGCACCCCAACCAGCAGATTGGATCGTTTGCCTGCTAGGTCTTTGAGTGTTTGGGCAGCAGTTTTACTTTTGAGTTCATCAATCAAGTCCTGGTTTCGCATGTCTAGAAACCCATAATTTCCACGAATCTGAGCAGAGAGATAGAGGTTATTTCCTAAGTCAATATCTGCGCCTATACCTAGTGCAATTTGTAGATCTGCTTTGCGAAATTGTTCAAGACTGTTTTTCGCATCTGTACTAAACAATGTTTGAGTAGTAGCTGGGTAGTTATAAGTTCCGTTGCCATTGTTAGGCACAGGCTGTCCGGTATTAGGGTCATTGGGTGTTTGACCACTGGCTGGAATCTGAAGTGTGCCAGCTTGGTATTGGTTGTATACTTCCTGCCCTTTGACCAGCAGCGAAAACTGAGGGCCAAGCATCAAATTGAAGCGGGTACGGGCTGTGCCTGTGCTAAAAGAACGGAACAGGAGTGGCAAATGCATGTACGTCAGCTCAATACGTCGCTGCCCAATGGCTTGCTTGGCAATGTCAATGATTTCATATATTTGTCCTTGTTTGGATAAAATGGATTCTAATTGTAGGCCTACTCCCTTATTAAAATCAATACCAGCAGTAAAGCCTGCGGGGGCAAAATTATAGGTAGATTTGGCCGAATACCTTGGATCTTGGGCTAGGCCCTCGTCCAAGACATAGGTGGCATTGAAGCCAGTAGTTACGCCTAAGTGCACACGTGCCTGTGCGGCTGCCAGTTGTACACCTGCGGCAGAGAAGCAGAGCAGAAGTAGTATTTTTTTCATGTATGACGGATATAAAGCTGGTAAAATAAACCGAAACAAATATAAAAGAAGTCAATGGGCTATCTGGCTGAGAATCTGTGGAAATATTACCTGATGTATAAAAGAATAGATTCTGATTCGTGTGGTGTTCGTTTCAGACGATCAAAGGAGCATTTGGTAGTGGAAAGGTATCGGAGGACTTAAAACTTACCGTTTGTAATGCCTAAGAGAAAACATATATATTAAAAACAGCTTAATACACTGTTAACTAAGTTTCTTTAAATTTATTATTATTATTATTAACCTTTATATAGTGCCTATTGAGCGTGTTTCTGGCTTTTTGGATAGAGAACTGCCAGTTAATTTTGATTTGTTTAT